>Ga0307474_10003371_pt1 | contig 11494 bp, 13 predicted proteins | sample atmos_gasesECM1C_2_FD_203312 | JGI IMG/M metagenome (GOLD analysis project Ga0307474, IMG submission 203312) | Hardwood forest soil microbial communities from Morgan-Monroe State Forest, Indiana, United States - atmos_gasesECM1C_05 | ecosystem: Environmental > Terrestrial > Soil > Temperate... | reverse complement strand
AATCAGCATGACGTTGGCTCCTCTCAGTGAGCCTTGGTCTGTTTTGTCGCAACCAATTTACTCGCTGCGACCAGCCAACGTCGTTATGCAATCAACCGTAGCCGGAGCGCCAGCGACGGCGGAGTCGAAGGATCCCTGCAATGCTTGCCGCCTCCCGCGCAGCCCCCGGGAGTTCTCACGACGTGCTCTGGGATTTGGTATTGAAAGGGAGCGTCTTCAGCCGCGCCGCAATGCTAGCCTATCTCATAACTTTTTCATTTTCTAACAACTTTGTCATTCCGAGCGCAGCCCGAGCGCTAGCGACGGCGGGGTCGAGGAACCTGCTGTTCGCCTGCGCCACCACTGCTCCGAAGTAGCCTGCCATAAGGTCTCCGTGAAACATCTTCCATCCTGCCTGCAAGAGATGACGTGGTGCTTTAAACAACCGCAAGAATCAATACCTGTTCCGCGATACGCTGATGCGACTGCTGGCATCAGACAACCTCGAACACAAAGAACTCACGAAGGCGGCTTAGGAATCGGTTTCCCATCACCTAAGTCATCCGACCATTTCGGTTGACTGCATATCCTAGTGGGTTTTGACATCATCCCCTCGACCTTAGGAGTTCCCTTTGGATGAAACGGGATTTGCTGCGTGAGCCAATACTGATACGCCCACGGGAGTGAGTACTTACCGCGCCTAAAATTGATGACCTGGATGTAATAGCCATTTTGAGTGAATATCTCTGCAAGGTAATGCGCCACACCGTCTTTATCTGGTACCGGGATAACTCTCTCCGGTAGCGTCTTAGGCCACTCCGGGCGAAGGGTTCCAAGGTCGGCAGGTTGTTTATACAAACTCGCGCCACTCATAAATTCTTCCTGGCTCATTAAAATGACAGAAACTCCAGTCAAAACATTCGGTCCTTTGTCCCATATCGTCATGGGCACACTTCCGTCAGTGAACACAGCATGTGACTGTGGAGATATGCATGGATAGGAGTCCTTACCTGTAACAGTGTCCAAGTTTTGTCGGGCGAGTGTTGCAACGCTCTGTGTAGTATCGAGGACTGCGTTCTCTTTGTCGATGGTTTGTCTAAACTGTATGCCGCTATTTGTTATCTCGGCTTCTATGCGCTGCTCAATCGTGCCAAAATTTGTTTCTGCTTGACTCTTGATACTGGTTCCTTGCTTAAATAAGTCAGCTATTTGGTTATCGTGATCTTTGCGGTCTCTTCTTATGGCCAGGATTTCGACTAGGAGTAGCCCGAACATCATGAACGTCCACGCCGCCTTTTCCCACGCCGTAGGGTCCTTGCGTGCCGTCATGAGAGCCGCCGCGATTCCCATGATTGCCACGCCGATACCTGGCGCTGGTAGCCATCAAAGCAAGGCGGCAGTAACAGCCGTGCCAACGGATACACTCCACATCCCGAATTTGTGACTTGCCCATAGTGATTCGGCCTTGTCGCGTCCCTTAATCGCCAATCGCAGAAGCACAAGAGGAAACCTAGCCATCGGACACACCTCCGCTCAATCAAACGCACGACTGGTCGGAGTATCGTCTTGACCGAGAAAGGTACACCTCTGAGTCAAGGTGATAATCCCGACAAAAAACCCGCCAAGTGACTCGCCTAACCCTTGAACGGCGGCATTGGTGAGGGATGCCGTAAAGCTGCGGTCAATTAGCTGTCTTCGTCGAGTCAAACCGCTGCTGTTTTCCCACACCCGCCCTGTGACGTCCAATCTTGCGCCGCAAATTAAATCGCGCAATCATGATCAAGGCCGTCACGTCGGGTGAACCCTCATTGTCGCGCCACTAAGTCCGTTGCTTCACGGATTTTAGTATCTAAGTTCTTTGAAAAACGTATTTTACGGAGAATTTCTGCTAACCCCATGATTCCAGAGATCAAGAGGGAGGAAGGAGGGGGGCCTGGTCTGGTCTAGACCGGTGCGAAACGGGGTAGTATGGCTGCGCCGCAACCGACAATCGGGAGTGGCGGGGCTGCTGGAGGTGACCCGGAGAGCGGAGCGGCATCCGAACCGAACTGCGGCGGAGATCGAGCTGATAGAATTCAGCTTTCCTGCCTCGACAAGAATGCGCGGCTTAAAAGACAAACGAATCCTGATCACCGGAGGCGCCAGCGGCATTGGCGCGGCCACCGCCGCTCGCTTCCTCGAAGAAGGCTCTCGCGTCTGCATCCTCGACCGTGACGCCAAAGCCTGCGCCGCCATTCGCTATCAACTGCCGCAGATATCGGAGGCGATCATCGCCGACGTTACTGACCTCATGCAGGTCGAAGCTGCTTTCGCCGACGCCATTCGCGTCATGGATGGAGTCGACGTGCTCATCAACAACGCCGGCATCAGCATCCGTCACAAATTTCTCGACATCACCCCCGAAGAGTGGGAGAAAGTCATCGCAATCAATCTCACCGGAGTGTTCTACGTCGCCCAAACCGCCGCCCGCCACATGTGGGAGCGCTACAGCGCTGAATCCGGCAGCGGAGTCATTCTCCAAACCGCCTCCACCAACGGCATCATGGGCTATCCCTACTATGCCGATTACAACGCCACCAAAGCAGGAGTCATAGAACTCACCCGCTCCATGGCTCTGGAACTCGCGCCCAGAATTCGCGTCTGCGCCGTCGCCCCCGGGTATGTTCTCACTCCGATGCAGCGCGCCGAATACACTGACGCCATGCTCGAGGAAGTAAATCAGAAAATACCGTTGCGACGCCATGCCAAGCCGGAAGAAATCGCCGCCCTCTTCGCCTACCTGGCCTCCGATGACGCCGCCTACGCCACCGGCCACGTCTACACCATGGATGGCGGCGAAACCGCCGGGGGTTTGGCCAGCCGGTAAATGCCCCGCCCCAGCCTCCCCGCCAATCGTGCCAACCTCACCACTCGATACAGCGGAAACAAAAAGCGCGGCAGCCGCACCGCCTCCCACTCCCCGGGTCCCGGCGTAAAAGCCAGCCGCGTAAGAAACCGCACTCGATCCATCCTCCGCTCTCGAAGCCGCATCATGAACCAGAAATACGATACCTGCTCCTGCTCGAACGAAACTCCGCAAGCCATATTCCCGGCAACTTCATCCACCAAAGCCGCAGTCTCATCGTCCAAAGCCGCTTCGAACGCCGCGGGAATCTCCATCCGACAAAATCTCTTCGCCAGCAACAAAGAAATATGCAAAATCCTCTCGATTCCGTACGTTCTCACGCGTCCCCGCACTAAATCCCAATTCAAATTCTCCCGCTTCACAATCTGTGCAATGTCGCAAAGCCAAATTAGCCTTCCCCAGGCATGTTTCGCCGCATGCGCGCACAAGACAAGCAGCAAATCCTCCGGCGCAAGAGTCTTTACCGCGCGCCCGGCAACTGTCCCTTCCACGGCCCGAGCGAACAATCCCTCCATTTCAAAATCAACCGCATAAAACCGCGACTGCAACGCCCACTGCAACTCCAGCAAGTTCTTTCCCGCCGGACTATCGAACGTACATTCATATCCCTTCGCCAGATAATCGCCTTCAGCCCACTTAGGAATATTTACTCGTGGCGCATACCCAAGCTCGCGTACTGCATCTTTAGCCTGCGCCACGTCCCCCGCGCGCACAAACAAATCGATGTCTCCCGACTGCCGTATTGCCATGTCGCCGTAGTAATTCTCCGACAGCATAGCCCCTTTATAAGGAATCAGTTCAATCCTCAGCGCCTCAACACAATCCAAAATCCGGATCAACTCGGTCGCTAGAAGAAGCGACTTGTGAACGTTCTGTTCGTAACGCTGGCAAAGCTCTCGCAGCGGATCCGGTGGGATAACGTTGCTTAGCCGCGAAAGATTGCGATAAACGATAGACGAAGTCCCGTGATGCTCTGCCAAGCGCAGCACCGCAGCCCAATCTACGGACGGTTCCACCAAACCCCGAATCCGGCTGATGTCGTTTTCACCCGGATCGGCCACGCTGGCGGCAAGCAGAAGATTCCAAACCGATGCTGCGGAATTAGTTACAGCTGAATCGTCCGTAGATGGGGAAGATAGCCGGGTCACGTTAAGAGGATTTGTTGACGGCCATAGTAACAGCCTCCAGTCAGCGGAAACTAGAAACCAAGCCCTGACAACCTGCGACTGCGCTCAGTTACTTCGGTCACACGCACTATTCAATTCTCACGCGCGCAACCATCTTGCTCTGTCAAACTAGATCGTTGGCACGCTAACATCGAAGCAGCAAGATGGAAATCGTAACTCCCAAGTCGTCCCGGCGCAGCACGCGATTGCGAGTCGAGATTCGCATGATCGTAACCAGTATGGATCGCAGGCATCCGTTCTCTGCTGAGTGCATCGCCCTGGTCGTCAGTCCTCAAGGATGCGGCTTCCGCGCCACGCAAGCCTTACCCCTGGAGACTCCGGTGCTGCTCGGCGATCTGCCCGGCGGGGGCAGCAGCACAGGCCGCGTCGCGAGTTGCCTCCCTCTCGGTAGCGACGGAAAATATTTCCTCATCGGCGTGTCGTTGTACAACCAGGGAAATGTCTGGGCCATCGCCGATCCTCCGGAAGATTGGGACTGCGCTCCAAATTCCTCCGACGCTACATCGGGGAACCCCGTGATCAAGAACAAAACTGACTGGCCTTATAACTTAAACTCCGCACCGCGTGCCTCTAATTCCCGCCGAAAATGACCTCAGAATAGAAGCTAAATCACTACTAATCCTGAAGGATCGCTCGCCGCGCTGGCCCATTTCCCGTATTGCTTCCCCTGCTTTCGTAATCTCGTTCCATCATCCTCATCAGGGCATACTCTTGGCACCATGTCGCAGACGTCAAACTCAGCCGCCGCAGTCCAATTAGCGAAATCTACAGCTCCCACGACTCCGGCCGCTCAGCGCCCATTTCGGCTTAAACTCCGTGGCTCGATTCTGGCTCTTATCCGCCTGCCTAACCAGCGCGAAGTACGCGGCAAACTGCATCAATTGTCTGTCACCGGTGGCCTCGTTCACCTCAAGACCCCGCTCGACGAAAAACTAAAAGTCGAACTAATCTTTCAAATGGGCGAGAACACGATCCGCGAGCAGGCCGAAATCCTGTTTCCTATGTGGGCTACGCAAGGATGGCTTCAGCCCTTCCGCTTCATCGACCTTCCCGAAGCGAGCAAGAAAGCTCTCGAATCCAACCTCCTGTCTCTCGTGAAGCAGATGCCGCAACCGGCTCCCCAGGCAGTGAAGGATTCCACTCCGCCGCCATCGGAGACACTGCCCGCGTCGTAACGCAAAAAGGCCGCCCAAACTTCGGACGGCCTTTCTGCTTGACTGCGACTCACCTCCGACAAATCCTACGGCACGAATCGAATCACTCCAAACGTTCCCGCCAGATTATTCTTCGGCCCTGCTGTGAAGAACAGCTCGCTCGTCGATCCATTGCTGGAGCTCCCTCCGCCAAAGGCAATCCCCCACAATTGATCAATGTGAATCACCTTCCCGGCGGTGTCGGCAACTCTGCCCACATACTTCCCTGTGATGGCATTGAATCCGTTAATGGTTCCGCTGCCGTTAATGTTGTTCGAAATCAACAGCGTATTGCTCAATGGTCCAAAAGTATTCGGAGCCGCTGCAAATCCCCACGGCTGATTCAGAGGCGTGCCCTGTGTCAACCGCTTCAGAAACACTCCAGTCTCGCTGAAGATGTCGATGTAACCACCCGTCCCGCCGGATGAGCTGGCATACGACACGTACACCAGCCCACTCAGATCCTGAATCCCAAACGCCGCGAACCCTGCGGGAATCGTCGGATCCGTCAACGTACCCACAAGCTTGAAGGTACTGTCGTACATGTCGACTTTATTGTTTGCATTGTCGGTTGCGAACAGGAAATTGCCGGTAGTATTGCTCGTAATCGCGAGCCCTGTATAAGCGGCGCCCGGATTGGTCACGGCAACAATCGCCTGGTTCGGATTCGCTTGCGGCGCCCATCCGCTGATCGTTCCATCCAACGTGGCAAACAGGAAAATCGCCGGCGAGCCCTTTACCTGAAAATCCTGCGATCCGTTGAACACAATCCCCGTCGGCGATCCCGGACTCTTTCCGCTGCCCGATGGAATCAGCACTTCTAATCCCTGTTTGACTCCGAGGCCATCGTAGAGTGTGGACCAGCCTGTTCCGTTATCACTGATCCAGAACGGCCCGCCCGGCCCGTAGGCCAGTCCCCACGCATTCACCAGCAAAGGATCCGTGTGGTTCGCGCCGCCCACCTGATTCGAAACTAAATTAGTAAGTTGATACTGCGCCAGGGCCGCGTTGGAAACAAACAACAGGGCCAGCCCCAAGCAAAGGGTGAAAGCACTTCTGTGACGCTGCATAAAAATGTCCTCGTTAGCCAAGCCAGAGGCAGGGGTGGGATCAAGCAGCAAACTCGAAACGGCTTGACCGCATCTCTCCGACTGCTGTTGCCAATCTAGGAGTCAGCATTTCGGCGATTGTCATCGCAATGTAACAACTTTGTCCAATTTGTCCAATTGTTGTTGAAACGCGCGGAACACAAAACTCCAGTCCTCCCGCGACAGCCAAACGATGTTGTAAGCTTCTCGTAAGCGCAGTTCACCCAGAGCCATGGCATCAGAGAAAGTAGTATTCTGGGAAGTCGACACCCAAGCCGACTTCATGCTTCCCGGCGGCAAACTATACGTTCCCGGCGCCGAGCGCCTTCTCCCCAACATCCGCCGCCTCACTGACGCCGCACGCCAAGGCCGGGTATTCCTCGTCTCTCATGGCTGCTTCCACACCCAAGACGATCCCGAATTCCAAATCTTCCCGCCCCACTGCATCAAAGGCACTCCCGGTTCCGCTTACGTCCCCGAGGCGCTCAGCGAAAAGGTGATCGAGATTCCAAACGATCCCGCATCGCAACTCCCGAGCGACCTTTCTCCCTACCAGCAAATCCTTCTCGAAAAACAAACCCTCGACATCTTCGAAGCCGTCCACGCCGACGACCTGGTCAATCGCCTGCCTGCAGACGCCGAATTCGTCGTCTTCGGAGTCGTCACCGAATACTGCGTCCGCTTCGCCGCCAAAGGACTGTTAACCCGCGGCCGCCGCGTCTCTATCGTCAAAGATGCAATCGAAACATTGAAAGCGGAAGACGCCGCCCGAACGATAGTCGAACTCCAATCTCTCGGCGCCAAATTCGTCACCACCGGTCAGGCCCTGGCCCTGCTCGACGCCCAGCAGTAGCACAAATTGTGGCTCGCTCTAGATCTTGTCCTTTTTGGGTGGCGCGGCGGTTCTCTGCCGCGGATAGGTGTGGCGGGTTATCGTCATCCTGTCGAAATCCCATCTAACCTGCAACCCTCTCAATCGCCAATATCTCGTCGCTCGACAACTCCACTCGCGAACCATCCAGATCCTGCTTCATATGCTCCGCACTAGATGTCCCCGTCAACGGCAGCATCCCTACCGACCGCGCAAACGCAAATACAACCTGCGCCGGACCAACCCTCGCTCGTGCCGCGATCTTCGCCACCAGAGAACTCCGTACCACATCCACATTCGCTGTCAACAGCGAGAATCCCTGATAAATGATCCCCCGCTCGCGACAAAACAACCGTACTTCGCGATCCCATCCCGTCCGCGCATAGCACCGGTTCTGCACAAATGCCGGCAACTCCGAGTGCGCGTCCTCCATCTGTTCCAGGTGAACCAACGAAACATTGCTCACTCCTAACAGTTGCGCTCGCCCGGCACTGCGTTCGTGCCGCATCGCCTCCCACAACTCAGCGTCCGACTCTGTCCACTCATATCCCGAAGACGGCCCATGCAATACGAAGCTGTCAACACGATCCGTCCCGAGATGTTCCAGCGAACTGGCTATCGACTGGGCCACTTGAACCGGCAAACTGGCCGTGGGATCATAGGGCAGTCGATGATCCTGGCCCGGCCGGTATGTAAACTTCGTCTGCAGAAAAAGATCCGCGCGCGTCACCACTCTCGACCGATAAGCCGCCGCCAATCCTTCTCCGACTCCAGCCTCGAAATAGTGTCGCCGCTGGTTAGCCGTATCAATCCCTCGGAATCCCGCGCGCAGCGCCATTTCCACAAGTCCCGCCGTTCGCTCTTCCTTCCACGCGGTACCATATATAAAACCGGGGATCGAAGTTTTCAACGTTGACATGTCCATTCAGTTTAAATGGTGTTTCGAACTACGCTGGGAAACCTTGGGAGCAGTCTGATGTCCGCAATATCCCTAAAAGTAAACGGTCAATTCCATACCGTAGAAGTCGATCGAGGCACTCCACTCCTCTACGTTCTTAGCGACGACCTCCACCTGCGCGGTCCAAAATTCGGCTGCGGCCTCGCTCAATGCGGAGCTTGCACCGTCCTCATCAACGGTGAAGTGTCCCGCTCCTGCGTCACACCCGTCGGCGCCGTTCTCCATCGCGAAGTCACCACACTCGAAGGGTTGGGAACGCCCGAAAAGCCGCATCCCATCCAGCAAGCCTTCATTGATGAAGGCGCAGCCCAATGTGGATTCTGCCTCAGCGGCGTAATCCTTTCCGCGAAAGTTCTGCTTGATCAAAAGCCCAAAGCCTCCGACGAGCAAATTCAAGAATCCCTGTCCAGCATCTTGTGCCGCTGCTTTGCGCACACTCGGATGATCCGCGCCATCAAGCGCTACCAGGCGAAACGCGCATGAGGACGACCGGCACAAAAAAACAATTCTCGCGTCGAGATTTTTTAAGGACCTCGGGCGCGCTGGTAGTGACCTTCAGCGCTACATCGTTGATCCAACCGTTCGTGGCAGCCCAGGGCCCATTCGACACTCATCCGTCGCACATCGATCCCACCAAACTCGATTCCTGGCTCGCCGTCGCCTCCGATGGCACCGTCACCGCCTACACAGGAAAATGCGACTTCGGTCAGGGCATGTTCACCGTGCAAACCCAATTGGTCGCCGAGGAGCTTTGCGTTTCAGTCAACAAGGTAAAACTAATTCAGTGCGACACTTCCTTCACACCCGATCAGGGAACGACCTCCGGCAGCCAGTCCACTCCCACCAACTTCAACGCCGAAAATCTCGCCCTGGCCGCCGCAACCGCTCGGGAAGCCCTACTAAGCATGGCAGCAATAAACCTGGGCATGCCCACCGACGATCTTGCCATCGAAGACGGCGTCATCAGCGGGAAGAGCGGGCGTGTTACGTACGGAGAACTCATCGGAGGCAAACATTTTGAAATCACGCTGAACTCGGCTACGAAGCGCAAATCTCCCAACGATTGGAAGGTACTCGGAAAGCCCGTCCCGTCGATGGATCGCCTCGCTCTCATGACGGGCACATTCGAATTCCTGGCCAACGTGCACGTGCCGGGAATGTTGCACGGTCGCGTCGTTCGTCCTCCGGAATCGGGGTCAACCGTGGTGAGCGTCGACGAGAAATCAGTGCGGCACCTGCCCGGGTTCATCAAGGTTGTCGTAAGAAATAATTTCGTCGGCGTGATCGCCGAGAAACAGTATCAGGCCGCGGAAGTGGCCAGAAATCTGAGAGTCACTTGGAAGCCCGGTCCAGGGCTGCCCGCTCAAAAAGACTTTTACGATCACATGCGAAAACAGCCCTCCCACGACCTGATGCTGGTGAACTCGAAAGACGTAGAAGACAAGTTGAAAACAGCCGCCGGGGTTTTGAAGGCCACTTACTCGCATCCCTATCAGGCGCACGGTTCCATCGGTTCGTCGTGCGCCGTCGCTGACGTGCAAGCCGATCGCGCCACTATCTGGTCGGCCACCCAGTCGGTCTATCCCACGCAACACGGCGTTTCAACGCTAACCGGGTTGCCTCTGGAGAACGTCCGCGTCATCTTCGTCCGCGGGTCCGGCTGCTACGGAATCAACGCCGCCGATACGGTTTCTTTCGACGCGGCATTGCTATCGCAGGCTGTTCACCGCCCCGTTCGCGTGCAGCTCACGCGTCAGGATGAATTCATCTCCGAAAACTACGGTTCCTCCTGCGTCGTCGATCAACGTGCCGGAGTCGACGCCAGTGGCGCAATCACCGCGTGGGATTGCGAAGTGTGGTCCGCATCTCTGGGCGGACGACCGGGCTACGACAAGCCGGGGAATGTGATCACTGGCATGTTGGCAGGCTTTGCTCCTGAGACGGTTACTCCTCGCGCCGCTACGGAGCCCAAAGAGGAACTGCGCAATCGAAACAACGCCGTCCCGTCTTATATGGCAGGGTGCATCGCCGGCAAGTGTGGAGGAGCGGGCACGATCCGCAGCGAACGCGTGCTCGCCCACACCGTAAACTCGCCATTCTTTACCGGACCGCTGCGCTCTCCCCTGCGACTCCAAAACACTTTCGCCCACGAATGTTTTATGGATGAAATCAGCGCTTACGTGAAAGCCGATCCAGTTGCGTACCGCCTCAAGCATCTGACGGAATCGCGCATCATTGACGTCGTGAAAGCCGCCGCCAAAGCCGCAAACTGGTACGCCCGCTTTTCACCTAAACTCGACAATCCCCGCACTGGTACCGTCACCGGACGTGGCATCGCTTGCGTCGCATACGAAGGCGACAACGGATACGCCGCCCTGATCGCCGAGGTTGAAGTAAATCAAGACAGCGGCGAAGTGCAACCCAAACGTTTCGTCATCGCCCATGACTGCGGACCGATTTCCAACCCCGATGGCTTGCGCAACCAGATCGAAGGTGGCATCCTGCAAGGCGTGAGCCGCGCCCTCGGAGAAGAAATTACCTGGGACGATCGCAAAGTGACTTCCATCGATTGGGCATCCTACAACACGCTCCCCGTGGGTATCCAGCTTCCCGCGATCGAAATAGTCTTCATCGACCGCCCTTCCGCTGAAGCCACCGGCGCGGGAGAAACCGCCATAACCCTCGCCGCCGCTGCCATCGGTAACGCCATCTTCGACGCCACCACCGTCCGCCTCCGCCAAGTCCCCTTCACTCCCGCCGGCCTCAAAACCGCCCTCTCTCTGCCCGCGCGTAGTCCTGTAGAATAAAAACCGCGAAACCCGAGCTGCGAATTGTTTTCGACGTTCGAGAGGTCTCTGCATTCGGTAATTCGAAACCGGGCCCGTAGCTCAGCGGTTAGAGCAGTGGACTCATAATCCATTGGTCCAAGGTTCAAATCCTTGCGGGCCCACCATCCTTTTGTTGTCCGTTTCGAGGGACAACCCAACCTTCCGATTTCTCGGGTCGAATGTGTCTGACGTGTTAAAAGGCGATGCTGTCTAGTTTGCGGAGATCTTCGGCGGATGGGACAATGTCCCTATGCCAAAATTGTTCAAAACAGTGATTGCTGTCTCTGCTGGTGGAATGCTGATGCTCGGAAGTGCCGTTGCTCAGCAGGCTCCAGCCACAACTCCAGATGCTTCATCTCAAACCACTCCGAAGAAGTCCACCAGCCCGGCGGCTAAGCGCCCTGCCACCACGACCAAGAGCGCGGCTCCTCTCACGCTGACCACCCAGGAGCAAAAATTCAGTTATGCCCTCGGCATGAAGATGG
>Ga0307474_10003370_pt1 | contig 11494 bp, 7 predicted proteins | sample atmos_gasesECM1C_2_FD_203312 | JGI IMG/M metagenome (GOLD analysis project Ga0307474, IMG submission 203312) | Hardwood forest soil microbial communities from Morgan-Monroe State Forest, Indiana, United States - atmos_gasesECM1C_05 | ecosystem: Environmental > Terrestrial > Soil > Temperate... | reverse complement strand
AATTTATTTTTGTATTGAAAAAGTAAGCTGAAGGCACGTCCAAAAATGAACCCACTAGGAAAGGAATCAATAATGACTTTGGAAGACGCGCGTCGCGTAATCACGGCAGCAGAAAAAAAATCGAAGGAAATCGGTCAACCCATGAACATCGCTGTAGCAGACGAAGGCGGCAATCTGGTGTCGCATGTCCGCATGGATGGCGCATGGCTGGGCAGCATTGACATCTCCATCAAGAAGGCCTACACCTCGCGGGCTTTCGATATTGCCACTAAGGATCTCGCCACCCACTCGCAGTCCGGCGGGCAGTTTTTCGGCATCCATGCCTCGAATAACGGCAAGATCATGATCTTCGCCGGTGGCATCCCGCTGAAGCGTAACGGCAAGGTTGTGGGTTCCATCGGCGTGAGCGGCGGCTCCGGCGATCAGGACCATGCTGTCGCCGAAGCCGGTGCGGCCGCGTTCTAGAGCGTTCCTTGAGTTGCAGCGGGCGCCGGATGTGACCGAGGGGAGGAGACGACTTCAGTCATGCCGTGAAGCGTCGTGACATCACGACCTACGCGAAGGAACGGGCCATGTGGCGCGCCGCCATATGGCCGTTTTAGTTCCCTTATGATCGATCTCTTATCTACTCCAGCGAGAAGACAACCAGCGTCCCTCCGAGGTTAGTGTAGTCGGAAAGGCTGTGGGACAGGCCGACTGCGCCCAGTCCCTCGGACCCCTTGGTGAGCCCTTCGGCAAGGCCAATGGCTGCCCAGCCGCCTACGCCGGTGAGCACGGCCACGTACTGCTTGCCATCGTGCATGTAGGTAATGGGGTTGCCGATGATGCCCGACGGCGCATGGAATTTGTATAGTACTTTCCCTGACGACTCGTCCACCGCCCGGAACCAGCCGTCCAGCGTGCCGGCAAAAAGCACGCCGCCATCCGTAGTTAGCGGGCCGCTGTAGTCCTGGAACATGTCGTTGATCACCCATTTGGTGTCGCCGGACACCGCGTCAAAGGCGAACAGCCGTCCCCGGACATCGCCGTGATCGGCGGGGAACATGTTCAGAATCGCTCCCACATATGGGAAGCCACCCTTGTACTTCACGCTGAACGCTTGGTAGTCCATGCAGATGTGGTTGCTGGCCACGTAAAAAAGTTTGGTGTTGGGATCGTAGGAGACCGGCTGGTGGTTCTTGGCGCCCATAGCGGCCGGGCAGATGTCTTTCACGTTGACATCGGCCGAGGTCATCTTGGAGGGGTCCAGGACTGGGCGGCCAGTCTTCAGATCAACCTCCTTGGCCCAATTGGTGGATGGATCAAATTTGTTGGCGCGAAGCAGCTTTCCATTCCTCCGGTCAAGCACATAGGCAAATCCATTGCGGTCAAAATGAGTGAGAGTCGGAAGCGTCTGACCATCAACGGTACTATCCGTAAGGACACTCTCGTTAATGCCGTCGTAATCCCACGCATCGTGAGGGGTCATCTGGTAGGCCCATGCAGCCAATCCGGTATCGGGGTTGCGGGCCATAATGGTAGTTGACCACTTGTTGTCACCGGGCCGCTGTGTGGGATTCCACGTTCCGGGGTTGCCGGTTCCGTAATAGACCAGGTTGAGGTTGGGATCGTAGGAGTACCATCCCCACGTTGTGCCGCCGCCCAGCTTCCATTCATCTCCCTGCCAGGTTTTGATACTGGAATCCTTACCCACCGGTGCCTGGGTTGCACCATCGATCGTTTTCCCGGGATCAAACTTGATATCTTCATCTGAACCCACGCTGTAGGCGCGCCACGCCATCTTGCCCGTATTTAGATCGTAAGCAGTGAGGGCGCCACGGACACCGAACTCTCCGCCCGAGATGCCGACAATGACTTTGTCGTGCACCACCAGCGGGGCCATCGTCATCGTCTGCCCCAGCTCAGGATCGCCGTTCTGAGCTTTCCAAATGACCCGGCCGGTTTTGGCATCGAGAGCGTACACGTGCGTGTCAAGCGTGGTAGCAAGAATTTTCTCGTCCGCATAAGCAAGACCGCGGTTAACTACATCGCAGCAGGCAACCGAGGGTGCATACTTGTCCTGCTCGGGAGCAAACTTCCACACCATATGTCCAATGTTGTCCAAGTCGACGGCATAAATGAAGTTCGGGTAGGAACTCTCGAAGTACATCATGTTGCCAACGACGAGGGGCTGGCCTTCCTGTCCCCGCAACGTGCCTGTGGACATTGTCCATGCCACTCTCAGTTTTGCAGCGTTATCCACCGTGATCTGGCTCAGTGTGCTGTGGCGGGTGCCGTGGTAGTTTCCGAGCGGAATGACCCACTGATTGGCATCCTTGGACATGGCGTCAGGTCCGTCGGCCAAGGCGACAGTAGAAATAGACGCCACGGACGCACAGAGGGCAACGGTCAGGCAAAAGCAGCTTCTCATCCATTTCATCTGAGATCCTCCCACGTAAATTTCTTCCCGCGCGTTATGGAAAACCATGCGCACCCGAGAATCGGCAGCGATTCCAGGGCTCAAATCAAACGGTTAGAAAGACAAAATGCTATAAATTCCAGCCGACGCATACCTGGAGTCTGCTGGCCACGTCATCGAGGTCGATCAATCGGTCTCGGATGGCGGCCGGCCAATCGGCACCAGATCAAGACTCCGTCCCTTGACGTATTCATAGACCTGATTAACTTCCTCCACGCTGAGAAAATCGGCCCAGCTTGGCATGCCCTTCTCTTTTCGGCCCGCCATGGCCGCGCTGAGAAATTGTTGCTTCGTCATACCTACATTGAGCGAGTGGCGTAAATCCGGCGCGGTTTCACTGCCGGTCGCATCCTGTCCATGACAGCGATAACAGTATGAATCGTACGTCTCATAGCCCCGGAAGACATCCTTGGTCACCTTCTGGTCGGTCAACTTCTCGCCCAGGCCCTCGACGAAAAGCGGGAAGTCCAGTTTTGCGGTCGTGCCGTCCGCCAGAGTGTAGCTGTACATTTTGGACGATGCCTCGGATTGCTTCCGAGCTCCGGCTGCAGCTGCGGACCGCTTGGCCGGCCCCGCCTCCAGCGACAGGATCCATGCCACCATCTCCTTGAGCTGCGCAGTTCTCAGAGTAGGATGAGGCGTCATGGGCACGTCTCCCCACCCGCCAGAGCCTCCGTCCCTGATTTTCTGCACCAGCTTTTGCACGGCATCGGGTTGCCCTCGATATCTCTTGGCCACATCGCGATAGGCAGGCCCCACCAGCTTCCGGTCCACCGCATGGCAGGAAATGCAGTCGTTGGTCTTAACGAGGTGTTCTCCAGGCGATTCCTCGGAGCTGGCCCCTTCGGCCGATGCCGCAACCCCAGCCCAACAAACGACCCCCAGGATGGCACTCGTGAACATGACAATCAGAAGGAAAATAACTACTCGCAAAATTCCGCCTCTCCGGCTAATGTTTCCAGCCACCCCGAGTCGAACAAACCGCCATAAATTTCTTGACCCCTATGCGCGCTTAGGTCAAGTCCGGCGATCACGGAGTGTACAAACGCACGCCATTGTCTTTCAAAATGGCTGCAAGTTCTGCTTGATGGTTCACGATTATCTCGTCGAGCTGATTCTTCAGCGCTTCATCGCCGTCGCGAACTCCCATGGACATGGGAAAACTGTATTGCTCCGGCGGACCCAGTGCCCGTTCATTCGGAACTGGCACCACTGCCAAATCCGGGAAATCATGCAGGAACCCGCCGATGGCCGGCTCCCACGTAATCAAGACGTCCACCTTTCCAGTTTCTACCGCTTTCAGCATGGCCACCGGGGATTCACCGTTATCGTCGCCTACGTCGAAAGCCACGGCTCCCGGGATCAAGCCGCGCATCTTCATACCATCTTCGACGGGAGTGTCACGCTCAAAACCCACTTTAAGCCTTTTCAAAATGGGGGAGTCCATGCTGGTAACGTCGTAATTTTTGGATTTCTTGAAGACAAAAACGTAAGACGAGATGTAGTAGGGCCGCGTGGTTAGTTCTTCCCGGCTGCCGTAAGGAATGTTCATTACCACGTCGCACTTGTTTGCATCGAGCGTGGTGGCCAAGAACTGGGGAAAGCCTCCGCGCCCGCGATAGCTTGCCGAGGTGTATTCCACCGTCGCGCCGAGCGCCTTGGCCACGGCCTCGGCAATCTTGTTTTCGAAGCCCTCGCCAGCGCGGTTGGAGTAGGGCAGGTAGTCTGGATCCGCGCAGACCCGCAATACCCTGGCGGAAGCCCGCACCGCAAACCCTCCGAGGGTGGCCGCCAAGAGACCAGGTATTACAAAAGTCCTGAGTTGCATAAGGCTCTGCGGCTCTCTGACCGAGCCGAAAGACGCGCCGCAAAAATTATCAGTTTAGGAAAGGACATTCAAGCACAATCTTAGCGAGCGGAATTTTATTCCGTGATACAGACCTATATGCCGTATCACAGAACTATTGAGATATAATCTCCCCTGCCTTTGTCAGGGATCATTTCCCTCACGCCTCCGGGCGATGACCAGGACAACCGGTTACCCAGGAAAGCTCGACCTACGATTATGAAACTCTATCGAACCGCTTCCGGCTGCTTTGTTGAAGAACAAGACCAGTTTTATACGCCAAGCCCGTACTCCAGCGATGGCGACCGGTGGGACTTGCTGATCACACGAGATGATCTTTACATTCACCTGCTGCGAGGAATTCAGGATGGAACCTGGAAACGAGTCGGACGGACCGGGCTCGAGAACATTCTCGCTCCGATCGGAAGTCAGGAAGTATGGGCCGCCGGAGTGACCTATTATCGCAGCCGCGAGGCGCGTCTCGAGGAATCGAAGCAGGCCGGCGGTGGAGGTTTTTATGATCGTGTCTACGATGCCCAGCGGCCTGAACTCTTTTTCAAAGCTACACCCAGTCGCGTGGTCGGCCCGGAGGAGCCGGTTGCGATTCGCGACGATTCCACCTGGTCGGTACCCGAGCCTGAATTAGCGCTGCTGGTATCTCCGAAAGGAACCATCACCGGATACACAGTGGGTAACGATATGAGCTCGCGCAGTATCGAGGGAGAAAATCCCCTGTATCTGCCGCAGGCCAAAGTCTACAACCGCTGTTGTGCGCTCGGCCCCTGCTTATTGCTGGTTGAGACTCCGCTGCCGTCGTCAACCGAAATTCGGATGGAAATCTTGCGGGGGGGAAGACACGAGTTTCACGGCGCAACTCTGCTGTCCAGCATGAAGCGCGATCCCGCAACATTGGTTCAATATCTTTACCGCAACAACACTTTCCCTCGCGGCTGTTTTCTGCTTACCGGAACCGGCATTGTGCCGCCCGACACGTTCACTCTGAAGAGGGGCGACGAGATTCGAATAACGATCACGAGCATCGGAACCCTCGTGAACTCGGTCGGTTGAGTGCCAATTTTCGGCGGGCTGCGGAACGGCTCGTAGCCGGGATAACTCTTGACCTCACGGCGAAATTTGGGCTCGGTGGAGGGAGAGAAAGACGGGGATGGTGAATCGAGTACCAAATCGTTTTGCTTAGTCGGGGCATCGGACCCCTCGAATACTCTGTGACGGGGTTGGAGATTTACATTTAACTATAACTAAACAATGCGTTTAGCTTTGATTCAAGAACAAAATAAGCTTGGACTATGGGGCATGGTATGGTCTTGCGAATCGTTATTTTTTCAGTTGACAACAGATCAAATCCGCGAGCAATATACGCAGGGATCAGATCGAGTCGCCGGAAATCTTCGAAACTCAAGGAGCCGTGTATGTCTCTAAAGCAACTCTCGAGCGCAGTGAGTTTAAGCTTTCTGTTAGTGTCCGCCACATGCTTCGCTCAGCTCACCACCGCGACGATATTAGGCACGGTGAGCGATTCGACCGGCGCAGTGCTTGCGAATGCAAAGGTTGAGGTCCAGAACACGGGCACTTCCGCGACGGTGCAATTGATAACGGATCAAACCGGTGGGTTTCTTGCAACCGCGCTGCCGGTCGGCACCTACCGCGTGACGGTCACTGCGGTCGGTTTCAAAACCCTTGTGCAGCAGGGCTTGCAGTTGAATGTGGCGGACCGTCTGAATTTGCCGTTGATTCTCGTGCCTGGAGCGGTCAGCGAGGAGGTCGTGGTTACCGGCATGCCGGAATTGGTCGACACTACGTCGACCACGTTGGGTGGAGTGGTGACGACGGAGCAAGTGCAAGACTTGCCTCTAAACGGACGCAGCGTCACTCAATTGATTGCGCTGATTCCTGGAGCAGTCTTCAACGGACCGCAGCGCAGCGTCAGCGGGGCGGCTGAAGGAAGACTATTCGAGTCGGGAATGAAGTTCCTGGTAGACGGGGGTGACTCCGGGCAAGTCGATTCCGATCTGACCGATGGTGGTTACGACACTGCGGCGCGTATCACCCGTGCCAGCGTGGATGCCGTCTCCGAATTCCGCGTGGTGGACACCATGTACTCAGCCGAATACGGGCAGTCCATCGGCAGCGTGATTAACTTCATTACTAAATCGGGAACGAATCAGATCCACGGTTCCGTGTTCGAGTATTTCCGCAACGAAGTACTGGATGCTCACGACTGGTTCAATGATGGTCCAAAGCCCGCCATCCGGCTGAATCAGTTCGGTGGTTCTGTGGGAGGACCGATCATCAAGGATAAGCTCTTTTTCTTCGGGGACTACGAAGGGGTTCGCCAGCGCACTGGGGTCACGCAACAGTTTCAGGTGCCCGATGCTGCGTTGCGCAGCACATTTAGCGGCGAGCAGCTAACTTTAGTCAATACACTTCCTTTGCCAAATTCAAGTCAAGTCGCTGATCCTGGTCTCGGCTGGTTTATCCGCACTACCTCCAATCAGCTGACAGAAAATACCGGGATGGTGAAGATCGACTATCAGGCAACTTCCAAGGACCACATCACGGGCCGGTACAATGCGAACAAGTCCTACACCTTGACCTTTTTCGGCATCGCGGCTGGCCAGGCCCGTGCCATCCCCGCCTTGTTGCAGACCTTCAACGTGAACGAGACGCACACCTTCTCCCCTTCGGTGTTGAATGAAGTGGGCTTTGCTATCAATCGGCTGTGGACGCACGATGCTGCCGCATCCACGCCGGAAACCAGCGCATTGCCCATTGTGTGGCTATCGACGGATCCTTCGGTATCGACGATTGGTCCGTCAATTTACGATTTACCGGTTGCCAATACCTCCTGGACCTATCTCGACACACTTTCCTGGAACAAGGGAAGACATCAAATGAAATTTGGCGCGCAGATTATCCGGAATCAAGACAACAAGACAGTATCAAATCAAAATTGGTCGCTTTTTCTTAGCCCTACTGGTGGCACGGCTGCTTTTGCTTTTGACGGCGGTGTTCCGTATGAGAACTCCAGCTTTGGCTGGCCTGATGTGGGAATGCGTGGAACCTACAACAATTTCTTTGCCGAGGACAACTTCAAAGTCAACGATAGCATTACGCTGAATCTGGGTCTGCGCTACCAGTACGACACCGCCCCGACTGAGTCTCAAAACCGGATTGCGAATTTCAATCCTGTGACGGGCATGGTGAATCCGGAAGGTAGCTCAATCTTGAACGCGCCCAAGACAAACTTCGCTCCCCGGTTTGGAATCGCATACGCTCCCTTCGCTTCAAAGAAAACTGTAATTCGAACTGGGTTCGGCATCTTTTATCCCAGCTTGAATCCCGCCGAGATGCAGTTCTTCCCCACCAACCTCCCAAACTTTGGGCGGCAACGCGGGGTAACGGTATTTGATTGGTTCAATAAGTTTGGCAACTACAATATGCCGGCATTTCCTTTTCCCGATCTTGTCGGGCTCGGGTTTGATCGCACTCTAGCCTCGGCCCCGCAAGACTGGAAGGCGCCGAGGAGTGAGCAATGGAATTTGAATATCCAGCAAGGATTTGGCGCCAACACGGTGTTGGAGGTGGGCTACAAGGGGAACATATCCTTATTCCTCAATCCCGGACAGGAACTGAATCCCATAGAACAACCTTCGGGAGTGAGACGGTACCCTGGATTTCTCGGGATTGCCAATTTCCCCAACTGTTGCTCGGCCAACTACAACGCTTTGCAAGTTAGCTTCAAGCAGCGTCCCTGGCGTGGGGTAACCTTCGACGTGAACTACACCTACTCCCACAGTCAGGATCACGGTGGACTTAGCTTTGGAGCAGGGATGCAAGATCCCGGCAATTTCGCCGCTGAATATGCCACCAGCGACTATGACGTGCGCCACAACCTGGAGTTCGACTACACCGTTGACTTGCCCGGTCCCCGCCACGGCGTGGTGGGCCGGGTGCTGGGTGGATGGCAGGTTAATGGGATTACGGTGATGCGTTCCGGTTTGCCGGTGAACATAGTTTGTGGATGCGATCCCACCGGGATGGGAGACGCTAATGGCAGGCCCGACGGCATTCCAGGAGTTTCGCGGCGGCCTTCAAATTATTCGCTCCCTGGCAATCAGATCAACCCCCTTGCGTTCACGACGATTAATGCCGCGCCGGGTAGCCCGCAGTACTTTCCGGTCTATCCGGCTGCCGGCTCTCACTTCGGGGATTTACGACGAAACGCTGTGGAGGGCCCCTCAGCCTTTAACTGGGATTTCTCCTTGTTCAAAAACATCCGCTTTAGTGAGAGCCGCAGCCTGCAGTTCCGCACCGAATTTTTCAACATATTCAACACCCCGCAATTCGCCAATCCAATCGGGGACACAAGCAGCAGCGCTCTAGGCCAATCCTTGAGCACGATTACCAGCGCTGGTGGTTTTGGATCGAACCGGCAAATCCAGTTTGCGCTGAAATTTCTTTTTTAATTGCTCTATCCCCCCATCGCTTGGGCCGTGGAGTGACCTCTCCCGGCCCGAGTGTTACAAGAAGGAACAGATGAATATGAAGGAGCGCTCCGTCATCGAACCCGCCGACAAACCAATATTTTCAGTGTCTTCCCTCTTTGATTTCGACGACCGGCGAAGACAATTAGGTTATCGTTGATTCTACGGGTCGCGGGGGTTCCATCAGCGTTACTTCGTTGTGGATAATATTGCTGGTGGCCGCTATGGCGCCAGTCATCAACGACTATGAAAGAGACATGGCGATGGTTCGGTCCGCAGGATCCAATTTCGCTTGACCAAATCAAGCAAACCGGGGCAAGCGGAATCGTCACCGCTTTGCACGATAGATACAGTGGGGAAGCATGGCCACTGCACGAAGTGCTCAAACGCAAGCGCGAAATCGAGGCAGCAGGCCTGGTGTGGTCCGTAGTCGAAAGTATTCCGGTCCACAATTCCATCAAACTGCGATCTGGTCCATACCGCCAGTTTATCGAAGCCTGGAAGCAGTCGCTGCTCGCGATTGCTGCAGCAGGCATTGAAATTGTTTGCTACAACTTCATGCCGGTGCTGGACTGGACAAGAACTGAGCTGAGATGGCGTTTGCCCAGCACAGGTTACGCGCTGCGCTTCGATATGACCGACTTCGCGGCATATGACCTGTTTATCCTTAGACGGAAGGACGCGGAACGCGATTATGAGAGCGATCGAGTTGCTTCTGCGCACTCGCGATTTAAGGCAATGTCGGATGCACGCATAAGCGACTTGGAAGTTACGATAATTGCGGGCCTGCCGGGTGGTGAAGGATCATACGACCGTGAGAGCCTGCGCGGGCTTCTTGCTGAGTACGCCGGAATGTCAGCGGAGGATATGCGCGCCAATCTCTGCGCATTCCTCGCGGAAGTAGCTCCGGTTGCGCTTGAAGTGGGGATCCGTCTGGGTATACACCCGGATGATCCCCCGCGGCCGCTATTCGGGATACCGCGAGTAGTGTCCACTACCGATGATGCACGGGCGATCCTCGCGGGCTGCGATACTCTCGCCAACGGCCTGACTTTCTGTGTGGGCTCTTATGGAGCACGATCGGATAATGACTTGCTGGCGATGATCCGTGAATTTGGGCCCAAAATCCATTTTGTCCACCTTCGACAGGTGATGCGCGAAGCTGATGGTTCGTTTTATGAAGCCGAACATCTTCGCGGAAGTTCTCCTATGGTTCCGGTGATTCACGAGCTCCTGAAGGAACAAGCGCGTCGCTTGCGTGACGGCCGCTCGGATCATCTAATTCCGATGCGTCCTGACCACGGCCACCTATTGGCCGACGATATCGACAGGAAGGTGAATCCCGGCTACTCGCTGATTGGCAGGCTGAAGGGTCTGGCTGAACTGCGTGGTGTCGTGCACGGTCTGAAAAGCGCTTTTCCCGAACTGGCAGAAAGCTGCAGGGAACAGGAGAGCATTCGACGAACTATCTAATGTGTCACCGATCACGCCTCACGGAGGCTTTTTCCTGGCTGCGGCGATCGCACGACTACAGCGAAGTGCGCCGGGAATTTCCTGTGTCTGTCCTGGGACGGTTGGTGTGTCCGAAGCGCGTATGACCCTTCAGTATTTTCGCATCAATAAATTGGCCATCTGAATTATAATACTGGTTTCTAGTATACAGAACATCCTCAGAGGAACATGAGCCAGGCGGCCAGGGACGCGCAGTTCCATGGCACATCGAGCTGCACGCGCGATTAGGATATGCGTCGACAAACAGGGTTACTTCTCATCTTGTTTTATTCGGGCCTTGCTCTGGGCCAGGCTGCATCACACCAGGCGAAGCAAATCACACTGGAAAACTCGCAGCTGCGCGTAGTTTTGTCGATGCAGACCGGTTCGTTGATCACTGTGGACCGCAAAGACGAAGACGTTTCCTACCTGGGATCGTCGCTACAGTCCGGATGGTTCCGGGTTGAGCTTCCTTTGCCCCATTGGGAAGGACATGTCGCAGCAAGCAAAGACCTGTCCACCGTGCGCGTCGCCAAGCAAACATCCGACTCCGTGGAACTTGAGGCGACGGGATTGACTTCAAAGGAGGGAAGATACAAAGTAACCTCCCATCTGTCGATTCGGCTCCAGGGCGACAATATTATCTGCGCACTTGCCCTGCGCAATGACAGCCGGCAGACCATTGACCAGATAACGTTTCCCATCGTAGACGTCCCGGCGGCTTCCGATAGCACGGAGAGTTTGTTCTCACCCAACCTTTTCCAGTTCGGACGGTTGCGTCCTCTATTCAGCCCCAATGACATTCAAAGCGCGCAGAGTCCCTTCGACACGCTTGATCCTCTCGACCGCCGGGCCTGGTTTTCCGCCGATCCGAAAATCACCAGCAAGGGACTCAATTATCCGATGGATTTGTCTACCGCCTGGGCGAGCTATACGAGCGATCAGAAGGGCGTCGGATTCGATGTGCGAACCAAGGACTTCCAATTCCAGAAGTTCACCCTGGAGCGCCGCATGTTCCGCGACCACCGCTCCCGAGCGGCGAACCGGCAGGACTACGAACTGGCGTGGCACTGGTATCCCCTGGTGCGGCCCGGCCGCTCCTGGCAAAGCGCAGAAGTTTATATCAAGTGTGATCATGGCGACTGGCACGCCATTGCCAAACAGCACCGCGACTGGCTGAGAACCTGGATCATT
>Ga0307474_10003369_pt1 | contig 11495 bp, 10 predicted proteins | sample atmos_gasesECM1C_2_FD_203312 | JGI IMG/M metagenome (GOLD analysis project Ga0307474, IMG submission 203312) | Hardwood forest soil microbial communities from Morgan-Monroe State Forest, Indiana, United States - atmos_gasesECM1C_05 | ecosystem: Environmental > Terrestrial > Soil > Temperate... | reverse complement strand
TTGATCGAGTGACGCCTTGGTCTCAGGCGCCGCGTAACCTTTTACGTGCATCAGGGCGTTTGCGAACGCGAGCTGGAGCCTAATCTGCTCGCGGCGCAAGGCGCTCGTGCCTGGTAGTGCGGCAATCAGGTCAAGTGCTCGGGAGAGCTGAGCGCATGCCTCTTGCAGGGCCGAGCGCGCAAATGAGCGCTGTCCCGCTTTGCCCCACAGCATCGCCGCCTTTTCGACCAACCCCGCCTCGGTGCAGTGGTACGCCAAAAGCTCGGGCTGGGCTTGCACCATCTCGGTGAACTGGCTATCCAGGGCTGCCGCGATGCGGGCGTGAAGCGTGCGTCGGGGCTCGCGCAGCAGCGTGCCGTAGGCCGCGTCCTGCACCAGAGCATGCTTGAACAGGTAGGTTGCGTGCGGTGGCACGCCCTGGCGGAACAGCAACCCGGCGTGAAGCAGACCGTCCAGCGCTGGTCTGATCTCCGCGTCCGGCCTGCGCGTCACCGCAACGAGCAGCGCATAAGAGAATTGACGCCCTAAGGCCGCACCGACCTGCGCCACCTCTTTGGCAGGACCGAGCCGATCGAGCCGCGCCATTAGCGATGCATGCAGGCTTGCGGGTACCGCCGGTGAGAGGGACGGAACGGCGGCGGCGGTTCGCTGCGCTTCCCCCTCGCTCCCGGCCTCAAGCACCGCTTTCGTCATCTCCTCCACGAACAGGGGAATGCCATCTGTGCGCTCGATAATATCCTGCGTGATGTTAGGCGGCAGCAGCTTTCTACCGATGACGCGGTCGATCATGGCTACAACGTCGCGCTTAGTCAGCCGATTGAGCGTCAAGGCTGACACGTGAGGCTGTCCGATCCACGGTGGGTCGAATTCTGGCCGGAACGTCACGATCAGCAGCACGGGAAGCAACGCGATCCGGTCCACAGCGCGACCGAGCACTTCCAGGCTCGTCGGGTCGGTCCAATGCGCATCCTCGAAGATCATCAGCACTGGATTTTGGCGGGTCAACGCCCGCAATTGCGCGACGAGCGCTTCCAGTGTTTTTTGCCTTCGCTGCTGCGAGGTCAACTCAAGCGCGGGATAACGTCCATCATTCGGGAGCGACAGCATCTCCGCCAATAGCGCGGCGTCCTGGGTCGAGGTCGATGTCTGTGCAAGCACGGCATCGAGTTTGTCGAGCCTCGTTTGCAGTTTTTCGTCGTGCGTCAGTCCAGCAGCACGTTCCATCTGGCCAATAATCGGATAGAGCGCGCTATCCGTGTGCTGAGGCGAGCAGAAGTAGCGCAGACGCGTGTGCGGTTCATTAGCGAGGCTTTCCAGAAACGCCGCTGTAAGCCGCGATTTCCCGATACCGGCCTCACCTGAGAGAAGCACGACCTGCCCTTCACCCATTTTTGCCTTGGACCAGCGCCGAAGTAACAGGTCAAGTTCTTCTTGACGTCCGACGAGTTCAGTCAGCCCACCTGTGTGTAGAGCCTCGAAGCGTCCCTCGACCATGGAGGGTCGTAGTGCTGCCCATGCTCTGATGCGGCCCGGGATACCTTTCAGTTCTTGAGGTCCAAGGTCCTCAAACTCGAATAAGTTGCCGAGGAGCCTTCGCGTGCTCTCGGCAATGACAACTGCGTTCGGCTCAGCCACGCCTTGCAGGCGCGCGGCAAGATTGGGGGTCTCTCCGACGATGCCGCGCTCCTGGGCCTCTCCCGATCCAATCAGATCACCAACAACCACAAGCCCGGTCGCGATACCGATGCGGGTTTGTAGCGGAACGGAAAGTTTGAGTGCGCCAACTGCAGCGATCGCTTCCAACCCTGCGCGTATAGCTCGCTCGGCGTCATCCTCGTGCGCCTGCGGATAGCCGAAATAAATGAGCACGCCGTCGCCCATGTATTTCGCGACGAAACCCCCAAAACGCCTGACAGTCTCGGCGACGCACCTCTGGTAGGCCGAAATGACCTCGCGCAAGTCCTCTGGGTCCATGCGTGTGGAGAGTGCCGTCGAACCGACAAGGTCCGAGAACATCACGGTGACCTGGCGGCGCTCGGCGGTGTCCTTTGCAGTATTGTCGCTTTCCAGAGGAGCTGCGGAGACCGGCGCTGGTGCGCTCGCTTCAGCTCGCAGAGCCGCAATAGCGTCGAGAAGCATACGGCGGTGCCCAACCATGCCGACGCCCAAGTCCTTCAGGTCCTCCGCCGTCAGGTTAGGCAGGACCTTCTCGCTGATCTCATTCTCGCGGAATGCCGCCTCATATTGTTCGAGGCCAAGCCTCCGCAACCAACCTCCGACGTCCATGGCGACGCCCCTCGTTCGCCGGCTGCTGAATGATCCCCCAGGCGAGACGACCTGTCTAGGGGATCGCCTTTTGCACGATCAGATTGGGTCATCCGTGTCTTGTCGCAATCTCTGATCAACGTCCGGTTTTCGCCCGCAACGTCGGAAGAGGCGGGGGATGAAACGCTCTCGTGCTCGAAGCCCCTGAGACCTTAAGAAAATCTCAACGCTCGAAAAATCTGGGCTACATATTTTCGAGCCACGTCTCGGCGCGCGCGAGACGGGGGGCCTGTCCAGGTACCCCCGGGGGGTGAAAATTTTGACGCCGGCACCCTGAGGACCCGACGCGGCTTTAGCAACGCGACCTCCCTGGTCGCGTCAGCTACAGCCAGCGGGTACTCATAATGAAACGCGATCTCTATGCGGAGGTCTCGGCGCGCATTGTTGCCGAGCTAGAAGCCGGCGCGGCGCCGTGGATTAAGCCTTGGTCGGCAACCCCCGGCGCAAACACACCGTGCAATGCTGTGTCCAATCGGCCTTATTCGGGCTGCAACGTCGTTCTGTTGTGGATGGCGAAGGCGGCCGGCTATCGCACACCGCGCTTTCTGACTTTCAAGCAGGCGTTGGAGTTGGGCGGCCACGTTCGGAAGGGCGAGCGGGGCACGAAGGTATATTTCGTCAAACAACTCGAAATCCGCGAGGACGCAGAGGACAACTCACCGGCGCGATTGGTCCCGATGATGCGGGAATATACCGTGTTCAATGTCGACCAGTGCGAAGGCCTTCCCGACAGCGTCACCACTGGTAAACCGACGCGCGTTCGCAATCCTGATACACGCGATGAACTCGCGGACGAGTTCTTGCGCTCAACCGCCGCGGATATCCGTGAGGGGCACGGTGAAGCGTATTACGTCCCGAGCAAAGACTTCATCTCGATGCCTGCCTTTGCGGCTTTCAAAAGTGCGGATCATTTTTACAACGTGGCATTCCACGAGGTGACACACTGGACTGCTCACGGGTCCCGGCTTGATCGGGACCTGAAGAACCGGTTCGGTTCCCGCAATTACGCGGCAGAAGAGTTGATCGCGGAACTAGGCGCAGCGTTCCTGTGCGCAGAGTTTGGCTTTGATGGTGACCTACGGCATGCAGGTTACGTTAGCCATTGGATTGAACTCTTGAAGGGCGACAAGCGCGCCTTCTTCACCGCCTGCAGCCAAGCATCAAAGGCCGCGGACTACTTGCGCGGCTTGGCGCTTGCGGAGCCGACGGAGGTCGCAGCGTGACTGTGTCCAGTATCGACCGTTGGCACCAAAGATATGAGCCCCTCTTCGATGTCCATCCCGTGACGGGCGCCAGCATCGAAGTGTTTTGGGCTGACACCACTTTGGAAACGTTCGGTCGGCGCGGTGCCGGTTGGTTCTGGCACTTCCGCCGGCGCGGGTTCGCGCCCGACGGCTTGGCGGTTGGGCCGTTTCCGACTAGCTATTCAGCCTATCGTCACGCTTTCCTGAATAATGCAGGTCGCTGCACATCCTGACGCAAGTCAGACTTTTGGCCCGTGGGGTTCCGATGCATCTTGGACCAATCCGGCAAGGTTAATGCGGACATAGTGCGGACACGTCAGGATTAGCAAAAGGAGTTTCCGCGCTAAGTGTTTGATTTCATGGTGCCCAGGGGCGGAATCGAACCACCGACACTGCGATTTTCAGTCGCATGCTCTACCAACTGAGCTACCTGGGCGTCTCTTGAGGCCGCCTCGCGAGAAGAACAGGGGCCACCGAGCGGGCGGTTTATAGTGGGGTCGCAGCGGTCTGTAAACCTCGCTTCGCCTTCGGCTTCGCAAGGCGCCGCTTCGCTTCGAGTTTTCCCCTAAAATATTGGAAAATATGCCTAAATCACAGTGGCTGGCCTCTGCGATTTGGGTTTTTGATTGGGGATGATCTTTTCGGAAAACCGGTCCCCACTTTTCCGGATCATGCCTTTTCTGATTGGGCATGATCTTTTCGGAAAACCGGTCCCCACTTTTCCGGATCATGCCTTTTCTGATTGGGCATGATCTTTTCGGAAAACCGGTTCCCACTTTTCCGGATCATGCCCTACTCCGAACCCTCATCTTCGTTTTCGGCGCCGGGAACCACGTAGGCGCCGGAAAGCCAGCGATTGAGATCTACGTCGCGGCAGCGTTTGGAGCAGAACGGGTGGGTGGCTTGTTGCGCGGGCTTGCCGCAGATCGGACAGCGCCGGACGTGGCCCGGCCCTCGGCCGCCCTCGTCGCCCCCGCCTTGTTGGCCGCCGGCGCCCTGACCACCCCCAATCCGGCCGCCGGCAGCGCCGGCCGGCTCAGACGCCTGCAGCATTGAGCCAGCCGAAGCGGATCGGGAAGCCTTCCCCGGCAAGCAGGGTGGCGGATTCATAGAGCGGCAGTCCGACCACATTGGTATAGGAACCGACCATCTTGACCACAAAGGAACCGGCGATCCCCTGCACGGCATAGCCGCCGGCTTTGCCTCGCCATTCGCCACTACCGATATAGGCCTGGATGTCCTCCTCGCTCAACCGCTTGAAGCGCACCCTTGTTTCGACCAGGCGCTGCCGGAACGCTTCCCGCGGCGTCACCACGCAGATCGCGGTATAGACCCGGTGGTTGCGGCCCGACAAAAGCCGCAAGCATTGCGAGGCCTCGTCCACCAGATTGGCCTTGGGCAGGATGCGACGGCCGACGGCAACCACGGTGTCGGCGGCGAGAATGAACGAGCCGCGCAGTTCATCATCAAGATGCACCGATTTCAGCGCGGCGTCGGCCTTGACCCGCGCCAGGCGATTGGCGCAGGCGCGCGGCAGCTCGCCACGCCGCGGCGTCTCGTCGACGTCGGCGGGACGAAGCGCGTCGGGCTCGATGCCCGCTTGATTGAGCAGCGCCAGGCGCCGCGGCGAGCCGGAGGCAAGAACGAATTTCGGACGGCCAAGCATTTGCGATTGTTCTGGCGGGCAGGTTCGGCGGGAACGGAAGGCGGCGGCGATGCGCGCGGAACGTATCGGAAGGGCCCTGCTTTCACAACCCATTGCGACCAGGGCGAAAGCCGAAATGGCCAATCGTAGGTGTCATCAAACCGAAATGTGCACGAGGGTGGGTCGCTCCGAATCACCCGCTGGCCGCGCCCACATTGGCAAAGCGCTTGCGAATGCGCGCAAGCAGGGTGTCCAGCACCTCGCGATAGGCTGATAGCTTCTGCTCGCGATTTCCTTCCTCGCCGGTGGGATCATGGGTTGGCCAATATTCGACATCCGCAGCCATGGTGCGCGTCAGCTCCAGCGCCTTGTGATGCGCCTCCGGCGACAGCGTGACGATCAGGTCGAAATTGAGCCCCTCCCAATCGTCCAGTTCCTCGAAGGTCATCGGCTTGTGCTGCGAGATGTCCTGACCCAGCTCGGCCATGACGGCGACGGCAAACGGATCGGGCTCGCCCTTCTTGGCACCGGCGGAGCGGACGTAAAGCGTCTGCGGAAACATATGGTGCAACAGGCTCGCCGCCATCGGCGAGCGCACGCTATTGAACCCGCATGCGAACAGGACCGACTGCGGATTGCGCGCGCCGGGCGCCATTGAAGGTTACCCCTTCCAATGCAAGACGGTGATCAGCGTGAACAGCCGCCGCGCGGTCTCGAAATCGACCCGCACTTTGCCTTTCAAGCGCTCCTGCAGCGTGCGCGAGCCTTCATCATGGATGCCGCGCCGGCCCATGTCGATGGCCTCGATCTTGTCCGGCGTCGCGGTGCGGATCGCCTGGTAATAGCTGTCGCAGATCATGAAGTAGTCTTTGACGATGCGGCGGAACGGCGTCAGCGACAACAGATGGGCGACGACGGGCGCGTCGTCCTCGCGGCGGATGTCGAACATCAGCCGGTTGCCGGTGATGCCGATATGCAGCTTGAAGGGACCTTGGGCCTCGGCGCCGTCGGGCGCGAACAGGTTCTGCTCGATCAGATCGTAGATCGCGATCGCCCGCTCATGCTCGATATCAGGCCCCGAGCGCCCGATGGATTCCTCGTCGAGCGTAACCGCGACCACACGGTTCTTGGAATCGTGGTCTTTCGAGATGTCCTGGGGCGGAGGCTTGGTCATGACAGGTTGAGGCGCAATCCGACCGAGCGTGAATGGGCATCGAGGCCCTCGGCCTTGCCCAGCGTCATGGCGGCGGGCCCCAATGCGCGCAGCTGCTCGGGGCCGCATTTCAGAAGCGAGGTGCGCTTCATGAAATCGAGCACGCCAAGGCCCGAGGAAAACCGCGCCGAGCGCGCGGTCGGCAGCACGTGGTTGGAGCCGCCGACATAGTCGCCGATCGCCTCGGGCGTATGGGCACCGAGAAAGATCGCGCCGGCGTTGCGGATTTTCTTCGCGAAACCATCGGGGTCGACGGTCATGATTTCCAGATGCTCGGCCGCGATGGCGTCCGCAAGCGGCACGGCCTCGTCGAGATGTTTCACGAGGATGATCGCGCCAAAATCCTCCCAGGAGCGGCCGGCGATTTTTCCTCGCGGCAGGGTCGCAAGCTGGGACCGCACGGCGCGCGCGACGTCATCCGCCAGCCCAACCGAATCCGTGATCAGGATCGATTGCGCGCTCTCGTCATGTTCGGCCTGAGCGAGCAGATCGGCGGCAATCCAGGCGGCATTGCCGCTATCGTCGGCAACCACCAGCACCTCGGAGGGGCCGGCGATCATGTCAATACCGACCTTGCCGAACACCAGCCGCTTGGCCGCGGCGACATAGGCATTGCCGGGGCCGACGATCTTTGCGACCGGCGCAATGGTCGCGGTGCCATAGGCCAGCGCCGCCACCGCCTGCGCGCCGCCGACGCGATAGATCTCGGTGACGCCGCCGAGATGTGCGGCCGCCAGCACCAGTGGGTTGAGCTTCCCGTCCGGCGCCGGCACCACCATCACCAGCCGCGCCACGCCAGCGACCTGGGCCGGCACCGCATTCATCAGCACCGAGGACGGATAGGCTGCGGTGCCGCCGGGGACATAGAGCCCGGCGGATTCAATCGCACTCCACCGCCATCCGAGCTCGACGCCGGCGGCGTCGACAAAACTCTCATCCTTCGGGAGCTGCCGCAGGTGAAAGGTTTCGATCCGCTCACGCGCAAAATTCAACGCATCCAGCGTCGCCGGCTCGCTAGCCTTCACCGCCGCCTCGATTTCAGCAGGCGTAATCCGCAAGCCGGAGGCCGCGAGATCGAGCCGGTCGAACTTCTTGGTCGCTTCGATCAGCGCCGCGTCGCCGCGCACTGCGACGTCAGAGACGATGGCGCGGGCAGCCTGTTCGACGTCCGCCGACACCTCGCGCTTGGCAGCAAGGAAGTCCTTGAAACGCTCGTCGAAATCGGCGCTGCTGCGGTTCAGTCGAATGGGCATTTTGGGGGCTTTCCGGGAGCGGGATTCGGTCGAACAACCCCCTGCTCAATGGCGCGGCAGGGCACTGTCGTCAACCCTTGTCCCGGCGAAGACCGGGACTCGTAACCCCGGCAGTGAGGCGGGAACGCCAACCCCAAGCGTCATGGCCGGGCTTGTCCCGGCCATCCACGTCTTGGCAGAGAGAAGAAAGGCGTGGATGCCCGGGTCAAGCCGGGGCATGACGGAGGACAGAGGCGCGCGAGAACTCCCGCCTGTGGTTATCGGTCCCGGCCTCCTTTGCGCTAACGCGGCCCTTCGGGTCCGGATAGCTCTAGAGCCGGTTGATATCCTCGCTTTCCAGCACGGCGTTGGGATAGCCGCTCCGCACCACGCGGATCATGGCCTTCCCGATCTGCTCGGTGGTCGTCACGTAGCGCGGCAGGAGCTGATACAGCAGGGACAGGAGCGGCGACGTCGCGACATAGACGGCCTGCACCCAGGCCGTCTTGGATCTGACGCCGTGCAAGGGCTGAATCGCGCCCGGACGAAACATGTAGGCGGCGCGAAACGGCAGCTTGAGGAGGTCATTCTCGGTCTTGCCCTTGACGCGCGCCCACATCACCCGGCCCTGCTCGGTGCTGTCCGCGCCGGCGCCGGTGACATAGACGAAGACCATGTCCGGGTTAAGTCGCGCCAGCGTCGTCGCTGCTGCGAGCGTGATGTCATAGGTCAAGTGCCGATAGCGCTCTTCGCTCATGCCGATCGAGGAGACGCCGAGGCAGAAAAAGCAGGCATCGAAACCCACAAGCTGCGGCTCGATGGCGGAATAGTCAGTGAAGTCGCGGTGAATGATCTCAGTCAGTTTTGCGTCGTGCCGCCCCGTCGGGCTGCGGGTCACCGCGACGACGGCTTTGACATCGGTGTCGAGCAGGCATTCGCGCAAGACGCCCTGCCCGACCATGCCGGTCGCACCGAACAGGAGGACTTTCATGTCATCACCTCAGGCGGCGCTGGCGGCCTGCTCGAACGATACACCGGTCAAGGCGGCCGACACATCCCAGAGCCGCGCCGCGGACTGTAGCGCCGGGCGCAGGCTATCAATCGAAGCGCGGGATCGGGCCGTTGTGCGGCGTCTTGCGACCCGACAGGTCGAACAGCACCTTGTCGACATAACACCAGCCCCAACCTTCCGGCGGATCGTAGCCCTCGATGATGGGATGTCCGGTCGCTTGAAAGTGCTTTGTCGCATGTTGGTTGGGAGAATCATCGCAACAGCCGACGTGGCCGCAAGCGCGGCAAATCCGCAGATGTAGCCACGGGCTTCCTGTCTTCAGGCATTCCTCGCAACCCAGCGCGCTCGGCGTCACGGTCTGGATGCCGGCGATATGGGGGCAGGCGTCGCGAAGCCTCGGCATCGGCGACTATGCGTCCTTCGAATCGAAAAAGACGAGGTCGGCGCCGCCGGTTGCGAAGTTCTTCAGGTCACCCGCGGCGGCCTTGCCTTCCGGGCTGCCGAACGCGGCCTGAACCGCGGCGATGTCATCGAAGCTCAGCATGGCGATGAGATGAATGCCCGAGGCTCCGGCCGGACTTGCCACCGCCCCCCGGCTGACCTCGTATTTGCGCAGGCCTGGCATCTTCTTGGCCAGCGGAATATGCGTCTCGGCATAATATTTGTCGAAGGCAGCTGGATCTGTCGGCGTCTTGTACGTCACAACGATTTTGGCCATTTGCGGTTGTCCTCCCAGATTTTCTTGGTTCAGGTCTCCAAGTTCTACAGCGCGGGCTTTGCTATGTCGCCCAAAAAGCCGTGCAGCGCCGCCACGACCTGCGCGCCCTCGCCGATGGCGCCGCCGACGCGCTTGACGGAACCCGAGCGCACGTCGCCAACCGCAAACACCCCGGGCACCGAGGTTTCCAGCTGCGGCACCAGGCGGCCCTGATTGAGATCGGACTGCGCGCCGGTGACGACAAAGCCGCCGCGATCGAGCGTGACGCCGCAGCCGGCGAGCCAGGAGGTGGCGGGATCGGCGCCGACGAACAGGAAGAGATTGCGAATCTCCTCCGTCATGATTTCGCTCGACAACCGGCTCTTCCAGCGCACACGCTGTAGCGAAGAATCGCCATCGCCCTCGAGCCCGATCACCTCGGCATTGAAGATCAATTCGATGTTTGGCGTCGCCTCGATGCGCTCGATCAGATAACGCGACATGCTGGCGCCCAAGCCTCCGCCGCGAATGATCATCACCACTTTTTTCGCGTGGCCGGAGAGGAACACTGCGGCTTGTCCGGCCGAATTGCCGGCGCCAACCAGGAACACCTCCTGTTCGGCGCACAGCCGCGCCTCGACCGGGGAGGCCCAGTACCAGACGCCGCGGCCCTCGAATTTTTCGAGACTCTCGATTGTAGGCCGCCGATAGCGCGCGCCGCTCGCAACCACGATGGAGCGCGAGCGCAGCACGTCGCCGCAATCCAGAGTGAGCGCAAAAGAGCCGTCGTTGCGCGAGCAATCGAGCGATTTGGCGCTCATCGGGATCATGATGTCGGCGCCGAACTTCTGGGCCTGGCTGAAGGCGCGCCCGGCCAAGGCCTGGCCGGAAATGCCGGTGGGAAAACCGAGATAATTCTCGATGCGGGCGCTGGCGCCGGCCTGGCCGCCGAAGGCGCGCGAATCCAGGACCGCAACCGACAGACCCTCGGAGGCCGCATAGACCGCGGTCGCAAGGCCCGCCGGGCCGCAGCCGACGATGGCGACGTCGTAGATCTTCGCCCCGCGCGGACCGCCGATCATGCCGATGGCACGCGCCAGCGCGCTCTCGTTGGGATTACGCAGGACGGTCCCACCGGCGGTCACCACCAGCGGCCAGTCGGAAGGCGAGGGCGAATAGCGCTCGATCAACTCGGCCGCGTCACGATCCCGCTCCGGATCGAGCAGATGATGCGGAAAGCCGTTGCGCGTGAGAAAGCTCTGCAAGCCCGCCACGGCAGCGGAATTCGCCGACCCGATCAGCACCGGCCCGCCGACGCCGTCCTGAATCAGATTGACCCGGCGCAGGATCAGTGCGCGCATGATACGCTCGCCGAGATCGGCCTCGGCCACCAGAAGCGCCCGCAGCTTGTCCGGCGGGATCAGCAGCGTCTCGACATCGCCTTTCGCATGGCCGTCGACCAGCGCGACGCGCCCCGACAATTGCCCGATCTCGGCCAGAAACTGTCCTGGCGCGTGCTCGATGACAGGCGTGACATGGCCAAGCCCGTCGCGCTGGGTAATGATGACGTGGCCTGCGAGCACCACGAACATGCCGGGCCCCGGCTTGCCGGTCTCGAACAGGCACTCGCCGTCCTTGAAGGTGCGGATCTCGCCAAACCGGCGCATCCGGGCGATCTCGGGCTCAGTCAGCGCGGGAAAGGTCTGCTCAAAGCGCTGAAACACCCTGCCAGCGGAGCTGCCGCCATTGCCCGCCGCCTGTGCCGCTCCGCTCTCGTCCGCCATCGCAACTTCCTCTTGAACTCGCACGCCCAGATAGAGACTAGGCGTCAGTCTTGCCAACCTCCCCATCTGGGCAGTCTTGATGGCCGTCCGATGACGGGCGGCCGCGTTCCCTCTCTTGCGATTTCCGCCGCTTGAGATTTTCCCGCAGCTTTGCCTTCAGGCGGTCCTGCCGCGCCTCATCCCCGCGCAAAGTGTGTAGCCGCCCCGTCGCAGGCTTTTCGTCGGTCATGTGAGATGCGGTTTTTGAAAGAATGATCGCGCCCCGTCCGGAACGCCGTTCTGAGGATATTGTACGCCGGTACCGGGTCCTGCAATCCCGCCTTTTGCGTCATGGAGCGCGCGG
>Ga0307474_10003367_pt1 | contig 11497 bp, 7 predicted proteins | sample atmos_gasesECM1C_2_FD_203312 | JGI IMG/M metagenome (GOLD analysis project Ga0307474, IMG submission 203312) | Hardwood forest soil microbial communities from Morgan-Monroe State Forest, Indiana, United States - atmos_gasesECM1C_05 | ecosystem: Environmental > Terrestrial > Soil > Temperate... | reverse complement strand
AAGGGTCGGTAAAGGACTGTTGCCGCACCAGCTCCTGTTGGATCGTGCTGGAGATGAGATCTTCGCGTAGTCGACGAATTTCGAGGCGCTTCGAGACGAGATAGGTGTTGAGCAGCGCCAAGAGAGTAATGAGGCCCACAGCCAAAGGCCTGGATACGGTGAACTCGAGGTGTACGTTATCATGCTTCAAGAAAGCTGCCGGAAATAGGATTGCAAGGAATCCCGTCGCAACCAGCACGCCAGTAAAAGACACAATTACCCAAAGCTCCCAATCGCGCCTCTCGAGGTGGGAGAGCTGCTGACCGACGCGGGCCAAAACGCTTTCAGTTTGCTTGTGCATTTGTGTTTATGGGTAACCAAGTGTAACGCGGTTAGGTAAGACCTCCCTCGGTACGAAGGTAATCGCCACGGCTGCGATTGAGGGGCCTGAAACGGTTGCGGGCAAACCGGTGTACAAGTTTGTTCGTGCGATCGGCGCGAAAGGGTAAGACACAGTAAGGCTGCTCGCCGAGGAGAGGACAGCATTTGAACATAAATCAGCTACTTACGGCGCAGGCTCAGCCGACCGCGACCCGTAGCAAAGCAGAGGGTTGTAGGCCATGCCCGACGCTGTATTGCCTCCAACTCCAAAAATCAACCGTTTTCTCCATCCCGCGAGCATTCAACTCGCTCCAGCTTCCTTGCCTTCCACAACCGGAGTCAAATCAGCGGTGTACTCGATGGGATGATGGCACTTTACGGAATCGCTGCTTTTGGGCATGAGTGGCTACCAAACTTCATCGGAGTTGTAGTAAAATCCTCACCCTCGGGGCGGGATGAACCGCTGCGCCGCTTCATTGTTTCAACAACACGAAACTCGAGTGTCCCGCAGTCCCATTGTGTCTCCGGACTCTTAGTCCTCAGAGTTGCGGGATCGCCACAGGAGGATCACGTGACCCCACTCGTCGCCACAGTAATCTCGATTGCCGCACCTTACCTAGCCAAGGGAGCAGAGGAATTTGCTAAGTCCGCCGGTGCTGCCGCATTCGATGCGGCAAAGGGGATGGTAAATCGTTTGCAGAAATGGTGGAGTATGGCGCCCGTTGCTGAAGCGGCTGCCAAAGCCCTTCCTTCCGATCCGAAGCGTTATGCGAAGCTGCTCGGGGAGGAACTTGATGGCGATGTGGCGAAGGACCCTTCCTTCGCCGCGGAGTTGCAAGAACTGGTAAATGCCGCCGGACCTTATGTTGAGGTCATCCAGAAAATCGACGTGGGCAACGGCATCACTGGCGCGGACATCGGCTCGCTAATCGGTGGCCACGTTCAGGTTCAGCAGGAAATGCAAATCGGCCAGAACGTCACCGGCTTCAAGGCGACTCGAGTAGGCGGATCGCCAAGCGAATCCTAGCAGGCTGGTTGTGAACCCGACTCAACTGTTTCCTAACCCGCCGTATCCCGGCTCCCGCTCCTCTCCCGAGCAGGCGGAGCTTTTCTATCAGCCGTTGTTATCGAGTTATTTGGACGGACCTGGAATCGTTCCCCGACCCTGGTTGGACGATGAGATTCGGGACCGCCTGGCTCGCCCGACGTGCCGTTATGTTCTGATCATCGGCGAGCCGGGCGCGGGTAAGACCGGGTACATGGCCGAACTGGCCCGATCCAATCCGGGCTGGCTTCGGTATTTTGTCCGCCTCGACAGCACGACCCCTCTGAGCAGTTCCGATGCGGTCAGCATGATGCTGCGCATCGGGCATCAATTGGCCCACCTCCGGCCTGAAGTCTTTGATCCGGAATTGCTAGAAATAGAAGTCGAGCAACGTATCGAGCAGGCCGGTCCCGGAGCTTCCGTGGTCGGCGTCAAGATCGATGACTTGAGGGTGTCACCTTTCTATCGTACCGCGATCCGCGTCCAGCAAAAGGTGACCACTCTGGAAGGCGGCATGGCTGGCATCGAAATAGCTCGCGCCACTGCCGAGCCTCGTCTGCTCGAAGTCGATACGCTCAGTCATCTCGCGTTGCTGGATCCGGCGGGCGTGCTGGCCCGCAAATCTCCCGGCAGCGAGATCGTAATTCTGATCGACGCGCTGGATGAGGTCATCAATACCCGCAGTACGAATACGGTCCTGGACTGGCTGGAAACCAGTGAAGCACCGCCGGCGAACATTCGTTTCGTGTTAACTTCGCGGCCCCACGCGCGTTTGCGCACGCTGGAGAGCGTCCGCGGTGATTCGCTCGAGATTGTGCGGCTGGAAGAGCGCTCCGATCTCGTGACCACGGATGTTCGATCTTTTGCGACACGTCTGTTCGAAGATACCCGCGCGCTGGAGAGGTCGCCGCAAGTGAACCGCGAACTTGCCATCACTTCGCTGGCGCGCACCGCTCAGGGAAACTTTGCCTACCTGACAGCCTACGCCCGCTCCTTACGTGCCGCGCTTGCCAGCGGTTCAGTGGAGCAAGTGGCCGAACTGCTGGAGTTCGAAACTCTCCCCTCCGGCTTGCCCCAGCTCTATGCCGCTTTCGCGCGCCGCATGCGGCGCCAGATCGAGGCCCTCGGCTATCTCGAGATCGAATCGCCGCGTGGACCGGGAGACGAAACTGTTCTTGCGTGGGAGGGCGTCGGCCAGCGCCTCCTCGGCCTGCTCTCTGTCGCCTTCGCTCCTCTAACGCAGGGCCAGTTGATCACGCTCGGGGGCATTCGAGTTTGGGAGAGCGCGGTGAGCTCTGTCCTGCAAACGCTGGCACCCTTTCTTGACGAAGGTCCTTCGGGCTGGAAGCTGTTTCATTCGTCTGTGGGTGAGTTTCTTACAAGTGCAGAGCAGCAGGGCCAAGCGGATGTATCTCTCAATCCCCACGAATGGCATACACGCATCCTCCGCTACTATCGTGGGGCGGGCAGCTGGGCGGACGTCTCTTGGGACAAAGTGGACTCCTACGGGCTGCTTCATGTAGCGGGGCACCTCGCAGCGATCAGCGACGAGCCCACCGCCGTGGTGGAACTTATTACCCCCAGTTTGCGGGCTGCCTCGAAGCAGAGATTCTTGAGCGACCTGCCTTTTCGTCGCACTGTCGAGACGGCCCGAGCGAGCATCCGGGCCTCGAAGGATGTGGGCTTGGCCGTCACCGACGGTATCTTCCTCGCGCTCGTCGCCGCCGGACTGAGCGAAGGCGCAGAGCTGCTCGATCCAGCTGTCTACGGTCTGATGGCGCGGCTGGGCCGTGTCGAAGAGGCGCTTGCTCGCGCCCAGGTCTTGGAATCTGGAACCCGCAAATACCGGACCCTCGAAGCAATCTGGCAGTGTACGCCGGCAGGTTCGCGATCTGCTCTTGGTCCGCTGGACGGCATCGAGTTGTTGGTGGGCGCCGCAATTGAAATTTCTCCGGCGGCCACTTCCATCGTAGGGGGTCAGGGCTACGATCTAGCAACATGCCTGAGTGACGCCGCAGTCAAGATGGTTCGCCACGACTTGAATCGGGCCCTGAGCCTAGCAGAGTGGGCCGATCGATATGATCGGGCCGAGAAAGCCACCGACGCGGTACTCGCCGAGGCTGCCGTTACGGCCCTGCCGGCAAAAGCCCTGGAGTTGCTCAACCGCATGCAAGAGAAGCGGGCGGCGACAGCCGTATCGGCTGCGGAAAAAGCCAGTGGCACCGAGCGCGATCAGTTGGTTGCTGTTGCCATGGCGCACCTCAAACAAGACGAGACGTCCACGCAATTGCCGCTCGTGGCCCGGTTGATCGCCCTGCTGAACCGCGAGTCGTCGGACACGGGTCGACAGTCGATGCAGAGTCTGCGAACCACCATGGACCAACTTCTCGCCGAATCTGAGTCGTCGCGATCGAGTTGGGGAGTGGTCAGCGCGGCCGAGATTCTGCACGATGCGGACAGCCAGTTGGCGATGCGAGTTCTTCGGACGTGTGATCGCCCTGAGGTCGACTCTCTTCTAGCTGACACACTTGTGGACGCGGCGCGCCTCTGGGTGGCGTGGGGAAAACCGGACGAGGCGCGACTGTGTTTGACGAAGGCACTCGATGCTTACCGCGCTCTGGGCTGGTACGGACCGGCAGGCAACATCGCCGAGGCCGCCGGCGTCGCGGGCGTCTTCGATTCGACATGGAGAGAGCAACTGGCGCAGGAGGCGATCACCTTGATCCAACCGGAACTCAGTCAGAGTGACAGCATGGAATTGAGTCGGGTAAACGGGACGCTGAGCACGATGGTCCGGAGTTTTCGCGAATATGATCGACCGCGCGCGCTGCAAGCGGCCCATTGGATGGGCGGATCGTGGATCCCGGGTGCCGGATGGGACAGCACCGACGGGCGCGGCGGCGCTCTGGCGATGATCGCTCTCGATGTCGTGGACAAAGACCCCGAACTTGCGGCGAAGCTGCTATCGGAGTGTCTGGCGGATGAAAAGAGCTCGGTCCATTTTGGCCGGACTGATTCACGCTGGGTCCCCACGGGACTCTTTGCGCAAAAACAGGAGGCCATGCCAACCGCGCCGGGAAATCTGCGGGCGGTTAACGCCTTGGCCTATCTGAATAACTGCGTCAACTATTGGGCATCCGGGCGTAAGTGGCGGTACTTCCATTCACCGGTCGAGGTGCTGCGCAGCATGGAAGAGGTTTTTCCCGCCACTGCATCTTGGGCCCGAGTGGTGGCGGCTTGCATTCCGAGTGTGGCCGCTGTCGATCTGGACCAGGCCGCCGCAATGACTTGGTGGATCGCTGATCCAGCAGAACAGTTGCCGGCCCTGGCCGCCCTTGCGCGCGCATTGGAAAGCAGCGATGGGCAGGGGGAGGAGAAGAAAAATCGCCGCTTCCCTGACCTTTGGATGACCATGCGAGCGAACCTGGCCGATCTTCCCGAGTACGCGCCCGAGGCGGACCTTCACAAAATCCCACAAGGACCTGTGCTCTGGTACCTGGACCCCACCGTCCGAGCCCGCTTTGAAGCGGCCCTTCTGATTTCGCGGGAATCCGACGCATTCCACGTTCTCCCGAATACAGAGGATTTCTGGTATTTGAACGACGTCCTGCGCGCCGAGGCTCTCTATAACAACTTGCTGGACGGGGTTTACTCGAGGCTTGCCCCTGACGAGTTCGCGCGACAGATGGACGCGATATCTGATGGCTACGGACGATCTGACGATCTGCTGCGGGACCTGCTGGAAATGGCGGGCAGTTTTGCGCTATCGATCAACGATAGGGGACGCGGGAGAGCACGACTCGAGCGCATTGCAAATCCATCGATCAAGGCTACGGCCCAGCTGCTGCTTGTGGAATTCGATCATTCCGGAGCGAGTTCGATGGGGGATGAGATGTTGAAGGTTCTCGCGTCCGCTGAGGTCTCGTCCATGCACCAGGCCCACCTCGCCGCCACCGCCACGTTGCTGTGTGAAGCATCGGGCCAGCTCGAACACAGGCTCCTCGATTGGGGACTTAGCCAGCTCGACAGTGCGGACGCATTCGAACGTTGTCATGGACTGTCTGCATTGGCCGCCGTCGCCCCTGGCGAACGGCGGGCATCCCTGGTATCGCAGGCTCTGTCATTCTCCGAACAGATCGGGAACGTATACATGCGGAACGATGCGCTTGCGGGCCTGCTCGGTTCGGCGGTCGCGACGGGCGATGGTGCTCTTATAGCTGACATTCTCGCCCGCCTTTTCGATTCCGGATGGACAGCATTTATGGACGGCCTGTATCGCGCCACACCCCAAATTGTGGATGCAGCAGGCCCAGAAATTGTAGACAAGATGGATGCGGCGATGCGGCGAGCTCAAACCGTTTCAGCAACCGGCCCATCGCCTGACCCGCCTCTAGATCATTTTGATGGCGTTCTGCCACCTCTACTGCGGGAGGGAGTTCTTAGGTCTGCGGCTGAAAGAACCAGCAAGATGTTCGGACCGTATCTCTCTACCTTTCTCGACCAGACTGATGTTGATCCGTCGTTGCGCTGGGTTCAGGACTCGCGAATTGGTCGGCCTGATCCGGATGACGAGGCCTTCGATCGCCTTCACGGAAGCCAAAGCGGCCTCTCGGTTTGGCTTTCCGACGTGGGCAGCGCGATCTGGCGGATGGTGGATATCCGCTTCCTCTTCAACACGCCAGCGGAAGCAGCGACTTATCATCGGGAGCGGCTACAAGCCAACAGCGAAGGCAAACCGCCGCTCTCTGAGTTCCCCGCGGTTGGAGAGGATTGCCATGTGTTTGGCGGCGCTGAATCTATCGCTACGACCGGGGCGGTAAGCATCTCCATGACGTCTTACTATTACGTCTTTCGTGTCGGGCGGGTCGTTGTGAAACTCTTCGCCGCACAGGGGCAGGAGTCAGCCGAGTCTTTAAGACCGGAGCACTTGAGGCCTCTGGCAGAGAGAATCGTTGAGAAGGTCAATGCGGCAGGACTGGCTGGAGAGTCGGTGGCCGGCGCTGCTTGACCCGCCTATTGGAGACTGCAAGGCAACCGGGCCTTGTGAACTTGAAAAGGCGTCTCTAAACCCCGTCCTAAAATCGGAAGCCGTCCATAAATCGGTAAGCCACTTCTCGGACGCCACCTTGAGTTTAGCGCCCTATATTGTGCAAATTCTGTGGTGAACCCGCATTGTCCGTCCTCTGGTGCCTGTTGCATCAGAGATGAGGGTATGGCCGCAGAGCAGTCAGGACGGAGATTCCAAGTCCGTTGAGTGCGGCCCGAATTTTCCAACCCACAACTCAACCCACAAAATACGATGTCTTGTACGACTTCCGCGTACTTTGGCAGTCCCCGCGGGTCTTTGACACGGTAGAGGTCAGGAGCTCCTCGTGCCTACCATTTTTATCAATCACTTGGTTAATCTGACCGGGTTCCCCGAGGCTCCAAATGGCTCCATTAAGCGCACCGAGCCTGGAGGGGAGGGTGTTCCACACTTCCTCGAAGCCGACTTCCAGCTCCTTCCGACGGTTGCATCACGGTTGCATGGGCATTGCTATTGTTTTGCGGACCCCAAGTGACCGGTGCGATTCCCGGAGAGTTTCGCGCTGTCAAAAGGGTTTGGCTAAGCAGTAATTGGGTACGGTCGTCAGACCCATCGGATTGTCGATTGCGGTAAGGTCGGCTGGCTTTTCCTTCCACTCGCAACGCCCTTTCGCAAGATCTTCTCGCTTCTGCTTGAAGGCCTGCACCCATTCTCGCCGTACGGAAGCCTCATCGACGCCGGCTTTGAAGCTGCCATCGCTGTTGTGATACTCGGGCATCTCGGCTGCGCGCGAGGACGTAAAGAGATCTTCGATCTGGTGGTCAGTGAGCTGGCACATGAGGCCCGCGTCAAAACGCCGCCCTTCTTCGCTGATCATAGGATTGTCGAGGCCGTCTTTCGCGGCCAAGCTCTTGCGCAAGGCGGCTCGGCACTGCTTTGGCGCGCCTTCAATCCCGACTGTGTTCCAGAGCTTCGTGCTCGACCATCCTTTGAGGTTCATTTTTGCCGAGGTATTGCTTGTGAACCAGCCGCCGGTGCCGAAAGTCGCGCCAACGTCCTGCACCAGCATTACGGACTTATCGCAGGTCGTGGTAGGAGGTTGTGTTTTCGTATCCACATCCGCTTTGTGGCAGACCAAACGCTGCTGGGGAGGCTTGTTGTCACTGTGTTTCATGAATGCGGCCAGCAGTTTAAGGCCGTCCCTCTCGTAGGTCGGGCGGGCATTCGCGGTATCGAGTTCCTTCCAGCTCCAACCTTCCTCTGGCTTGTTGACTTCGGTCATCTTGCGCCAAGAGAACTTTCGAACAATGGTTGCGGGGTCAAAGGTGTGCGTACCGGTTGGACCTTTACCGGTTATTGGGTTCTCTGGGCAGTTGTGGCACTCGACGCGGACTGGGAACCACGAGTCGGCGTAGTAGCCCAAAGCCCACATCAGGCGCGTGGCAACAATTTCAGCATAGACCTCGTTATCGTGAGCCCCGAATTTGACCTTGACGGGATCTCCGTCGTCGATGTCAGGGGTCAAGGCCTGGACTTGGCCGTTGACGCTCTCGACGCCTGTGATCTTGCACGCAAACTTAGGCGTCTTGCCACCCATCTTTGAGCCGGGTGTGGCGAAATCGCAAATGACTTTGTCGTTGAAGTGAAGTTGAAACTGCTTTTTATTCTGGGCGGGACCTTCCATAATGTCGGCCTGGCCGACGGCTTTGGGAACAAACAAGGCAGCGCCGCGCATGGCTTCCAGCCGATCTTTTGCGGAATAGAACTCCTTCTTTACCTTATCGTCGTCGGGCTTGGATTCCGGGTCTTGGGCGTGGACGATGCCACCCAGAGCTCCCCCCAAGATCAGAACGAAAAGCGGAATCCGCCATACCATCGCGCTACCCGAAAACGAAACCAACCATCTGCGAGAACTGCCCAGCCGGGCATTACGACTGTTTGCTCTTAAGTGAGAATGCTTATTATGTGCGGTTGATTCTGGAGTGCGTAAGGTTGAAGAGGATGCGAAACTGGGACTCATAGGGCTCCTCCTTGTTGGGTTGCCCGAAGGGCTCGCGTGGTCTGTGGTCTGATGTCGGGGACGCTGCCCCGCGCTTGAGATTCTATCAAGCGGGCTAGGCTTTCGGTTGACCACGTAAACTCTCAGCTCGACCTGAACTTGGCCGAAAGACCAGCCTCTATTGCAATAGTGGCGGGCCACGACGAAACGTTTCATGCCGTGAGGGCACTATCTACCAAACCTGCGAAGAGGTCTAGGCGCAATCCGGATCACTCATCGCGGGATCCGAGCTAGAATCTCTGATGGCAGACTCCTGCCGGGAGCAATCATTATGCTTTTCGTTACCCTTCATGGCGGCAAGTCGGGGAAAAAACCGCTCAACAACAACGTGCATGCCTATGACAAAGACGGCAACAAAATTACACCCTGCGTGCTTGAAGACACTGAGGCTGTGGTACTGGATGAACTGCGCGCCATCTGCCACTTTGGAAACTATCTGTATGTGGTCAATGCCAACCAAACACAAAATAGCGTGCTTTGCTATCAAGGGTCGGCCACGAGTTATCGGTTTGCCGGCAAGTTCGTGTCACCGGAAACCTGCACGAGCCTTAGGCATCCGTTTGACTTCACATTTGACGGAGCGGGGTACTGCTACATATCGAGCCAAGATACCAACGTGGTCATACGCTTGGTCGTTTCGGCGGACGGTAGAATTGGCACGCCCGCACCCCTGGCTGCGGCGCTTCCCGCGCAGGGGAAGTTCCTGCCGGGTACTTTTGTGGCGTCGAGCGTTGGCAACCTCACCTCTTCGACCACGCCCGTGTCGGTTCCGGCTGGGCTGGAGTACTCCGCTGAAGGAGAAAAGAAGCATTCCGTTCGGGGCGTGGTGTGGGCGAACGATGCCCTCTATGTTGTCGACCAGCCGGCTTGCCGCATCAAGGTTTACGACCAGAACGGGAGATTTCTGGGACAGAGCAATCGAGTGAAAGAGCCGGTGCACTTAGTGGTGGACAACGGCAGCTTGTACGTCAGCGGCGGGAACGAAGTGCTCACCGCGAAGCTCTCGAAACCGGCGGGCGATTTCACGCTGTCGGCAATCCAAGGCCTGCAAATCAAGAACTGTGGCGGAATGGCGTTCACCAGCTCAGGCCATTGTTACATTGCGAGCCGCACAGAAAACTTTATTCTGAAGTTCGATGCCAGCTTCAAGCCGATGAAGTTTAAATGCACACTGCCTGACAATCCGGAATTTCTATTACACGTTTAGAAACCTCGCAGCTTTCCTCCCCGGTGCTTACTTCTTAGCGGGAGACAGGAAAAGATTCCTAGGGCATCGCCATGCCAAGTCCCACACACAGGTGGAAAGGTATGCGCTCCAGAAAAGGGGCTTCTGGGAGATCACCAGCAGAGGACCATTCTTTCAATGGCTTAGCTTTCCTAACCTTGCTCCGCGAGGTTCCAACTGGCTCAATTAAGCCCGCCGCACCGCGAAGGGAAGATATTCCGTTCTACACTGCCCACAGGCCGACTTCTCGCCCGCGCTGAGCGGAGCTGACGATCCCAAAGTCACTTGGCTTCGTGCCGCGAAACTCCAACCCCTCCATTAAAAGGACGTCTAGTCATGGTTGCCGGCGATCCCAGGAAAGGTCGTACCGCTGCGGCAAGTGGCCGCCTTGATAATCGATACCTCCGTTTGCTTTAAGACCGGGTCTGAGCAAGGCCTGTCTCACCATCTCCGGGATCATCACCATGCCGATGTATCTCCCCAGGCATTCGTGGCTGCCGAAACCGAAGTGAAAGTAGTGATACCAGTTGCGGCCGGGGATGAACTCATCGGGATTCTCGAATGCTTTCGCATCGAACATGGCCGATTGGGTGACAGGTAGAATATACGTTCCGGTCTTAATCATGGTCGCGTGATCGGTGCCCTTGGCTACGGTGTAGTCGCTGGCAGTCTGGCGAAACAGGAAAGAAGAAATGGGAACGAAACGGAGAGCCTCCCATACGATGCCGTCTAATTCGGCGGAATCGTCGTTCTGAGCGGCGCTTTTCGCCTTCGCCAGCCATTCGGAATCATCCAACAGGTACTGGATCACCTGCGCGACCGCCTGAGAGGTAGTCTCAATGGCGCCTATCAATAGTCCGCCCGCATTGATTCCAAGCCGCTTAATGTCGAAATCCACCGCTCCCGGGTATGCCGTGCGCACCATTCGTGTGACGATATCGTCCGTCAACCTGTTGTCTTTTTTGCCCGTCAACTTGCGTACCAGAGCGCGCAACAGATACCAGGGTGCTAGCAATAAGTCTTCGCCCTGCTCCGCCTTTACAGCCACCAGGCGTTTGAGAATGAGTTCGGTGATGTATTTGCCGAGTTGCTGACCTGCTTGGTTATGACGATCCGAAATCTCTTTGCGTTGCTGGTCCGAGATTAAGTCGAAGGGCTGGTTATAGAAGGTGTCGACCTGATTACAATATGACCATTCGATCAGGTCTTTCTTGTCGATTCCGGTAAGGCCGAAATAGTCCTGAACCAGAGTGGCTGGAACCATGCGGCAGTAGCCGTCGATCACGTCCATGTGACCGTTGGCGGCATCGAGCAAGTCCTTCGAGATCTTCCCCACCATGGCGCGGACTTGAGGCAGATCGTCCCGATTCAGCATCCCCTGCATCAGCGATTTTTCTCGGGTGTGCAGCGCATCGTCGTCATGCGCCATCAGATAAATCCCGTTCTGCATTTTGGGGAGATACAGCGCCACGGTGAAAACTCGTGGCATGTTCAGAACTTCCGTGACGTCATCGAAGAGCGTGATGAGCGTGCACAGTGGCGTGACCAGGATCGGACGGTTCTCGCGCAGCTCTTTGAAGAACGGCAGGGGCGCGGTGTCGATCCAGCGGCGAACTAGAGGATACTGGTCCGCGGGAGCGGCTGCGTCAAATTGCTCCAGGTAGTTGGTCGGTCTGGGAGTGGGTTGCGCATTCATGCTCGTTCTCCTTCTGGTTCTGCCCGGGTCTTCTATGGTGAGACTGACGGCGATAACGTTACAGACTCTTGAGATATTCCAGCAAA
>Ga0307474_10003366_pt1 | contig 11500 bp, 11 predicted proteins | sample atmos_gasesECM1C_2_FD_203312 | JGI IMG/M metagenome (GOLD analysis project Ga0307474, IMG submission 203312) | Hardwood forest soil microbial communities from Morgan-Monroe State Forest, Indiana, United States - atmos_gasesECM1C_05 | ecosystem: Environmental > Terrestrial > Soil > Temperate... | reverse complement strand
AATTGCTGCGCTGGCCGGGCGTCATCCGCGACGGCACCCGCGACCACGCGCCGATGATCGCAGCCGCGCATGCGCTGCTCGCCGACGCACTGGCGGAGCTCGCCCGCTCCCGCGACAGCGAGGGAGCGCGGCTGCGCGACGCGCTGGAGCAGCGCTGCGCCGGGCTGATTGAATTCGCCGCACTCGTTATGGACCGGCTGCCGGAGGTGCGGGCGCGCATGCGCACGAAATTGCTGGAGCGCATCGCACAGCTAGTGAGCGACGTCGACCACGAACGGCTCGAACAGGAACTCGCGATCCTGGCGCAGCGGCTCGACGTGGACGAGGAACTCGACCGCCTGAGCGGCCACGTGGACGAAGTGCGCAAGACTTTCGTCGGCCAGGAAGCCGCCGGGCGGCGCCTTGATTTCTTGATGCAGGAGCTCAATCGCGAAGCCAATACTCTGTCGTCCAAGTCTCAGGACATAGAAACCACGCGTGCGGCGGTCGACATGAAGGTGCTGATCGAGCAGATGCGCGAGCAAGTGCAGAACATCGAGTAGCCGCCGATGCCGCGCGGACGCCTCTACGTCGTTTCAGCCCCCTCGGGAGCGGGCAAGACCAGCCTGGTGAAGGCCTTGATGGAGCGCGAGCCGCGTATCCGTTATTCCGTGTCGTATACGACGCGCAAGCCGCGGCCCAACGAGGTCGCCGGGCGCGACTACCACTTCGTCGACGTCGAGCGCTTCGACGAGATGGCCGCCCAGGGCGAGTTCCTCGAACACGCGCGGGTCTTCGACAATTGCTACGGCACCGGCGCGCGCGCGGTGGAAGAAGCGCTCGCACTCGGCGAGCAACTCTTGTTGGAGATCGATTGGCAGGGCGCACGGCAGGTCAGGGCGCGGCTGCCCGAGGCACGCAGCATTTTCATTCTGCCGCCGTCCCGCGATTCATTGCAGCAGAGGCTCAAGGCCCGCAGCACCGATGCGGACGCCGTGATCGCGCGCAGGCTCCAGGACGCCGCGCAGGACATCACCCACTGGGCGGATTTCGACTACGTGGTGATCAACGACCGCTTCGACCGCGCTCTCGCCGACCTGCAGGCGATCGTCGAGGATCGCGGCAGCCATTTAACCGCGCAAAGAACCGACGTGGCAGCTCTCGCGGCGCAATTGCTGGCCGGAGCCTAGAATAGCTCGAGGCGCGCACAATTGGCCGAACCCGGGGGTTTTCTGCTATTCTGACGGTCCCTTCAATGGAACCTTGAGTATGGCGCGTATCACAGTCGAAGACTGCCTGCAGAACGAACCCAACCTGTTCAATCTGGTGTTGTTGGCCGCAAAGCGCGCCCGGCGCCTGGCGAACGGTGCCGAAGCCACCTTGGAATGGGAAAACGACAAACCGACTGTGGTGGCGCTGCGCGAGATTGCCGCCGGAAATATCACGCTCGAAATGTTGGAAGAGCCCGAAGAGCCGGTTCCGCCGCCGGTGAGCGAGCTGGACATGCCGTCGGATTTTCGTGCGCCGCAACTCGGCCTTGGGGACTAACCAAGACCGGCCTTCCCAAGAGCGACGATGGACTATGCGTCTTCCATACTCGGTTTCCTACCCGGTGGAAGACGGTCCACCGGGATCAGCCAGCTCTTAGACAAGCTCGAAGCGTATCTGCCTCCTCCGCAAGTCGAGCGGGTGCGGGAGGCTTATGAGTTCGGCGCGGAAAAGCACCGCGGCCAGAAGCGCGTTTCGGGCGAACCGTACATCACTCACCCGGTCGCCGTTGCCGATATTCTTGCCGATCTGCGTCTGGATGCCGACACGCTGGTCGCGGCAATTTTGCACGACGTCATCGAAGACACGCCGACCGCCAAGGCCGAGATAGCCTCGATCTTCGGACAGGTGGTGGCGGAGTTGGTCGACGGCGTCAGCAAGCTGGACCAGATTCAGTTCAAGAATCGTCAGGAGGCGCAAGCCGAAAGCTTCCGCAAGATGCTGCTGGCGATGGTGCGCGATATCCGCGTCATCATGGTCAAACTTGCCGACCGCATGCACAACATGCGCACCCTCGGAGTGATGCCGCCGATCAAGCGGCGCCGCAGCGCCCGGGAAACCTTGGAAATCTATGCGCCGATCGCCGAGCGGCTCGGCCTGTATGCGGTCAAGCTCGAGCTCGAGGATCTGGGGTTTCGGGCCCTCTATCCGTACCGCTACCGGGTTCTCGAGCGCGAATTGAAGCGCGCGCGCGGCAATCAAAAGGAATTCATCGGCAAGATCGCCGAGACCTTCAAGGCCGCGCTGCACAAGTCGGGAATTGCCGGCGCGGTGGAAGGCCGCGAAAAGCATCTGTACAGCATCTACAAGAAGATGCAGAACAAGAAAATCTCCCTCAACGAAATGGTCGACGTGTACGGCTTTCGCATCATCGTCGACAGCGCCGATACCTGCTACCGCGCCTTAGGGTTGGTGCACGGCGTCTACAAGCCCATGCCGGGACGCTTCAAGGACTACATCGCCATACCGCGGGTCAACGGCTACCAGTCGCTGCACACGACCTTGTTCGGACCCAACGGCGTGCCGATCGAAGTGCAGATTCGCTCCGAACAAATGCACCGCGTTGCCGAGTCCGGCATCGCCGCGCATTGGAAGTACAAGTCCGGCGGCGATTCGTTCGGCGGCATCGAACACGATCGCGCCCGCGAATGGCTGGCGAGCCTGGTGCAGATTCAGGAAGGCGGCAGCTCCGAGGAATTCCTCGAGAGCGTCAAGGTCGATCTGTTTCCAGACAAAGTGTACGTGTTCACCCCCAAGGGGAAGATACTGCGGCTGCCGAGCGGCGCTACCGCGGTGGATTTTGCCTACGCAATCCACACGGACGTCGGCAATCGCTGCGTGGCAGCCAAGGTGGACCGGCGCCTGGTGCCGCTGCGCACCCCGCTGCGCAACGGGCAGACCGTGGAGATCATCACGGCGAAGGGCGCCACGCCGAACCCCTCATGGTCGAGCTTCCTGGTCACGGCCAAGGCGCGTGCCGCGATTCGGCAATACCTGAAGAACCTCAAGCGCGGCGAGGCCCTGGAGCTCGGCCGGCGGCTGCTCGAGCTCGCGCTCGAGGAATTCTCGCTCAGCCTGAAGAAGATTCCGCCGGCGGAAATCGACGCCGTGGTCAAGGAACTGAACTTGAGGGACGCGGCCGAGCTCTACGAGAAGATCGGCTTGGGCGAGCGGTTGGCGCCCTTGGTCGCGCGCCGTTTGCAGCCCGCGCATGCGGGCGCCGACCATAGCGCGGTGCATAGCGGTCCGCTGATGATCGCCGGCACGGAAGGCCTGCTGGTCACGTACGCCCGCTGCTGCTTCCCGATTCCGAACGATCCCATCATGGCTTATCTAAGCGCCGGCCGCGGCGTGATGATTCATCGCCAGAATTGCGGTAACCTCGCCGAGTATCGCAAGCAGCCGGACAAGTGGCTGTCGGTTGCGTGGGAAGCGACTGAAGGCCGCTTGTTCGGCTGCGAGATCCAGCTGGACATCAATAATCGGGTCGGCGTGCTGGCCGCGGTCGCTTCCAGCATTGCGGAAACTGAAACCAATATCGATCAGGTGTCGTTGGAAGAACGCGACGTGAACAGCTCGTCCCTCAAGTTTCAGCTCCAGGTGCGCGACCGCAAGCACCTGGCGCGCGTGATCAAGACCATCCGCCGCATGCCGGACGTGCAGCGGGTATTTCGCACCCTGGCCTGAAATCCATGAGCAAACAAATCATCTCGACGCAGGGCGCTCCCGCCGCCATCGGCGTTTATTCGCAGGCCGTGCGGGTGGGCAACACCATTTGGGTATCGGGTCAGATTCCGCTGGACCCACAGACCAAGGAATTGGTGCAGGGCGATGTGGAAGCGCAAGTCCGCCAGGTGTTCGAGAACCTGAAGGCGATTGTCGCGGCCGCGGGCGCGAGCTTCGACGACGTCGTCAAGGCGACGGTCTTCTTGATCGACCTCTCTCACTTCGGGCTGGTCAACAAGGTGATGGCCGAGTATTTTCGCGAGCCGTATCCTGCGCGGGCCGCGGTCGGCGTGGCGGCGCTGCCGCGCGGAGCCCAGATCGAAGTGGAGTGCATCGTCGCTCTGTGACCCTACTCAAGCCGGTCACGGTGCTGCGCGGCGTCGGCGATTCGCTCGCCTTGCGGCTGCGCGCCTTGGGCGTCGAGACCACGCAGGATCTCTTGTTTCTCCTGCCGTTGCGCTACGAGGACCGGACGCGTGTCTTGCCTTTGGGAGAATTGCGGCCCGGGCAACGCGCGGCAGTGGAGGGTCAGGTGCTGCTGACCGAGGTGGTATTTCGCGGGCGCCGGCAGATGCTCTGCAAGATCGGCGACGGTTCGGGCTTTCTGACGCTGCGGTTTTTCTACTTCACCGCGCAACAGCAGAATGGACTCGCGCGCGGCACGCGCATCCGCTGCTTCGGCGAGGCGCGCCGCGGCCCCATGGGCCTGGAAATGGTGCATCCGGAATACAGGCGCGTCGATGCGAATGCCGCCGAGGCCCCCGAGGAACATCTCACGCCCATATATCCCGGCACGGAGGGTCTCACCCAGGGCCGGTTGCGCATGCTGGTCGGCATGGCGCTGGATCAAACCCACGCCGAAGACGTCGAGGACTGGTTGCCCGCATCCGTTCTCGCCGATTCGCGCCTGCCAACCCTCCGCGACGCGTTGAACTATGTGCATCGGCCGCCGGCCGACGCTCCGGTGGACTTATTGTTGAGCGGGCGCCATCCGGCGCAGCGCCGTCTGGCTTTCGAGGAGTTGCTCGCGCATCAGCTGTCGCTCAAGCTGCTGCGCCGGCGCATCCAGAGCGATCCAGGCTGGCCGCTGCAATCGGACGGCGCTCTCAAAGAGAGCCTGCTGGCCGCGCTGCCGTTCCGCTTGACGCGGGCGCAAGCCAGGGCGCTGCGCGAGATCGAGGGCGATCTGCGGGAAACCAAACCGATGCTGCGCCTGGTGCAGGGCGACGTGGGCTGCGGCAAGACCTTGGTTGCGGCGTTGGCCGCGACGCAAGCCGTGCAGTCGGGCCGGCAGGCGGTGCTCATGGCGCCGACCGAACTTCTGGCCGACCAGCATGCACAGAATTTTCGGCGCTGGTTCGAGCCGCTGGGGGTGGCCGTGGCGCTTTTGACGGGGCGGCAAACCGGCAAGGCACGCAGCGCCGTCTTGCAGGGGATCCGCGCCGGGCATGCGCCCATCGTCGTGGGCACACATGCGCTGTTTCAAGAGAGCGTCGAGTTCGCAGCACTCGCCTTGGTGATCGTCGACGAGCAGCATCGCTTCGGCGTGCATCAGCGCTTGAGCCTGCGCGAAAAAGGCGCGTTCCATGGGCATCAGCCGCATCAACTGATCATGACCGCGACGCCGATTCCGCGCACGCTGGCGATGACCGCCTACGCCGATCTCGATGTCTCGGTGATCGACGAGCTGCCGCCGGGCCGCACGCCCGTGAAGACCGTCGTACTGGCAGAGGCGCGCCGCGACGAGGTGGTGCAGCGGATTCGAACCGCCTGTCTCGAAGGACGGCAGACGTACTGGGTTTGCCCGCTCATCGATGAGTCGGAGGAGATGCCCTACCAGGCCGCCGAGGAAACCGCCGCCGCCTTGGCCGCGGCGCTGCCCGAGCTCTGCGTCGGACTGGTTCACGGCCGCATGCCGTCCGCTGCGAAGGAAGGCACCATGCGGCGCTTCAAGGACGGAAAAATCCAGCTCTTGGTGGCGACCACGGTGATCGAAGTGGGGGTCGACGTGCCGAACGCCACACTCATGGTCATCGAGAATGCCGAGCGGCTCGGACTCGCGCAGCTGCACCAACTCCGCGGCCGCGTCGGCCGCGGTCAGCACTTGAGCTCCTGCCTGCTGCTGTATCGCTCGCCGCTGTCGCCGCTCGCGCGGGAACGCTTGGCGGTGATGCGCGACACCAACGATGGTTTCGAGGTGGCGCGGCGCGATCTCGAATTGCGCGGACCCGGCGAATTGCTCGGAACGCGCCAGACCGGGCTCGCGCAAATGCGCGTCGCCGATTTGATGCGCGACGCCGATCTCTTGCCGCGGGTGCAGATCGCGGCGGAAACACTGCTGCGCGATTGGCCGCTGCACGTCGCGCCGCTGGTCGGCCGATGGGTTGGGCATGCGGAGCAATACGGCCGCGTCGGGTAGAATGGCGCATGACATTGCCGCGCTCAGGTGTCGAGTTGATCGAGCGGGTCGCCGAGCGCTGGCGATGGATCGCCTATCGCATCCGCTTCCACCCGTTCACCACCCAGGAGCTGCCGAAAATCCTCGACGGTCTGGGCGAGTACGCGCGCCTCATGCGCTTGGATCGGCCGATCGGCATCTGGCTGCTGCTCTGGCCGACGCTATGGGCCTTGTGGGTCAGCAGCCGCGGCAAACCAAATCCTCGAATCTTCATCATTTTCGTGGCGGGTACCGTGCTCATGCGCTCCGCCGGCTGCGCCATCAATGATTACGCCGACCGCAGCTTCGACCCGCACGTCGCGCGCACCAAGGATCGGCCCCTGGCGGCGGGGCGCATCTCGACGCTCGAGGCCTTGCTATTGTTCGCCGCCCTGTCCCTGGCTGCCTTGATGCTGGCGTTGCAACTGAACAACGCGACGCTGCTGCTGGCGGTGGTGGGCGGGTTTCTGGCGATCAGCTACCCCTTCGTGAAGCGCTTTCTGCCGGTGCCGCAGATGTATCTGGGAGTGACCTTCGGCTGGGGCATCCCCATGGCGTTCGAGGCGCAGTTCGAGCAGGTACCGCAGGTCGCATGGCTGTTATTGCTGGCGAATGTGCTGTGGGTCACCGTGTACGACACGATGTATGCCATGGTGGATCGCGACGACGACATCAAGATCGGCGTGCGCTCGACGGCGATCGTGTTCGGCGATTCGGATCGCCACATCATCGCGGTATTGCAGCTCATGACCCTGCTGTGCCTGTACCTGGTCGGCCGCAAGATCCACATGGGTTCGTGGTACTACGGCGGCCTGTGGGCGGGCGCGGCGTTCTTCGCGTATCAGTTGTGGCTGATACGGGCGCGGGATCGCGAAGGCTGCTTTCGCGCCTTCCTCAACAACAACTATTTCGGCATGGCCGTATTCATCGGCATGGCGTTGGAATATCTGTTTGTACGCTGAAGCCGCCGCGCTGCTGCTGGTTATCTCTGCCGCGTGCGCCGGCTGCGGCGGCGATACCGCGGATCTCGCCCCCATAAGACTCTTGCACAGTCCGCCGCTGGGGCGCCTCAGCCCCGAGCAACTGCGATCGCTGTCGATGGAGTGCGAGAAATATCCTGTCGTGGGCTCGATGCGCGGCCGCTACGACGCGGCGTATTGCAGCGACGCGATGGCCGCCTGGGCCGACGCGCCGTTGCAGATGGTACCCGTTCAATGAGGGGGATTTGTGACAGTACGCACTGATTGGACGCTGGCCGAAGTGAAGGCGCTGTTCGCGCTGCCCTTCATGGAATTGATGTTCACGGCACTCGAGGTGCACCGGACTTTTCAGGCGCCGAACAGCGTGCAGATCAGCACGCTGCTCAGCATCAAGACGGGTGCCTGTCCCGAGGATTGTGCTTACTGCCCGCAGAGCGTGCGTTTCGATACGGGATTGGAGACGCAGGAGCTGCTCGAGATCGAAGACGTTGCCGCGCGCGCGCGCGGAGCGAAGGAGGCCGGCGCCACCCGCTTCTGCATGGGCGCGGCGTATCGATCGCCTCGACGCAAGGATCTCAACAAGGTGCTGGCCATGATCCGCGTGGTGAAGGCCCTCGGAATGGAGACCTGCGCGACCCTCGGCATGCTGACGCCGCAGCAGGCGCACGAGCTCAAGGCGGCCGGGCTCGACTACTACAATCACAATCTGGACACCTCGCCGCGGTACTACGCGAAAATCATCACCACCCGCACCTTCCAGGATCGGCTCGACACGCTCGAGGCCGTGCGCGGCGCCGGCATGAAAGTCTGCTGCGGCGGGATCGTCGGGATGGGCGAGGAACCCGAGGATCGCGCCGAGCTCCTGCACATTCTCGCGACCTTGCCCGAGCACCCGCAAAGCGTCCCCATCAATCAGCTGGTGCGCGTCCCGGGTACCCCGCTCGAGCACGCCGCGGCCTTGGACCCCTTTGATTTCGTGCGAACCGTCGCCGTCGCGCGCATTCTCATGCCGCGGAGCCATGTGCGATTGTCGGCGGGCCGCGGCGAGATGAGCGACGAATTGCAGGCGCTGTGCTTTCTGGCGGGCGCCAATTCCATCTTTTACGGCGAAAAGCTTCTTACCACCGGCAATCCGGACACGCAGCAAGATCAGAGTCTGTTCCGGCGGCTGAAGATCGCCGTGCAGGCGGCGGTGTGAGCGCCCGTGATGATCCTGCGCCACCAGGCGTCGCGGCCTACGCACTCGATGCCGCGCGGTTGCGGCGCTCGTTCGATCGCGCCGCAGCGACCTACGATGCGGCTGCCGTGCTGCACGCCGAGGTGCGAAACAGCCTTCTGGCGCGCCTCGATCTGATGGCATTGGCGCCGCGCGTGGCGGTGGACGCCGGTGCCGGTACCGGCCACGCCTCGCGCGCGCTCAAGCGCCGTTACCCCGGCGCGCTGGTCATTGCCTTGGACATCTCGCAGAACATGCTGCAAACCGCCGCCCGCCAGCAAACCTGGCTGCGACGTTTTGCGCGCGTGTGCGCGGATGCCGAGCGGCTGCCGCTCCCGGACGGCAGCGTCGACTTGATTCTCAGCAATCTCATGCTGCAGTGGTGCAGTCCTGACCCCGTGTTCGCGGAGGTTCGCCGCGTGCTCGCGCCGCACGGCCTCTTCTGCTTCACCACGCTGGGTCCGGACACCCTGCACGAGCTGCGCAGCGCTTGGGCGAAGGTGGACTCGCGCACTCATGTCAATCAATTCATCGACATGCACGACATCGGCGATGCGCTGGTACGCGCCGGCTTCGCCTCGCCGGTGCTGGATGTGGAGCGCTACACCTTGACCTACCTTGACCTGCCTCGGGTTGCCGCGGACCTCAAGGCCACCGGCGCCCACAACTCGACGATGGGTCGAGCCCGCGGCCTCACCGGGCGCCGTCAATTCGCCGGCCTCAAGGCCGCGTATGAGGCATTTCGGCAGGACGGCCGGTTGCCGGCGACCTACGAAGTGATTTTCGGCCACGCTTGGACCCCGGTCGGCGCCGCGCCGCGCCGCGCCCACGATGGTACGAGCGTATCGCTCGACGACGTCAAGCAGCAATTGCGCGCACGGCGCCAACGGCAAGCATGAAAGGGGGCAGCTGAGTTATTCTAGGATGCATGGAACAGCGCATCGAACTTCAGCCAAATTGCTCGCTGAAGCCTGCCGGCGCGATGCTTCTTTTTGTATCTACGTGCCTGTTTTCCATGGGTTTTGCGCTATTTTTCGTGTTCCGCGGTTTCTGGCCGGTGCTCCCCTTCGCGGCTCTCGAAATGCTGGCGCTTGGCCTCGCTCTGCAGGCCAGCATGCGGCGCGGGAATTACTCGCAAACGGTGCTGATCACGGACTCGCAAATCAGTCTGGTGACCCGCTCGCGGCACGGCGCGCAAAAACAAGAGTTTGCGCGGCATTGGGCGAAGGTTAGACTTCGCAGTCCGCCGAGGCGCCATGGCACGAGCCAACTGACCATCGAGAGCCGAGGACGGGCCTACGAAGTGGGCAGTTTCCTCACCGAGGAAGACCGGTGCCGCCTGGCAGAGCGTTTACGTTACTTGGTAGGCGGGATGAACGAATCGCCGCCGCTTGAAATCGATAGAACTGTAGGGGATCCGTTTAGATGAGCATGACTTCCGAACCGCGACGCGTCGGCTGGGCCCAAGGCGGCTGTCTCCTGGCGCTTGGCCTGGCCGCCTTCGGGTTGGCGGCCGAGGCCGGCGCCAATACCTCGAATGGCTACAACCTGCCTCTCGGCGTCACCTCCTTGAGCCGCGACATCTACACCCTGCACATGGAGATCTTCTGGGTATGCGTGGCCATCGCGGTGGTGGTCTTCGGCGTGATGATTTTTGCCCTGGTGAAATTCCGCCATTCGCAGGGCGCCATAGCCGACACCACCTTGGTGCATAGCACCAGGGTGGAAATCATTTGGACCATCATCCCGGTCGTGATCCTGGTGGTCATGGCGATTCCGGCCGCGAAGGTCATCCTCATGATGGAGGACACGCGCAACTCGGAACTGTCGATCCGGGTCACCGCCTACCAATGGAAATGGCAGTATCAGTACATGGACGCCGGCGAGGGCATTAATTTCTTCTCGACGCTGGCGCGCGACTCGAATTTCGCTCGCGAGCTGCGTTCGGGCATCGACCCGAAGTCGGTCCCGAACTATCTGCTGGAAGTGGATCACCCGATGGTCATCCCGAGCGGCACCAAGGTCCGCCTGCTGCTGACCTCGCAGGATGTGATCCATGCCTGGTGGGTCCCCGATTTCGGCGCCAAGCGCTCCGCCGTACCGGGCTTCGTCAATGAATTGTGGTTCCGGGTCGACCCCGGCAAGGAAGGCATCTATCGCGGACAGTGCACCTCGCTGTGCGGCCGCGATCATGGCTTCATGCCCATCGTGGTGGACGTTCGCACGCCCGATGATTTCAAGAAATGGGTCGAGGCGCAGAAAGCGGCGGCAAAGCCGGCGGTCGCGCAAGTTGTCGCGAACCAGTGATTTCATTCAGCACAGTACCTTACACCAGAGAACTCAAGCACCATGGCTAACGCCCATTCGAGCGATACCGCTCACCACGACGACCCTAGCCACGACCACCACGATCAGCCGGCGACCGGGATCACGCGTTGGCTGTTTGCGACCAACCACAAAGACATCGGCACCATGTATCTGGTGTTCAGCCTGATCATGTTTTTCATCGGCGGTGCGATGGCGATGGTCATTCGGGCGGAGCTGTTTCAACCCGGGCTGCAGCTCATCGATCCGGTGCTCTTCAACCAGCTGACCACCAATCATGCGCTGGTCATGATTTTCGGCGCGGTCATGCCGGCATTCGTCGGCCTTGCCAACTGGATGATTCCGATGCAGATCGGCGCGCCCGACATGGCATTGCCGCGCATGAACAACTTCAGCTTCTGGATTCTGCCGTTCGCCTTCACCTTGCTGTTGTCGACGTTCCTGGTCCCCGGCGGAGCCGCCGCGGGCGGCTGGACCCTGTATCCGCCGCTGTCCCTGCAGACCGGCGACAGCTTCCCCATGCTGATTTTCGCCATCCACATGATGGGCATCTCCTCGATCATGGGCGCGATCAACGTCATCGTGACCATCATGAACATGCGGGCTCCCGGCATGACCTTGCTGAAAATGCCGCTGTTTGCGTGGTCCTGGCTGATTACCGCGTATCTCTTGATCGCGGTGATGCCGGTATTGGCGGGCGCCGTGACCATGCTGCTCACCGATCACTTCTTCGGGACGAGCTTCTTCAATGCGGCGGGCGGCGGCGACCCGGTGATGTTCGAGCACATT
>Ga0307474_10003365_pt1 | contig 11501 bp, 11 predicted proteins | sample atmos_gasesECM1C_2_FD_203312 | JGI IMG/M metagenome (GOLD analysis project Ga0307474, IMG submission 203312) | Hardwood forest soil microbial communities from Morgan-Monroe State Forest, Indiana, United States - atmos_gasesECM1C_05 | ecosystem: Environmental > Terrestrial > Soil > Temperate... | reverse complement strand
AGCGTACGCATTTGATCGAGAGCGTCTTCCTCGCTGATTTTGCTCATCGCGAAGCCGACATGAATGAGGACCCAGTCTCCCTGCGCTGGCAAACTATCCTGCAATAGTCCCAAGTCAACCTTGCGCCGGACACCAACCACATCGATCACCGCGATATTCGGCTGATCAGGAAAAAGTTCGACGACCTGTCCCGGTATGGCTAGGCACATAAAACTACTCTTTCCTTCGCGCCAGGATGTTAAATGAAAGCTTCAATTCGTCTTTAACCTGCAGTGCGCCTCCGGCCACGGATGCCAGTTTCAGATCATAGTCAGTTTGCAGCACTGAGAAATTTCCGAAGGCGCGCAAGGAATCTCCAGTAACGGCCACCCGCGCAGTAACAGTCTCCGGGTGAGTGATGCCGTGCATGGTCAAATTGCCATTCAGTGTGACCGGATATTGGCCTTCGCCCGCTTGTTTGGCGGCGATGTTCGAGCACTCATAAACGATCTCGGGATATGCGGAGGTCTCGAGAACATTCATCTGCATGACACGTTCGATCTCGCGCCGGTCTTTGTCTGAGATGTCGTCCGTAACGGCCAAAGACTCCGCCTTGATCGTAATTTTTACGGAAGAATGCTCGATATCATCCGGATTCACTTCTGCTTCGCCGTAGAAGTCACGAATAGCGATCTTGGGGCTGTGTCCAAAAGCCGACAGCAATCCTCCGGAGAAAACCTGCACTGTGAATTGGCTGGCTCTCGCGTCGGCAACGTAATGAACTCCAGTCTTCGTGGTTGATTCCATCAGCAGCCCTCACATGTTCCGCAGCTTTAAGTACCGGTCAAGATCCGGCAAGGCGGCCGTCAGAAGACTTCCCACCCCGAGTTGCCCAAGATAGCGTCGAACCGTCGGGTTGGAGAGAATCAGTCCCGTCCCGAATAGAATCAAGGCCGCTCCGCCAAGCATGTACAACGTTTCCTTATCAGTTCCAACCTGATTGCCGTCTTTATACAATTCCATCGCCATGCCAATCTCCTCTCAATGGTGAGTGTTGTTCACGGTTGTTGTGACCAAGTCATCTCCGCTTAATATCGTTTTGATCACAGATTCAACCATCTTCACCGCATCGTCGATAACAGCTTCGATGGGCTCACTGAGGCCCATCTGACCTTCCTCTGGGCCGAGCGTGCCAGGTTCACAACCCACGAGAAGCACACGCTTCAAAGGACCCATGGAACTGGCAAGCCTCAGCACGTTCAACGGATTCATGCCATGAGCTTCGACCGCGGCCGGCTGCTCGTCTGCACCACCTAAATCACGTAGATCAGGTGCAATTACATACAGCGTGCCCGCCGGTTCGCCACGCGGACATGCATCCACTAGAATCGTGGTGTCGTATCCGTCCAGTAAGGCGTAGGCAAGGTCGTATCCGCGGGTGCCGAAGTCAGTTACTCGAACCGTCTCCGGCAAAGCGCGAGTGGACAAACGCTTCGCAACTTCGACCCCGAAGGCATCATCGCCCAGGAAAATATTGCCGATCCCCGCGACGAGAACCCTGGGTAATTTGTCCAGGCCCGTTTTGTCGTCAGCACCCGGAAGCAGAGGTTCGACTTCTTCCGGAGTGAAAAAGAAACGGTGGCCGGGTTGACGCATCAAGCCGATATCTCTGCCAGGATCTTCTTCGACGACTACAGCAAGGTGGATTTTTCCTTCGTAGTCCTGCTCGATGGATTCGATGATTGCGGTCTTACCGGCAAGCGCGATGTCCATGACGTCACCTCCGGATCGCGGACGAAGCTTGACGCGACTGCCGGGACGCACCTCGACATCAGAAATGCGCAAATCGCTCACGGGTTGCTTAGCTTCCAGAAGTTGCCATTCCCATTCGTTCATGGCATCTCCTCTTTCAACGAACGCAGGTCCCTCAGTGTTCCGTGAAGCTTCGCGAGATGCTCCATTGGAAGAGCTTCGGTTCTTTCAAGAATCTTGCGGGCGCGGTCATCGGTGGTTCGCATCTCGCGCTTCTCGTCATCCGTCATTGTCATGATGCGCAGCGCGAGAATCTCATCGATCTCGGTGCCGTCGAACAAGTCGCCCGGACTCTCCGGCGCAATTTGCGGATAATCATAAAAGATGATGGGCGAGGCCAGCATGGTGTCGCGCTCCCCTTCTGCTCCCACCAGGACGGGCCATGCTCCAATATTTTCGCAACTGGTGGCGAGGGTCTTCAGCTCTTCGGGCGGCTCCAGCAGGGACACGAATTGACCCTCGGCAACACCGAGAAGAGTGTGGGCGGAGACGAGCGAACGCATCAGGGTCGAGTCCCGGCTCGTCTTGTCGGAGTCGCCTTCCGTTCGAGTGAGATTCTCGACCCGCACCCGGAGCTTGAACAGATGTTCCTCAGCCCGCAAAACCTTGACTTCAATAATCCCGTAAACCGATTCCTGCTTTCGTTCAATCGTTCTGATCAACCTTCCGCTCTCATCTCGTAGGAATTCCGTTTCTTCTTTGGCGGGAAAAACAAAATTCCACCGGAACGGTTCGACGGTAAAGGCATTCAAATTGTGCATCAGAACGGTTTCTTCACATTCGATGGCTTCTTGCCAAGGCTCCGATATGCAGTCGAACTGCGGGGAAACAGGTTCACCGGGCGTGGAGGATGATCGCGCGCAAGCTGGTCCCGCTGGCTCACGCACGGTACGAGCTGCCAACTTCAGGAAACGCACTCTCACCTCGATTGCCGGGACGGCGCCCTGGACAAGGCACTCCGTCTGCATCATCCATGCATCCGAACCCGTCTGCGCTTCGCTGTAAGATTTGGGATAGAGCACCCCAAAATTGAAGCGCTGACGATTCTTCACCGAGGACGGGCGGTACGGATAAAGCATGTAGCCCTCGTAGAGCACGGCTTTCGCGATCGCGTCAATGAGGTGGGTGTTCATCGCTTGGCCGTTTCCTCGAGCGCGGGAAGCATGCTCTCCAACGCTTGCTCCCATGTCGGGATTCCGTGCTCGACCTTGTATTGGTAAATTCTCTCGAAAACATCGCGACGCAAACAAAGCCAGGCGCTGTTGGGATAATAAATATCCATCATTTCGTGCCAGGCCTTTACCGGAAGCCGGAAGCGAGCTTCTTTATCCCAGGGAATTGGCGCCACCTGCAGCGCTCCATCCTCATCGGCGTAGAAAACGGTTCCGCTGAAAAGAAAATTCAAAGGAACATCCCCCTCGGCCAGGCCATGAAAATATTTTGTTGCCGCTACATTGAAATCGAATGTACAGTGCACGGGAACGTCGACCACGGCAGTATCGTGGAAAGCGGGAGCGACCAGGCTGGCATGAGTCCACAGCATGGTTTTCAAGGTCTGGCTCCAGCGCTCCGCCTCGCCGAACAAATCTCGCAGCTGATTTTGCTGGTCCGCAGTGTATTGCCGCCGGGTTACTTCAAGCTGGATCTGACAACGCAGGGCCACCGAATGTATGACCTCGTTTGGTGTGGCGTTTGCGATGCGGAGCTTGAATAACAGCGTGGGCGCCGCAGTGAAGCGCTGCGCTTCCGCCTTCTCGACTTGAAAGCTCAGGTCAGGCATGCGCGTCCTCTTTGATCAGTCTGGCACGTTGCTTCAATCCATCGAAGAAGGCGCCAATCTGGTGCCAAACCTCAGTTCCACCGGAAAGCCCGCGCCAATTGGAGCGAATCACGCCAACCAGTTTGTAGCACTCGTCGATCGGAAGCACATAATATTCCGCAGCGGCAAATCCTCGTGTATGTCCGACGCGGTTGACCAGGAGAGCTTCGACGTCAGATTCCAGTTCCTGAAGGACAGGATTGGCATCTTCGATATCCGTCCAAGTCTCGAGTGGCAACAGGGACTCGGTCGCGCCGGCGGGGCTGGGATAGAAGGCAACTACTCTGGCGTCCGGCGTACTCCGAAAAAAGAAAGCCATGCTGATGGGCACCATCAGGCTCTCCCACTGGCCATCGGAAAGATGAAAATCTGCGAGGGCCAGCACCCTCCGGGGCACACGCTTGTACTTTGTTCCCATGCCGCTAAATAAAATCGCGCAGGCGTTACAAGTGCACAACAGCTTTCGGCTCCCGGGCTCAATCAGGTGCGGGTGCTCGGTGGCAACTGCGGCACTGCACAGTTCACAGCGCTCGACATCGCGCCTGCGCGGCCGGATGAACTGGCGAAGCGCTCCGAATGCGTTCTCGTATCCCGGTTGGACTGCCTTCATGCTTGGCCAACGATCAGTTTCTTGTGACTCCGAATTAGTCGGGAGCAATCACTCTAAGTTGGGTCGCTCATCACGAAGTGGCCGCGAGCGCTCCGCCAAGCTTGGCGAGAGGAACAAACCCAGCTGAACCTGCTTCTTCGTCCAGGCCCTCAATCACCAACGCGTTCATGTCGGGGGCACTCTCATAAAGCGCTTCCTCCACCATGGATTTGAGAGTCTTCCCTGTGGATCCACACCCATGACCATTGACGTGGAGGTGCAGGCGGACCACGTTACCCTCAAAACCAAGTAACTCTAATTCCCCGCCACCCTTGCGCACGCGAGGTCGAATTTTCTCCACGGCTTGTATCACGCGACTTTCCATGTCCAAGGGGTGAAGACCATACAGCACCAGAAGGCTGCTCACCAAAGGATCGCGGCCCAAATCATCGATCGTGCGCTGTCCCGGATCACCGCTGCCGGCGACGATCTCCATGACTCGTTCCAAACCGACGGAGTGCAAATCCAGCAGGAGTTGCACTAATGCTTTTGCGCCGGCCCGCGACTCCGCATCCGCGATGTTCTCCAAGTCGCGGACCAGTTCTCCGATACGCTGAACTTTTATTTGGAAATCTTTGTCATCCCGCATAATCTTTTTCGAGCAAAGCGCTTATCAGATAATCCTAGGCAGTAAAGGCCGCGAGCGGGGCCCCTCACTCCCTTCGTTTTCCCGCCTGACCCGCCCATCAACGCTGCACGCCAAACATTGGCGAATGCTGGGTCTTGAGAACCTTGCCGCCGCCAAGATACATGTGCACGCCACAGGGTAAGCACGGATCGAAGCTCCGCACCGCGCGCATGATATCGATGCCCTTGAATTTGTCCGGACCATTCTCCTCGAAGATTGGGGAATTCTGCACCGCATCTTCGTATGGACCCGGAGTGCCGTAGATATCGCGCGGATTGGCATTCCAGGGCGTCGGAGGATAGGGATGATAGTTCGCGATCTTACCTTTCCGAATCACCACATGATGCGAGAGGACACCTCGCACCGCTTCGTGGAAGCCGCATCCAATGGCCTCTTCCGGCACTTTGAAATCAGACCAGGTCTTGGTCTTGCCACCATGCAGTTCCTCCATCGCTCGCTCCGCGAAGTAGAGGGCGCACCCGGCAGCATACGCCTGGAAGTAGGTTCGGGCCCGGTCGCGTTCGATGGCATTACTCCACTTCGGAATCTTCCACTCGAATTCAACTTCGGGTTTCGACATGGTTCTCGGCAAATAGATCTTCACGCTATGGCCGGTGGCTTTGATGTAGCCGATGTCGACTAGTCCGGCGAGCGCGGTTGCCCACAGCCGAGCGATGGGGCCGCCGCCGGTGTCGAGAGCTAGATGGTCGCCGGTGCGCTTGTCCAGCCAACGTGGCGACATCACCCAGGTGTATTTTCCATTGAAGTCGCGCTTCTGCGGTCGAGGAATGGTGGTCTGATTCCAGGGATGATTCTTGTCGACTGGATTACCAAGCGGATCAGTCTTCACGAAAGTTTCTGAGTTCTTCCAATCGTCGTAGTAAGAACTGCCCAAGAGGATGCGCATATTGAGATTGATATCTACAAGGTCGGTGGTGACCAATTTCCCGTCGACCACAACGCCTGGGGTCACGTACATGGCGCGTCCCCACTCCGTCATGTGTTCGTACTTGTAGTCACAAACCTTAGGATTTTGGAACGAGCCCCAGCAACCCAGTAGAATGCGGCGGCGCCCTACCTCTTCGTATCCCGGCAATGCGTCGTAGAAGAAGTCGAACAAATCGTCGTGCAGGGGGAGGACTTTTTTCATAAACTCCACATACTTCATCAGCCGGACGATGTAGTCAGTGAAAAGCTGAACGGTCGGGACGGTTCCAACGCCGCCGGGATACAAGGTTGATGGATGAACGTGGCGACCCTCCATGAGGCAGAACATTTCACGGGTCATGCGACTCATCTGCAGAGCTTCAAGATAGAAGGAACCAGTGAAGGGATTGAGCGCCCGCATAATGTCAGCGATGGTACGGAAGCCGTGCTCGTTGGAGTGCGGAGCTGCGGTGGATTCCGCCTTAGCCAGGACTTTAGGATTCGTTTCCTTGACCATCTGTTCGCAGAAATCGACGCCAACCAGATTGTCCTGGAAGATGTTGTGGTCGAACATGTATTCGGCGGCTTCGCCTAGATTGACGATCCATTCCGCGATGTCAGGTGGCCTCACTCCGAACGCCATATTTTGCGCATAGGTGGCGCAGGTGGCATGGTTGTCACCGCAGATGCCGCAGATACGACTGGTGATGAAATGGGCATCGCGCGGATCCTTCCCCTTCATGAAAATACTGTATCCACGGAAGATGGAGGACGTGCTGTGACACTCAGCCACTTTCTTGGCCGCAAAGTCGATCTTGGTGAATATGCCCAGACTGCCGACGATGCGGGTAATCGGATCCCAATTCATCTCCACCAAATTTCTCGATTTGCTGGGAACGTCTTTCGTCGGGGCAGTGACGGTGCTCATAATGATCGCTCCTTAATGTTTGTCGTTGCAGTAACGTCAGTCCGTGTTCTTTTTCATTAATCGACGGGCGCTCAATAAGATCTCGGGTGATAACCGGTGGTCAGCTCCGCCCGCGGATGCCGCCATTTGGGTTCTTTGTTAACCGTGTTTTGGGTGATACTGCGGAGCGATCGGATGGCTCGACCATATACGCCAATAGCCGAACTAGAGACGTGTCCACCGGGGGGTTCATCCATGAACGGCATAAACTTGTCGGGGAATCCCGGCATGGTGCAGCCAATACAAATGCCGCCCACGTTAGGGCAGCCGCCGATGCCGGCCATCCATCCCCGCTTAGGGACGTTACAATTAACGACCGGCCCCCAACATCCAAGCTTCACGATGCATTTGGGAGAGCCGTAGACCTCCGCGAAATCACCCTGCTCGTAGTAGCCGGCGCGGTCGCAACCTTCGTGGACGGTCCTGCCAAACAACCACGTTGGACGCAGCTGATCGTCCAGAGGAATCATGGGCGCCAGACCCGCAACCTGGTAGAGGAGGTAGAGTACGGTCTCCATAAAGTTGTCCGGCTGCACTGGACATCCAGGCACGTTCACGATCGGCAATCCAGCTTTGGACCGCCAATCCCAGCCAAGATAGTCTGCCAATCCCATACAACCGGTGGGATTTCCTTCCATTGCGTGAATCCCGCCGTACGTAGCACAGGTTCCGATTGCAATAACCGCCAGCGCCTTAGGCGTCAACCGGTCGATCCACTCATTGGTGGTGATGGGCTGGTTGGTTGTGGGATCGGTTCCCATCGCGGCCCAGTAGCCTTCTTTCTTGATGTTCTCGTTGGGAATGGATCCTTCGACGACCAGCACAAACGGTTCGAGTTTGCCTTCCTCGGCATCGTAGAAAAACTTCATAAAATCATCGCCGACTTCATAGGCGAGCACCGGATTGTGCAGATGTACTTTCGGTAAGCCCGGAATTGCGCCTAACACCACATCTTCGACGCTTGGCTGGGTGGCTGCCGTGATCGAGACGGAGTCTCCATCACAACCAAGGCCAGCGGTGATCCATAGGATATGAACTTCCTTAACTGCCGGAGCTTTCTGTGTAGATCGACCGTACGGAACCGTAGGTGTTCCCATAGCTGGATTGCTCCTTTCCGACAAATAAAGGCAATAATCAGAATTGCGAACGGATGCGGCAGACTACAAACTTGCGATCCCCTGCTCCGATAGTCCTGATCGTTGAAATCAAAGAAATCAAAGAAATCAAAATTTCAGATCGAAGACCAGAATCGGCCTACCGCAAAAAAGGAGCAAGAGCAGTGGCCCTGTTTTATTTCTCCAAGGAAGTCCCAGGAATTGCATCGGGGAAACCCTTAGCTGTTCGTTAATTGTGGGAAGAGAGTCGCAGGCGAGGATGCGGATGGAGTTTTGAACAGATTTTCAATTCGGGGAAGTCTTCTCGCGGACGTTCCATTCAACGGCGTGTTGCACGAGTTCGCGCGCACTTCGCAGAGAAAGTTTTTCCTTGATGTGCGCCTGATAGGACTCGACAGTCTTGATGCTGAGGTGCAGCGCCTCAGCAATTTGACGCGTTCCATGACCTTCGCCAATTAGCCGGAAGACCTCCAACTCGCGGTCGGTCAGTTCCGAGACCGAGGAAGCTTCTGAAGGATTGGCGCCGCGGACGTAATGTTGCAGCATGCTGTTGGCGATCTTCTCGCTGACATAAATTTCTCCGCTCAAGATACGCCGAAGCGCCACCAGAACTTTCTCGGTCGCCTCTTGCTTCATAATGTAGCCGTTCGCACCCGCTCGCAGCGCCCGTTCCGCATAGATGGATTCGTCGTGCATCGAAAGGATGAGCACCGGCAGGCGCGGAGAACTGATGCGGATGTTCTTAAGCAGCTCCAACCCATCCGGACCGTTCAGCGATATGTCGACGATCAAAATATCAGGCCGCACGGCCAGAATCGCCGACAATGCGGAGTGCATTTCTTCGGCTTCGCCGCACACCGCCAGATCAGATTCCTGATTGATAAGCAGGGTTAAACCCTGCCGCACTATAGGGTGATCGTCGACTACGAACACCATCTTCTTTCTTGGTGTGGAATTGCCATTAACCGTTTTAGCGATCATAGGCGAGCTTCTTCCATCTTAAGAGTTGGGTTCCGGCAGCGGAAATTGACAGGTAATCGTCACTCCGGAAATTCCGCAGGACTTCACCGTCAGAGATCCCCCTATCATGCGAGCTCGATAATTCATGATCTGCATTCCCATGCCCGAGCGATTCGTGGCGTTTTCCGGCAGGCTGGAGCCGTCATTTTCTATTCTCAAAGTACCGTAACCTTTTCTCGCAGCAAGGCTGATTTCTATGTTCTTCGCTTGCCCGTGTCTCAGCGCATTGTTCACTGCTTCTTGAGCGATCCGATAAAGATGTGTGGACACGTTGGCATCGTGGATGAGAACAGGGTTGTTCACCCGCAAGCGGCAAGAAATGTGAAAAAGATCCTCCACTTCGATGGCCCAGCGCTTCAGAGCCGACATAAGGCCGTCGGCATCGGAAGCCACAGGCAGCAAGCCATGCGCCAGTCGCCGGGTTTTGTTGATTGCTTCATTCACCAATCCGACGATCCTGGTTGCTTCGGCGGCTTCGGCCAGGCCCTTCTCGGCAAGCTTCTGTTCCTGAACTTTGCTCATGAAAGCAATTCCTGTAAGGTGCTGCCCCAACCCGTCGTGCAGATCCTGACCAATGCGACGCTGTTCGGCGGCACTAATTTCGAGGATCGCCTTCTCCAGTCGCTTCCGCTCGGTGATGTCGATTCCGGTTGCAATGATGTAGGCGGATTCGTTTTCTCCCGGGAGGATTGTGCTTGACCAAGCAATCAGCCGTCGCGAACCATCCAGCGCGACCCAGGGGGTCTCGTATTCTTTCGCGCTATTCTCCACTCGCAATTGCTCCACAATCAACCTAAAGCGCTCGGCTTCTTCGCGGACGACGCATAGATCCCACAGATGCTTGCCCTCCACCTCCGCAAAAGAATATCCCGTCAACTGCTCACAAGCCCGATTAAACCGGACGATGCGGCCTTGCGGATCGAGAACCACAACTAACGATCCGACCGTGTGCAGAATCGCAGAAACCACGTTCCGCTCCTGCTGCAGTTCTTCCTCAACCTGTTTCAGTTCAGTGATGTCGAAGCCGATGCCGTGGATAAACCAGGGGCGGCCATTCTTCTTACGGATCATTTTGGCTTCGCAATGAAACCAGACTACCCGGCCATCCCGGGCGATGACGCGGTAGGCGGAGCGCAACGGAGTACCGGAAAGAAACATTTGAGCAGCTTCAACACTCCAGCGTTGTTTGTCCTCGGGATGAATCTGCTGATACCAGCGAATGGGATCTTCCAACCACTCTTCCTGCGAAAAACCGAGAGTCGCCTCGATTTGAGGACTGACATAGGCTTCTCCGATACCCCGGTCCAGGTGTGCCCTGAAAATCACAGCGGGAATCTGCTCGACCAGAGCACGATAGATCGCATCGGCCTTCGGCAGATGCTCTTCCCGATCGTCTTCATCTTCTTCGTTTTCGTTAGGCGAATCGGCCGATGTCGACTGGTGGGGTGAGTCCCTGAGAAATACGGCGGCAAGATCAACGAGAAGGGCTTCGGCCTCCGCGGGAGTGATCACATCCTTTCGGTTCGACTCAATTTGGTCGAGGTGGGAAATTAACTCGCGTCTCCCCGCAGTTACCATAAGGCGATCCCCAAACCAATCTCGCGCCCATTCCAATTGTTAAACGTTAGGCTTTGCCGCCTTGCGGCGCCAGACCGGTTCTTTGTTTAGCGAAAGTTGCGTAAACCTGCGCAGGGCGTGGATTGCTCTCCCGTAAGTCATTACCGCATTAGATGACAATAGTGAACCCGGAGGCTGGTCCATAAAAGGCATGAATTTATCCGGAAATCCCGGCATGGTGCACCCGATGCAAATGCCTCCGATATTGGGGCAACCGCCGATTCCGCCCATCCAACCCCGCTTGCCCACATTGCATTGCACGACTGGCCCCCAGCATCCAAGTTTTACAATACACAGTTTGGATCCGTACTCTTCCGCAAACTCTGCCTGTTCGTAGTAGCCACCGCGATCGCAGCCTTCGTGAACTGTGGCACCGAAAAGCCAGGTTGGACGCAACGCTTCATCAAGCGGAATCATAGGAGCTCGCCCGGCGGCCATGTACAGAAGATAAAGAAGCGTCTCCATGAAATTGTCCGGCTGCACCGGACATCCGGGCACGCAAACAATCGGGATATTTGCCGCCGACTTCCACTGCCACCCCAGATAGTCAGGAAGCCCCATACAGCCGGTTGGATTCCCTTCCATGGCGTGGATTCCGCCAAATGTCGCACAAGTTCCCGCAGCCAGCACCGCCCAGGCGCGGGGCGCCAATCGATCGATCCATGCGCACGTAGTAATGGGCTGACCCGTTTTCTCATCCGTACCGAACGAAGCCCAGTAGCCTTCCGGTTTGTTGTTCTCATCTGGAATCGAGCCTTCAACCACCAGAATGAAAGGAGCCAGATCGCCATCGGCGGCGAGACGGAAATGCTCTAAGAAGTCGTCTCCGTTCTCCATGGCGAGAAACGGATTGTGTAAACGCACCTTGGGGATCCATGGCATCGATCCCAGAACCACGTCTTCGATACTGGGCTGGGTCGCCGCGGTCATGGCGATCGTGTCGCCGTCGCAGCCGAGACCTGCAGTGA
>Ga0307474_10003363_pt1 | contig 11506 bp, 12 predicted proteins | sample atmos_gasesECM1C_2_FD_203312 | JGI IMG/M metagenome (GOLD analysis project Ga0307474, IMG submission 203312) | Hardwood forest soil microbial communities from Morgan-Monroe State Forest, Indiana, United States - atmos_gasesECM1C_05 | ecosystem: Environmental > Terrestrial > Soil > Temperate... | reverse complement strand
GCGAGGCCGCCTCCCGGGCTCCCGCTGGAGCTCATGGGACTGCTGGGGCTCACGGTGCGGCGCAGCGCCGGGGCAGGCAGTGGTGCTCCTTCGTCGATGTACCTCCGGGCGTGTTCCAGCACGCCCATCGGTACATCCATGACCGACAAGATCAGCTCCACTTGCCTTAGAAAACGGCTGAATCGGGCATACCGGGTGCGACGCCCACGGGTCCCGACGAAAGGTCGCCTGACGGCCCCTTCATGTCACCGCATGGCCCCGATGAGGCACCGAGGGCCAGCGCGCGGGCCGGGGTTACGGGCGAGGCAGCTCAAACCTCTTGCCGGTGACCATCAGTTCATGAAATTTCTTCATGAACATGCCTGCCCCCGGGACCGGCACCGTGGGGGCAACCTGGGGCGGTTCATCGACGCCGGTTTCGACGTGCTGTCCCGGGTCGCGCCCGCGTTCGCCGGGCTGCTGTCGCAGCCCAAGGTGCTCAGCCGGTTCCACGCCATCGTGGGCGGCATCGACGGGGCAGCCGATATCGGCGCCGCGGTCGCGCTGATCATCGGCGTGATCCACGGCGAGGTGCTGCCCCGGGTCCGTTCGCCCCGCCGGGCACGAGCATCACGATCGCGCCCGGGCTGGCCGACCGGGTGGCGGGCACGATCCTGCGCGGCATCGCGCCCGGCCCGGTCAGCCGTAGCCGGCGGTGATAGACCAGACCCAAGCCGTCGCGGAACCCGAGGAGGTCGGTGTGGGCGATCACCCAGTAATCGGCTACGTGGTCTGGGCCCTGCTGTTCGGGGCGCTGTTCGCCTGGGAGGGCCTGGCCCTGAGCCATATCAGCGGCACCGTGCCGACGCTCAGCGCCTGCTTCCGCGCGATCATGCGCTACCCGTTCGGGCGCTGGGCGCTGTTCGCGCTGTGGCTGTGGTTCGGCTGGCACATCTTCGTCCGCGGCTGGCACTTCCTGCTCCGCGCCTGACCGCCGGGCCGGCCGAAGATGTCATCCTCGCTGATAACCCAGGACGTGGGCCCGATGGTGGTCGGGTACGGGCTGGTCATGGGGGCGCTCGCCCTCGGCCTGCGCGTCGTCCGGCGCTCGGGCTCCAGGCCGGAGCGCGAGAAGCCCGCCTCCGCCGCGGCGCCGGCCACCGGCCCGAGCAGCACCCGGCGGGCGGCCCGGGCGCGCCTGAGCGTGGTCAACCGGCTGCGGCCCGGATGGCCACGGCTGATCGCTCACTGCGTCACCACGGCCGTGGGCGGCTACCTGCTGCTCATGATCATCATCGTCTTGTACTACTTTTTCGTGGCGCCGATCGCCGGGAATTTCGTGCCCAGCGCGTTCACCGGATGCTTGCTGCTGGTCGGGCTGAGCCTGCCAGTGTTCCTGGCGTTGTCGTGGCTTGTCGAGCGCAAAGGCTGGCGGATCTAGCCGGTCAGAAATGGGTACCGCTTCATGCGGAAATAAGGCCAGGAAAGCGCTGGCCGAGGCCTTTAAGCCGGGCGGCGCCGGATCCGCTCGTGGAGCAGGATCCACAGCGCCTCGACGCCGTCGCGCCAGGTGAGCTTCTTCCCGGCCTCCCGGCTGCGCGCCTTGTAGCTGATCGGCACCTCGTAGGGCCGGTATCCGCGCCGCAGCAGCTTGCCGGTGACCTCGGCCTCCATGCCGAACCCGGTCTCTCGGATGTCCAGTGCCCGGTACAGCTCGGTCGGGATCAGCTTGAAGCAGGTCTCCAGATCGCTGATGTAGCAGTTGAACAGCACGTTCGCGAACGTCGTCACGCCCTTGTTGCCGAGCACGTAGGCATAAGAGTACGCGTTATGGCTGCCGAACGTCCTGGTGCCGTACACCACCTGCGCCTCCCCGGCCAGCACCGGCGCCAGCAGCGAGGGGATCTCGGCCGGCGAGTACTCCAGGTCGGCGTCGCACATGATCACGTAATCGCCCGTGGCCACGCTGGCGGCCGTCCGGATCGCCGCCCCCTTCCCCTGGTTCTGCTCGTGCATGTGCACGCTGACCCGGGGATCGCCGGCGAGCGAGGGATAGAGGTCCCTGGTACCGTCGGTGCTCCCGTCATCGACGATGACGAGCTCGATCTCACACGGGAAGTTAACGTTGAGCACATCCTTGATCGCAGAGGCCAGGGTGGCGCGCTCGTTGTACACCGGCATCAGAATCGACAACTTCACGGGTGGGAGCTTACGCGAGCCGCAGGAGGCAATGCCACACAAAGACTAGGCAAGCGATAGATTGCGGCATCGTGATCCGAGCGCGGCTTGTTTAAAGGTTTGTTAAAGGAGATTCCATGAACTCGCATTTGGCACGCGACCGGTCCCACGTGCCGCCCGGCCAGGTCCAGCGCATTCTGGTCACCGGGGGCTCCGGGTTCATCGGATCACACCTGTGCCGGCGCCTGCTCACGCTCGGTCACGACGTGCTCGTCGTCGACAACTTCTACTCCAGCAGCCGGCACAACGTCGTGGACCTCCTCGACAACCCGCGCTTCGAGCTGATGCGCCACGACGTCACGTTCCCGCTGTATGTCGAGGTGGACCAGATCTACCACCTGGCCTGCCCCGCCTCGCCCGTCTTCTACCAGCGGGACCCGGTGCAGACGACGAAGACCTGCGTGCACGGCTCGATCAACATGCTCGGGCTGGCCAAGCGGCTCGGCGCCCGGATCCTGCTCGCCTCGACGTCCGAGGTCTACGGCGACCCCACCGTGCACCCGCAGGTCGAGTCCTACTGGGGCAACGTGAACCCCACCGGCGTACGGTCCTGTTACGACGAGGGCAAGCGGTGCGCGGAGACCCTGTTCTTCGACTACTACCGCCAGCATCAGCTGCCGATCAAGGTGGCGCGGATCTTCAACACCTACGGCCCCACCATGCTGGCCAACGACGGCCGGGTGGTGTCGAGCTTCATCGTGCAGGCGCTCCGGGGCGACCCGCTGACCGTGTTCGGCGACGGATCGCAGACCAGGTCGTTCTGCTACATCGACGACATGGTCGACGGCCTGATCCGGCTGATGAACTCGCCGCGGGAGGTCACCGGCCCGGTCAACCTCGGCAACCCCGGCGAGTTCACCATGCTCGAGCTGGCCAAGAAGGTGCTGGCTCTGACCGGCAGCGACTGCCCGATCGAGCACGGCGCGCTCCCGTCCGACGATCCGGTGCGGCGCAAGCCGGACATCGGACGGGCGCGCGAACTGCTCGGCTGGGAGCCGGTCGTGCCGCTCGACCAGGGCCTGGAGCAGACGGTGGCGTACTTCCGCCAGGCCCTGGCCGGGTAACAACCAGGCGTGGAAACGGCGTTCGTTCTCGGCGGGGGCGGCGCGGCGGGCGCCCACGAGATCGGCATGCTCCGGGCGCTGTCGGAGGCCGGGATCCGGCCGGACGTCGTCGTCGGAACCTCGGTCGGCGCCATCAACGGCGCGTTCGTGGCGGCCGATCCCGCCGCCGCGGCGCAGCGCCTGGGCGAGATGTGGCAGGGCGATGCCCTGGGCCAGGCGTTCAGCGAGAACATCTGGGGCCGGGCGGTCCGGCTGGTCCGCTCCGGCACCCACCTGCACTCGATCGAGCCGCTGCGCCGGCTGCTGGCCAGCGAGCTGCCGGGCGACGACTTCGCCGACCTCGAGCTGCCGTTCCACTGCGTGGCGGCGAGCATCGAGCGGGCCAGCCCGCGCTGGTTCAGCAGCGGTCCGCTGGTGCCCGCCGTCCTCGCCTCGTGTGCCGTGCCCGGCCTGCTGCCGCCGGTCGAGGTCGACGGCGAGCACTTCTTCGACGGCGGGCTGGTGCATTCGATACCGGTCGGCCGGGCGGTCGCCCTGGGCGCCCGCACCGTGTACGTGCTGCACGTGGGCCGGATCGAGCGCCCGCTCACGGTGCCCCGCCGGCCGTGGCAGGTGGGCCTGGTCGCGTTCGAGATCGCCCGCCGGTACCGGTTCCACGAGGAGATGGCGGCCCTTCCGGGCGACGTCCGGGTGCACGTGATGCCGGCCGGCGCCGTTCGCAACGGCCCAGACCTTTCCCAGCTGCGGTACCGGGACAAGACTAAGGTCGGCGAGAGCATCGAACGCGCGTACGCGGCCTCGGCCAGCTACCTCGCCGGATTGGCCGGGTCCTAGCTGGCCGGGACCTGGCCGGCCATCGAGGACGGGAGGCACGCATGCTCCCACCCAGGCTGCTGCGCCGCCTGGTGCTGGCCCCGCTGGCGATCGTCGTCGCGCTGGCCGCCGTCGTGCTGTCGCCGCTGCTCGCGCTCCTGACGCTGGCGTTCGGCCTGCGCCGGCTGCGGCCGGGCCGGATGCGGGGCCTGCGGTTGCTGTGCTTCGCGCTGGTCTGGCTGGCCGCCGAGGCGGCGGCGCTGTTCGCGTCCCTGGGGCTGTGGGTGGCCAGCGGGTTCGGCGGCCGGCTGAGCACCGAGCCGTACCGCAGCCGGCACTACGCGATCATGCGGCGCTACCTGGACGCGGTATCGGGCGCCGCGGAGCGGACGCTCGGGCTGCGGGTCGAGATCGACGGGCCGGCGTGCGGCGCGGGCTCGGGCGACGGGCCGGTCATCGTGCTCAGCCGCCACGCCGGACCGGGCGACTCGTTCCTGCTGGTGCACCACTTAATCGGCCGCTACGGACGCCGGCCGCGGGTGGTCATGAAGGCCAGCCTGCAGCTCGACCCCGGGCTGGACGTCGTGACCAACCGGCTGCCGAACGTCTTCGTTCAGCACCGCCGGGCGGGTCAGCGGCTGTTCGTCGATCAGATCAGGCGGCTGGCCCGCGGGCTCGGCGCGGGCGACGCGCTGGTCCTGTTCCCCGAGGGTGGCAACTGGACGCCGGCCCGCTGGCAGCGGCGCATCCGCCGGCTGGAGCAGGCCGGCCGGACCGACCTGGCCGACCGCGCCCGGAGCATGCCCAACGTGCTCGGCCCCCGGGCCGGCGGCGCGCTCGCGGCGATCGCGGCCTGCCCCGCTGCGGACGTGATCTTCGTCGCGCACGCCGGCCTGGACCGGCTGGTCAGCGTCGGTGACGTCTGGCGCAGCCTGCCGATGGACCACGTCGTGCGGGCCACCTGGTGGCGGGTGCCGGCCGGTGAGGTGCCCGGGGCGGGCGACCGCGAGGCCCAGCTGACCTGGCTCTATGACTGGTGGCAGCGCATCGACGCGTGGATCTCGCAGAACCGGCCGGGCGAGGCCGACGAAGCCTCGCGCCCGCGCTGAAGCCGGCCGGCGAACCGCATCCGGCCAGCTTTCTTTTACGCCCCGTCTCGAGCGCGGCGGGTCACGCCTCGGGCGGGGCCGTCCCGGGCGAGGCCGTCCCGGGCGAGGCCGGCTCGGCCGCTGCCGTCACGGCGTCCGGCGCCGCCCCGGAGACGGTCCAGTACCGGCCGCCGCGCGGCCGGACGAACGCGAAGTAGTAGATCAGGGCGGCCGCGAACAGGCACGCGGTGACGATCAGGTCGGAGTGCTTCTGCTGGGTCAGCGCGACGACGACGCCGGCCAGGGCCAGGACCGGCGGAAGCGGCCACAGCGGCATCCGCGACGGCCGCGGCAGGTGCCGCTGGCGCACCCGGCTGACCAGCGCGGACACCGCGATCAGCCCGTACAGCACGACGATCAGGACCGCGGTGAACGTGACCACCGTGATCAGGGAGGACTGGAAGCACAGCACGGTGGCCAGCGCGCCCACGATCAGCGTCGCCACCCACGGGGCGCCGCGCTTGCGCTCCACCTTGGCGATCCACGAGCTGACCGGCTCGGGCCAGGCGAAGTCCCGGCCGCTGGCCCACACGATGCGCGAGAACTGCAGGGTGATGGCGACCGACGCATTGAAGATCGCGATCAGCGCGCCATAGGTGATCAGGGTGACGAACGTGTGCCCGAACGCCTCGCCCGCGACCTCGGTCATCGGTGTGCCCGAGTTGACGAACGCGGCCAGGTTGTGCGCGCCGAACACGATCGCGATGAACGGCACGATCTCGAAGAAGATCCCGATGAGGGCGGCGGTCACCACGGCCTTGCCGACCGCCGATGCCGAGCCCAGGACCTCCTCGGCGAAGTTGATCCCGCTGTCGTACCCGTTGACCGAGAACAGCGCGGTGGCGAGGGCGGCGATGATCGCGCTGGTGGCGATCGGCGACAGCCCGCCGTGCCCGTTCGGGCCCACGGCGTGGGACAGGATCGACAGCGGCTGGTGCAGGTGGGTGAACCCGGCCACGGCCAGCGCCCCGACCACGATGAGCTCGATGGCCAGGAACACACCGGTCAGCCAGGCGTTCGCCTTGATCTGCAGCAGCGCCGTTCCGGTGACCACGATCATCCCGCAGCCGGAGATGACGTTGGTCGGGATGCTCGGGTCGAGCGCGTGCACGTAGGTGCCGATGCCGATCGCGACGCTGGCCGGCAGGAACACGGCCTGTCCCATGTAGTCGACCATGGCCACGAAGCCGGTGGCCTTGCCCAGGACCCGGGTGACGATCGAGAACAGCCCGCCCGCCACCGGGAACATCGAGCCGAGCTCGCCCATGCACAGTGCCACGTTCACGGCGATGAAGCAGCCGATGATGTAGGCCCAGATCGAGCCGGTCCCGGCCACGGCGACCACAGCCGTTCCGACCACGAGCAGCGAGGCGGTCGGCGTGATGTCGGACAGGATCAGCGCGATGTGGCCGAGGGAATTGACCGACCGTTTCAGCTCCTGCTTGTACCCCAGTGACTCCAGGGCGTGCTGGGTGTGAGGGTGAGCCGCCTGGTCCGGTCCGGGATTCGCCACGGCACCCCCCAAAGGGAACGGTCCGAACGATAAGTACTGCTAATGGCGCGTAAGTTACACCTGTGGTTCGATGAGGTCAATCGTTTGTTTTATGGGGAGGAAGCGTGAAGATCTTCGTCTCGGTCGACATGGAGGGCGTGTCCGGGATCACCGACCCCGAGGACGTGCTGCCCGGCGGGGCGGACTACCAGCGCGGCCGGATGTTCATGACCGGCGACGCGAACGCGGCCATCCTCGGCGCCTACGACGGCGGGGCCAGCGAGGTGCTGGTGAATGACTCCCACTGGATCATGCGCAACCTGCTCCTGGAGCAACTCGATCCGCGCGCCCGCACGATCAAGGGGTTCCATAAGTCGATGTGCATGGTCCAGGGCCTCGATCCCTCCTACGCGGGCGCGGTCTTCGTCGGGTACCACTCCTGCGCCGGGACCGAGGGCGGCGTGCTGAACCACACCCTGCTCGGCAAGGAGATCCAGAACGTCTACCTCAACGGCGAGCCGACCGGCGAGACGCGCCTCAACGCGGCCTACGCCGGGCACTTCGGCATCCCGGTCATGCTGGTGGCGGGCGACGCGGCCGTCTGCGAGGAGGCGCGCCGGGTGCTCGGCGACGTGGAGACGGTCGCGGTCAAGGACGGCATCGACAAGTTCACCGCCGACTGCCTGCATCCGCAGGTGGCGCAGGAGCGCATCCGCGAGGCCACGGCGCGCGCGCTCGCCGATCGCGACCGGTTCCGCCCCTACCGGCTCGAGCCGCCGTACTCGATCGGGATCGAGTGGAACTCGACCACGATCGCGGCCACGTGCGCGCTCATCCCCGCGGTCCGGCTGACCGCGCCGCGATCGGTCGAGTACACGACGCAGGACTACCCGGAGGCGATGCGCGTCCTGGTCGCGATGCTCCTGCTCGGCATGCAGGTCGGCCAGAAGGGGATCTATGGCTGAGGCACCGCGCGCCGTCGTTCTGACCTCGCGTCCCGGTCAGGCGGCGAAATAGTCGGCCAGGATCGGGGCGAGCACGGCCGGGTTCACGTCGTGGGTCTCGCCGTCCAGGCCGCGCAGCCGCGCGCCGGGCAGGGCCCGGCTCAGCGTCTGCGCCGCCACGCGCATGAACGGCGCGCCCGCGCCGCCGTACATGACCAGGGCCGGCGTGCGGATCTGTGTGGCCCGCGCGGCGGGCACCGCGCGGTCCGGGCCGATCACGCCGGTGTGGTCGTAGGCCAGCGTCGGCGCGAGGGCCTCGAGCCCGGCCCAGAACGGCGCCTTCCGCATTCCCTGGATCTGCTCCTGCGGGGTCCCGACGAACCGCATGAACATGGCCACCGCGTCGCCGTGCCGCCCGGCGGCGAGCGCCTCGGTCAGCTGGGCCAGGTAGGTCGCCCAGGGCTTGCTGTCCGCCGGGTCGTCGCTGTACGGGGCCTCGTACATGGCGAGCCTGGTGACCCGGCCGCCGAGCTGGGCGGCCGCCTCCAGGGCCAGGCAGGCACCCGACGAGTGGCCGTACAGGCTGGCCGACCCGCCCGCCTCCTCGATCAGCGCCGTGAGGTCTTCGATCTCCCGCGCCACCCCGTAGGGCCGGGTGTCCCCGCTGTCCCCGCGGCCGCGGCGATCGTAGTTGTACACCGTGAAGCCGTCCGCGAGGATCTTGGCCAGCTCCTGCTTGGACCCTCGGGCGCACAGGGCGCCGTCGACCATGATCACAGCCGGGCCCTGGCCCAGCCGGTCGTACGCGATCGTCGTGCCGTCCGTGGACGTGACGGTGTTCATGTCGTTCCCCCTTCATTACTGGCGAGCCGGGCGAGATAGGCGGCGAAGCGGTCCAGCGACGTCGCGAAGCCGGCCTGCGCCTGCGGGCTGCGCATCGGCGCCGGCACCCGGGCCATGTGGATGCGGACCTCGGTACGGCCGCCGCCCAGGTCGGTGAGCGTCGATGTGGTCGTCATGCCGGAGTCCGGATCGGTCCAGACGAGCCGCTCCGGCGCCACGACCTGGTCGTAGATCACCCGCATCCGGTACTCGCTGCCGTCGGCGTCGTTGACCATGACGCTCTCGAAGACGCCGCCGGGGCGCGCGTCGACCGAGATCTTGTCCATTGGGGTGCTCACGCCGGCCGGGCCCCAGAAGTGGGTCAGGTGCTCGGGCTCGGTCATGCACCGGAACACCAGATCCCGCGGCGCGTCGAAGACACGGGTGAACGTCAGCTCGCCCGCGTCCGGCGGGTGATCGGTCATCGGTCTTGGTCCTCCTCGCGCGGGCCCGGCGCCCGCTGGATGTCGCGCAGGTGCCGGTCCAGCTGGTCGAAGCGCTCGGCCCAGATCCGCCGGTTCTCCTCGATCCAGTCCGCCGCCACGTCCAGCGCCTCCCGCTCCAGATGGCAGGGCCGGAACTGGGCCAGCCGGCTCCGCGAGATCAGGCCGCAGCGCTCCAGCACCTTGAGGTGCTTGGACACCGCGGGCAGGGACATGTCGAACGGCTCGGCCAGCTCGTTCACGGTGGCGTCGCCCAGCGCCAGCCGGGCGACGATCGCCCGGCGGGTCGGGTCGGCCAGCGCCGTAAAGGTCGCGTCGAGCGCGCTCATGCTGGCTACTTAACCGAGAAGTTAGTTAGCTGTCAAGTTAATTAGTAGCGGCGTTGCGCGCGAGCAGCGGGACCAGGACCTGGGCATCGGGACTGCCCCAGCCGGTGACCGGGTCCCAGCCGGGCGCGGCCTGGTCGCCGACCACGATGCCTCCTCCCTTGGGCACCATGACCGAGTTGTTGCCGGTGATCACATCATGGAACGCGCGGTGGTAGGCCGGGCTACGCGCGATCTGGTAGATGGCGGCGTTGACGAAGCCCAGGTGATGCCCGGCCTCCTGGTCGGCCAGGGCGATCACCGCGGCCCACAGCGGTGTCGCCGCGCTGGTGCCGTGGGCCGACTCGAAGACGTTGCCGGTGAAGTCCATCGCCATGGCCGTGCGGCTGTCCGCGTTGGCGGCCACGTCGGGCACGCCCCGGGTGGCGGCGATGCCGGGGATGCCGTCCTGATAGGAGGGCCGGGGAAACAGGCGGCTGAAGCCGCCGCCGCTGGCGCCGGTGAGCTCGTTCCAGGCGATCTCACCGTCATAGGCGCCGGTCCTAGAGTCGGCGTTCAGGCTGGTGCCGCCCACGGCCAGCACCAGCGGGTCAGAGGCGGGCAGGCTGACTTGCCGGGGCGGGCCCAGGTCGCTGATCGCGCCGCCGTCTCCGGAGGAGGCGACGACCGTGACGTGGCGGGCCCGGGCCTGCTCGAGCACGGCATTCATGCCGATCACCGCGGCGCGGGTGAGGAAGTGCTCGCCGCCACTGGCGCTGATCGAGATCACCGAGGCCTGCTGCGCGATGCCGACCCGCATCACATTGGTCAGCGCGGCGGCGAAGTTGGCCGGGCTGGCCGAGGTGTTACTCGGCGCGAGGACCACGTCGAGCGTGGCGTCGGGCGCGATCGCGTGCACGATCTCGGTGTCCTCGACCTCCTCGGTGCCCGCGACGTAGGGGTGCTTGGTCGGGGCGAGCGTGGTCAGCACCCGCAGCCGGGCCGGAGGCAGGCCGAACCGGCTGTCGAACGCGGCCAGGTCCTGGCGGATATCGGTGAAGTCGGGCCCGGGGGCGTTGAGCTCTTCGGGCATCATCACGGTCTGGCCGCTACCGTTGATGCCCCGGCTGAGCAGCGGCTGGACGCCGTAGGCCACCTCGAACTGCTTGGGCGTGTAGCACGGTATGAAGAACGTCGGCGGCCCGCACGACAGCGGTCGGTCGGCGGCGGAGGGCTTGGCCGGGCTGCGGGTGGCAGCGGCCGGCGCGGCCGCAGCCGTCAGGTACGCCGCCGTGGTCCCGACGGCTGCCGTCGCGGCCAGCCAGGCCCACCAGCGTGACCCGCCCATTAATGCCCGTCCCGCGTCCAGTAGCCGCGATGCGTTCCACTTCCCGTACATAGCGTTTCCCTACGTCGTCAGGCGTCGCGGAGGCGGAGCAGCAGGCCGCCGAGCAGCAGCGCCCCGGCGGCCCACAGGGCGAGCACGCCGAGCCCGGGCCACGGCCCGATCGGCAGGCTCTTCAGGCCTCTGGTGGCCTGGATGGCCATCCCGGCGTTCATCGGGCTCCACTGCTCGAGGTCGCGCTCCCAGCGCGGGTCCAGCGCGCCGAGCTGGACAATGAGCGGCACGATATAGATCAGGCCGAGCAGCAGCGCGATCGCCGCCCCGGAGTCTCGCACCGCGGTGGCCAGGCCCAGGCTGAACAGCCCGATAAGGGCGAGATACAGCACCGAGCCGGCCGCCGCGCGCAGCGTCGAGCCTGCGCCCAGCGACAGCAGCTCGGAGCCGTGTGCGCCGGTGAAGCCGTTGCCGGGCAGGATGTACCGTCCGGCGATCAGCGACCACGCCGCCGCGAAGGCCCCCGCGGCCAGCACCAGGCCGGTGAGCACGATCGCCTTGGCGGCCAGGGCGGTGACCCGCCGCGGCACGGCGGTGAGCGTGATCCGGATCATGCTGCTGCCGTACTCGCTGGTGATCATCAGCGCGGCGAGGACCGCGACGAGAGCCTGGCCGACCAGGATCCCGGTGAGGCTGAGCTTGGGAGTGTCGTAGCTGCACGAGGTCGGGCACTTCTGCACCACGTCCTCCAGGATGCTGAAGCCCACGGTCACGACGATCATGGTGAGCAACAGCAGCCCCGGGCTGGGCACCGTGCGCAGCTTCGTCCACTCCGCGTGTATGGCTGTCCCGAGCGTTG
>Ga0307474_10003362_pt1 | contig 11506 bp, 8 predicted proteins | sample atmos_gasesECM1C_2_FD_203312 | JGI IMG/M metagenome (GOLD analysis project Ga0307474, IMG submission 203312) | Hardwood forest soil microbial communities from Morgan-Monroe State Forest, Indiana, United States - atmos_gasesECM1C_05 | ecosystem: Environmental > Terrestrial > Soil > Temperate... | reverse complement strand
ACGGTCGTGCCGACATGACTTTGCAGGCCGTGCAGCGCCTGCTGCCCAGCCTCGCACGATTGGAAACGCGGGTCGTTCTGCTCTCGGGCGGCGAGCCTCTGCTCAATCCGGAATGGTCCGCGATCGCGCAAGCGCTGCGCGTGGCGGGGCTCAAAGTGTGGTTGTTGACCTCTGGATTGTCTTTGGCGAAGCACGCAAAGCGTGCCGCCGAGCTTTTCGATGCCATTACTGTTTCCTTGGATGGCACAGACCGGCCCACCTATCAGGCAATTCGTGGGCTGGACGCGCTGGACAAGGTCTGCGAAGGCATTCGCGCCGCGGCCGACCACGGCGTGGCGCCCGGAGTGCGAGTCACGGTGCAACGCGCAAACTTCAGGCAGCTGCCGTCTTTTGTGTGCCTGGCGAAAGAACTCGGCGCCCGCCAGGTGTCCTTTCTCGCGGTGGATGTCGCGAACCCACACGCCTTCGGGCGCACAGATGACTTCAGCGGCGATTTAGGGCTCTTGCCCGCGGATTTACCGCTGTTCGACGAAGTGCTGCGCACGATGGAACGCGAGCTTGCAGAGGATTTCCACTCCGGATTCATCGCCGAAAGCCCGCAAAAACTGCGCCGGATTTTGCAATACTTCGCCGCCATTCGTGGCGCGGGCGACTATCCTCCCGTTCGCTGCAATGCACCGGAGTTTTCCGCGGTCATAGGCGCGACTGGGCGCGTGCAGCCCTGCTTTTTCATCTCGGGGCCGCCCGATGCCATGCACGGCGAGGGCCCGGCGCTCGATGATCTTTCGAGTGCGCTGAACGGCGAGCGCATGAGAGCGTTGCGCGGTTCAATCCGCGCCGGCGCACGCGCCGAATGCAAGACCTGCGTGTGTTCGATGTGGCGGGACACGAATGGTCGCGCGAGTTTGATACCTTGATGAATGTCGTTGCTGAAACGTTGGCTGCCTATCAACGTTGGGCGCCCCTCTACCCGCCCGTTGCGCACAATCCCCTGATGCGCGCGGAGCAACAGGCCATGCTGCTTTATTGGCCCGAAGTGGCGGGTCGGCGCGTTCTCGATCTCGCCTGCGGTACCGGCCGATATTCAAGATTGCTGGCCGAGGGCGGAGCCGCCGATGTGATCGCACTGGATTTCTGCGTGCCCATGCTTATGCAGGTTCCAAACGGACGCCGGGTATGCGCCAGCATGATGCAGCTGCCCTTCGCCGCCGGTACCTTTGATGTGGTGATCTCTGGCCTGGCGCTGGGTCACGCCACAAACGTGCATGCGTGGATGACGGAGGTCTCCCGGGTGCTGCGCAGCGGCGGTACATTGCTCTATTCGGATTTCCACCCGGAGGCGGCGCGCGCCGGCCTGACCCGGTCGTTCAAAGACATCGATGACGAAACTTGCTCGGTGCCGCACGCGCAGTATGCCGTGACCGCGCAGATTGAAGCGGCCGAGGCCGCCGGCCTGCGCATTGAATCCCTACATGAAGTTCGCGTGGGGATCGAGTTGTGCGAGCCGTTCGAGAAATGCGAAGATTTTTACCGGCGTTGGCATGGCCTGCCCATCGTGCTGGTGCTGCGAGTACACAAGTGAACCTCACCTTTATCAACGCACAATTGCGCGGCGGCCGTATCGGCAGTCTGCGCGTCCGCGGCGCGCGCATCGCGGCTCTTGATGTGGAACCGGCGCCGGCGGATGCGGTCATCGATCTGCAGGGCGATCGGTTGTTGCCGGGGCTCATCAACGCACACGATCACTTGCAGCTCAATAGTTTGCCCGACCATGAAACACCGAAGTTTTACCAACACGCGCGCGATTGGATTGCTGAAGTCGACGGACGGCGCCGGACCGACCCGCAGTTTGCCGCCCGCGCCTCTGTGGCTCGCGATGAACGCTTGCTCTTCGGCGGCGTTAAAAACCTGTTGAGCGGCGTCACCACGGTTGCCCACCACGACCCGTTCTACCCGTACCTGGCCGACGCCGGCTTTCCCGTTGCCGTGGTGCGCGACTATGGGTGGTCGCACTCGCTATACATCGACGGCGAGCGATCGGTGGCCGAGTCGTATCGCGCAACGCCGAGCGCCTGGCCGTGGATCGTGCACGCCGCCGAGGGCCAAAATGATGAAGCGGCGGCGGAGTTCGATCGTCTCGACGCACTCGGCTGCCTCGGGTCCAACACCTTGCTGGTCCATGGAATTATGCTCGATCAAGCCCGGCGCGCTCGCCTGGTTGCCGCGGGGGGCGCGCTCATATGGTGTCCTTCCTCGAATATGCGCTTATTCGGCAAGACCGCGCAGGTCGCCGATCTCGTTTCCAACCAGCGCGTCGCCATCGGAACCGACTCACGCTTGAGTGGCTCTCGAGACGTGCTCGATGAGCTGCGGTTGGCCGCAACACTGGGTGGATTGGACGAAGAAACCCTGGAGGGCTTGGTAACCGACAGCAGTGCGACGCTCCTGAGTCTTCCCGACAGAGGTGCGTTGCGGCCAGGCCTGCGCGCCGATCTATTGGTGCTTCCCGCCGAGGCGCGTCTTGGCGACACAACCCGATCCAATGTTCGTCTGGTGATGATCGATGGCCTTGCACGCTATGGCGATGCCGAATACGTCATGCGCATGCGCGCATCTGCGGAGACGGAGTGGGCTCAAGTGCAGGTAGACGGTGTGCCGAAGATACTCGATGGAAACCTTTCCAAACTGCTGGCCGGCGCCTCCACGACTGAACCTGGACTGGACTTGGCGCACGTGACTGGGAGGGCAGCATGAGCGCAAAGCGGCTCAAGGTCGTGCTCTACAACCCGCAGGCCGTGTTTTTCACGATGCCCCTGGCGTTGCTGGCCATCGGCTCAGAGCTCGATCCTGAGGTTTACGAAGTGATCACCATCGACGCCAGGCTCGACGCTGACGCCGAAAACACGGTGCTGTCGCACCTTGCCGATGCTCTCTGTCTCGGGGTGACCGTGCTCACGGGCGCTCCCATTTCGGACGCGCTGCAAATTTCGCGTGCGGCAAAGCGCGCTCGTCCGGACATACCGGTGGTCTGGGGCGGCTGGCACCCCTCCATGTTCGCCAAAGAATGCCTGCTCGAGCGGTCGGTCGACGTGACGGTGCGCGGTCAGGGTGAAGAGACCTTTGCGGAGATCGTGCAGCGGCTCAAAGATGGGCAGACCTTGCTGGGCTGCGAGGGCTGCACGATCAGGCTACCTGACGGGTCAATCCATGAGAATCCGGCGAGAAACCTGGCGCAGGTCGACAAATTTCGCGCCCATGATTATGGACTGATTCCGGTCGAGCGCTATTTCGAACTCAAGGGCAAACGCCAGCTCGATTTCATATCGTCGCAAGGTTGCAACTTTCGCTGCGCCTTCTGCTCGGACCCTTTCGTGTACGGACGCAAGTGGGTCGGGCTTGAACCGGTTCGCATGGCGCTGCGCCTGAAGGAGCTGTGGGACCGATATCATTTCGACGATGTGAATTTTCAGGACGAGACGTTCTTCACCAAGGCAGCCCGGGTGGAAGCGATGGCGGATCGAATCGTCGAGTCCGGCATGAAAATAACCTGGGCCGCAACCATGCGTGCGGATCAAGGCATCAGGCTTCCCGACCATGTCTGGGTGAGATGCAAACAATCAGGTCTGCGGCGCCTGTTGGTTGGCGTGGAGTCCGGCTCCAATGAGGTTCTGAAACGCATCCGCAAGGATATCAAGATCGAGCAGGTGTACGAAGTTGCTGAAAAGATGCTGAAGTTTGGCATTGCGGGGCATTTCCCCTTCATCGTCGGCTTCCCGGACGAAACCGACGCGCATATTCAGGCCACCTTGGATTGCGCCAAGCGGCTGCGCTCGATGAGCCCGGACTTCCTCACCCCGATCTATTATTTCAAACCCTACCCGGGCAGCGCGCTGGTGATCGAGGCGGTCGCGCGCGGCTTCCGTCTGCCGGAAACGCTGGAGGCGTGGGCGCAATTCGACTACGTGGCCGGCGAACCGGGGCCGTGGGTCTCGCCCGAAAAATTCGAGCTGATCGAGCGCTTCAAATTCTTTCACGAGCTCGCCTGGAAGCGCGTATCGCGGGGCAAGCGCTTCCTGCAGCGACTCGCGCGCTATCGCTGCGACAAAGACAACTATCGCTGGCCGGTCGAGATGCTGTTTACTCGGTGGCTGGTGCCGGTGCAAAAATTATCATGAATGCGCTCAAACACATTTTGCTGATCAATCCAACGATCACCTCGCGGCGCAGCGCGCGCTTTCCGCTCGCGGTGCTGAATCTTTCTGCCTCGCTGGATGGCAGCTACGCCTCGAGCATCATCGACGGCAACATCGATCGCGATTTCGTCGCCACGACATTGAGAAGCCTCGCCGGCGGCGGCGTCGACGCGGTCGGTATCAGCGTCATGGGAGGCCCCCAGCTGCGCAGCGCCATCCGCGTCTCGCGCGAGATCCGGGCGCGCTTCCCTGCGGTGCCCATCATCTGGGGAGGTCATTTCCCCAGTATCTGCGCGGAGCCTGCCCTCAAGACGCCCTACCTGGACTATGCCATCCGCGGCCAGGGCGAAGAGACCCTGCGGGAAGTTCTAGACGCCATATTTGGCGGTGCAGAATTGGCCGCGATCGCGGGTCTGTCCTGGCGCTCCAGTGGTCAAATCGTTCACAACAAGAATCGCGCATTCTCCGCGGCCTCACTGACACGCACCCTGCCGTACGAACGCGCCGGAGATCCGCGCAACTATCTGGCCAGGACCTTTCTGGGCCGGCGCACCACCGGCTATCAGGCGGCTCTCGGTTGTCGATTCCGTTGCACCTTTTGCGGCGTCGCCTCCATGTTTCGCGGTAAGACCGCCCTGCCCCCTGCGGCGCGGCTGGATCGGGACCTGGGTTATCTAACCACCCGGCTGGGCGTCGATGCTGTGCAATTTTTCGATCACAATTTCTTCGACCGCGAGCAGGATACGGCGCCGTTGCTCGAGGTGTTGGCGAAGCACCAGCTGCCGTGGTGGTGTTTTGCGCGATCGGATGCGCTGCTCAATTTGTCGGAACACTCGTGGGCCTTGGTGCGCAAGAGCCGCTTGCGAATGGCCTATATCGGGGCGGAATCCCCGAGCGATTGGCTCTTGCATGATGTGCGCAAGGGAACGAGCACGGATCAGACCTTGGCGGCGATTGAAAAGTGCCGCAGTAACGGCGTCATTCCCGAACTGTCGTTCATGCTGGCCCCGCCCCACGATCCGGAGGGGGAAACCGAACGCACCTTCGATTTCATCCGGCACGTCAAGCGCATCCACCCCAAAACTGAAATCATGCTCTACATATATGCGCCGCTGCCGCCCGCTCCGGGAAGCACGAATCTGCATGTCGAACGGGCCGTCGCCAATCTGCGCGACAGTGATGGGTCGGCCTTGATTTTTCCGACGACAGCGGACGGCTGGGCGGAACCTCAGTGGCTCTCTTATTGGTGCCACACCGATGTACCGTGGCTCACCGAACGCATGCGCCGCCGAATTCGCGATTTCACCACCGTGCTCGGGTGCCGGTTTCCCACGATCACGGATGTGCGCTCGCCCTACTGGGGTAAAACGGCCCTGCGCACGCTTGCGTCCTGGCGGTATCGCTTCCAACGTTACGAGCGTCCATGGGAATTGGATTTCTCGAAGCGCTTCATCAAACTGTGGGATCCGCGGGTGTCGGGGCTGTGACGATCGTCGCGCGCGCAGTATGACCCTTCTGCTCGACTTTTGGAGCGTACTTACCCCGCAGCAAAGACGCTGGGTGCTATCGATCCAAATCCTGTCGATTGTAATGGCCTTCTCGACCGTCATCGGGATCGCATCGATCGTGCCATTTTTTGCGGTACTCGGCGATCCGCATTTGATCGAGCACACCAGACCGCTGCGTTGGCTGTTCTTGAACCTGGGATTCTCGAACACGCGCACCTTCGAAGTTGCATTGGGCCTGACGTTCGTGGCGACAGTCTGCGCGGCGAATATGGTCAACGTGATCGGCTCGTTTCTGATGATTAGGCTGTCTTATCGGATCAGTGCCGAACTGCAGTCCACATTGCTCGAGGAGTATCTGGCACGCCCTTATGTTTTTCATACGAAGACCAATAGCGCAGTTATTTGCAATAACATCATTCATGAGACCAATCGAGTCGCCAACGACATTCTGCAGAGTGCTTTTCCGCTGATTACCAATGTCGTTACCGCCACACTGATCATAATTTCCGTCACGGCGCTCAATCCGGCTATCGCCGCCACGATGATTGGCGCGCTCGCCGGAGGCTATGTACTGATATACATTGCGGTGAGAAATTCGCTTTTACGCTCCGGGGAGCTGCAGTCTCATTTGCTCATCGAGCAGACCAAGAACATCAACGAGAGCTTGGGCGCCATCAAGGAAATTCTCGTGCTGCGGATCCAGAGTTTCTTTCGTCGCAACTTCGAGCGCTCGAGCCAGGACCTTGCACGGGCTTCCGCGCATGGAAGAGTGATTTTCCAAACGCCGAAATACTTGATGGAGTGCGTGACCGTTGCAGCGCTGGTTCTTGTGGCGCTCTTCGCAAGCAGCCGCAGGGAGGGCATTGGTCCATGGTTGGGACAGCTCACTTTCGTGGGATTTGCGGCGTATCGGCTCTTGCCAACTTTGCAGCAGGCCTTTGCGTCCGCCGTGAAAATTCGCTCGGAACGCGCCGGATTTACGGCGATCGCCCCTGATCTTCGGCTCGCGCGTGCCGGGAGAATCGTGAGCCATGCAGTCGGTCCCTCATGGCAGAACCGTCCCCAAGAAGACATCCGTCTCCAGGACGTCTCCTTCCGCTACGAGCCGGATCGACCATTGGCCGTGAACGCAGTGACTCTGCAGATTCGCGCCGGAACCGCGGTGGGATTTGTCGGCGCAAATGGCTCCGGCAAAACGACATTGGTCGACCTGATTGCCGGCCTGCTCGTGCCGGGAGCGGGGCGGATCGAGATTGACGGTACCCTGCTCGATGACTCAAACCGGACATCGTGGCAATCCAGAATTGCCTACGTACCGCAAAATATATACCTGCTCGACACCAGCATTGCGCAAAACATAGCTCTGGGTGTTGCCGAGCCGGCGATCGATCGCGCACGCCTTGCGCGAGCGGTCGAGCTTGCGCAGCTGACTGAATTCGTGGCCACTCTTCCTCGCGGAATCGACCACATGGTCGGCGAGCGAGGCATCCAATTGAGCGGTGGGCAGCGCCAAAGAATTGGCATCGCGCGAGCGCTGTACACGAACGCAACAGTTTTGATTTTGGATGAGGCAACCAGTGCGTTGGACGGCTTGACGGAGCAGGAACTGGTGTCAACCATCATGAGATTGCGCGGACGAAACACAATTGTCTTGATCGCGCACCGGTTGAGCAGTGTCCGCGCCTGCGATGTCATTTTCGAGCTCGATAGAGGCAGAATCTCGAACAGTGGAACATATCCTGAGCTGATCAGCGGTTCCGAGACATTCAAGCGATTGGTCGATGTCTCCTAGCCGAGACGACGATTCTTCCCCGGACATTGTATGTGCTTGAATCCAACCAGGCGCTCAGATCGCAATTAAGAAGCTTCGCGAGTTTTTCGATGTCATCACGGTAGTAGTCCGTGAGAAATGCGCGGTCGGCCGCATCCATCGTCAGCGAAGTACGCTCTCGGATCATCAGAGACGATAATCGCGAAACCAAAGGCTGCGGTGTCAATTTCCGAAGATACGGCCAGATGCGCAATTTCCTCAGAAAATATCTGGCGCCAAGAAACTTCGGAATCCGCGACACGGTGTAGCGAACAGATCGGTCCGGGGCGAAACTTGGATCGACGCCCAAGAAGGAAAATAATTTCGACAGCACCAATTCCGGTGCCCGTTCCAGCTCTTCGTAAAACGAAATGTGGATTTGCGACGCCGGGAAATTTCCTAGGTATCTCGAAACTTGCTCGCTGTAGCAACCAAACTCGAGAAGGGGTCTTAACGGACCCAATAGCTTGGTTTCGCAGTTAAGATTCGCATGGATCTGATCGCGGAAGGACCTGCGGGTCGATCCCACCGTTACCATGTGAAGATATTGCGAAAATGCACGGTCGACGGGATTCCTCAAGTTGATGATGATTTTCGCGTCCGGAATGCGCGCGGCGATGTTTCGAGCTGCCGTTTCCGACCAGAGGTAACACGGAGTTGCTTCGCCGATTGCAATCTCGTCCGTCACGTTGCTGAATAACTTGAGGTAGTCCTCCCAGGTCGATACCAGTCCTCCGAAGCGTTTTTGCCGCATATCTCCGCGCAAATATTCTTGCAGAGCACGCATCTCCTCGGCTATGCGCGGACGGACTTCCGCTACGAAGTTCTCGAACCGCATTTCGCTGGCGAAATAGTTTGGCTCCTTGATCGGAGACATGTAGATCTGAGCATGCTGTCCCAGGTAGTTGTAGAGCGAAGTGGTTGCCGCCTTTGGAGCGCCAACAATAAAAAAATTGGGTAGCTTCATGCTCATTAACGTCGATCACTGGTGTTCGCCGCCATGGTGATACGCGCTCTAGCATGTGCCCACAGGGTAAATACGCGCTCCGCCCGGCCCGATACAGCCGGTCGCGCGCACTGCTATCCGGGCGAAGGACGCGTTCCAGGCCTCACTCAAGTAGCTGTTCATCCCGATGTTGTCACTCACCCTGGTATGGTGCGTCTTTCAAGGCGGCCAATCAAATCTGATAATGCGTCGCCGCGCACAACGTAGTAGATTTCATTGGGTCTGGGTGCCCGGCGCAGCCAACTCGCAGGATCGACGCCCATGCCGGCAACGTACGCCACGATCTCGCGCCTCATGGATTTCAAGAATTGTCGAGTCCCCCGGCTCTCCGCGTCATCATATCGCCGCACCGCATGCATGGACTCAACAGCGAAGTATTTGGCCTGCCGCATGTGCGGCCCGAGCAGCGGGGAATAGATGGAATCGCTCATCCACTCGTCGTACTGTCCTGGCGGCAGGCTTACAAGTGACTCCGCGGGCCCAAAGGGATATGAGCGTGCGCCGTCGTGATGGACCGCATAAAGCAAAAGCTGCGGGCGCGTGCGGTCCAGGCCGCACATCGCTCGCTCGAGTGCCACCGTCGTGAAGATGTGATCCGAATGAGTGTCGATCAACGGGTGCGGACAAATGACGAAATCCGGCCGCGCGAGTTCCAACACGAGGCGAAGCTCGTCAACCAAACCATTCCAAGTGCAACCAGGATCGCCTGCGCGAAATTCTCGCAGCTCATTTTGTGATCGAAGCTGATGGCGGCTCACGCGGCCCTCGCACGCCAATGCAAATCCGCGAGATTGTTCTCGATACATCGATTCCAACGCTCCGTCAGGATATGCCAGATTTACCCGCCAGATTGGCGCTACTTGGCCCAACTGCGGACTCGAGAGGCTGTCGATTACGCGCAGGCGTGCAGCCCACTCGGCGCGTATCGGTAGCGGAAGGTGTTGCGGTAAATTGGCGGTTGATTTTTCGCCGACCGTGACCGTGACAACCCAGGACTTGCGGTCAATGCACATTCCAAAGGCCGCAATTTCAGCATCATCGGCATGAGGCGCGATCACTAATACACTTGTGCCTGAGACGAATGGCGGGTCGTACGCTATCAGTGTCGCCACTTGGCCCCAGCGTATCAGGCTGCCGCGCATGCCTATATGTCGAGGCGCCGCTTGCTTGTCGCCCTGGAAAAACGGGGTGAGATTCAAGTAGCGCGTACCGCTGACGCCACGCTCGAAGTATTGCCGAAAGGAAGCCTTCTCGTCGTGAATTTCAATGAATGGATCAATCATTCGTCCAAGTAGCGACGACCTTGTGGTTACCTCCAAGAACACGGTGCGTCCTGCCAGCTCGAGATCAGGCATGTCAAAGCCTTCCGGTCCGACTTGCACGGTAGACGTATGATGATTCGCGCGACAGGTAATCTTGTCCGCTCGGTGCGAAGGCAGGTCAAACCAATTTTGAAAGAAATGAACGCGCAGCCAGCCCCCGATGACGACGAGCGCGAGAAGCAATGCGATCAGAATGGCAATCATTCCGGAAGAGAATCACGAGTTTTTTGCCGACGACTCCCGCGTCCCCGCGACGACGAGACGTTGATGACGCCGAGGAAGGTCAGGCGTACCAGGGCCGTTAGCGCCCCATACCACCACGTTGGGTAGCGCCGCGAAAACGGTAGCGCCTCGCGTAGAGTGGCGCCGACGCCCTTGAAATCACCCTTTTTGCCCTGCAGCCTTGCAACGACTATGGACGTCGCGACACGCATTTTCGCACAGTGAGTTCGAAGTCTCGGGTCCGGAGCGAGGGCTGCCATCTTTTCGTAGAGTCGCATCCAGCTCTTGTGTGCGGCCACGCGATCGGCGCTGTAGTGCTGGTCATGCGTGCGCACCGAACACAGCGGTTCGCGCAGAGCCACGACTTCGCTTTTCAACGCAAGGCGCAAACACAAATCGTGAAATTCACCGAAGTGCTGCTGCTCATCGAAGCCGCCAACCTGTTGTACTAGGTCGCGCTCAGCGACGAGGGTCGGCATAGCTATCGAAAACTGCAGCCGTAGGAGCGATTCGAATACCCATCCTTCGGAGAATACTGTCGGCGTCCGCCGCTCCTTCGGAACCAGACGGCCATTCTCGTCGATATGATTACAAAGGCAGTAGGTCCAATGGCTGTGTGGGTGAGCAGTCAGAGCCGATAACTGCCGCTCCAGCTTGGATGGCGCCCAAACGTCGTCTGAGTCGAGGAATGCCAGGTAACGACTGCCGGCCGCCTTTATCGCGCTGTTTCGCACCTTCGATGGATTCCCGGAGTGCGTAAGGCGGAGAATTCTCACTCTCGGCGCCGATATGCCATCCAAATAGGCCGTCGTTTCCTCACCCGAACCGTCGTCAGCAATGACTATCTCCCAGTCTCGGTAAGTCTGCGCAAAAACGGACTCAACGGCTAGCCTGAGAAATTTTGTGCGATTAAACGTCGGAAGAATAATCGATACGCCTGGCATACTCGGAATTTTTCCAACCGCATTCGTTTCGGACACAGCTATTGCCAAGCTACGCTGTTTCGCCCACCGCTGCCCGCCTTTTGCGAAACCCCACGGCGGAATAACGATGACCCTGCATAAGCCTATTGGAGCTATCGAATAAGACGTCGCTTGCCAGTTGCGACGGCGAAGCCTCGAGCACCGTTTCGAAATCCGCCGCGCAAGTGGTGTCGCAGAAGCGAAAGTTGGTGGTATGCAAGAACAGCAGTCCACCTGGCTTCAAACACCGCGCGAAGTCGCCAACGGTGTGGTCGAAGTCTTTGAAATACAGCCTGGGCGAAGACATTTGCGAGTTCGAGGTCGTAAGATCGCCGAGGCACAAAACGGCAAGGCAGAAAATGGCGTCATACGATTCGTCTGCTTCCAATTCTGTACTTGCCGCCGTCGCAAATGAGATGCATTGCTTTGCAGTCGCCGGCATACGCGTTTGACAATGCGCAATATTGGCTGGGTCGATATCGA
>Ga0307474_10003361_pt1 | contig 11508 bp, 8 predicted proteins | sample atmos_gasesECM1C_2_FD_203312 | JGI IMG/M metagenome (GOLD analysis project Ga0307474, IMG submission 203312) | Hardwood forest soil microbial communities from Morgan-Monroe State Forest, Indiana, United States - atmos_gasesECM1C_05 | ecosystem: Environmental > Terrestrial > Soil > Temperate... | reverse complement strand
GCACGCTTGAAGCAAATTAAGCGGCGCTACGACCCCGAAGGCTTGTTCTTCGTTCACCACAGCGTAGGCAGCGAGGACTGGAGCGCGGATGGGTTCGAGCGAGTTATCTAGAACCAAGCAATGCGCAGCCGAAAAACCACGTCCAATGCCTTTGATGATCAACCGCCTCCCGCGCGCCCTACAGGGAGGGGAAATTCGCGATCTCCCCTACTCCGGCAAATTCATCTTTTGCAAGAACGCCTTGTACCGAGGGTCGCCCCGAAGATTGCGCAGCAGAGGAGATCCATTTACGAACTGTAGGCTGATGTCGCGTTGCGCGTAGGCTTTGTCGAGCCACCGAAATGAATCGTCAATTTGGCCGCGAAATGCGTAGACGTTTGCGATACCGCAAGGCCAGATGGTAGTCATCTCCTGCGTGAGTTGCGCAAGCGCTCGGTCGGACTCCGCATGTCGACCCAGTGCGTGCAAGACAATCGTCGAGCCGGCGTCTCGGCTGCCAGCATTGGGTTCCATTTGCATTTCTTTCAGAGCCGCATTGAGTTGCCCCTGCTGCAACAATATCTGACCGAGAAGATAGTGGTTGTCGCTGAAAGTCGGGCTGATTTCGATACCGCTGCGAATCGACGCCTCGGCCGCCGATAATTGCCCCGCATAATAATGGATGAAACCTTGCAGCTGCAGCATCAATGGATTCAGCGGATCGATCGAGAGCGAGGTATCGACGAGATGCAGCGCCTCATCGAACCGGCCCTCAAAGAATGCCATCCGTGCCAAGGCTCCCACGGTGCGTGCATCCTGGGGATGGTACTTCTGTGCCTCGGCAAGTTCTGCGTTGGCAGCCTTGAGGTCAAATTCGTATACCGCGTGTCGTATCGCTAGCGCGACGCGCGCGGAGGCGGAATGGGCATCGAGCATCAATGCGCTATTGGCTGCTTGCTGGACTCTTTGCCACCCTATCTCGCTGGGTACGAAGTGTTCGGCTACTTGCCCTACAAATGAGATGGCAAGTTCATCAGCTGCTGCGGCGAAGGAGGGATCGAGTTGCAACGCGCGTTCGAAGTCCATCTGCGCTTCCCGAATCCCGGCCTCGTCATCGCGATCCAGGGCGAGCCTACCGCGCAAGTACAGTGTGTAAGATTCAGCGCTCGGCAGCTTGCTTTGTGCCTGCGATGTTTCCTTGCCAACCGTGACCTGTAACGCACGAGCGATTTGCGTGGCAATGTCGTGCTGCAATTTCAACACATCACCGAAATCACGATCGAAGGCACCTGACCAGACTTGTGTACCGTCACGCGTGTCGATCAACTGAGCAGTGACGCGAACCTGATCGGCAGCTTTTCGGACGCCGCCTTCAAGCAGATAAGTGGCATGCAATGTCGTACCGATGGTCCGCAGATCTTCGCGCTTACCTTTGAATTGAAACGACGAAGTTCGGCCAATAACCTTCAAACTCGGTATCTGTACGAGTAGGTCCAGGATTTCTTCTGCCATTCCATCCGCAAAGTATTCCTGATCCTTCTTCTCGCTCATGTCGGTGAAAGGCAAAACCGCGATCGATTTATCGCTGATGACGGCAGTGTTGGCAGTCGCCTCATGCTTTGAGCGCGACGCCTTGTCCACCAAGAGATAACCACCCGCCAGTGAGACCGCCACGACGACGGCTGCCATGACCCACGGCCGGGGCGTTGCCACCTTCCGATGAAACGCAGATGCTTGATTCGAGTTAGCCGGCGAAGCCGGGCTCCCCGACGCCAAATGCTGCCCGACCGCACCCACAAGTTGCGAAATCGCAGCATCGCTTCCCCCACCCTCGATCCACTGCGATTGATTCAAAAAGTATTCGAACGCGGCCGTCAGCGGCGCACCATCTATCCGCAGCGCAACCACCGGATGTCGTTTTGAGACTGCCCGCTCAATTTCCCTGCCCACGTGCGCAGACGCAACCGCGTGCGCCGACAGGATGAGAACCAAGATCGACGACTCGTCGATCGCGTGAACAATGCCATCCGCATACATCGTGCCCGGTACGACATTCCGGGGAGCGATCCAGCATGGGAATCCCGCCGCCTCCAGCGCCGAACACACCTTTTGCGCCACTGCTGTATCATGCGAGGCGTAGCTAAGAAATACCGGTCTCGAGAATCGGACAACAGGAGACCCATACGGTTGAGCTTCCGTCCCCGAGGATTTCCCCACTCCCTCATCCCCCGCCATACCGCTCTCCCTACAGCAGTTTTGGCAGTCTCGACGATACCACACTGCTGTAGGCAAGCAGGACCAGGTGGCGCGCTTGGATTCAATGCTGAAACGACTCGAACAAAGCCCGCCGCGAAAAAGGTGCCTGTCGATCCCGAGTCCACTGCATCAGCTGATGAAAACTGGCTGCCGGTCCCGCAGAACGCGTTCAGTGGAGACTAGAGAATGATAACGGAAGTGTTATCGGGAATCGCAATCCTCATCGCATCGAGCGCTGCCTTGGGCGAAGTGCCAGGAGGCTGCGAGACGAAGGTTGCCGACCGAACCGGGTCGTCCGGTTGCTACCTGGTCGCAAGCGAGCAACTGGGAACGCTGCCCGACGAACCTGTATTCTGGCATCTGTACACCTATGGGACTCTCCTCAACGCAAAAGCTCAAAGCGGTCCTCACAGCACCGGGGTCGAGTCTCTCGGACAAGTGTGGATGTACACGATCGCGGCAAACAATTGGCGACCCGCGAGCGGTAAGCGGATGGCAGTGGTCGGTCCTTTGCCTCATGAGACAGGGAGGGTCTATACCGCGCGCTACATGGAAACTGTTTTTATGCCGGGCACGCATACCTCTGTGCACACCCATTCTGGTCCCGAGGCGTGGTACGTCATGGCTCTGCTGGCCCTGCCCCTTCGCCGCGCGCGAACGCTGGCGCCGGTTTAGAATTGCCAGCGCAGCGTAGCGCCATAGGTACGCGGATCGCCGATCGATCCGGCCACATAGCCCGTGCCGAACACCCCTCCGGCGGAGAGCGCGGAAAAATAGTCCTTGTTGAGTAGATTCCTGGCCCACAATGAAATTTGCCAGTGCTCCGAGGGCGGCCCCACGCTCAGATGTAGGTTAACGAGGCCGTACCCATGGATCAGCGAGTAAGCGGAGTCGTCAGAATTGTAGTAATTGCTGGAGCGGAAGGTGAACTCAATCCCGCTGGTACTCTGTAAATGACGGGTCAGTCCACGGGTGTACTCGACATGCGCAACCCCCGACCAGCGGGGCGCGCCGGAAATGGGTCTGCCGGTGAGATCGCAGCTTGTCGCGATACCGGTCCACTCGGTGGCGCACGGCGCGCTGTGGAACGAGGTATAGGTAGCGTCGTCATAGGCGATCGCGGCATCCATTTGCAATCCGGCGAGCACGGCCCAGCGTAATTCGAGTTCGGCTCCTCGGGTGCGAGCGGATTTGGCGTTGGCCAGATAGGAAGAGATCAACACCCGATCGCGCACCGTGGTCTGGTAGTTGTCGATATTCGCGTAGAACAAGTCCCCATTGATCTCCAAGCGCTCGTTGAGCAAGCTGGTCTTCACGCCCAATTCGATATTCTTGATGACCTCAGGCTTGATGACCGGGTCTGCGCCCACCGGCAGAATGATGGTGTTGAGACCGGCTGCCTTCACGCCGCGAGACAGCGAACCATAGACCAACAGCATCGTGGTGGGCCGGTAACTGAGCGAAACGGAGCCCGACAGCGTGTTGCCGGACGAGCGGTTGTCGGCGCTCGCATCGCCTGGCGCTAGTTGATTGCGCGCTGCCATGGCTGCAGCGAAGAAGGGATCGGCCGGATTGAGTACGGAACCGCCGCTGCGCGTGCGGCGTACCACGGCCGATTTGTGATCCCAGTTGCTGCGTGCACCGGTCGTAAACTCCCAGTGGTCGTCCACATGCCATGCGATCTGGCCGAACAGCGCCTCACTATCGGTATCCGCCTCCGCGTGCGTGTAACTCGTAACGCCCGTCAGCGCATAGGCCGGCAGTATCAGAGTGGGTTGCGAATAGAACTTGGCCGCATCGGCACCATAGGTGGCTCCGGGGACGCTGGCCGTTTCGAGTCGCTGCCCGTAAAGAAAAACGCCACCGACGAAATCAATGCTGCGATGGAGCGGCGAAGCGATTCGCATTTCTTGAGACCACTGCTGATTCCAGATGTCGTTCCCGGCGGTGTGCTGGATATCGAGCGGCAAATAGTCCAAGTCAGTGCTCGGAAGAAAATCCCATCGACGCCAGGCCGAAATGGAGGTGAGCGTGTATCCGGCCAGGTTCCAATTGGCTTCCACGGATGTCCCCACATTGGTCGTCTCGATCGCCTGCCGCTGATCGGCGTTTACTTGGCGTGAGAACGGATCGAATGTGGGTGAAAAGCCGAAGCGCGCGGATCGTACGAAAATGTCGTTGGGCCGAGTGCCGCCATTGGCGAGTGTGAGGCCAGGGTCGACCAGCACTTGTGCGCCGGAATTCTCCTGCTGATGACTGATATCCGCGCTTAGGCGCAGATCGAACGCGGGACTGGGCTGGAAATAGAGCTGCCCGCGAGTACCAAGCCTATTTTGATTGTTGAGATCCGAAGTCGTATCAATGTTCTCGAGGATGCCGTCGCGGCTGGTATAGAAGGCAGACAGGCGGCCGGAAAGCGTCCCGCTCAATGGTCCGGTGACGCTGCCGCGAGCCTGCCTCAAGCCAAAATTCCCGGCGGAAAATTCGACATTGGAACTAAATGTTCGCTCCGGCTTGCGGATGCTGATGCTGAGCGCGCCGGCCGTGGTGTTCCTGCCGAAGAGAGTGCCCTGCGGACCGCGCAGCACGGTAATCTGTTCGATGTCGTCCAGGTCGGATGTGAGCATGCCGGGGCGCGAGATGTAAACGCCATCGAGGTATAGACCCACGCTGGTTTCGAGTCCTTCGCTCGCCGGATTGTTGCCCAACCCACGTATCGAGAAGGCGGTTTGACGTGGGTTGATGAATTGCAACTGCATATCCGGAATGGATTGCACAATCTCGGTCAGAAGGAGGGTATGGCTGCGCTCCAGCAGTTCTCCATTCACGGCCATGATTGAAATCGGCACAGCTTGAGAATTTTCTTGACGCTTGCGCGCTGTCACGACAATGACGTCTAGCTCTGGGGCAGGATTGCTGATGCCTTCGGCGTTCGATCGTGCACAAGGCGAAAAGACGGACGCGCAGATGCCGCCGAGAGCGAAGGACATCGCCAGTCCAGTTCCATGTCGGACCGCTAGCGGTGGCCCGTGCACTTCGATCCGGGCGATCTGATCGTCACTTCGCTAGCGGCCGTTTCCAGATGCCAATCCGATCGACAATCGCGGCAAATCGTGGGTCGCCGTGCAACTGGTCAAACGCCGGGTTTTGCGCCAGGAAACCCAGCACCGGTGCGCGCTGCTGCAACGCGCGATCGAGCCAGATCAGGGCATTTTCACTATTCCCGAGGCTGGCGTAGATCGAGGCGATATCCCCTGCCGGTACGTAGCGCTGGGTCGAGAGCTTCAATACGCGATCGAGTTCGGCCAGCGCTTCTGCGCGACGGCCGGAAAGGGCGAGTGCTTGACCGAGGTCTCCAAAGCTCCCGGGCGTCGGCCCGGGATTTTTCGCGAATTCCGCCAGCGCGAGATCGTAACTGGCCATGCGCAAGTAGATCCGGCCAAGCAAAGCGTGCGCGATGCCCGGACGGTCATCGAGTGCAAGACTCTCGGTGGTCTGCGCAAGCGCCTCATCGTAGCGATGCGCAAAATAAAGCAGCGATCCCGCCCGCGTCTTCGGAAGCGTCAGCAAGGGTTCAAGTTGCTGCGCCTGTTTAAGCTCTTCGAGGCCGCGATCGAGTTCACCGCGCATGCCGAGCAACACGCCCCAACGCAGATGGGCCTCAGCGTGCGAAGGATCGAGCGCAATGGCGCGGGCGAAGTCCGACGCGGCGCCGTCCCAATCGCGGTCGTACTCCAACTTGATCTGTCCGAGCGTTGAGTAGGCGCCCGCAAGCCGTGGCTCAATCCGCAGTGCCTTGAGCACCGCATCGCGCGCGCGTGGCATGGTTTCAGCGGGCGCCCGCATGCCAAAGATACCCAGGATCATGTGGCTTTCGGCAAAACCCATCTGCGCCAGCGCGAATTGCGGATCGCGCTCGAGTGCCTGCTCAAAATAGCCGATCGCAAGAGCAAGACTTTCCTCCGTGGACCGAGCCAAGGCGTAGCGGCCATTGGCGTAGAGCAGGTAGGCTGTCGCATCTCTTGTGCCACCGACTGTTTGCGGTGCGGGAGCACCCGCAGCGGTGCTTTTCCCTGCGAGGGTCTCGGCCACTTTGGCCGATATCTGTTCCTGAATCCCGAAAATGCTCGAAATATTGCCTTCGAATAGATGGGCCCAGAGTTCGCGCCCATCGGCGACACGCAACAGCCGCACGGATACTTGAAGCTGATCGCCTCGGTGTTGCAGCGAGCCGTCAAGCACGGATCCTGTCTGCAGCGCCCGCCCCACCCCGAGCGGCTCCAGGTCGATCGCGCCGCGACGGCGAACGGAACTTAACGGGCTGACATTCAGCCCGCGTGCTCCGATGCTTGCAATCATCGATTCGGTCATCCCGAGTTCCAATGATTCATCTCGCTCAGCGGAGTGCATAGGCTTGAAAGGCAGCACCGCCACCGTGTGAATTGCGGAGGGGGTATCGCGTGCCACGCCGCGCTGGAGAAAATAAGCCCCTGTTGCCACCAACACCGCCACCACGGCCGCGCCGATCCAGGCAAGCCACTTTCGCTGCGGCGCGGCGGCAAGCGTTCCGGTTGACGCGGCAGCGTTCTGCATTAGTCGGGAGGGCTCAGTTACCTCGGCAACGAAGCGATAGCCCTTGCGCGGCACAGTGGCAATGTACCGGTTCTCTCCCGGCGCTTCCCCGAGAACCTGGCGAAGCATCGAGATACCCTGCGTCAGGCTATTCTCCTCGACAATCACCCCAGGCCAAATGACACGTAGAAGCGTGTCTTTGTCGAGCGTCTCGCCACGATGTTCGACTAAATACAGCAATGTATCGAAGGCTTTCCCGGTCAGCGCCAGCACATCATTGCTTCCGCGCCGCAATAGTCGCCGCCGACCGCCTTCGAGAATGAAGTCGCCGAACTCGTAAACAGTGCGTTTCGCGCTATCCATACGCCTTTTCAGAAAACATCAGAGTTTCTCAGCAGTCCGCCAAGGAGTTTGGCCCACTGCGGGCGGACAGTCACGTTCGAAAGCGAAGGCCTAGCTCGCTTAAGGCGCAAATCAGACTTCAAACCGAGGATCCCTCAATGACAGCAATCAAGGTCTCATGGTTAATCGGACTGTTCGCTCTGGCCGCAGGGGCAGGCTCGATCGCCACCGCTGAAGATCGGAAGCCAGACGACGATATAGTCAAATTGATGGCCTCAGAAGAATGCCGCGGAGAACCGTGCGTTGCCGTCGTGCGCGGCCTGTTCCACTTTATCGACCGGCGCCTGCACGGGCTGCAGGGCAATGGTCGGGCCTGCGCCGATTGCCACATGGCAAGCGACAGTTTCCAGCTCTCGCCGGCCAATGCAGAGGCGCGCTACCAAGCACTTCAAGAGCGACGACTCAGAAATCCACTGGCCGACGATCCGCTGTTCCGCCCCGTCGATGCCAACGACTATCGTGTGAACGGCAACAAGGCAACCGACTACAGCAATTTGCGTCAGCACGCCCTGATCCGTGTGACCCTGCCGTTGCCGGCCAACGTGCAGCTCATCGACCCAGCGACGGGTCAGCCCTCGAGCGAGCGAGCGGTGGATGTGTGGCGGGCCGTTCCCACGGTCATTAACGTGAAATTGACCGGTCCCGATACCCTCAATCCCTGGGCACGAGGTCCCAACCCGTCTGGGGGCTATCAGCTCGACGCACGCTTTGGCACCCTACAGGAACAGGCGCTGGGAGCCTTGCAGGCGCATGCCGAAGTTCAGGTCGCGCCGTCGCAGCGCTTTCTCGATGACTTGCGCGCCTTTCAAAGCGTGCTCTTCTCTTCGCGCGGCATGCGCGAATTGTCCGAGGCGATCGATGCCGGCATTTCACCGCTGCCCGATCCTGACCCTCCGTTGAACGACTTGGAACAGGCCGGCAAGGTGGTCTTTAGCCGCGCATGCGGTCAGTGTCATGGCGGTCCCGGGCAATCCACCGCGCAGCCGCCTGCCGCTCGATATCACGACATCAGCACCACCTGTCCACGGCCGGTAGATCCGGGCCCGGCGCCACGCTTTGTGTTCAAACCTTGCGCCGCCAGTCTGGCCGGCAACATACGCACCTATGTGTTCACCCTGCCCGACGGCCACACCACGGTCACACGCACCAGTTCCGATCCCGGCCGCGCGCTCTTGACCGGCTTCGTCCTGCCGCCGCCTGCCCCGCCTGCCACCGACGATTGGAACAAACTCGATGTGCCGAGCCTGCGCGGCATCAGCCGGACCGCGCCCTACTTCCACAACAACAGCGCCGATACGCTCGAGGAGGTCGTGGAGCACTACACGGCATTCTTCATACGAGTGCTGTTGAACGTACCGCCCGGCAAGCCGCTTCCGCCGGCGATATCCACGGACGGCAAGAATCCCGATCGTGCGCCGACTCCCGATGAGATCCCGTCTCTGCTGGCGTACTTGCGCAAACTGTAGATGGACGGCGGAATTGACTCGGTCCGATGGTTGCCGGCGGTCGTTGGCGATTTTCTGGAAGGGGGGAGTCTCGCTCCCCCCGCCAGAGCGCGGCGGCGTCCGCTCGACCGGCGACTCAGGAATTGAAACGAGATCAGGCAATCGCTGGAGCCGACACCCTACTCTTGACCGTAGCCAATCAGCTCGGCGTCGAGTACAACGCGCACGTAATCGAGGCCATCCTCACCCGTGTCGCGCCCGCTCTGGGCTGGCGATGACTCGCCGTTACCAGATTTCTCGACGGCCTTTTTCTTTGCTGGGCCTCGTCGGCCGCCCTGCCCTAGTGCGCGCGGGTATGCGAGAATTTCACGCTTCATCAAGAGGATGTTGTGAGAACCGCATCGGCTATAAACGGCTTGCTACTGATCCTGACAACGGCAGCAGCGCAGGGCAAGGAATGCAAAGGCGTCAACTTCCCGGACCACGTGGACGTGGGAGGTAGTGCTCTGACGCTCAATGGGCTCGGCTTGCAAAAGGCCACATTCCTCAGGGTCGATGTGTATGTTGTCGCGCTTTACGTGACCGCGACATCACTCGATCCCAATGCGTTGATCAACTCGGACGGCCCCCAAAAATTGATCGTGCATTTTCTGAGAAATGTGGGTGTGGAAGATGTGCGGAAACAGTGGAGCAGAGATTTCGCGCACGTCGCCCCAGATCGACCGGTCTCGCTCATGCAGCGGGTCGCAACGTTGAATGCGTGGCTGTCGGACGTGAAGCGCGATGAGCGGCTGACCTTTATTCGCCAACCGGGTGAAGGCATCCAAGTGATCGTCAACGGCGTCGTCAAGGGAACGATCCCCGGAGAGGATTTTTCACGGGATTTCATGTCGATCTGGGTGGGTGCCACGCCGCCCAGTCCTGAGCTTAGGCGAGGCCTGCTGGGCGGCAAGTGCGACTAGGTCGCAAGCTCCGAACTCAGCGACATGCTGGGAGGTGATGCTGATTCGAGCGCCGGGCTATCTTGGACTCGGCTTTCTCTGCGTGTCGGTCGCTGAAAGGACGGCCACTCTTGGAGGAAGGACCCAGGATCGCTTGCGGATCAGATGCACCGCCCAACGTCGCGACTGCTGCAACCAATCGCGATTATGCGCACGGTTCCAAGTACTGCACGCGACCGGTACAGCCTCCAACCGGTCGACCAGAATCGCGGCAATCCTGCGAGCACGGGCGCTCCATGTGAAATGATGACTGTCCGCAAGCGATGCCTCGCTGAGACGTCGCGCGAGCGCGTGGTCGCTGGTCAGCGCAGAGATCCCGGCAACAAGGGCGTCTACGCAGTCTGGTTGACACAGAAGTGCGTTTCTACCGTCCTCCAAGATCTCCCGGATGTCGGTAGTATCACCAGCGAGAATTGGCCGGCCCGAGCCCATGTAGAGGTAGAGCTTCAACGGCACCACCGTTGAACCGAACTCGGCGAGCGGCTTCACGGATGGCGGAATCAACAGCACATCCGCGGCGAAAATGTATCTTGCAAGCGCATCAGCCTGCTGCCAGGGGACGATCCGGACGTTCTTGAGGCCACTCGCGAGAGCTTCGATCGTGCCATGGCCGCCTGCGCCGACCAGCAAGAAAAGATGATCCGGGAGACGCTGCGCCGCCTCCAACACGAGTTCCAGTCCCTTCTTGTGATTGATTCGCCCCGTATAGACAACCGTCTTCGTGCCGCTTTCGATGCCGATTTGCCGCTTCGCATCCTCGGCGGCGATGCGGGTGCCCACGCGCTGCGGATCGAAACCGTTGTGAACACAATGCAGCTTCTCAACAGGAATCCCCAACTGGAGATACTTTGCGCGCGTGTATCTGGAATGACTGATGTTGGCGAGCAAGCGTGCGTTGCAGAATATCGAGTGAATCCAGGGACGCAGCGGCGGTACCTGGTCGGGCCACGGTCGATAGTGATCGAAGATGACCCGTTGTCCGAACAAGAGTGCGAGCCACGCAACCCAAAGATTGCGCGTGTACACAAGATCCGCTTCCCGGAAAACGCGGCGAAACGGGAGGGTCAGACCACAGCAGAAGTGCCGCAACACCGCGGGGCGTAGCGGTGCGTAAGCCCGAACCACCGGCATGCCCGCCAGCGCGGAAGCGCTGGCGCAGTTGGCGGTATCCGAGGCAGGAACGTGCAACCAGGCCTGGGAAGCGAACGCAGCCAAGTGTTTCGCCGTCGCCACAAACACCTCAGCATCTGCCTGTGGATTGGGAAGTGGATTTTCGAAAGCGAATAGAATCTTCACGGTGCGATCGATGTCACAGCCGAATCATTTACTTCTGTACTATTTACATCCGTACCAAGAGCGCTCGGCTGATTCTTTGCAGTTTCATTCTAAGGCGCTACCGGTAAAGTGCTATTGATATTAAGGAATATGGATATATAAAGTTAAGCTTGTACAAAAATAGGCAGGAATTGGCAACATAAGTATTAATCATTTAGGGAAATTGAGAGAGAATTAGGGAGGGCGCGGTTCAATCCAAGCCCAGGTTTAGGTGTGCGGAGGGGAATTAGGTGACGCGAGAGTTGAAGCCGACGGATCTAAGCGGATGCCGCATTCGTCTAGCCGATTTTTCGACAGTGATCGAAGCGCTCGAGTATTCCGCGCTCACTCGGGCCGGTTTGAACTTCTACTCCGGGCGCGGCGAACTCCTGGATACTCTGCCCTACCGGGATCTCCGGGAACAGGCTCAGTCACTGGCGCGTCGCATGATCCGTGCAGGCCTGCGTCGGGGCGAGCGAGTGGCGATCATTGCCGATTCGAGTGCCGACTTTGTGCGCGCGTTCTGGGCGAGCCAATAC
>Ga0307474_10003360_pt1 | contig 11511 bp, 11 predicted proteins | sample atmos_gasesECM1C_2_FD_203312 | JGI IMG/M metagenome (GOLD analysis project Ga0307474, IMG submission 203312) | Hardwood forest soil microbial communities from Morgan-Monroe State Forest, Indiana, United States - atmos_gasesECM1C_05 | ecosystem: Environmental > Terrestrial > Soil > Temperate... | reverse complement strand
GGGTGCTTGGCGACCACGATACCATCCAAATGGTTCCGGGGCTGGAAGCGATGGGAATACGGATGCTAATCAACGAGTGCGCGGTGATCGTGCGCGGTGATCAGCAGATCTATCTAGCTGGAATCGATGACGCGCACCACTTTAGGGTCGACAATATCGAAAAGGCTGCGTTGCAGATACCGTATGGCGAGTTCTCCATCCTATTGTCGCACACACCGGAAATCTATCGCCAAGCCACTCATGCCGACTTTAATCTGTTGCTGAGCGGACATACGCACGGTGGGCAGATCTGTCTGCCAGGATCTATTCCGATCATACTTGACTCAGTGTTGCCTCGACGCATGGGGGCGGGAGCTTGGCAGTATCACAACATGTCTGGCTACACCTCCGTGGGCGTAGGTTCGAGTGTCGTTCCTGTGCGCCTCAACTGTTCACCGGAAATTACCCTGCATTACCTTCGGCGCGGCTGACCCCAAGCTAGTATGGTTCATCGCGCACGTGGACCTGATATAGAAGGCGGGACAGAATTATCTCGCCGATAAAAAAGACCCCCACGCCAAGCGCGATGTCTGAGATCGTCAATGAAAGTGCATCGCGGCACGCAAGCATCGGAAATAGGGATTCGGGAACCTGATCGAGCCCGAGCGCCCGGCTGCTTGGCGGAAAGTTTAGGCGGCGCTTCACGAAACTGGAGAACAAATCGCCTGTCATAGTCGCGCCCGCTACGATTGCACCGATCGTCAGATCCAGACCAATAAGCGGGGCGCTTGCTGTCGTGATGAGGACTGAAATCAAAATACCGCGAATGGTTTTCGATGGCCCGAACAACGGCCGGCCATCAAAAAATATGGCGCCGGCATCCAGCGGAAAGGAAAAACGCGGCCCAAAGATCTTCTTCGCAACGATCGGTGCGCCGTTCGCCAACGTCACTAAAACCAATAATTGCAGAATATGCAGAAGTTGCATTCCTTCAGCTTAGCTTTTAGTTGCATCCGACATTAGTTCGATCTCCTATTGACTTTTGTGAGCGCCTCTCAATGGAGCGTCTTGCCGAAAACCGTAGACTCATACACGATTTCATAGCGCCCAGTTCGATGAGACCATAATTCGTAGCCTTCGATCTGCTGCGGAAAGGCCAGGTGGAAGCCCTTGTGTGTACCGAAAACCTTATCTGAGTTGATGCCGTGATGGAATCGCCTAAGCTGGCGGAATGATCGGGCTGCTCTGTTTCGTTCTGGTCGTCCTGGCCTCGCCATTCAAGTCGAAGTTACGGCTTCAAGCTGAGAACGCTGTGCTTCGACATCAGTTGATTGTCTTGAGGCGTAGGCTGCATGGTCGCGTCCGGCCCACGAACAATGATCGTTGGTTCTTTGTCCAGCTGTATCGCTGGTTTCCATCCATCCTGCAGGTTCTCACAATCATCCGGCCCGAGACGCTTGTGCGTTGGCACAGGGCCGGCTTTCGTTGCTAGTGGCGTTGGAAGTCGCGCTCACAGGGAGGGCGACCGCAGATCGCCACCGAACTGCGCGGATTGATCCGGCGGATGAGCGTGGAGAATCCGCTTTGGGGTGCGCCACGCATTCACGGCGAACTGCTCAAGCTCGGGTTTGAGGTCGCGCAGTCGAGCGTCGCCAAGTACATGGTCAAACGGCGGGCGCCGCCCAGCCAAGGATGGCGGACCTTCTTGCATAACGACGCGCCCGACATTGCTGCCATGGACCTGTTCGTTGTTCCAACGATCGGTTTCGACCTGCTCTATGCCTTCGTCATCGTCCGGCTCGACCGCAGAGACCTGGTCTGGATCAACGTCACAGCACATCCGACCGCGGAATGGGTTGCTCGTCAAATAACGGAGGCGCTTCCCTGGGATGAGGCTCCGCAGTATCTCGCCCGCGATCGCGACCGGATCTATGGCAGCGTCGTCACGCGCCGATTGCGCGCCATGGGCATCAGGGACAAGCCCACCGCACCAGCCTCGCCCTGGCAGAACAGCTTTGCCGAACGGTTGATCGGATCGATCCGGCGTGAGTGTGTGGACCACATCATTGTCTTGTGCGAGGCCCATCTGCGCCGAATTCTGAATTCCTACGCCGATTATTACAATGGCGTCAGGACTCACCGGTCTTTGCACAAGGATGCGCCGGTCTTTCGCGCGGTTCAGCTGACTGGAATCGTCCATTCACGCCCGATCCTCGGCGGCCTTCATCACCATTACGTCCGGGGTTGAGTTTTCGGTACACACACCTAATCCGGCGACAGCCGCGCTGCAAACGGAAGGCGAACGCCGGTTTTCAGCCATTGCTGCATGCTCGGCTCGTCGGCCAGGCGCCCGCCTTCCGGCAAGGCTAGACCTTCTCCCTCGATGGTGAGCGCCGCGCCGCGAAACGGCCAAGGAGACAGCGCGAAATGGAATGTCTCTCCGGGTTTTTCGACGAGCTGTAGGGATTGCATCTCGCCGCCGCTGCTGCGGGGGACCTCGACGCTCAAGGGCGCCTTCAACTCACCGCACAACGCGAGCGACAGCGTATCGACGCAGGCGATGAGTGCAGACTCCTGGGCCAAGCGGTCCTCCTCAAAACCCAGTGCCCTTGCCCAGGCCCGCTCTTTGGGAGCCTGCGTCTCCAAATAGTGCCGCGCGGCTTCGCCGTCGGCTTCGGAGAGCCGATGCCGAGTCGTGAAGCGTCGATAAATGACCCCGCCGTGCCGCGAAATCAGCAGCGCTACATGTGCGCCCCAGGCGCCTTGGGCGCGATCCACGCCGGCCGCCCACATGGGTGCATGCACGGAGGCGCCGATGTCGCGAAACAAATGGGGGCGCCCCGTCGTCTCGTCAAAACTCGGAGAGACTTCCCAGTCGAGCCAACCGAGATCGTGCTGCTCGGCGGCAAGCAGTACCGGCTCGGCCAGCGCCTCGTTCCAGGCCTTGAGAAGTTGCCCCGCGACCCAGGCGTGCATGGGCTGACTTATCGCGATCACGTCGGGGCCTTGAGTGCGAAAGAGCATTGTCGATCCTTTAGCCAACACCCACCGGGCGCCTAATGAGCGACTTCAGTGTGAGCGCGCGAACAGGGGGACGATATAGTCGATCGAGGGTTTTGCATACCCATGCGGCGAAACCCGGCGACGGAGGCGCAAAGAGTCAACTTCACCCTAGGGGACGCAAGAATGTTTCGACCCCAACATCAAGGGTCGCAACGTTTCGATTGGCCTCCAGGAGATAGGGCGTCGCCTGCTGGTTGGCGCGCGCGACCACGTCAAAGTCACGACGGAAGGCCACCATGATCTCGGCAAGTTCTTCCCGTATGGCGGCCTCGTCCACCGTCGTCATCCGTCGATCGCGCATAACGATGCGTCCATCGACGATCGTCGTCTCCACGCCTCGCCCGCTCTCGCTGAACACCAATTGTCGCGCCGCATTGTTGAGCGGCATGTAGGCGGGATCAGTGAGATCGATGATCGAAAGGTCCGCCTTCATGCCGGGACGAAGCGCGCCGATCGAATCGTGAAGCTGCAAAGCTTTCGCGCCGCCGATGGTCGCCGCGCGCAGAGCGTCCGAAGCGTGGATGTGGGTGGGCTGCGGCTCAGCAACTGCGGCCATCAGACAAAACGCCTTCATTGCCTGGAACATGTTCTGGCAATCTCCGCAGCTCGAATTGTCACAACCGAGGCTGATGTTCACCCCTTCGCAGGACAGCGCACGCATCGGCGCGACGCCGCTCTTCAATTTCATGTTGCTGATCGGATTGTGGGCGACGCTGGTGCCGCGCTCGGCGAGCAGCGGCATTTCGCTTGACGACAACCATACGCAATGCGCCAGCGTCGTCTTGGGAGTCAGCAGTCCCACCTCATCGAGCCAGCGGATCATTGAGCCGCCTTGTTCCTTGTAAATGGCGCGCGCTTTGGCCGTTTGTGCGCGAGTTTCGTAGACATGCGTGAAGATCGGCAGATCATGCCGTCTGCCAATGTCGGCTACGCCTTCGAGCATCGCTCGCGAACAGCGCTGCGGTCCCGCTGGGCTGAGACCCCAGGTGATTCGACCGTGCAAATCGCTGCGGCGCCGAATCTGGCATTCGACGAATTCAAGATCGGCTTTGGGCTCGCGGTCGACGCCGCGGATGCGCGCGAGCACATCGGGTGGCACGCCTTTGGGAAGAAACGGCTCGATATCGAGCGCGCCGATGTCGCGCAAGGCGATCGAAAACACCACACGGATTCCAACCTCCTCATAGGCCGAAAGCATGACGTCGAGAGTCTCCTCGTCCTGAGGAACCAGCGTGTTCATGTCCTGCACGGTCGTTATGCCGTTTCTCAGACATTCGATCGCGCCCAGAAGCACTCGCATCCTCAATTCGGCCTTGCTGCGGCGACCGAAATAGGCCGGTTGCGAATGCAAAGCCCACACGTCGAACGGCATGTCTTCGAGTAGGCCCTTGGCAAGCACATCATAGGAATGGTAGTGCGCGTTGACGAAGCCAGGAACGATCAAACGATCCCGCGCATCCAGCGTTTCGACCGTGGGATCGATCGGCGTCGCGAAGGCCTCGCCCGCCGGCACCAGTTCAGCAATCTTGTCGTCAACGATGAGGATGTCGAGCGCTACAGGCTTCTCGTGGGCCGCGTGGGCATCCAGCACCAGCCCGCTCCGGATGATAAGGTGTTTCCGCGTTGCGCTCATACCGAGAACATCTCCTTATTATTGTTAACTTGGGTGCCCCCGGCCATGGCGAGGCCGATGACGGCGCGAGACGCGTCGGCGCGCGTCGTGCGCAGAGCGATGCGTCCCGCCGACATGACGGCGATCGTGTCCGCCAGTTCGAGAATTTCGTCAAGATCCTCGCTGATCAGTAACACGGCGGCACCGGAGTTGCGCACGGCAATGATCTTCTCCCGGATGCGCGCCGCGGCGGCGAAGTCGAGGCCAAAACAGGGATTGGCGGCGATCAGTAGGCCGATGTCGCGCTCGCCAAGTTCGCGCGCGAGCAGGAGACGCTGAACGTTGCCGCCCGAAAGCGTCTTGACCGGAGCATCGGGCCCGCTGGCGCGGATCGCATTGCGAACAATAACGCCTCGAGCCCAATCGGCGAGCGTTTCCGGGTTCAGCCACCAGCGTCCCGCCCCGCGCTTTCCGACGATGGGCGCCTCGTCATAGGTTCGCATCGCGAGATTTTCCGCGACGCTCATGTCCGGGACGCAGGCGTTGCGTAGCGGCTCCTCCGGGAGCTAGGCGATACGGTGTTGGCTCATGAAGGCGCGGGTTGACGACAAAGCTGCCCCGTCCACGGCAATAGCGCCTGATTCCGGATGGCGCTGTCCCGCCAGAACTTCGATCAGTTCCCGTTGACCGTTGCCCGACACGCCAGCAATGCCGAGGATTTCACCCGGGGAAACCGTGAGCGACGCGTCGTCGACAGAGATCGCGCCGTTCGCACCGCGCACCGTGAGCGTCTCGATTTTCAGGCGGACGCTTCCAGTCTTCGACGCGGATCGTGGTTTCGAGACAGAGGCTCCCATACTCGTGCCGACCATCAATTCCGCCAGCCTCTCGTTCGGCAACGTCGGGGTCGCGCCGTCGCCGACCACCGCGCCATGCCGCAACACAGTGACGTGATCCGCGAACTGGCGGACCTCGCGAAACTTGTGGGTGATCAGCACGACGCTGAGGTTTCCCGCGCTCGCCTCGTTACGCAAGGCGCCGAGCACGTCGTCCGCCTCCTGCGGGGTAAGCACGGAACTTGGCTCGTCGAGCACCAGTAACGTGCGCCGCATCAGCAATTGCTTCAGGATTTCGACCTTCTGCTTCTGTCCCGCCGACAGCGACGCTACCCGGGCGTCGAGCGGAACTCGGAAAGGCATCTTGGCGAGGCGTTCTTCCATCTCGCGGCGAAAGTTTCGCCAGCCGATCGCGAACGGGATCGCCGAGCGCGCCAGCAACAGGTTCTCCGCGACCGTCATGCTGGGGACGAGCGTGAAGTGCTGGTAAACCATGCCGATTCCCGCGCGTAGCGCCTCGCGGGGCGAGCGGCTGACGAGTTCACGGTCCGCCACGATGAACTGCCCCTGGTCGGGCGTGTAATAGCCCGTCAGGCACTTGACCAACGTGCTCTTGCCCGCGCCGTTCTCGCCGAGCAGCGCGTGCACGCTGCCCTTGCGCACCTTCAGGGATACGCCGTTCAGGGCGATCACCTCGCCGAAACGTTTGTGGATGTTTATGGCCTCCAGAGCCGTCGCGGGTTTCATACGGCGCGCAATTCCCGAGGGGCGCCGGCGGCGCGGCGTTCACGCGAACTGCTCGCGATCAGGATGCCGAGCGTCAGGGCGTAGGGCGCTGCGCTGACGAGGTAATAGACCTGTCCGAAGCCCATGGTTTGCAGCGCCGGGCCGAGCGCGCCGGCGGCGCCGAACAGCAGCGATGTCCAAAGACAGCGAAGGGGGTCCCATCGGGCGAAGATCACTAGCGCGACCGCCATCAGCCCCTGTCCGCTCGACAGGCTTTCCGTCCAGCTTCCCGGATAATAAAGAGACAGGAACGCCCCGCCGACACCAGAGAAGAAGGCGCCGACCACTGTCGCGACGAAGCGCACATACAGGACCGAAAAGCCGAGCGCCTTTGCGGCGTCGGCGCTGTCGCCAACGGTGCGCAGCACCACCCCCCAACGCAGGCTGGAAAAGCCCCAACGCAGGGCGAAGGTTAGTGCGACCCCGACGAAGAACAACGCGTTGATCCGCAAAGCCGAGCGTATCGCCTCGCTGTTCGACCACCAGCCGAGGTCCAGCGCCGGCAACATCGGAGCGGCCGGTTGGATGAACGGCTTGCCTACCAAGAACGCCATCCCCGTTCCGAACAGAATCACCGCGATGCCGATGGCGATGTCGTTGACGCGCGGCAGGCTGCATGCGAGCGCGTGAAGCGCTCCGAGCATGGAGCCTGCCAAGCCGGCGCAGACGACCCCGGCCCAAGGATTGCCGGTCTTGAAGGAGATCGCGTATCCGACCATGGCGCCCAAAATCAGAATGCCCTCCTGCCCGAGGTTAATCCGGCCGCTCGTCTCGGTGATGCATTCCCCCAGGCTGACGAAGAGATAGGGCGTGCTGACGCGGATCGCGCCGCCGACAAGACTGATCATGACGGTTCCGAAGACGCCGATGTCGCTCATGACGTCCGCGCCTCGCCAAGCACAAGGTCGCGAAGGCTGCGCCCGCGAAACGTCTCCGCCATCAGCACCATGAGGAAGGTGCAACCTTGCAGCACCGTCACGGCAGCGTCCGGCAGCCCGAGCCGACGTTGGATCAGCCCGCCGCTGGCGCCGATGCCGCCGAACAGAATGGCGGCGGGAATGATGAGCAGCGGATTGTGGCGGGCGATGAAGGAAATCAGGATACCGCTGAAGCCGTATCCCGCGATCAGGGAGTTGTTCGCCCGCTCGTAGACGGCTGCGGTCTCGATGGCGCCCGCGAGCCCCGCAGCCGCCCCACCAATGGTGCAGGCGCCGACGATGAGCCGGTCAACCGGTATGCCGACCGTGCGCGCCGCCTGCGCGTTGCCTCCAGCGATACGCATCGAGAAGCCGGTCGTCGTGCGGAAGATGACCACCCAGGCGCCGACGCAGGCGGCGAGGCCCACGGCAAGCCCCCAGTGCAGGCCACTGTCGCCGATGGTTCCGATCATCGCCTGCTCCGGCACCGGAAAGGTTGAGGCGCGGTTGAGGTCCGAGGAATCGCGTAGCGGGCCTTCGACGAGTTGATTGAATACGGCAATGGCGAGGTAGTTGAGCAAGAGGCTGCTGATGGTTTCGCTGACGCCTCGCCATGCTCTTAAGAATCCGGCAGCGCCAACGATCAGCGCCCCCGCGGCCATACCCGCTGTCAGCATGGCGGCGATGTCGAGCCATGCCGGCGCCCTCGAAGCGAGGATCGCGGCTTCGACCGCGGCCAGACCGCCCAGGGCGAACGCGCCCTCGCCGCCAATCACGGCGAGGCCAAGCTGTGCCGGCAGCGCCGCACAGAGCGCAGTCAACAGCAGAGGCGCGACCCGTTGGAGCGTGTTCTCCCAGGAGAACCAACTTCCAAAGCCTCCGACGAAGATCATCCTATAGACCTCGAAGGGATCGTCGCCCAAGGCGGCGACGATCAGACCGAAAGCCGTCGCGGAAGCTATCAGCGCCCCAATCGGGAGCGCCGCGGCTTCTGCGGTTCGCACCGATCGAAAGCCGAAGGGCTGCGCGTTCACGGAATCGAGCCGATGACGCCATCCAAGAGATAGTTCATCTTGCCGAGGGTGGGATCGGCGGCGGCGACGCTCTGGCCAGCCGCGAGCACCTCGGCCCCCTTGTTGTCCTTCAGCGGGCCGGTGAAGATCTTGCGCTGGCCGGAGGTCAGTTCGGCCGCCGCCAGCTTGACCGCGTCCTTGATTTCCGGCGTCGCGGCGGCGCCGAACGGCCCCATGCGCACGAAGCCTTCGGCAAAGCTGCCCTTCAGCAGGTTCGGCAATGGTTTGCCAGCGGCAAGGTCGTCGATGAACTCGCCATAGATTTTATCCCAGGCATAGAGGGCGCCCGTGACATAGCCCTTCGGCGCCAGCGTGCTTTGGTCTGTGTTGAGTCCGAAGCTGAACATATTGCGCTGGTCGGCGACACCGAGCACGACCTTGAGATCGTCGATGTGGCAGTTGACGCAGTCGACTCCGGCGTCGGCGAGGGCATTCGTCGCCTCAGCTTCCTTGCTCGGTACCGACCAGTCCCCAGTGAAGATCACTTGCACCGTCAGCGAGGGATCGACCGAACGCGCGCCGAGCAGGAAGGAATTGATGCTGCGCAGCACGGCGGGGATCGGCTTGGCGGCAACAAATCCGAGCTTGCGAGTTTTGGAGGCTTTGGCGGCGGCGACTCCGCAGACATAGATCGCGTCGCCAATGTAGCCGAAATAGCTGCCGGTATTTTTCGGGTTCTTGTCCGGGTTCCACAACAGGCCCTGGTGGCGGAACTGTACGTTGGGATATTTCTGCGCAACCCGCAGCATGTAGGGGTCGAAATATCCGAAGGAGGTCAAAAACAGCAAACTGGCGCCGTCCAGTTTGATCATACTCTCCATGGTCTTCTCGGCCGCAGACGTCTCCGGCACCTTTTCCTCTTCGAGATATTTCACGTCCGGCTTGGCTTTGCGCAGCAGCGCTACGGCCTCAGCGTGAGACTGATTGAAGCCGAAATCGTTTTTCGGCCCGACATAGATAAAGCCGACGGTGGGCGTCGCGGCACGCGCAGGTCCGACGCCAATGAGCGGCGCGGCGAGAGCGGCCGCCGAACCTTGCAGTAGTCTACGCCGTGAAAAATTCAGGGACCGCAACATGGGAGGCTCCGGGGCTAAGAGAAGGCAAACGCCGACAGCGCCTCCAGCAGCAATCGACGTGCCAGCAGTTTTTGTTGAGAATTGCCCAATTTCACAATTTGTCTGATTATTTAATAGGCAAACGCCTGCCAAAAGGCGCCGACGAGGCGTGTGCCCTTGTACTTTGGCTATTTCGAGTTGGGCTGCCTGTGTGTGAGCATCGGGCGGAATAGCGTCTCCCGCTTTGCGTGCCGATGAAATCGACCCCAAGCCCCAACGGGTATGTCCGTATTTGACACTGATGAGGCAAATGCCTGCGGCGGAAAGGCTCACTTTGGATTACGGATGTTCGCTCCACCATTCGGGCCAACGAACTTTGGGGTGTGCGAGTGGCGTTCACGATGGTCCGTTGTTCAGCAGGACTGAGTTTCCGATCGAGGCGAGCCAAGGCGGCCTCAACGAGCCACGGTTCGAGGGCCATCCGCGCAGTCTCGCGGTAGGGATCGAGTTTCCTGGCCATTCGCAGCGGCTCAAGCGCAGGTGTGACGCTTCCGGGCGCCACACACACATGCACGATGGCGCTGATCCGAGACTGGCCTGCACCTTGGCGCTCCCTGGCTTCCTCGATCACAGCTAGGGATGCACGGGCTGCGGCATCGTCGCCTTCTAGCCCCCGTTTTGTGAGCTGGAGAAGGAAGGCCTCGGCCGCCGTGACAGGGCGCTCGGCTCCGCCCTCGCGGATTTTCACTATCTGGCCTAGAACGGCCTCATAGGGCGCTTGGCGGTGACGCCCGCGGGGGCGGCCGGTCGGATTGCCGCTCTGGCCCTTTGTAAAGCGCATTGCTTTTGGCGGCTTGCGATAACCTATGTCTCCTTTCTCGGAATCATCTGGCAGATCGTCTTCCGACATCATGTCCCCCGTGGCCAGCGCAGACTGTCTCGATCGCGCGTGCAGCGCCGTATCTCATCACGCTCGTTGTCGGTCAGGCGATCGCCGCCTCGCCTGCGGCGCAGAGCCCCCTGAACTGCCCAAGGCTCAAGGAGAAGCTGCGCCCGATCGGCGCCAATGTCCGCACGCGCGGGGTCAAGCGCGGCGATCCCGAGAAGCTGGAGAGCGGCATCCGCGTTGTCGGGATCGGGCGAGATGTGGTGTGTGATTGGGCGTGGCGATGCTTTCGGCGCATGTTTCGCCAGCCACGCCTCGCGCTTCATGATCCATTTCAGGACTTCGCGCTGGGCCATGCGTTTGCCTGCCACAGCATCGCGATAGGTCCGCTGCTGAAGCGCTTCCTCCACCGTTATCTCCCGCGTGCCCCCGTGGTTGGCTACGGTGAGGGTCTTTTCCACCAAGACGTCGAATGCCGAGGCTTGCGATGGACGCGAGGCGCTCGGGCGTCCTCCGGGATTGCCGCTGCGGCCCTTGCGGAACCAGCCGCGGTTCGATGTATTCCCTGCGCTCACGACGAAGGCCCCTCCAGGCGCGGCTCAAGGCCAGTTCTTGCCGACCAACGTTCGATCGCCACATCGACATAGGCCGGATCGATGTCGAGCCCGCGGAAGCAACGCCCGATCCGCTCGGCCGCCATGAGCGTGGTTCCGGAGCCCAGAAAGAGGTCGAGCACGAGATCGCCGTGCCGGGTCACGTCCAGGATCGCATCGGCGACTAGTCCTGTCGGCTTGACCGTCGGATGCAAGGCCAAATCTTCCCGTCGGCTCCCCCGCATGGAGTTTACCGAAGCATAGTCCCAGACATTGGTGCGGTTGCGGCCATGCTTGCCGAGTTCGACCATGTTGAGATGGGACGCCGTTCCTACCCGGTAGACAAAGACCAATTCATGCTTGGACCGGTACAAGGATCCCATCCCTGCGTTGGATTTGTTCCAGATACACAGGTTCAAAAGCCCACCATAGATGGCGGAGCCGACCGACGAGACGTCGTTCATGTGGCGCCAGTCCATGCAGACGAAGTGAACCGCACCGTCGCGCGAAACGCGCTCTGCGGCGCCCAGCGTGTCGGTGAGGAACGAGCGAAACTCCGCCTCGCTCATCTCACCCGACGCCATGGCAAACTCGCGATGGCGTCCGGCGGACACCGCATGGCCGCCAATCCGCACATTGTAGGGAGGATCGAGGAAAGCCGCATCGACACGCGCCCCGTCGCCGATAACCCGTCGCAGGAAATCGGCATCG
>Ga0307474_10003359_pt1 | contig 11514 bp, 9 predicted proteins | sample atmos_gasesECM1C_2_FD_203312 | JGI IMG/M metagenome (GOLD analysis project Ga0307474, IMG submission 203312) | Hardwood forest soil microbial communities from Morgan-Monroe State Forest, Indiana, United States - atmos_gasesECM1C_05 | ecosystem: Environmental > Terrestrial > Soil > Temperate... | reverse complement strand
GTTTGGGTGGATTACCTCAACGGAGCAGATAATCCGGAGACGGAATGGCTGGATCGGGAGATTGAGCGAGAGGAGATCGGCCTGACAGAGTTGATTCTGTGTGAGGTTCTGCAGGGGGTGCGGAGCGACCGCGAGTTTACGTCGCTGCGAAAACAACTCCTCGAGTTTGCGGTGTTTTCCAGCGGGGGGTTGGAAATGGCCGTGGAAGCCGCGGAGAATTTTCGAGAGCTGCGAAGGCGCGGGTTCACGGTACGGAAGACCATCGACTGTTGGATTGCGACATTTTGCATACGCGAGGGCTACGGTTTGCTGCACCGCGACCGCGATTACGGCATGTTTGAGAAGGTTTTGGGGCTGAGAGTTATTCATCCCTAGGGTGTAGAGGCCAAGCAATGGTCTCGACGTGAAGCAAGGAAGCAAGGAAGCAAGGAAGCAAGGAAGCAAGGAAGCAAGGAAGATGGGAGCTCGCGGTTGCGGTGTCGCATGAAAGCGGCAGAAGGCTGCCGCACCCAGACAACCGCAAGAACCCACGCGCAAGAGCGGCGTGTGGGACTGCTGGAGACTCATCGTTGAGTCCGAGCATGCGTCGACGGCCCTACAACAACGTTGCCCGGCAGGCTGGCGAGTGAACACGGGCACAACCCAAACGAGCGCGTCGACGAGGCCTTTTCCTGCCTGGCCCGTCCAATAGGCATAGAATCTTGTGGGATTTGGGCTGCCGGTTTCCGGGGGGCGGCACCCGGAACAAACCTTGGGGTGCCTGCGAATAGTCTGACAACGGACAACTTGCAATCATTCCCTAGAGCGAAGGGGGAATCCATGAAACGGATTCTATTGGCAGTGCTGGCGGGTCTTGGGACGTGCGCGTGCGCCGTGGCGCAGCGGCTGCCGGAGACGGTAGCGCCCGAGAGTTACGATCTGACGTTCGAGCCGAATCTCGCAAAGGCGACGTTTTCCGGGGAGGAAGTGATCCGCGTCAAAGTCGCGAAGCCCACCGCAACGGTGACACTGAACGCGGCGGAACTGGAGTTTCGCGAGGCAAGGATAGAAGCGGGCGGCACGAGCCAGAAGGCGGCGGTTACTCTGGACGAACCGAAGGAACAGGCCACGCTGACGGTGCCGAAGGAATTGCCGGCGGGACCAGCGGAAGTTCACATCCAGTTTACGGGGATTTTGAACGACAAGCTGCGCGGTTTCTACCTGAGCAAATCAGAGCGGCGCAATTACGCGGTGACACAGTTCGAATCGACGGACGCGCGGCGCGCATTTCCCTGCTTCGATGAGCCGGCGATGAAGGCGGTTTTCCGAATCACGCTGATCGTGGACAAAGGCGACACGGCGATCTCGAACAGCAAGATCGTTTCTGACACGCCCGGCCCGGCAGACAACAAGCACACGCTGAAGTTTTCACCCTCGCCGAAGATGTCCACTTACCTGGTGGCTATGCTGGTGGGAGATTTTGCGTGCCGCGAGGGCGGGGTAGACGGGACCGCGGTTCGCGTGTGTTCCTTGCCCGAGAAGAAGGACATGACAGGGTTCGCGCTCGAAGCTTCGGAAAACGTGCTGAAGTTTTACAACAAGTATTACTCGATCAAATATCCGTACGGAAAGCTGGATCACATCGTATTTCCGGACTTTGCGGCGGGAGCGATGGAAAACGTGGGGGCGATCACGTACCGCGACGCGTTGTTGCTGGTGGACGAGAAAACCGCGTCCTACGACACGAAACAAGTGGTGGCGAGCGTAATCGCGCATGAAATGGCGCACCAGTGGTTTGGGGACCTGGTGACGATGAAATGGTGGAACGACATCTGGCTGAACGAGGGATTCGCTACATGGATGTCGTGGAAACCGCTGGAGGCCTGGAAGCCAGAATGGAATGCCGGGCAACAGGAGATCACCGAAACGCAAGCGGCGCTGGTGAGCGACTCCGTGCCATCGGTGAGAACAATTCGTACGAACGCGGACACTCCGGCGGAAATACAGGCGCTGTTTGACGGGATCGCGTATGGGAAAGCAGCGTCCGTCCTGCGGATGGTGGAAGCGTATGTTGGACCGGAAGAGTTCCAGAAGGGTGTGAATGCCTATGTAGACCAGCACGCGTATGCGAATGCCACGGCAGAGGACTTCTGGAACCAGATTGCGAAGACTTCGGGGAAGCCGGTGGACAAGATCATGAAGAGCTTCACCGAGCAGGCGGGGGCGCCGCTGGTGACGGTCGGCAACTCGTGCAAGGGTGACAAGACGGAAGTCACGCTGAAGCAGGAGCGCTACGTGGCGGACGCGGCGAAGATGGCAACGGGATCGGGCGAAATCTGGCCGATTCCGGTAAAGCTGCTCCCATCGGCTACAAAGAAGCCGGAGTATTACCTGCTGACGAAAAAAGAGGAGACGATCACGCTGCCGGGATGCTCGGCGTGGGTGTATGCGAACGCTGGCGGGAAGGGGTATTACCGGAGCAGCTACGAACCGGCAGCCTTCGCAAAGATGAGCACGGAGGTGGAAAGCGCATTTTCGCCGGAAGAGAGGGTGCGGATCCCGAGCGACGCGTGGGCCCTGGTGCGAGTGGGACGGATGAGTATTGGCGATTATCTGGAGTTGCTGGAGAAGATGCAGGGAGAACTCACGCGCGAGGTGGTGCAGGCGATGCTCAACCGTCTTTCCCCCATTCACGATCGGATCGCGGAGCCGGAAGACCGCGCTGCGTTTGAGAAGTGGGTGAGAGATTTTCTGAGGCCGATGGCGAAAGACCTGGGAGCGGCGCCCGTGGCGGGGGAGCCGGCCGAGCGGCAAGCGCTGCGCGCGGATGTGTTTGAAGCATTGGCGCAGGCGGGGCGTGATCCCGAGTTGGTGGGACAGGCGCGGAGCGTGGTGGAGAAATACATGAGCTCTCCGGATTCAGTGAATTCGGAGTTGGCGAGCAAAGCCTTGGTGGTGGCAGCACGGAATGGCGATGCGGCTTTGTATGGGAAGTATGTGCAACACCTGAAAACAGCGAAGAACCCGGAAGAGTATTATAACTACCTGGTAACGCTGGGAGAGTTTCCGCAGCCGGATCTGGCCAAGAAGACGTTCGACCTGATGCTGAGTGACCAGGTGAAGAACCAGGACATGTTTGCGCTGGTCTTTGTGCTCAGGAATTATGAAACGCAAAAGGCGGCATGGGAGTTATTCAAAGGCGACTTCCCAGCAATTCTGAACAAGGTGGATCCTTCGACCGCGGTCGGACTGGCTCAGGTGGCCGGCCTATTTTGCGACGCAAAGCTGCGCGACGACTCCCAGAAGTTTTTCGCGGAACAGAAACTGCCGGGGACGGAGCGCATTCTGCAGAACGGGAAGGAACAGGTGAACGCGTGCATTGGATTACGGGAGACGCAGGCGAGGAATTTGTCGGCGTATTTAGGGAAATATGGAAGCAAAGAAGCAAGGAAGTAAGTCAGGAAGTAAGGAAGTAAGGAAGTAAGGAGACGCACGCCGAGTCGTCGTTGACTTCAAGAAGGGTCTGGGCGTTCCAGATCCTTCACCCGCAAAAAACGCGGCTTCAGGATGACAACAGTTGCTCTGGCTGTCGGCAGGGAGGCACGGAGAGCCGCAGCTACACGGACGTAGGATTCAGGGTTGGGGTGCGGACTGATTGGCGGCTTGTTGAGCGGCGTCGCGGAAGCGGGGAAGTCGAGACCGGATGCCGGAGTTGCCGGGAGCGAGCGTAGCGGCCTGCTCTTCGATCTTGAGGGCTTCGGCAGACTGGCCATTGAGGAGAAGAGCTTCCGCGAAAGTATCGAGAATTTCGGGGACGGGCTGCGGGGAAGTCTGAACGGCGTGCCGGGCAAGCGTAAGAGCTTCAGCTGGATTTCGGAAGTTGGGATCGCTAGCGGTGGCGTAGAGCCAGGCAAGCTCGTTTTCGGCGGCAGGGAAACCGGGCTTAAGGGAAAGCGCGCGCTTGAACGCGCTGACGGCTGAGGGAAGATCCCTGTTCATGTAGCAGGCGTGGCCGAGGCTGACAAGAGCGGCGGCGTTTTCAGGTTCCTCGTCGAGGACTTGTTGGAACTGCTCGATGGCGGAGTTGAGTTCGCCCTTTTGAACATAGGCTGTGCCCAGCATCGAGTGAGATTCAAGCCGGTCGGGGGCGAGTTCGAGAGTCTGCCGGTATTCGGCAATGGCATCGTCTGTTTTCCGCGCGACCAAAAGACAGTTAGCGAGATTGTGGTGGGCGTCGGGAAGGTCCGGCTGCAGGCGAAGAGCTTCGCGATACTGCTCGGAGGCCTCCTGACAGCGGCGCTGCGCATAAAGAACATTGCCAAGATTGTTGTGGAGGACGGAGTCGTCCGGCTTGAAGCGCAGAAGATACGCGTACTGCTGGATTGCAGCCTCGAATTGGCGAGTGTCGGTCAAGAGATGAGCGAGGCGGTCAAGGTCGTGCAGGCGAGTGTTTACGAAATCTATTTCATTTGCGGCTGAGTCCGAGGAGGCCTTCAGAGAGCGGCGAAGTTCCGCGATGGCGGAGGTGCGGTCGTTCTGCTGGAGGTACAGGTTGACGAGGGAACTGCTGGCGGCGAGGTCCCGAGGCGAGAGAACCAGGAAATCCTGCCACTCGTGGATGGCTTCATCGGGGCGCTTCTCGCGCACGAGGGCTTCGGCAAGATAGCGTCGGGGCGCGTTGTCGTAGGGAGCAATGCGGACGGCTTCGCGATATTCGGCGAGTTCGGAGGGCGTGTCGTGCTGAGAGAGATGGAAAGTGGCGAGAGCGACGTGGAGGTCGGGATTGCCGGGCTCGAGGCGAAGAGCTTCCTGAAACTGGTTGCGCACGTTTTCGAGATCGCCGAGGAGGCCGAATTCGAGTGCGACATTAAGATGGGTCAGAGCCAAGTCCGGATGCTGCTGTAACTCAGATTGGATTTGAGCCTTGGTGCTGCTTTGAGCCTCGGGACTCAGGTTCGCGGTATGGGAGGTTCCGCGATAAGGCACATAGGCAGCGAAAGCACCAGGCGAGGAGAAATCCTCGGCAGTCGGGCCTTGTGCGAATGCCGCCACTGTCTGCATTTCGCGGCCGCGTTCTTCCGCCGGGATATCGGCGGTGGCGAGAGCCATGTGAGCGATGACGAGGTTCGGGTCAACGGACAAAGCGCGGCGAAGAAGCGCGGCGTGTTCCTGCGTGGAGATACCGTTCGCCGCAAGGGCACGGATAGCGGCCATGATGGGCCAAGGACTTTCAGGATTTTCCTCGATGGCCGCGCGACAGTCATTTTCCGCCAGCCCTGCGGCACCGACGTGAATCAACTCCGCACATTTCGCAAGAACTTCGAACGGCCGGTCGGACTGCGAGGGGCTCGCTCTTGGTGGAGAAGGAGCCGAAGAGAGGCGCTCGACGAGGATGCCGTCACCGCCAGCGAGCTTGACGCGATCGAGAAATTCCGTCGAAGGGGAGAAATTGATGCCGCGAGTCGTGACCAGTTGGGCGAGGTAGCTGGGGGAGTAGCCCTGGGTAAGGCGGCCGAGGATTTCGGCGCGGTCGAGAGGAACGGACTGAGCGAAGACACAAGGAGACAGGAGAGGGAGGAGGGCCAGGAGTCGGGCGCGAGTCTTCATGGCGATATGGATTCCTATAGCGGACGCCGACACAGGAAGCTGTGACCGGCGCCACACAAGGTGAGTAGACAAGGGGAGGGAGGAGGGGGGCAATGCGACTTTGGTACCAGTGAGTGGAAAGCAGCAATGCGGGCCAGGGCACGGGCTGTCTTCGCGAACTGAGGCGTGCTAGTGTGTGCCCGAGCAGGATTTCACACGCCGGTAACTCGAAAGCCGCAAAAGCAGCGGAGACAATTAGAACAATGGTGAAAATTGATCCGCAACAGGAAGGCCAACGATTGGCGAAGTTATACGAGGCGCTGAGCGACCAGGAGCTGCAAGAGGTCGGCAACAAGCGAATGGCCCTGACGGACTGGGCATTCGAGACGGTGCGGGCGGAGATGCTTAGACGCGGGTTGGACTGGAGCGGCAAAGACATGCCGCTCCCTTCCGAGATAACCGCTGTGGAGGCTGCGGAGGACCCGGGAAACCGACCTGTTGTGTTGCGAAGGTATAGGGACATGCCGGCTGCGTTGGTCGAGAAGAGCGTGTTGGAAGATGCGGGAATCGAGTGCTTCCTTCAGGACGACAACGTGGTGCGGATGGACTGGCTCTGGTCCAACGCGATGGGTGGGATCAAGCTGGTGGTGAGGCAAAATGACGCGGAGGACGCGGAGAAGCTTTTGAGTCAAACACCGGCCGTCGAGCCGGAAGACGGCGGGGGGAACGCGCCCCAGGTCTGACAGATTGCGGCGCGCAGAGATTCGAGGAGGAAACGGTGGGATATGCGGATTTGCGGGAGTTTGTGAGGCGGCTTGAGAAAGAGGGCGAACTCAAGCGCGTGGGGGCGGAAGTAGATCCCGTTCTGGAAATAGTGGAGGTGGTGCAGCGCGCGCAGCGGCAGGCAGGCCCAAAGGGCAATCCTGGCGGAGTGGCGCTGCTGTTTGAGAAGCCGAAGGGTTCACGGTATCCGCTGCTGATCAATGCGTTCGGGAGTGAGCGAAGGATGGAGTTGGCGTTCGAGGTGGGGAAACTCGATGACGTGGCGGCGCGGATTCGCGGATTTATGGACATGCAGACGCCGCAAGGCTTGTTCGACAAGATCAAGATGTTGCCGAAGCTGGCGGAGTTGGGCTCATTTTTCCCGAAAAGCATGAAGGAGGGAGCCTGCCAGGAGATTGTGAGGAAGGGAAGCGATGTGAATCTGCTGGATTTTCCGATACTGAAGTGCTGGCCGCAGGACGGCGGAAGATTCATCACCTTCCCTCTGGTGTTCACGAAGAACCCGGAGACGGGCAAGCGAAACGTGGGGATGTACCGGATGCAGATTTATGACGAGCGAACGACCGGAATGCACTGGCAGACGCAGAAGCACGGCGCGGAGCATTTCCGGCGCGCGCGCGCGAAAAATCCGGAGGGCCGGATAGCGGTGAGCGTGGCGATTGGATCTGACCCGGCGACCACGCTGGGGGGGATTTTGCCGATTCCACCGGACCTGGACGAAATGATGTTCAGCGGGTTTCTGAAGCGGGAGCCGGTGGAACTGGTGAAGTGCCAAACGAATGAACTCGAAGTGCCCGCGAACGCCGAGATTGTGCTGGAAGGGTATGTGAATTTAAACGAGATGCGGACCGAGGGGCCGTTCGGGGATCACACGGGATTTTATTCGCTGGAAGGAGAGTATCCGGCGTTTCACGTGGAGTGCGTGACGCACCGGAAAGACCCGATTTACCTGACGACGGTAGTGGGGCGGCCGCCGCAGGAAGATTTCTATATGGGCTACGCGATCGAGCGGGCGTTCCTGCCGTTGATGAGGATGACGCACCCGGAGATTGTAGACGTGTCGATGCCTGCAGAAGGAATCGTGCACAACCTGATGATCGTGTCGATCCGGAAGTCGTTCCCCGGGCACGCGCGGAAAGTGATGAACGCGATCTGGTCGCTGGGGCAAGCGATGTTTACCAAGGTGCTCGTGGTGGTGGACCACGACGTGAACGTGCACGACTATCGAGAGGTCGTTTGGAAAGCTTTATGCGCGATCGACCCGGAGCGCGACGTGCAGTTTACGGTTGGACCTGTGGATACGTTGGATCATGCGGCGAGGATGCAGGATTACGGCTCAAAGATGGGAGTGGACGCGACGCGCAAATGGAGGACGGAGGGATTCACGCGGCCATGGCCGGACGAAATTCTGATGGATGAAGCAACGAAGGCGCGGGTGGATGCGCTGTGGAAAAGCCTGGGGATTTGAGGGCCACACTTGCCGGAGGAATCTTGATTTTCGGCCCTTTGCGAAAGCAGATCCCTCACCCGTCGGCCTGCGGTAGGCAGGGCAGACAGGCAAGCGGCGCGAGCCTGCCTACCGCAGGCAGGTTCGGGATGAGAATTATCGTTCGTTTTTTGCAGCCTGTAAAACGGAAGCGGTAGAAGCAGTGGGCCGAAGCCGCGCGAGGGATGCGGACAAAGGATAACCGTCCGTGGGGACAGGCCGGTTTGCGCGAAAAAGCGCAATAAGTAGTGGTGCGGGTCGAGCGGGATGTGGATATATAGTGTTGGCTACCTCTAAACCCGGTGAATTGCCTAAAATTGCCGATGTTCTTAGGACAACTGCAGGCGAGAATCGCTTGACGGTTGGGTAGCGCAATGACATAACGGAGGCACGGATGCACCCGTGGGGAATCGGCGTTACGAAGTGGACGGGTGCGACGCACGTTCGGGCAAATGAGCGTGTGTAAAAACAGGGTGGAAACGTTCCTCGTGAGTGAATCGCGCGAAGTGATGAACGTACGTCAGGCGTCCCAGTATCTAGGGATCAGTCCGGACACACTGTATCGGTACATCACGGAGGGCGACATACCTGCGTTTAAACTGGGAAATCGTTGGAAACTAAGGAAAACGATCCTGGACCGCTGGATGGAACGCAAGATGAGCCAAGCGGTGACGAAGCGCCGCTAGGTTCGCCGAGACGTGAGGGAAAGAGGCCGCGAATATGTGGGTACTCGGGGGCAAGAAAAGCAAGCAGCTCGTGGGGCTGGATATTGGATCCAGTTCGATCAAGGCCGTAGAGTTGAAATCGACGAAGGCCGGGTACGAGCTGGTGAGCTACGGGCTGGAGACGCTGGCGCAGGACACGGTAGTAGACGGAGCGATCATGGACGCTCCGCAGGTCGCCAACGCCATCACGAAGATTTTTGACATCGAGAATATCAAGACAAAGAACGTGGCGACATCAGTTTCGGGGCACTCGGTGATCGTGAAGCGGGTGCCGCTGCCACTGATGACGGAAGAAGAGCTGTACGACCGGATTCCCTCCGAGGCCAGCCAGCACATTCCGTTCGACATCGCCGACGTGAACTTGAGTTACCAGCTGCTGGAAGCAATGGATTCGCAGATGGACGTGCTGCTGGTGGCAGTAAAGAAGGACAAGATTCTAAATCACACGAACGTGCTGGCGCAGGCGGGGAAAACGCCGGTGGTAGTGGATATCGACGCGTTCGGCCTGCAGAACTGCTTCGAAGTGAATTACGAACCGGATGCGGGGCAGACGGTGGCGCTGCTGAACATAGGCGCGAGCGTAATGAATATTAATATCGTGCGCGGGGGAATCCCGCTGTTCACACGCGACGTGAGCGTGGGAGGGAATCAGTACACCGACGCGCTGCAGAAGGAACTGGACCTGAGCTTCGACGACGCGGAGCGGCTGAAGAAGGGTGACACGCTGCCGAGCGTAACGGACGAACAGAAAAGCCAGATTTTGCGGAGCGTATCCGACATTCTGACGCTGGAAATCCAGAAGACCTTTGACTTCTTCCGGGCGACGGCAAGCGGAGAGAACATCCAGCGGATTATGGTGGCCGGGGGCACAGCGCGCGTGCCGGGCCTGGTGGACCTGTTGCGGGAAGAGTTCGCGATGCCGGTGGAGGAACTGAATCCATTCCGAAAGGTGCTGATCAATCCAGGGAAACATAGCGAAGACCAGATCCGGGAACTGGCGCCAAGGCTGGTAGTCGCGGTGGGGTTGGCACTGAGGAGCTTCGACTAGCCATGATCCGCATAAACTTATTGGGACAAACGCGGCCAAAGGCCGCACGGAGGCCGGTGGATACGGGAGCGGCGATGCCGCTGGTGTTCATCGGGGCTGGAGTGCTGCTGGGCGGACTCTTCCTGTTCTACTTCTACCATTCCTGGCAAACACAGCTGGACCAAGAGAACAAGAGGATCAAGACGCTGCAAGCACAGAAGACGGAACTGGAGCAGATCAAGCAGCAGGTGGAATCGTTCGAAAAACAGAAACAAGTGCTGCAACAGCGAGTGAGCACGATCGAGCAGTTGCAAAGAGACCGCACGGGCGGGCAGGAACTGCTGGACCAGGTGGCGAACACCGTATCGCGAGCGGAAAACCTCTGGCTGACTTCCATGACGAAGAAGGGCAACGCGCTGACGCTGGAAGGCGCGGCAGCGTCAATCAACTCTGTGGCGAACTTCATCACGGCGCTGAAGCGCTCGGGGTACTTCCAGAAGATCGAGATCAAGGATGCGAAGCAGGACGACAAAAACATTAGCGTGCAGACCTTCATGTTCACGATCAACGCGGAAATAGCTCCGACGGGGCCTGAAGCGGGCGGCGCTGCACAAGCCAAGCCGGCCAATGCGCCGGGTGCGGGCGCTCCGGCAACTCCGGCACCGCCGAAGAAAGGATAAGGGACGGCCATGGCAAATCCTTTCCGAGACATGTCGGTGATCATGCAGGGCCTGCTGGCGCTGGCGATCGCGGTGATTTTAGTGCTCGCGGGGCTGTATGTGCCGTTCTCTCCGGTGGCCCAGGAGCGAGCGGACTACGACAAGGCGGTCCAGACGCGGACAAAACTGAATCAGGAAGTCACGCAGCTTCAGGTGTACAAGCAGCGGTACGGCGAACTGAAGCAGCAGATGGACGCGCTGAGCAAGCAATTGGACACGCTGAAGACGATCGTGCCGGAAGAGAAGGAAGTGGACGAGTTTATCCGGCAGGTACAGGGTGCAGCGAGCGCGTCAAACGTGAGTTTGCGGCGGCTGACATCGCAGAACATCGTGCCGAAGGAATACCACTACGAAATGCCGTTTGAGGCCCAGGCCGACGGGCCGTACTTCAACGTGCTGGACTTTTTTTCGCGGCTGAGCCGGTTGTCGCGGATCATCAACGTGGGCGATCTGGAGTTTGCCGATCCAAACGTCGGGGTAAAGGGGACGAAGTACCCGATACGGCCGGGGGAGACGGTGACGGGAGTATTTACGGTGACGACGTTTTTCACGAAGCCGGCTGATACGGCTCCGGGAGCGGGTGGAGGGAAAGGCCCAACTCCGCCGGTGAAAAAACCGTGAGCAGGAATGAGCGAGCCATGCGTCGAGCGATAACACTGGTAATCGGAATAGTGCTGGCAGCCAGCGGGTTCGGCCTGCGTGCACAAACTGCGCCCGCGCCGGCGACAAAAACTACGCCCAAGCCCGCGGCGAAGGCGGCCAAGCCGGCCGCGAAGCCAAGCGGGAAGAAGGCGGCAGGCAGCACGGCGGCAAAGCCTGGCGAAGGCGAGGTAAAGGTGGCGCGGCGCGATCCATTCGAGTCGCTGGTGGGCCATGAGAAGTCACAAGCGGAAACGGATAAGAATCTGCCGCCAGGGAAAGCGGGTTTGCGGATTGCCTCGCTGCGGCTGGATGGAATTGTACGGGGACCGAACGGGATGATAGCAGTGGTCACCAATCCGCAGGCGAGGACGTACTTCTTGCGGGAAGGCGACCAGTTGTATGACGGAAGAGTAGAGAAGATCGCCATGGACGGCGTGTCGTTCCACGAGTTGGGGAAAGACGCGTTTGGGAAGCCCGTGGAGCGCCAAGTAAACAAGAGAATTTACTCCAGTGCAGGAGAACAGCAATGAAGACGAACTGGCCGGCCTTTAAATGTGGCTGCCTGAT
>Ga0307474_10003356_pt1 | contig 11519 bp, 5 predicted proteins | sample atmos_gasesECM1C_2_FD_203312 | JGI IMG/M metagenome (GOLD analysis project Ga0307474, IMG submission 203312) | Hardwood forest soil microbial communities from Morgan-Monroe State Forest, Indiana, United States - atmos_gasesECM1C_05 | ecosystem: Environmental > Terrestrial > Soil > Temperate... | reverse complement strand
GCCCTCATGCTCGATGAGTCGGGGGTCGTCGTCGACGACGGCGTGGTGGCACGGCTCGGCGCGCAATCGTTCTACTTCACCACCACGACGGGCAACTCGGCGACGCTGTTTCGCGAATTCGGCCGGCTTGCGAGCTGGTGGGGGCTGCAGGTGGGCCTCGTCAACCTCACGGGGCACTACAGCGCCTTCAACCTCGCCGGGCCCGACTCGCGCGCGCTGCTCGCCGAGCACACCGCGCTCGATCTCGGCAACGAGGCCTTCCCCTACCTCGCCGTGCGGGAGGCGTCGATTGCCGGGGCACCGTGCCGCATCATGCGGGTGGGCTTCGTAGGCGAGCTCGGTTACGAGATTCATCTGCCGGCGGAGTACGCGCTCGATGTCTGGCGCGCGCTGCGCGCCTCGGGTGGCCGTTCTCAGCTCAAGACCTTCGGCGTCGAGGCGCAACGCATCCTGCGCCTCGAGAAGGGCCACATCATCGTGGGCCAGGACACCGACGGCGTGACGAACGCGCTCGAGATCGGCGTTCCCTGGGCAGTGCGCATGGAGAAGCCCTTCTTCATCGGTCAGCGCAGTCTCGCAATCCTCGCCAAGCAGCCGCGTCGTCAGACGCTGGTCGGATTCACCCTCCCGCCGCAGTCGGCGGAGCGGCCGCGGGAGTCGCATCTCATCATCGAGAACGGACAGATCGCGGGCCGCATCACCAGCTGCTGCCTGTCGCCGACGCTGAACCGCTGCATCGGCCTTGCGCTGGTGACGCCGGCGCTCGCTACGGGGCGGGCGCTACGTATCCGCGTGGATCGGGGACGAGAGATCGATGCCGAGATCACCGCGCCGCCCTTCTATGATCGCGACGGCGAACGGCAGCGGCCGGCGCATGCGAAGGAGCTCGTCGATGCGATCCGGCCCCACATCGCGGGCGTGAGCGCACAACGGCGCAGTCCTTTTGCCGTCGTCCCGACGGACTCAGCCCCGGTGCGTGCGCGCACGCAGACGAGCCTCGAGCTCGAGGATCTCTCGCCGCGCGAGCGTTTCGGCTGCAAGGGCCCGGGGGCCGAAGCGTGGCTCGCCGAGGCAGGGTTCACGGTGCCGCGCGCTGCGAATAGCGCGCAGGTTGACGCGAGCGGCGTGCTGGTCGCACGCTTGGCGGCCGCGGAGTTCCTGATCGAAGCCGTCGAGGGCGGTGACGAGCGCGTCGTCGCCGCACGAGGACGTCTCGGGTCGGCCGGCCGCCCGGCGGAGGTTTACCCGGTGGCGCGAGCGGATCTGGTCATCGAACTGAGTGGCGGCCCTCTCGAGGTGCTGCTGCGTCAGATCTGCAGCTTCGATTTTGCACCGCTGCTCGAGTCGCGGACGGCCCGATCAGGTGCCATCACGCTCACCGCCATGATCGGGGTGAGCGTCGTGGCCTGGGTGCGCCAGCGAAGCGATGGCGAAGCCGCTCTCACCTTATGGGTGGATCCGAGCTTTGCGCATTATTTCTGCACGACCGTGCTCGAGGTTGCCCGCGACCTCGGCGCGGTCACGGTGAACGAGTACAACGGGACTGCGCGCTTAGTAGCGCCCGGTCACGCGATACATCAGAGGGGATAGGTTATGGCACGCGATCCGAAGCACGACGTTCTGTTCCAGCCCATCAAGATCGGGCCCAAGACACTGCGCAATCGTTTCTACCAGGTGCCGCACTGCATCGGCGCAGGATCCGACCGCCCGGGATTCCAGGCGGCTCACCGCTCGCTCAAGGCCGAGGGTGGCTGGGCAGGAATCAACACCGAATACTGCTCGATTCACCCTGAGTCCGACGATACCCACCGGCTGTCCGCACGCATCTGGGACGCGGGGGACGTGCGCAACCTGCGCGCCATGACCGAGCACATTCACAAGTACGGCGCGCTGGCCGGTATCGAGCTGTGGTACGGCGCCTCCCACGCTCCCAACATGGAGTCGCGCGCGACACCGCGCGGTCCGAGTCAGTACGCCTCGGAGTTCGAGACGCTGACCTACTGCAAGGAGATGGATCTCGACGACATCGCGATGGTGCAGCAGTACTACGTCGATGCGGCGCTGCGTGCACGCGATGCGGGATTCGACATCGTCTACGTTTACGGCGCGCACTCCTATCTGCCGCTGCAGTTCCTTTCCCCGTATTACAACAAGCGCAAGGACGGCTACGGCGGCTCCGTGGAGAATCGCGCGCGCTTCTGGATCGAGAGCCTCGAGAAGGTGCGCAAGGCGGTCGGCAAGGACTGCGCCATCGCGACGCGCTTCGCCGTCGACACCCTCTACGGTCAGGCGGGCGTCGAGGTGGAGCGCGACGGCGTCAAGTTCGCCAGCATGGCCGACCCGCTGGTGGATCTCTGGGACATCGACGTCGGCGACATCGCCGAGTGGGGTGAGGACGCCGGTCCCTCGCGCTTCTATCTGCAGGGACACCAGGTGCCGTGGACCAAGATCATCAAGCAGGTGGTGAAGAAACCGGTGCTGGGTGTCGGCCGCTTCACGGACCCGGAGAAGATGACCGAGATCGTCACCAGGGGAATCGCCGATATCATCGGTGCGGCGCGGCCTTCGATCTCCGATCCCTGGCTGCCGAAGAAGATCGAAGAAGGTCGCTACGACGACATCCGCGTCTGCATCGGCTGCAACGTCTGCATCTCGCGCTGGGAGATCGGCGGGCCGCCGATGATCTGCACGCAGAACGCGACCGCCGGCGAGGAGTACCGGCGCGGCTGGCATCCGGAGAAGTTCCCGAAGAAGACCTCCGACGACTCGATACTGGTGGTCGGCGCCGGTCCCTCCGGATCGGAATGCGCGCGGGTGCTGCTCGAGCGCGGCTATGCGGTGCACCTCTACGACACGGCCGCGAAGATCGGCGGCCACCTGAACCAGATCGTCACGCTGCCGGGGCTCGGCGAGTGGGGCTATCACCGCGACTATCGCGAGCTGCAGATCGCTAAGCTGGTGAAGAAGAACAAGTCCTCACAGGTGGCGCTCGGGCAGAAGCCGATGACGGCTGCAGCGGCACTCGCGTACGGCGCGGAGAAGATCGTGATCGCGACCGGCTCCAGCTGGGACACCGACGGGACCAACTGCCTGACGCACGAGCCGATTCCCGGCGCCGACGCCTCGCGGCCGGAGCAGCTCACTCCGGAGCAGGTACTCGAGGGGAAGAAGGCGATCGGCAAGCGTGTGGTGATCCTCAATGCCGACACGTACTTCATGGGACCGAGTCTTGCGGAGAAGCTCGCACTTGCGGGCCACGATGTGACCATCGTGACCGGAGTGCATCTCGCCAACTACATGCACTTCACGCTCGAGTATCCGAACATGATGCGCCGCCTGCACGAGCTGCACATCAAGGAGCTCGCGCATACCTTCTGCTCGCGCATCGAGGCGAAGCGCCTCGAGGTCTACGACGTCTATGGCGAGGGCTCGAAGCGCAGCTATCGCGGGCCGGGCGTGCCGCCACGCGATGAGAACCGCACCCACCGCTGGGTCGATTTCGACTCGCTGGTGCTGGTCACGGGACGTCACTCGGACGACTCGCTCTACCGCGAGCTGCAGGGAATGAAGGCCAAGTGGAGTGAGAACGGCGTGAAGGCGGTCTACCTGATCGGCGACGCGGAAGCGCCGCGGCTCATCGCCGATGCCACCTTCTCCGGTCATCGCCTCGCGCGCGAGATCGAGGAGCCGAACGCGCAGTTCCCCAAGGCCTACCGCCGCGAAGTGGCCGTGTGGGGTGTGTCGCACATGCCGGAGGGCAAGACCCAGATCGAGTACCAGGGGTGATGCCGCGGCAATCGGCGCGCGCCGCTCCTTCCGGGGCGGCGCACTTTGCCCACATGGCGAGGTCGGCGGGATCGGCGAGATGAGCGATCCCAATGCCACGCGGGTCCTGTTCGAGGACTTCGCGCCCGCGGCGGTCGCGCTCTTCTACGCGATCGCCGCGGCGGCCGTCGCGGTGTTCGGCTACGGCGTTTACGTGCAGGTACGCAAATACCGCCGCGGTGCGGCCGCCACACTGGAGGGCGGTCTCGGCGCGCGCTTCGTGGCGATGGTCGGCACGGTGCTGAGCCATCGCACCATCGCGCGGCGCGACCGGCCGGCGGGCGCCGCGCATCGACTCATCTTCTACGGCTTTGCGCTGCTCTTTCTCGGCACCAGTACGATCACGCTCGACTACGACATTCTCGGGCCGCTCTTTCACGTGCACTTCTGGCGGGGAGCGTTCTACCTCTGGTTCTCGTTGGTGCTCGATGTGGCCGGCGTCGCTCTCGCCGTCGGACTCGGATACATGATGTACCGGCGTGGCTGGCTCAAGCTCCCGAAGCTCGACTACACGCGTCCGGACCGCAAACCGGGAGATCCCGACTACGACCGCAGCGAGTACCGGCGCGAGGACTGGGCGTTCCTGTGGACGTTGCTGGTGATTGCGGTCACGGGGTATCTGCTCGAGGCGGTGCGCCTCGTATGGCTCGCCGCGCGGCCGGAAGTATGGGACACGCGCTGGTGGTCTCCGGTCGGGGCGGCGCTCGCGCAAGCGATGCAGACGGGTGGCATGAGCGCGACCGCCGGCGGGGAGTGGCGCCTCGGGCTGTGGTGGTTTCACGGGATACTCGCGCTTCTCTTTATCGCGCTCATCCCCTTCACCAAGGTGAAGCACATCTTCACCGCGGCCGGCTCGCTGCTGGCGCGTGATCCGCTCGCGGCGCAGCGTCTGCCGCGAGTCCCCGAGCAGCAGCAGCGCGTCGGCGTGCAGTACATCACCGACTTCACCTGGAAGCAGCTCCTCGCGCTCGATGCCTGTACCAAGTGCGGGCGGTGCCACGAAGCGTGCCCTGCACGCGCGGTCGGCGCGCCGCTGTCGCCGCGCGATGTGATCCTGTCGCTGCGCGAGTTTGCGAACCGGACGCTGGATTCCGGCGCGCTGCCTGCGCAGGCCGAGCTCGACGTGCACGGCAAGGGGGTGGGCCAGGTTGCCATGGAAACGCTCTGGTCGTGCCGCACCTGCATGGCGTGCGTCGAGGTATGCCCGGTCGCAATCGAGCACGTGCCGATCATCGTGCAGCTGCGCCGCAAGCTCGTGGAAGAAGGTGAGATGGATCCGCAGCTCAAGAAGACACTGCAGACCATCCATAAGACCGGCAACTCCTTCGGTGAGAGCAAGCGCAAGCGCGCCGCCTGGACGAAGGCGCTGCCGTTCCCCGTCAAGGATGCGCGCAAGCAGCCGGTCGACGTGTTGTGGTTCGTCGGCGATTACGCCTCCTTCGATCCACGCAATCAGAAGGTGAGCCAGGCCCTGGCGTTACTGCTGCACCGGGCCGGCGTCGACTTCGGCATTCTCTACGAAGGCGAGTCGAACGCAGGCAACGATGTGCGGCGGGTGGGCGAGGAGGGGCTGTACGAGGTGCTCGCGGCCGCCAACATCGGCTCACTCGCCACAGCATCCTTCAAGTCGATCATGACGACCGACCCTCATTCGTACAACACGATTCGCAATGAGTATCCGGATTTCGGCGGACGCTACACCATCGAGCACTACACGACGCAGCTGCTGCGGCTGCTGCAGGAGGGTCGACTCGGGATCGCGCGCCCTCTCGGTTTGCGCGTGACGTTTCACGACCCTTGTCACCTCGGCAGATTCAACAAGGGGTACGACGCGCCGCGCGAGATCCTGCGTCTCATCGGCTGCGATCTCATCGAGATGGGGCGCTGCCGCGCGAACTCTTTCTGCTGCGGCGCGGGCGGCGGGCGAATCTGGATGCCGGATCCGCCGGGAGTCGATCGCCCCGCGCACAATCGCATGCGTGAAGCGGCGCAGATCCCGGGACTGCAGGTGTTCGTGGTGAGCTGCCCCAAGGACCTGACCATGTTCGAGGACGCGCTCAAAGGCAGCGGCAACGAGGGCGCCTTCGTGGTGCGCGAGCTCATCGAGCTGGTTCGCGAAGCTTTGGGGCAGGAGCAAGGGGCTCCGGTCCCGCAGGCGCTGGCATGACGAGGAACAGGCGATGAAGATTCTGGTGGCGGTCAAGCAGGTCGCATCCCTCGATGAGGACTTCGAGATCCGCGGCGACGGCAAGGACGTCGATGCCGACTTCCTGGTGCGCGATCTCAACGAATGGGACGACTACTCGCTCGAAGAGGCGATGAAGATCAAGGAGGCCGGCAGCGGGGTCGAGGTGGTCGCCGTGTGCGTCGGTCCCGCCGATGCGGACGAGGCGCTGCGCAAATGTCTCGCCAAGGGGGCCGACCGGGCGATTCGCGTGTGGGACGAGGCCGTCGCCGGCTCGGACGCCATCGCGATCGCACGCTTGATCGCAGCGGTAGCGCGGCGCGAGCAGCCGCAGCTGCTGTTCGCCGGCGTGCAGTCCTCCGACCACGCCTTTGCCTCCACCGGCGTGGCGGTCGCAGCGTTCCTCGACTGGCCGCACGCGGCTGTCGTTACCCAGCTCGTCTATGCACCCGGCGGTGAGAGTGCCGTGCTGCGGCGAGAGCTCGAAGGTGGCGTGCTGCACGAGATGCAGATCGACACTCCGGCGGTGATCACCATTCAACTCGGCATCAACACGCCGCGCTACGCGTCGTTGCGCAGCATCAAACAGGCGGCAGCCAAGCCGATCGAGGTGCTCACCCCGCAGCAGCTGGGCGTCGCCGAGGCCGAGTTGGGAGAGGCGGGCTCGGCATCCAGGGTGCGCCGCATGTATGTGCCCGAGAAGAGCCGCGCGCAGATGATCGAGGGCACGGTCGAGGAGCAGGCCGCGCGCCTCGCGCAACTCATCAGGGAGCGAAGAGGAGGTGCCTCATGAGCGGGATCCTCGTCATTGCGGAACAGCGACGCGGCGAGCTGCGCCCGGTGACGCTCGAGCTGGTGAGCGCGGCACAAACCGCGCGGCGCGCTCCCGGGGAGCGCGTCGCGGTCGCGGTGCTCGCCGAGGAGCCCGAGCGCTTCATCAAGGCGGTGAGCGTTGCCGGCGTCGATGAGGTCATCGCGGTGCCCGTGGCATCAAAGGAATTCGATCCCGATGCGCTCGAAGCCGCGGCGCTGGCACTCATCGCGGCCCGCAGTCCCTCGCTCGTCCTGGTACCCCACAGCATCGACGCCTTCGGCTGGGCCGCCGCTCTGGCGGTGAAGGGCAACTACGGCTTCGCGACCGATGTCTTTCAGCTCGGCTACGAGGACGACACGCTGCGCGCGACACGCGGCGGCTACGGCCAGAAGGTCAACGTCGAGGTCGACTTCCCCGGCAAGGAGGTCGTGGTGCTCGCCGTGCGTGCGAACGTCTTCAAACCGCCGCAAGGGCAGTCGCAACCGGCCGTGAGCCGCTTCGAGCCACCCCCGGCGCCCTCGCGGCTGCGGGGGCGGGAGTTCGTGGAGTCGAGCGACGGCGCAGACGACGTCGACATGTCGGGCGCGGAGTTCATCCTCGCGATCGGCCGCGGCATCGGCGAGCAGGCGAACGTCCAGCAGTTCCAGGAGCTCGCCGGCGCGCTCGGTGCGGCGCTCGGCTGCTCGCGCCCGGTTGCCGATGCGGGCTGGCTGCCGAAGAGCCGTCAGATCGGGCAGTCGGGCAAGACGGCCAGCGCCTGCAAGCTCTACGTGGCCATGGGGATCTCCGGTGCGATTCAGCACCTTGCGGGCATGAAGCACGTCAGCACGATCATCGCGGTCAACGCGGACCCGGCGGCTTCGATATTCAGCGTTGCGACCTATGGCGTCGTGGCGGACATCTTCGAGATGGCCGAGGCGCTGCGCGAAAACTTCCCGGGCTGAGCGGCAGCGGCTCTCTATTCAGGAGACACAACATGGCATTGACCTGGCGCACAACGGTTCTCGCCGATCGCCATCGGGCTCTCGGCTCGAAGCTCGAGGACTGGAACGGCATGGGCATGCCGTGGACCTACGCTCACGACATGGCGGGCGATCACGTCGCCATCCGGACCAAGGCGGGGCTGATGGACGTCTCGGGCCTCAAGAAGCTCCATCTCACCGGGCCGCATGTCGCAGCTGTCCTGCAGCAGGCGACCACGCGCGACGTGAGCAAGATCTACCCTGGAAAGTGCGCCTACGCGTGCATGCTGAACGAGGCGGGACACTTCATCGACGATTGCATCGTCTACCGCACCGGTCCCAATACCTGGATGGTGGTTCACGGCAGCGGCGCCGGGCACGAGACGCTCGCGAGTGCCGTCGTCGGCCGCAACGCTGCGCTCGTGTTCGATGACGATCTGCACGATCTCTCGCTGCAGGGTCCGCTCGCCGTCGAGTTTCTCGCCAAGTACGTGCCCGGTGTCCGCAATCTCAAATATTTCCACCACATGACCGCGCAGCTGTTCGGCAGGCCCGTGCTGCTCTCGCGCACCGGGTACACCGGCGAGCGCGGCTACGAGATCTTCTGCAAGGGGGAGGATGCCGGCCTCGTCTGGGACACGGTGCTCGCCGAGGGCAAGGGCCTCGGCATCGTCCCGGCCGCTTTCGGCACGCTCGACATGCTGCGGGTGGAGAGCTATCTGGTGTTCTATCCGTTCGACAAGGATCCCCCGGGCGACACACTCTGGGAGCTCGGACTCGATTTCACCGTCAGTCCTGGCAAGACCGACTTCCGTGGCGCGGAGCAGCACTACCGGCTGAAAGGCAAGGAGCGCTTCAGAATCTTCGGCGTGCTCGTCGAGGGAAATGCTCCGGCGGACATGGGCGATCCGCTCTACGCAAACAACAAGCAGGTCGGCGTCGTGACCTTCGGCATGTACTCGACGCTCACGAAGAGATCCATGGCGCTCGCACGCCTCGACCTGTCCGCTGCCGTGCACGGAACCCCACTGGAGATCCGTGGTAAGAACGTCAGGGGTGCAGCGAAGGCGCACACGCTGCCGTTCGATGATCCCGAGAAGCGCAAGCGCATGGCAGTCGGCTGAGTGGTCCGCCCAAAATCGATTTCCATTTCTTCGCAGTCAGTCATACACGCGCTCGAGCGCGGTCCACCGCGTGTCGCGCCCCTTCTGTTGCGGCTGCACCACGCGCGCGCGCTGTTGACCCCGATTCGCCTGGCGTGGTATTCGTGATCAAAATTAATTACTGACACGCAAGCGCACTCGAGGGTCGCTCATGGGGAGTAGCGGCTGTTGACCGAAAGAGACCGGCGCGGACTGCGAGTGAGGCGCAGCGCTCCGGCGCGTGGGACGCGCATCCGCTCTAGTTCAGGGGGAAGAAGCATGACGATCGAGTCGCTCTCGAGTGCACACGCCAGCGCCTTGCTGTCACGCGCTCCACGCAGCACCACGACTGCACCTCTCACTCGGCTGATACCGCTCGTGCTGTTCGCCGCGCCGGTATTCGCCGACGACGCAGGCCCCGCGGCCCCGCCCGCCGAGCCCTCAGCTGGAGGCTTTGGGCAGCTGCAGGAGGTGGTCGTCACCGCCGAGAAGCGCCAGGAGACCGTACAGGCAACCCCGATCAGTATCTCGGCGCTCAGCGACGTGCAGCTCGAGCGCGCGAACATCACCAACCTCGAGGAGCTGGCCGGCTCCGTTCCGGGTATCTCGATGCGCACAGCCGGTCCCGGACAGACCGAATACGAGATGCGCGGATTGACTTCCGCGGGTGGATCGACGGCCACGGTCGGGTTCTACCTGGATGAGACACCATTATCGGCAAACGCCGTGGCACTCAACGGCCGCACCGTCATCGATCCCGACCTCTTCGATCTCAACCACGTCGAGGTGCTGCGCGGGCCGCAGGGCACCCTCTACGGCGCAGGCTCGATGGGTGGCACGATCAAGCTCGTCACCAATCAGCCGCAGCTCGGCAAATGGGAAGCTGCGACCGATCTCAACGCTTCCCACACCGATTCCGGCGGCAGCTGGAACGGGGGCGGCAGCGTGATGTTCAACGTTCCGATGGGCGATATCGTAGCGCTGCGCGTCGTCGGGACCGACAAGTACGTGAGCGGGTGGCTCAATCGCTATATCTACGGATCGAGTTTCCCGTTTCCGACCGATCCGAGCGGAACTCCCCAGGCAGCGGCGATAGGCTGCTTCGAGTATTACTGCAAGCGCGGCGATCTGCAGGACCTGACTCCCGAGAAGGTTGTCGATGGCGTGAACCTCGAGAGATTCTCCTCGGCCCGGGCGATGCTGCTGGTGAAGCCGAGCGACAAGCTCTCCGTAACCACGACGCTGATGTACCAGCGGATCAGCATGGACGGCTACAGCGCCTATCAGGCGACGGGCGATTCGCCCGATCCTTACCCGAGTACTCCGGGCGTTTATCAGCCGTACGATCAGCCGGAGCCGTACAGCGACCAGTTCAAGTTGGCGAGCATGAATCTCGTCTACGACTTCGGCCCCGCGACCATGACCTTCGCCCCTGCCTACTTCCAGCGGTGGGTACTGCAGTCGCAGGACTCGACGGAGCCGCTGCAGAACATCAACAATCTGACCCAATTCCTCCAAACCCTGTTCCAGGAGGGTGACCTGACCACGCAGGACAGTCTCGAGCTGCGCCTCGCGTCGAATGGCGCCGATCGCCTGCAGTGGCAGGGGGGTATCTTCGCCGCCGATCTGCACTCGACCTACAATGGCTATGAGCAGGACCCCGCGTACTCGACCGCCGTGAGCTGCGGGTTCCCTTCCGCTGCCAACCCGGTCGGCGGACACTGTCCCGCCTCGGAGCAGTTCAATCCTAACAGCGTGCTGAGGTTCCCCAACGCCGCTTTGCCGCCGTACCCGAGCCCCGAGGCCGCCAATCCCGAAGGCGTCATATTCAACGACCACAACCCGAATGTCATGAAGCAGTGGGCCATTTTCGGCGAGTCGAGCTACAAGCTTCTCGAAGATCTCAAACTGACGGCGGGCCTGCGCTTTTTCAAATTCAACATCACCAATCACGCGGATCAGGCCGGGCTCGGCACGGCGTCCGCGAACCAGGATCACACGATCATCGACTCGAGCTCGAGTGGCAGCGCCGTGCTGCCGAAGCTGAATCTGTCCTACACACCGACGCCGGATCTGACCTTTTACGGCACCATCGCCAAGGGCTCGCGGCCGGGCGGCGTGAACCTGCCGATCCCGATCCCGACTCTCCCGGAGCTCGAAGCAAATCCCGCGGCGTACAACTGTAATGTGCCGCTCGCGAATCAGCTGAATCCGAGCCTGCCGGTACCGCCCGGCTCGTACGTGGCGAAGCAGCCGACCTTCGGCCCGGACTCGGTGTGGAGCTATGAGCTCGGCGAGAAGTGGCGCTTCGACGACCAGCGCTTCACGATCAACGGCGACATCTATTACATCAAGTGGACGGACATCCAGCAGGTGGTCTCCCTCTCCTGCGGCTATCCTGCCGACATCAATGCCGGCAACGCGCAGGCGTACGGGCCGGAGATCGAGACCTCGACGCGGATCACGCAGGAGCTGACCTTCAACCTCTCCTACGCGTATACGCACGCGGTGATCAACGATCCGAACGCGGCAGCCCAGGCGGGCGGCTTCTACCCGGGAATCCGCGTCATCAACGTGCCGAAGTACACCGC
>Ga0307474_10003355_pt1 | contig 11521 bp, 7 predicted proteins | sample atmos_gasesECM1C_2_FD_203312 | JGI IMG/M metagenome (GOLD analysis project Ga0307474, IMG submission 203312) | Hardwood forest soil microbial communities from Morgan-Monroe State Forest, Indiana, United States - atmos_gasesECM1C_05 | ecosystem: Environmental > Terrestrial > Soil > Temperate... | reverse complement strand
CCACCAGCCTGAATTTCAAGACCGGTCACGTTCACGACGAGTTCGTCGAACTCGCCGACCGCGTGCACGAGATGCTGAACGAACGGATGGACCGCATTACATCCGAGTTCGAGCAACGCTCCTCCGCCATCGTGGACGGGATTTCCGAACGCACCGAGCAGGTTCACGACTCGCTGAAGAACTCGGGCGATTCCCTGCTGCTGGAGCTTGAGCTGCGCAGCGGCGATCTCGTCAGCAAGATCGACGAAGCCGGCAACCGCCTCTCCTCGCAAATCCTCACCTCCGGCGACAAGGCAAGCGACGCCCTCGACGTCACCGTTAACTCGCTGGTGGCGAAGGTTGTCAGCCAGACGGAAAGCGCGCACGACACGCTCAACCTGCAGATGAATGCCTTCGACGAACTGGTGAAGAACCAGGGTGGAGAACTGGCGGAGAAATTCGCCCGCGACTCCGGCACGCTCGGCGCCCTGATCACCCGCCACATCTCGGAATTCGACCGCACCGTCAAAACCTTTGGCGGTGAGATCGTGGAACGGATGGGGCAGCGGACGCAGGACATCGCCGATACCCTGAAGAACTATGTCGATTCCTTCGACACGCGGCTTACCTCTAACAGCGGCGAGATCACCGCCACGCTCGATCACCGCCTGTTGCAATTCGAAACCACGCTTGGAACCCGTGTCGCCAATCTCGACACCTCGCTCGACAGCAAGCTGAAAACATTCGACGAATCGATCGGTGGCCGTCTCAAATCGCTCGAAACCACGTTCGATACGCGCGCCAAATCCGTCACCGAAACCATCGACAGCCGGCTCGGAACGCTTGGCTCATCCCTGACCGACGGGGCAGCGCAGGCGATCCAGCTGATCGACTCGCGCATGACCGTGCTTGCGTCGTCGCTGACGGAAGGCGCCGCCCAGGCGGTCGCCGCCGTCGACCGCCGCATAGCCAACGTGACGGATACCATCGACGGACGCAGCGCCCAGATGAACGAAGCCATCACGGCGCGGTTCCAGGATATCCATCAGGGGATCGAAACCCGCATCGGCTTGGTCGCCGCCGATATCGATACCCGCGTGGCACAGTTTGAAGACCTCCTGGGTTCGCGCATCGAGGCGGTCGCCGGCCGCATTGAGAGCAGCGGGCGGCAGGCCAGCGAAGGTCTCATGGCCCGCGCCGAGGAATTGTCGACCGGGATCAAATCGCACGTCGATCATGCCGAACGCTCGCTGACCAGCCTCGTCGTCAACACGAGCGAAACCATCCAGACCGGAGCCCGCGCCGCGCAACAATCGCTGCTGACGGTTTCCTCCGAAGTCGGCGCGCAGATGAAGCAGACTTCGGCGGAAATCGAGCGTGCGCTGATCGCCGTCGGCGGCAATGCCGCCAATTCGATTCTGACCAGCGCCCGCGACGCGCAGACGACCCTCGTGTCGGCCTCCTCCGAGGCCTCCAGCCAGGTCAAGACATTGGCCGCCGAGGTCGAACGCTCGCTCACTGCCGCCGGCACCGCGACCAACGCAACGGTCCTCGCCGGCGCGCGCGACGTGCAATCCACGCTCGTTGCCGCCTCTTCGGATGCGGCCAACCACGTCAAGTCGCTGGCGAGCGATGTGGAGCGCACATTGACGGCGGTGGGCGTAGACACCGCAGCGTCCCTCCTCACCAGCGCGCGCGAGGCTCAGACCACGCTGACGGCATCCTCGGCCGAGGCCGCCAGCCAGATCAGGGCGATCTCGACGGAGATCGAGCGCTCGCTGACTATCGTCACCGCCGGAACCACCGACAGAATCGCGACCAGCGCGCAAACCGCGCAACAGGCCCTGGTGACTGCCTCCAACGAAGTCACCTCGAAGGTCAAATCGACCTCGGCGGAAGTGGAGCGCGCTGTACTGGCCGCCAGCGGCACCTTCGGCTCCACCGTGACTGGCAAGGCCGACGAAATCGTCAACTATGTGCAGCAGCAGACGGAACGCCTGTCGCAGATGATCGACAGCAAGCGCGGAGCGCTTGTCGAGGCGATTGGCACCAAGACCAGCGCGCTCGCGGCCGATATCGACCGCGTCACGGCGGATGCCCTGCGCTCGATCGAAAACCGTGGGCTGACGTTCTCGCAATCCCTGCTCGGCAACGGCAACGATGTCGCGCGCAATATCATCTCGGCCGGTGAACTCGCTACCGGCTCGGTCAACAAGTCGCTGAAAGACATCGAGCAGGCATCACGGGGCGTCATCGAGCAATCCCGCCAGGTATCGATTGCGGCGGTGACCGAGATGCAGGAAACCAGCAAGATCCTGCGCACCGACACCGTCGCACTGTTCGAACGCCTGCGCGAGGGCAATATCCTGTTGCAGGAAGTGCTTACCGGAGCGCATGACAACCTCAATTCGCTCGAGCGCGCGCTCGTTACCCGCGTGGCGGACTTTGTTTCCGCCATGAACGACGTCACCACGCGCAATGGCGCGGCGACCCAGACCCTGGAAGATCAGTTGACCATCTTCAACTCGAAGACGTCGAAGGCGCTGGCGGACCTCAACGAGCTTTCCAGGCAGTTCGGAACCCATGGCAAGGCGTTGGTCGAGGCCGCCTCCCTCGTCGAGCAAAGTAACCGCAGTACCACCACTTCCCTCGCCGAGCGCAAGTCGGCGCTCGATATGCTGGTTACGACGATCGATCAGCGCACCGGCGACCTCGATCAACGGCTGTCGCGCTTTACCGGCTTGCTCGATGAATCGCTGGCGGCGGCCGAAGAACGCGCGCGCGATATCGCGCGGGTGGTGGCGGAAACGGCTGGCGCAGGTTCGGCAGCCATCAGCCGGCAGTTCGACGCGGTCCGTGCGGCGGCCGAAGAGGAGCGCCGTCTGACCGCCGAGGCCATGGGCGAAATGTATGAACAGGGCACGCAGGAAGCGGAAGCAATGTTCAGACAGTCTGCGGACAGGTTCGCGTCCATGGTCGCGAGCATGAAGCAGATGGCAGCCGAAATGCACCAGGAGCTCGAATCCACCCGCAGCGAGCTTCGCCGCGGCGTGCTGGAGATGCCGCAAGAGGCCGCCGAAAGCTCCGCGCAGATGCGTAAGGTGATCGTCGACCAGATCGAGGCACTGGCCGAACTGAACCGCATCGTCGCTCATCACGGCCGTGGACTTGATGTCGTGACGGGCAGCCGCTCCGCTCAGCAGGAGGACGAGTCGATACTGGCCGCCTCCGCCGGCCGCAGCGAGCCGCGGCCCGCGCAGCAGCGCGGCAGCGCATCAAACCTGCCGCCGCCAGATCTCGGCCTGCCCGCCTCGCGACGTACTGACGCCCCGCCGGTCGCCCCCGCGGGCTCCGACCAGGGGCGCGACGGCTGGCTTTCCGATCTGCTCAGCCGCACCGATAATGGCGCAGCCGGTCCGACAACTGGCGGCAACAATCGCGATGTCTCGCGCGCCCGTCCGGCTCAGCCGGCCAACGGCGGCAACCCGCTGGAGACCTTGTCGCTCGACATCGGCCGCCTGATGGACCGCAATATCGCCGCCGAGATGTGGGATCGCTACCAGCGCGGCGAGAGCAAGGCTTTTTCGAAGCGGCTTTATACACCGTCCGGTCAGAAGGCCTTCGACGAAGTCGCCCGCAAATATCGCGCCGAACGCAACTTCAAGCAGACGGTCGACCGCTACATCGCCGAATTCGAACGCTTGCTCGACGAGGTCGCGCGCGAGGATCGCGGACCTCAGGCCTTGCGCGCTCACCTCACCTCGGAGACCGGCCTGGTCTATACACTTCTGGCCCACGCCGCGGGACGGCTCGGCTGAGGTATCAGACCGAGCTGAGAAAGAAGCAACGGAGGCATTGCTGCCTCCGTCTTGTTTTGGGGGGTGGAACAAACGCAATCACGCCATTCAACGCAAAGGTGATTGGCGGCCTTTCGTCAATCTCGTTACGTCATCGCGGGGGGCAACTCCATCCGCCCGTATCAAACATTCTTGCAGGAGTGAGCGATGTCCAAGGTTGCACTTTACGTTCCCCTCGAAGCCAAGCCCGGAAAAGAAAAAGAGCTCGCCGATTTCCTCAAATCGGCAGTGCCGCTCGTGAACGCCGAACCCGGCACCGTGAGCTGGTTCGCCATCCAGAACGGTCCGTCGTCGTTTGCGATCTTCGATACCTTCGATGACGAGAACGGCCGCAACGCGCATCTTGGTGGCGCGGTTGCCGCCGCGCTGATGGCCAAGGCAGGCGAATTGCTAGCCAAGCCGCCGACGATCAACAAGATCGACGTTTTGGCCGACAAGCTTCCGAAGAAGTAAGTCACGCCGCCGCACGTCATGCTTGCTGGATTGGATAAGGTCCTTCGTGGAGACCGCCTTCGGGCGGTCTCTGTCTGTCGTGGTCCTCGTCTATCGCCGTCTTCATGGCGGAAGGCTTTATCCTGCTGCCTCGTGCCCTACTGCCGCTGCCGCGGCGCCGGCGGAGGCGTGGGGGTGGCAGCGGAAGCCGCCGCCGGGGCGCTCGAGGAACCGCTCGCACCGAACAAGAGGCGCGTCGGATTGCGGTCGAGATTGTTGACCGCTCGGCTGATGTCGGCAAGCGTGCGTCGACCGTCGGCCATCAGCGCGCCGGAGCGTTTGTCAAAATCCTCCGCCAGTTCCTTGATCGACTTCACTGTCAGGTAGAGTTCACCGCCCTCCTTGCCGCCAGCCAGGGTATTGAGACCGAGCATCAGGTTGTCGGCCCTGCCCATGACGCCATCGACCTTCAGCATCACGTCGTCGATCCTCTCGGCATTGCGCGCGAGCGAGGCGGTGAACGTCTCCAGGTTCCGGAGCGAGCTCTTGACCGCCTCCTGGTTATCGGCAACCACGCGGTTGATGTTCTGCAACGTGCCGCGGATCGCCTCGGTCACGTCCTGCAGCGCGTTCGGATCGGCCGTCAGCACGGGAATGCCGTCCTCACCCAGCGGAACCGGGGGAGCGGCTTCTTCACCGCCCTTCAGCGAAATGGCCGCTACGCCCGTCAGGCCCTGAAATTCGAGCCCGACAAGTGTGTCCTTGCGCACGGGCGCATTGTGCTCGACCATGGCGAGTGCGACGACGCGACGCGGGTTGTCGAGCTTGACGGAGATGACTTCCCCTACCCTGATACCGTTGAAATTCACGCTCCCGCCATTTCGCAAGCCGGCGGCGGGGCCTTCAAAGACTATGCGCAAGGGGCTGCGCAGTTTGGTGGTGTGGAGGCTCTGGAACCACAGCACGAATCCGAACGCCGCGGCGATCACCGCGAGCGTGAAAGACCCGATCAGCACGTAGTTCGCCCGTGTTTCCATCAAACAACTCCGAAACCGACCAAACTAGCCCAACAACTAGCCCAAGATGGGGCCCAGGGTCCGGCCCGGTTACGCTCAAGGATTACGCCCAAGGGATCCCCCAAGAGGACTACGCCACGGATTTACCCCAAAGGATTATCCCATGACCGCGCGAGCGCGCTTGCCGTGGAAATAAGCCCTCAGCCATGGATGCTGTGAGGCCTGCATGTCGGCCATAGATCCTGCGGCTATGATCTTACCGTTACCTAAAACGGCAATCCGGTCACACGCCGTGTAGAGGCTGTCCAGGTCGTGAGTTACCATGAAAACGGTCAGGCCCAAAGTGCGCTGAAGGGTTCGCACCAGCTCATCGAAGTCGCCGGCGCCGATCGGATCGAGGCCCGAGGTGGGCTCATCCAGGAACACAAGTTCCGGGTCGAGCGCCAGCGCGCGCGCCAATGCCACGCGCTTGATCATGCCGCCCGACAGCTCCGAGGGAAAGCGGTCGGCGACCTCCGGGCGCAAGCCCACCATGCCCAGCTTGGCAAACGTTATCTCGTCGAGCAGGCGCTGGGTTACGTTGAGATATTCACGCACCGGAAACTGGATGTTCTGCCGCACCGTCAGTGAGGAGAACAGCGCGCCCTGCTGAAACAGAATTCCCCACCGCCGCTCGACGGCGCGCCGTTCCGAAGAGCTTGCGGCGTCGAGATCGATCCCGAATACCTCGATGCGCCCCGAAACCTTAGGGACCAACCCGATGATGGTCCGCGTCAGCACCGATTTGCCGGCGCCCGAGGGACCGACAAAACCCAGAATCTCGCCGCGCTTCACATCGAGGTTGAGGCCGTCGAGAACCTTCGTCGAGCCGAACTGTACCGATATGTCGCGCACCCGGATGATGGCGTTTTGCACTTCACCCGCCATTGTCACATCCCGATGGAGGCGAAAAAGATGGCAAACACGCCGTCCATCACGATGACGAAGAAGATCCCCTTCACCACCGAAGACGTGGTGTGTTGTCCGAGCGATTCCGCGCTGCCCTGCACCGCAAGCCCCTCAACGCAGGCCACGATCCCGATCACCGCCGCCATGACCGGCGCCTTGATGATGCCGACGGTGAAGTGATCGATCGAAATCGCATCGCGCAGCCGAAGCAGGAACGCCTCGGGCTCGACCCCGCCATAGAGCCAGGCCACCAGCCCGCCGCCATAGAGGGCCGCCATCGCCCCCAGAAAGGCCAGGATCGGCAGCGCGATGATCAGCGCCAGCATTCGCGGCAAGATCAGCACCTCGATCGGGTCGAAGCCCATGGTGCGAAGCGCATCGATCTCTTCCCGCATCTTCATCGAGCCAAGCTCGGCGGTGTAGGCGCTCCCGGAGCGGCCCGCCACCATGATGGCGACCAGAAGCACGCCGATTTCGCGCAGCACCAGCACCCCCAGCATGTCGACCACGAAAATATCCGCGCCGAATTTCCGGAAGTGAAAAATACCTTGCTGGGAGATGATGCATCCGATCAGGAACGTAATCAGCACAACGATCGGCACCGCGCGCCAGCACACCTGCTCGAGATGATGCACGGTCGATGTCAGTCGAAGGCTGCGCGGGTGAGTCATGACCCTGGCGCTCGCGGCCAATACGCCGCCCAGCATGTCGATCAGGCCGACGATGGTTCCCCCAATGCCAGCCATGGTGCGGCCGACCTGTTCCAGCATTCCCGTGATCGTCACCGTCGCGGTGTCGGCGGCCGGCATCGCTTTGACGCGCCGCACCTCGTCGACCAGGCTCGAATAGTCGGCCGAGAGTCCGGCGATCCTGGGCTCCGCCTCGCCCTGGGTCAGGCTGCGTCGAAGCCGCTCGATCAGCCATGCCCCAAAGGTGTCGAGCCTGGAAACCTGCGACACATCGATGGAAATATTCGGCCGGCTTCCTCTCAGCCGCTCGGCATCGGACACCATCTGCTCAAGCTCACCGGCAAATCGGGCGGTCCACGTGCCTGTCGCGCACAGCGCAAGCCCATTGCCCCTTGCCATCCGTTCCAAAGTCGGGTCGACGTTCACGATACGAACTCCTGTGCCCATTCTCCTACTCTAGAGCCTTTACGGTTCTGATTGAATCAGAACCGAAGCTCTAATCTTTTTGTTTTGACGCGTTTTCTTCACGCGAACCGTCATACACTTCGCTCGAAAACGCTATAGCAGGAAAATGCAGCAGCGCTTTGATATGCTTGTTGAACAGGTCCCTAAACAGCCACACTTGGCGCTGCCGGGCAAGCGTTTGAGAACGAGTTAGGTAGTTAAATGACCCCACGCAAATCTTCAACGCTTGCCGCACGGATTGAACGCTGGCCGATCGCTGGTCGCTTCACCATTAGCCGCGGCGCGAAGACAGAGGCTGTCACGGTTGTGGCAGAAATCAGTCAAGCCGGCCACACTGGGCGCGGCGAATGCGTTCCCTATCCTCGCTACGCAGAAAATCCGGAACAGAGCCTCGCTGCGATCCTGGCCATGCAGCAAGCCATCGCTGGTGGGCTGGACAGAGTTGGCTTGCAGTCGGCGATGCCTCCCTGCGCCGCGCGCAATGCTTTGGATTGCGCACTGCTCGACCTCGCAGCCAAGACGAGCGGCGAGCGCGTCTGGGACCTGCTCGGACGCCCTGCCCCGCGCGCATGCACCACGGCGTTCACGATCTCGCTGGGGCTGCCCGAAACCATGGCGGAGGCGGCCGCGAGGGCGGCGCACCGGCCGCTGCTCAAGATCAAGCTCGGAGGCGACGCAGTGGCTGCGCGCATCGCCGCCGTGCGAGAGGCTGCACCGCGATCGGAACTCATCGTCGACGCCAATGAGGCATGGACGACAGCCAATCTCGAACAGAACCTTGCCGAATGTGTCAACGCGGGCGTCACCCTGGTCGAACAACCCCTGCCTGCGGGCAAGGACGAAGCGCTCGCACGCATCAGGAGGCCGATCGCCGTTTGTGCCGACGAGAGCGTGCACGATCGCGCTTCGCTCGAAGGATTGCGCGAGCGCTATGATGCCGTCAACATCAAGCTCGACAAGACCGGCGGATTGACGGAAGCGCTGGCGATGGCTGAAGCGGCGCGGGCGCAAGGCTTCGAGATCATGATCGGTTGCATGGTCGCGACATCGCTTGCCATGGCGCCGGCAATGCTGCTGGCGCGGCAGGCGCGCTTCGTCGATCTGGATGGCCCGTTGTTGCTCGCGCGCGACCGCGCCGAAGGCTTGCGCTACGACGAGAGCCTGGTCTACCCGCCTGACGCCGCGCTGTGGGGCTGATCCCCAAGGCGTGACGAAGAGTTCCATTGCGGCCGTTATCGTGCGCTCGCTGACGCTTGGCTCCTGACACGGCAAGCTTGCGCGGTCTCGCGGCGCTGGAAGCGCGCCCGAGTTCGGTCGAACATCGCCCCCAACAATTAGAGGGCGCAGGGAATGCCGGGTGCCTGGCCGCTCCCGCAGCTTTGTGTGCGAAGAGTGCAAGCACACAAGTGTAGTCGCCACAGATAAGCCGGACATTCCGGCATTCCCTGCGCGATGGTTTTACGGTTTCCTCTTGCGACATCTGCACCGTCATGGCCGGGCTTGACCCAGCCATCCACGTCTTTGGTCCTCCGCGAAGAAAGTAAGACATGGATGCGCGGGACAAGCCCGCGCATGACGATGCGGTGGCAGCGTGTAGGAGATGCGTAGTGTAGGAGATGCGTAGCCCGCATGAGCGGAGCGATATGCGGGACCGGAAGAAAAGAAAACCCCGGATGTCGCTTTCGCTCATCCGGGCTACGCCACTGACGCTAATCCGCCCTTGTGGGGCTTGCTGTTGGCGATGACATCCGCGGCATCATCGGCGCGAAAGCGCCAGGCGATCCCTCGCCAACCAGATGACGGCGGCGCCAAGCAGCGCCATCGCCGCCATCAGGTAGTAGACGCCCGCTCCATGGCGGGCAAAGATCGCACCCGACAGGATCGATGCGCTGCTCGAGACAATGCCGCCAACGGCTGCAAGGTAGCCCTGCCCCCTCGCCATGACACCGATCGGCACATGACGCACCATGAGCCCCATGATGCCGACCTGCGTCAGCCCGAAGGTCAGTCCGTGTGCTGTTTGCACAACCGCGAGCACTTCGATCGAAGGAGCCTGCGCGGTGACGAGCCAGCGCACAACCGCGCTCAAGCCCCCGATCATGACCAGAACAGCGGGTTGCAGCGTGAAACGCGGCGATAACGCAAACACCACGATTTCCGCCAGCACGCCCAGCGCCCACAAACCGGCAATCGTCAGTCCGCCAAGCCCGGATAACTGCCAGGCGATCGAGGCGAAGGTGTAGTAGGCGGCGTGGCTACCCTGAATCAGCGCCGAGGCCACGATGATCGCGGCAAAGCCGGGCGCACGCAATAACGCCGTTGCCGGCTTTGGAGCAGACGCGGCCGGCTTTGGCCCGTCAAGCGGCTGAAGGCCGAGGCTGATGGCGGCGCCAACGCCGGCCACGGCGGCGATGACCCAGATCAAATGCGTCGCCGCGATGACATCGGCCAACAGCCCGCATGATAGTGCACCCACGACGAAGGCCGCCGAGCCCCACAGCCGCAGCGGCCCGTAGTCGAGGCCGTATCGCGCGACGCCGCGCAACGCATAGGCGTCCGTCAGTGGAACCATCGGAGTCCACATCGATGCCGTGACAACATAGGCAAGGAATACGGGGAGCGGCTGGACTTGCGTGCCCAAGATGACAAAGCCAAGCGTAGTCATGAGCGCCGTCACGATCATGGCGCCGCGCAGCGCGGCGTGCCGTTCGGCAAGGCCGGTCACCAATGGAAGGGCCGTAAATCGCGTCAGCGCGGGCACTGCCGTGATGACCCCGATCCAGGCCGCATCGATCCCCACCGAGCGCAGCCAAACCGGGAAAAACGGCAGGTGGCAGCCAACCAGGCTGAAGACGGCGCCGTAGAACAGCGCAAGGCGGCTGGCGAATCGGTTCGAGCCGCGTGTCGATGGCATGGGGATTTGTGATTCGGAAGGCATCAATTCAATTGCGATTCGGTCGATATCGTGGTGATCGTTAACGTAACGCGCGATGATTTGCGCGATGAGTTTGCCATGGCCGACGAAGCATTCGCCCTATCACCGATTTCCGCGCGCGCGGTCCAGCCGAGCGAGGCGGACTACGACGCGATCAGGGAAGCGTTCATGGAGACCTCGCGCGGCCGCTGGTTTCTCGGCGAGTATGCCAAGCGCAACCGCAATGCAGATACCAGCATGGTGCTCGATGCGGTAGCGCGGATCGAGGAAACGCTCGCCGCGCAGAACAAGCCAGCCCGCGATCCGGCGCTCGACGAGGCGCTGGCGGCAATCCGGGCCGCCCTCGATGCGGCGCGGATTGCCGCCTCGGCAGCCCTTGGCGACCTGCCGCTTGGCGAAAATCTGGCGCCGGTGCGCAAGGGCGCCCGCGTCATCCGGGAAATCTCCTGGCGTCTGCGCGAAATCGGCGCTGATGGCCGGATTTGCGATCTGATCGATTCCCAGGTCGGCGCCATCGAAGAGGCTTCCGGCAAATTGGCTGCGATCGATCCGGCCATCGCCCTGAGTGCCGCCTTCGAACTGATCGAAGGCCGCATCACAGCCTTCGATGCGAACCACGGGTCAGTCGCGGCCGCTGAAGCGGTTGAGGAAGCGCAAACCTCTTCGCCGCAATCTGCTGCAGAGACCCACTCGTTTGCACCTGCAGAAGAAGAGGAAATGGCGGCGTCTCCAGCGCCTGCCAACGCCTTGGATGTAGCTCGCGGCGATTTGGCCGAAGACGAAGCAGTGAAGGACATGGCCAAAGATATGGCCGAGGCGCAGGCCGACAGCGTCGCCGGCGAAGGCGAGGTCGCCTCCCGCGATCATGCCGCCCCGAGCGAGGAGGCGGAAGCCTCCGTTGAGACGGCGGAAGCATTCGCCGATGCCGCCGACGCCTATGAGGCGCAGGACGAGGCCGTGCTGGACATGATCGCGGCCGAAATGGCCGCACCCGATGCGGACGAGGCCTACGTTCCGCCAGGCATGAAGCTCGACGAAGACGAAGCCGCCGAGCCGCCCGAGGCTGAAGATAAGGCTGAACCCGTCGTCGTCGCCGCCGAGCGGACCTTGCCGGCGGCGATAACGGATCAACTCCCGCCCGAGACCGTCGTGCTTTCGCCTGACGCTGCGCCGGAATCGTATACCGGACCCTCTCCCGAG
>Ga0307474_10003353_pt1 | contig 11524 bp, 8 predicted proteins | sample atmos_gasesECM1C_2_FD_203312 | JGI IMG/M metagenome (GOLD analysis project Ga0307474, IMG submission 203312) | Hardwood forest soil microbial communities from Morgan-Monroe State Forest, Indiana, United States - atmos_gasesECM1C_05 | ecosystem: Environmental > Terrestrial > Soil > Temperate... | reverse complement strand
CAAGGAGAGATACGAGGCGCACCACAACGTGCGCATCAAGGACTCGGCCATCGTAGCCGCGGCCACCCTGTCGCACCGTTACATCACCGACCGCTTTCTTCCCGACAAGGCCATCGACCTGGTCGACGAAGCGGCAGCATCGCTCGCCATCCAGATCGGCTCTGTCCCCACCGAGATCGATCAGCTCGAGCGCCATGCCACGCAGCTCGAGATCGAGCGGGCCGCGCTCAAGCGCGAAACCTATGCCAACAGCCGCGCGCGTCTTGATGAAGTGGAGCGCGAGCTGGGAGAGATGAAGGAGCAGATCACCGCTCTGCGTGCCCGCTGGACGCAGGAACGCGAGGCCATTACTCGCATCAGCGACCTCAAGAAGCAGATCGAGGCCCTGCGTTTCGAAGCCGAAGAAGCCACGCGCCGCGGCCAGCTCGAGCGCGCCGCGCAGATCCAGTACGGCGAACTGCCTCGTCTTGAAGCCGAGCTGCGCAAGCTCAACGCCGAGCAGGACGCCTCCGGCACCCGCGAGCGCATGCTCAAGGAAGAGGTCGACGAAGAAGACATTGCCAAGATCGTGAGCAAGTGGACCGGCATCCCCGTCACCCGCATGCTCGAAGGCGAGGTGCAGAAGCTCATCCACATGGAAGAGCGACTGCGCGAGCGCGTGGTGGGCCAGGACCCCGCCCTCACTATCGTCGCCAGCGCCATCCGCCGTTCGCGCGCCGGGCTCAGCGACCCCAAGCGCCCCATTGGTTCCTTCATCTTCCTCGGGCCCACCGGCGTGGGCAAAACCGAAACCGCACGCGCGCTGGCCGAGTTCCTCTTCGACGACGAGCAGGCGCTCATCCGCATCGACATGTCCGAGTACATGGAGAAGCACGCTGTCGCTCGCCTCATCGGCGCGCCGCCCGGCTACATCGGCTACGACGAAGGCGGCCAGCTCACCGAGGCGGTCCGGCGCCGCCCCTACTCCGTCATCCTCTTCGACGAGATCGAAAAGGCGCATCCTGACGTCTTCAACGTGCTGCTGCAGGTGATGGACGACGGACGGCTGACCGACTCCAAGGGCCGGACCGTCGACTTCAAAAACACGGTGCTCATCATGACCTCGAACCTCGGCGCGGCGCTGCTCACTCCGGACGCCCTCAAGAGCGACCACGACTTCGATATGGCGCGCGAGTCCGTGATGCGCGTTCTCCGCGAGCACTTCCGGCCGGAGTTTCTCAACCGCGTCGACGACATGGTCATCTTCCGCCCGCTCAGTCACGCGCAGATGAACGAGATCCTCAACCTGCGCCTCGACGAGTTGCAGAAGCTGCTCGAAGACCGGCAGATCTCGCTCGAGCTCACCGAGCCCGCGCGGCAGCTGATTCTGGCCTCTGGCTGGGATCCGGTCTATGGCGCCCGCCCGCTCAAGCGCGCCCTGCAGCGCATGGTCCAGGACCCGCTGGCGCTCAAGCTCCTCGACGGCGAGATCCTGCACGGAGCGCACGTACGCATCGACGTCGACCGGCGCTCGAACCAGCTGCGCTTCGAGCCTATGGGACGCGAAGCCATGGCGTAAGCCACCTGCGGCGGGGCCAACTGGCGCTTCGCGCCCGAACCACAAATAACGAAGGCCTCGGGGATCTCCCTGAGGCCTTCGTTTTTGAGGTGACGAGAAGTCCGAACACTTATCGGCGGATCCCAATCAGGAAAGACGCCATCGCCAGCGCCAGGAACACGACCCGCCCGCGATGCAGCCGGTCCCAGCGCGTATGCTGCGTGCGCAGGGATGAGTTGTAGTCGTCAGGATTCATGGCCGCGATCCGGTTGTTGATGGGCACCAGAAAACTGACCGTGATGAAGATCACGATCGCCCACAACACCGCTGCGGCAGCAATCCAGAGGAAGTCGGTCTCATGACGCCGGACAGCACCCTCCGCGATCAGCAAGATCAGGCACAGCGCATACCAGAACGGCATGAATGTCCCAAGCCTGCGCGCGAAAAGCCGCGTTCCCGCCGCCTCTCCGAAGCCGCCGACCTGCGCCAGTACCGGATTGACAAACGCAGAGACAGCGAATTCCACACCGATGAGTGGACCGATCAGCAAGATGCTAAGAATGTCGAGGGCCAATCTCACAATTCAGCTCCACCAGCTAAGACGCCGCCCCGTCGCCGCGCGATTCAAAATGCCGCCAACTCAAATTCCCGCCGGCAAGACTGACCACTTCTTCATTGTTCAGACATTTCTGTCATGACAGAAATGTCTGATATACTCGACGCATGGTCCTCTCCGATCCCGCCCGCGAATTCATCCTCCACTGGGGGGAGATGGGCACCCGCTGGGGAGTCAATCGCACCGTGGCCCAGGTCCACGCGCTGCTCTATCTCTCGCTCGAGCCGCTCACCGCGGAAGACATCGCCGAGAAGCTCTCCGTCGCCCGCTCCAACGTCAGCACCAGCCTTAAAGAGCTGCAGAACTGGAACCTGGTCCAGACCGACAGCCGCATCGGCGACCGTCGCGACTATTTCCGCACCTCCGCCGACGTGTGGACGCTCTTTCTCACCGTGGTCGAGCAGCGCGTCGAGCGCGAAATCGTTCCCACCATGAGCATGCTGAAGCGCTGCGTTGCGGAGGCCCGCGCCGCGCGCCCCGCGCAACCGGTAGTCGCCGCGCGTATCGCCGCCATGCAGGTCTTTCTCGAAGAACTTCACGGCTGGTACACGCAAATCAAGAAGCTTCCGCCGGCCAGCCTGCACTCGCTCATCAGCATCGGCAGCGGCATCACCCGCTTTTTGCCCAAGCGTCCCAGGAGGCTCGACTGATGTCCGCCGCCTTAGCCACCGCGCCCGCTGTATCCACCACTGCCACGGCCGCCAGCGCTGACCACTTTCAGCGCTACTACGAAGAAGCCGGCCCCGACTACGCAGCCTGGAGCCCACACTTCAACATGCACTTCGGTTTCTTCCGCTGGGGCATGAATCCGTTCGCGCGCGAGGCCATGCTCGACAAGATGAATCGCGAAGTGCTCCGCCGCCTGCAACTCGACACAGAAGCGCCGCGCATTCTCGACATGGGCTGCGGCCTCGGCGCCACCCTGCGCAGCATGAGCCGCCGGCTTCCCTCTGCCCGGCTCCACGGCATCACGCTCGTTCCCTGGCAGCTCGAGCAGGGCCGCCTCCTCAACCAGGCCACTACGCAGACAAAGCGCATCGCCCTCACCCTCGGCGACTACCAGCACACCGCTTACGCCACTGCTTCCTTCGACGCCGTCTACGCCATCGAGAGCTCCTGCTACGCTGCCGGCCCAGGCAAATCCGCGTTTCTCCGGGAGGCCCGTCGTCTCTTGCGCCCCGGCGGCCGCATCGTCGTCGCCGACGGCTTTCTCGGCCCTGGCAAGCTGCGTGGCCCGCAACGGAGAATCTTCCGCAGGCTCTGCGACTGCTGGGCCATCGACACACTGGGCCAGATCGACGCGTTCACGCGCGAACTCGAGTATCTCGGCTTTCGCGACATCGTCGCCGAGCGCATTCAGTCGCGCGTCACCCCGTCAGTCCTTCACGTTCCCTGGGTCACGCTCCGGTTCCTGCTCACGTCCGTCCTCTTCGGGAAGCGCGCAATGACCCGCGCCCGCTGGAACAATATCCTCGCGCCCCTGCTCATGCCCTTCGTTGGCTTCCCGTTCGGCCCCATGGCCTACTACCTCGTCAGCGCCACCCGCGGTTGAACTCCCACGAGCGCTTCAAATGCCACGCGAAACCGCGCGCCGAGGCGTATCCATGGACAACGGCTATCAGCCGCCACGAAGGCCCGATTCATCCATCCCACCGCGCCGCATTCCACAGCTGCTTCTGTGCTTTTGTCCAGCCGGAAATTTCCCAATAAATCCTCCGTAACGCTCGCGCCTTGGCGTACACTATGGTCCCATACTGGTTTCATCGGATCCGCGTCTGTGGTGATGCGGTCTAGTCGATCTCCGGAGGAGTCTGCCGTGTGGCTTACCGATGTCGCAGTCAAGCGCCCCATTTCCTGCAATTTCACCAAGAAGGGGATTGTCCGTCCCATCCGCGGCCTGGTCCTGCATATCCAGGAGGGCTCGGAGAAGGGCACCTATAGCTGGTTCAATAACAAGGAGGCCAAGGCCTCCTCGCATTTCGGGAACCCCAAGGCTGGCAAGCTCGAGCAGTTCGTTGACACCGATGACATGGCCTGGACGCAGAAAGCCGGCAACCCTTACTGGCTCAGCGTCGAGAACGAGGGGTACCACGGCAACCGCCTCAATGACAATCAGGTCAATAACATTGTTCGCCTGCTGCTGGCGCTCAACAAGCTCGAGGGCATTCCGCTGACGCTGGCTGACAGCCCTTCCGGCTACGGACTCGGATATCATTCCATGGGCGGGAAAGCCTGGGGACACCCGCAGTGCCCCGGCAAGCCAATCATTGAACAGCGGCAGACGATCCTCTCACTGGCTTCCAGCAGCTTGAAGGGCCAAATGGGCGACTTCCCCATCACCACCAGCAACATGGCATAGCGATGAAACCATCGATCTTCCTTTTGTCTCTCGTGGTGTTCTGTCAGTGTGTCCCTGCCCAGGTGGCCTCCAGCGCGCGTGTCAGCTCCGAGGACGGCGGTCCGGTCTACATCACGATCGACGGCCAAGAGAAGCAGATCGCACGCCTGGGATACAAAGCCTGGGTGATCGACGACGGCCACCTCGTAGCCTACTCCTCCAAAGGGTCAGGGGGTTTCGAAAGCGAAGGCCAGACCGTCTATCTCTACAACGTCAAGACCGGTTTGCCGCGCCGCATTTTCTCGGCCAAGTTTGAAATCACCAATGTCCAGCGGGCCGAGAGCGCGAGTGGCAAGGTCGCATACCTGGTTTCGATGGAAGACGGAGGGCTGGGAGCCACTCACATAGCCGTCGTCGATCCCCCGCGTGGGCGGGTGTTCCATGAAGACAGCGCCAGTTTCGCCTCCGTTGAAAAGGGCCGGTTCACGGTCAACTGGTACAAGGACGAGGACTGGGCCAGGCTAGCCAACCACGCAGAGGTTCAGCCCACCAAATCGAAGCAATTCGACCTTGATGAGGTACTCAAGCCGAAACCAGCCCCGAAAAGCACTAGGAACCCAGGGTGAGTCGTGGCTGCGATGAGGCACGGCCTTTGGGCCGTCCGTGAGCGGCGCGGTGTCAAAGCTGGTCCCGTCTCCCTCAGGGACGAATCTGAGATCAAGCACTCGAACAGAGGTTCCCGAGACTACTGCCTGTGAAAAACGTTCACCGCTCCGTTGCGGAAACTTGCCATCCCACTCCACAGCTCAACGAGATGCGCTAGACTTCTGCGCATGAAAAACCTTCCCCGCGCCGCCACCGTTCTGCTCCTAGCCTTCGCCGCCACGCTCTGCGCCCAGGACTGGGCCAAAACACGCCTTGAAGCCTCCCCGCGCCACCGCGAATACGTCCCGCTCAAGCACGGCGATCGCACTGTCCGGGCGCTGGTTGTCTATCCCGAGGTCAAGGGCAAAGCCACCACCGTCATCCTGATTCATGAGATCTATGGCCTCAGCGATTGGGCTAAAGAGATGGCCGACGAACTCGCCGGCGCGGGCTTCATCGTCGTCGCGCCCGACCTTCTCAGCGGGAAAGGGCCCAACGGCGGCGGCTCCGACGCGCTGCCCAGCCAGGACGACCGCGTCAAGGCCGTCTCTGCGCTCGATCCCGCCGGCGTCCTCGCCGACCTCGATGCGGCCGCTGACTACGGCAAGAAGCTTCCCGCATCCAACGGCAAGATCGCGGTCGTCGGCTTTTGCTGGGGAGGCTCCAAATCCTTCGCCTTCGCGGCTCACCGCAAGGACCTCAGCGCGGCCTTCGTTTTTTATGGCACAGGGCCTGAAGATGTCTCCACCATCACCGCGCCGGTCTACGGTTTCTATGGCGGCAACGATGCCCGCGTAGGCGCCACTATTCCAGCTACCACCGCAGCCATGAAAGCCGCCGGCAAGACCTACGATCCGGTCACCTACGATGGTGCAGGCCACGGCTTCATGCGCGCCGGCGAAGATCCCGGCAACACCGAGCCCGGCAACAAAACCGCCCGCGACCAGGGCTTTGAACGCCTCGTCAAGCTGCTCAAAGCGATGAAGAGCGGGTCTGCGCGCACCACAACACCAGGCGGCAGCACCGTCGCACGCGACGCCCAGGCTCTATGCCACGACACCGCCGCCCCGGCCATGTAGCTTGCCACTCAACAAGGTTGTCTTCCTGAGAGAAGCCTAGCGAAGTCGAAGGACCAACGGTTGTTCTTGCCGTTGCTTTAGGAAGGGAACTCATGACGGTGCCGGGTGCCCCAGGTCTCGCATTTGAGACCTGGGATAGGACCCTCCTCGACTCACCGTGACAAGTGAAGTTTACTGGCCCAGCGCCGCTTCAACCGCCGACTGAACCTCGGGCGAGTCCGGTTTGGTCGCCGGCTCGAACCGCGCCACCAGTTTCCCGTTCCGATTGAAAAGGAACTTCGTGAAGTTCCACTTGATGTCGCCCGCGAACTGCGGATCGGTCGACTTGTCGGTCAGGAACTGGTAAAGCGGCGTCTTGTCCTCGCCCAGCACGCTTACCTTCGACATCATCGGGAAGGTCACGCTGTACTTGCTTGAGCAGAACTTCTTGATCTCTTCATCGGTGCCCGGCTCTTGCTGGCCGAAGTTGTTGGCCGGCACGCCCACAATCACGAAGCCCTTGTCCTTGTATTTCTCATACACCGCCTCCAGCGCTGTGTACTGCGGCGTGAACCCGCACTTGCTGGCAACGTTTACCAGCAGCACCACCTTGCCCTTGTACTTGCCCAGGCTCACCTGCTCGCCGTCGATCGACCGCATGGTGAAGTCGTAAATGCTCTTCGTCGCCGCCCAGCTCATCGCCGCCGCGACACACAACAGCAACGCCAAACCCAATTTCCGCATGACCTCTCCTTACACCGCAATGGCTTCGATCATAATCGCCCGCCCGCCCCGGAAATATCACGAAATTGTCACAAGCCGGCGCGTCACTTTGAGCAAAGTCGAAGCCAGTTCGTTTCGAGCAGGTGCCTCACCGTCGTTTTACACCAACTCAGCTTCGGCACTCTTTAGGACAATCGAGACCGTCTGGCTTCCTAGACGTGGATGCTTTGCCGTCAGTCGCGCGGTCCCTTCTATGAGCCCTGCCCGCACCCATACCGCGCACACGCCACCCACCAACGAAAACGGGTTGTCGCCAATCAGGCGCGCCGGCCCTTCCAGCGTGAATGAGATGGGATCGTTCGCGAGGGGCCGCACCGCGCCGAACTCATCGGTCACGCGCACCACCACGCGCGTACTGTCAGCCCCATCCGCCATCAATTCGTGGTCATCCGCCGCTAACTCCAACTTGCGATCGACGCCGCTGCCCGAGAGCGATTTGGAGATGACCTGTTTGCCGTCGATATAGCCGTCCACGCGAAGATCGCCCCATCCAAAGCGGATCTTGTCGCCATGCAACTTCGACATGTCCAGAATGTGCGGTGCGTATTTGAGGTGCGCAAACTCCTCGCGATCCGGATCGACTTCGGCCACCAGCTCCCATGGATTGTTCTCCGTGATTGTGGAGCGCATGTAGATCTTGAGGTGGTCGCAGTTGGAACAGAAGACCGCCTTGGTGAATCCCACCGATTCGTCGCCGCGAGCCCAGTGAAACGCCGGCTCCAGCACCACTTCTTCCGCGGGGTCGCATTGCGACTTGTAGAATCCAGCTGCCGCCTTCGGTTCCCGAAAAATATCGGTGACCCCGTGGTAGCAGATGCGGTCGCCGGAACCAAAGTCCCCGTGGGTGTTGTAGTCGAACGCGCACCAGCCGATTCCCCCCGCATAGCCGGGATCGGAGGCAAGCTGATTGTGGATGCGCGCGTGGCGCAGGGTGTGCTCGCGCTGCCTCTCGTCGTCGTCGGTGGTCTTGGTGGGGAAGGTGTGGCCCACGAACTCCGTGTTGAGATAGAACGGGTGATTCGGCGGCTTCAGCGGAAATCCAAAGTCGTTCATCGTGAACACGTCTTCCAGGAACTCCGATTCCTGAAAGTAGCGGATGCCGCCCGTCGGCCGCGAATCGTCCAGCGCGTGCGCCAGAGCATTGGTGCGCGTGTAGAAGCTGTGGTCGTCCCGCGACTCGTTGATGCGAACGCCCCACAGAATGATGGAAGGATGATTCCAGTCGCGGCGAATCATGCGGCCCACGTTGTCGATGGCCACCTGTTTCCATGGCTCGTCGCCAATGTGCTGCCAGCCAGGAATCTCTTCGAGCACCAGCAGCCCGATCTCGTCGCAACGATCGAGGAAGTGCCGGGACTGCGGATAGTGCGAGGTTCGAACAATGTTGCAGTGAAGCTGTTTGCGCAACACATCGGCATCCTGGCGTTGGGCGCGCGCCGGCATTGCCTGGCCCACGAACGGAAAGGTCTGGTGGCGATCCAGTCCCCGCAACTTCACCACCTTTCCATTCAGACTGAAACCATGATCGGTGAACTTGGCCTCCCGGAATCCGATGCGGCGCTCGTCCTCGTCAACGGCTGCGCCGTCCCCCAGGAGGCGAACCCGCACCATGTAGAGGCTCGGCGATTCAAGGCTCCAGAGATTCACCTTGCCGAACCCTGAGAGAGTGAGATCGTGACGCGTGGGGTCCTTGCGCGTCTCCACCGATGCGTACACGGGTGCCGCATTGTACGGATCGATTGCATCACCGGCGTCCGCAGCGGGAGTCGATCCGATCTCGACTTTTTGCGATGCCTTCGCCACTACTTTATCGCCATCGAGGAGTTCCGCCTCGATTGAGTAGGCTCCGGTCTGCCTGGGGTCCACAGTAACGAAACAGGAGAGCTCAACTACGGGATGATCGCTCATTACATCCTTCGGTCGCGCAAAGACATTGTCAATATAGGTGCCGGAGACCACGCGTAACGACACCTCGCGATAGATGCCGCCGAAGGTCAGGTAATCGATCTCGTACCCGAACGGAGGAATATCCGCACGCTCCGTAGAGTCGAGTTGAACAACGAGGACGTTCTCGCCGTCGGCATGAACGTGCGGAGTGAGCTCGAACGAAAAGGGCGTAAAGCCGCCCTTGTACTCGCCCAGTGCCACGCCGTTGATCCACACCGAAGAGGCTGTCATGGCGCCTTCAAAGTCGACGAAGACTCGTTTCCCTGCCGCCCTCTTCGGCAGCCGGAATCGCCGGCGGTAGGTCGAAATAAATGCATAGGACTTTTCGTCGAAGCTGTGCCAGGGAAGTTCGATGTTCGTATGCGGCAGCACCACCCGCTCGAATCCTGCGTCATCGAAGACCGGCGATATCGCATCGTCCACCTTCGCCGGCTTGTAACGCCAATTCCGATTCATGGGAAGAATCATGCGCGTGGAACTGCGCTGTGGCTGCGCGAAAGCCGTCACGCCCGCGACCGTGGAGCACGCCACCGTCGCTCCAGCTGCTTTGAGAAAATCACGTCGAATCACGATTGCTCCTTGAAACGCCCCCGACAGCCGCGCAGCGCCCGGCCCGGCGAAGATCACTTGCTTCCGCTGAAAGGCATCCTGGGATGCAAATGTAAACCTTTTCCCGTGGGTCATGGCAAGGAGATATACGCGCAGGGATGACTTCGCGGGCGGCTATTTCGGGCTACTGCCTCAGCTCCACCAGCGTTGCGCCCTGGCCACCTTCATTCTGCGGCGCCTCGGCAATCGTGGCTACGTGCGGGTGTCCTTTCAGGAAGTCGCGCACGCCGCGGCGTAGAATCCCGGCTCCGTGCCCATGAATCACCCGCACCCGCGGCAGACCGGCCAGAAAAGCGCGGTCGAGATATTTCTCCAGCTCCTCGGTCGCTTCGTCCACCGTGCGCCCGATCAGGTTGATCTCCATCCGCATATCGTCGGTATTCGCCGAGATCACTGAGACGTGCACGCCCTTCTGTTTCCGCGCGGCCGCTAGTGGGTCGGCTTTTGGGCTCGTCGGAGAGTCTGCTGTCCGCAGGACCTCGGAGAGGTCGTCCCGCTTCACGCGCATCTTGATTGGACCCAGCGCTACCTCGAAGACGTCCTTCTCCACCTCGCGCTGCACCACCGCAATCTTGTTCATCGACTTGATGCGCACCTGGTCGCCCGGCGCAACGTGGCGGAGCACGTGCGGCTGCGCGTTGGCGTCGCCCTGGTCGGCGCCCGTGCGGTGCGCCACTACCGTCTGGTTGAAGCTTTCCTGGAACTCCCGCCGCAGCCGGTTGATGCGCCGCTCCGCTTCCTTTGTGAGCTTCTGCTGCGCCGCGCGGTCCTCGATGGCACGCACGTTCTCCCGCATCTGGAACTCGAACTCCTTCATCAGAGACGCGAGCTTGTTTTCGAGTTCGCGCGTCCGGTTGCGGATCTCCACATCGCCCTCGCGCGCCAGCTTGGCCCGCTCCTGGTTCAGCGCGTACTGCTGTTCGCGGGTTGCCTTGCGCTCCTCTTCAAGCTGGGTGAGCTCCTTATGCAGGCGGTCGAGGAAGCGCGCGATGTCCACCTGCTGCGAGCCAAGCCTATGCCGCGCCGCCGTGATAATCGAGGTGTTCAGCCCCAGCCGCTCCGCCGTCGCGATGCCCGCCGACGCTCCCGGTACCCCCAGCCGCAGCTGGTAGTTGGGAACCAGCGTCACCTCGTCCACGCCCGCCGCCGCGTTCAGCACCCCGGGCGTGTTCGCGGCGTATACCTTCAGCGAGGTGTGGTGCGTCGAGATCAGCGACCAGGCGCCGGCGTTTAGAAAGAACGCCGCCACCGCAACCGCCAGCGCCGATCCCTCCTCGGGGTCCGTAGCCGACCCGAGTTCGTCGAGCAGAACCAGGGCATTCGAATCCGCCAGCCGCGACAGCCGGTCCAGGTTGGTGATGTGGGCCGAAAACGTCGACAGCGCCTCCTCGATCGACTGCGCATCGCCGATGTCGGCCAGGAAGGTGTGGAAGACGGGAAAGCCGGCCGCCGCGGCCGGCACGGGAATCCCCGCCTGCGCCATCATTGCCAGGAGCGCGGTCGTCTTTAGTGTCACCGTCTTGCCGCCGGTGTTGGGTCCGCTGATGATGAGCTGGCGGTGCTCGTGGGTAAGCTCCAGCGTCAGCGGAACCACCTTACCCCCAGTGGCACGCAGCCGCTTCTCGAGCAGCGGATGGCGGGCCGAATTCAGATTCAACCGATCCGTCGTAATGGACGGGGCAACGCAGTCGTAGCCGCGGGCGAAGCGGGCGCGGGCCAGCAGGGTGTCGACCAGCGCCAGCACCCGCGCGCCGGCTACCAGCGCATGCGCATGGGTTCCTACCTGGCGGGTGAGGGCGACGAAGATCCGGTGAATCTCAGCCTGTTCGTCCTCGAGCAGCCGAACCAGCTCGTTGTTCTGCTCGATCGTTTCGAGCGGCTCAACATAAACCGTCTGGCCCGACGAACTGGCGCCGTGGATGACGCCGGAGACGCGACGCTTGAACTCACTGCGGACCGGGATCACGAAGCGCTCGCCGCGGATGGTGATC
>Ga0307474_10003352_pt1 | contig 11525 bp, 7 predicted proteins | sample atmos_gasesECM1C_2_FD_203312 | JGI IMG/M metagenome (GOLD analysis project Ga0307474, IMG submission 203312) | Hardwood forest soil microbial communities from Morgan-Monroe State Forest, Indiana, United States - atmos_gasesECM1C_05 | ecosystem: Environmental > Terrestrial > Soil > Temperate... | reverse complement strand
CATACAGGCCGAATGTAAGGCTGCACTCTCTACCCGTGATCCAGAACCGAAAATATCGCTTGGCATGCAGGGGCGTCCATGTAAGGGCCTCGACGCTTCCTATCCCGCTAGGCGTTGCATGCGGGACGCTCAATCTCACAAGTGCTGAGGACGAGTTCGAATCGCTACCATCGGTCGGGCTTCATGCGCACTTGTAGGCCGGAAAATCGAGTGTCGCTAACAACTGCCGGCAGCGGCAGCATGTGATATTGATCGGCTCGAGCTTTCGTCAGTGACGGTAAGAAGAGTCAAGGCCCTGCTGCCTTTGCGCCTTGACTCTTCTTACCGTCCCTGACGAGCGCTAACCGGTCAAAATCACTTGGCCGACTTGCCCTCGCGCTTGCGCCTCGCTTCGTAGGATCTCAAGTGTGCATAGGCCGTGGAAAGCAGCGGTGATTGCCCTGAATTCGATGCGCGCCTGAGCAGGTCGCCGACGATATGATCCGCCTCGATGCGGCTGCCCTGCTCGATGTCCCGCAGCATCGAGGCTGTGAAGGTGGAACCGGGCGTCGTAAGAATACTTAAGCCGGCGTTGCTCGCGGCCTCTCGCGGCGGGAAGCCGTTCGCGGCGGCGATGGCAGCGCATTCTTGCAACAATTGCACCGGAATATTCTGCGCATCGGCTGCGACAATATCGCCGACCGTTGCGCGCATGAGGCTGGTCGTCGAGGCTGCGGCGGCGATGAACACCCACTTCTCCCACATCTCGTGGAGTATGTCGTGGCTCAGCAGCGCATCGAACCCGGGCACCCGCAGCGCTTCTGCGATCTCATCGATTGGAGCTTCACCGGCGTCGCGCGAACCGAATGCGAGGGCGTTAAACGTGCCCAATTGATGAATGCGTCCATCCGCATCGAGGGTCGATGAAATGCGCGCCAGTCCGCCCAACACACGGCGCGCGCCGAATCGTGCGTCAAGAATATCGAGGTGGCGCATGCCGTTCAGCAGCGGAAGCACACGCGAGTTTGGACCCATCCCGTTGGCGAAGTCCTCGATTGAGCTCTCCAAGTCGTAGGATTTGCTGCTGACGATGATCAGCCCGTAAGAGCTTTTGAGTTCTTTGGCGCTCACCAATTGCGGCGTCGGCAAATTGAGATTGCCCAAGGGACTGGTCACAATCAATCCGTCGCGGCGCAGTTGATCCGCGCGGCGCTCTCTGACCAGAAAAGTGACATCGCGGCCCGCCGCTGCCAGGCGAGCGCCAAAATAGCCGCCGATGGCGCCCGCACCGACTACGAGAATTCTCACTCTTTTTTGATTTCGTGACCGCCGAATTGATTGCGCATCGCTGCCAGCAGCTTGTCGGTAAACGAATCGTTATCGCGGGAGCGCAATCGCTCGAGCAGCGACAGCGTAATGACCGGCGCGGAGACGCCCAATTCGATGGCGTCGGCAACCGTCCAGCGCCCCTCGCCCGAGTCGGCTACATAGGGTGCTATGCCGGCCAGGGTGGGATTCTTGCTGAGAGCGATGGCCGTGAGATCGAGCAGCCAGGATCGCACCACGCTGCCATAGCGCCAAATCTCGGCTACTTGGTGCAGGTCGAGCTTGAATTCATCCTTGTGCTGCAGGATCGAGAAGCCCTCGGCGTACGCCTGCATCAATCCGTATTCAATGCCGTTGTGGACCATCTTGGTATAGTGGCCCGAGCCCACCGGCCCAACCCGACCCCAGCCCTGATCTTTTGCCGGCGCCAACGTCTCGAAAATCGGGCGCAAGCGCTCCACCACCGCTTCGTCACCCCCGATCATCAGGCTATAGCCTTCGGCCAAGCCCCATATGCCGCCGCTGGTCCCGGAATCGACATATTGAATCTTGCGTTGCGCGACCATTGCCGCGCGGCGTTGAGTATCTCGGTAATTCGAATTGCCGCCATCGATAATGGTGTCGCCCGCGGCGAGCAACGGCAGAAGATTCGTGATGGTGGTGTCGGTGATCGCACCCGCCGGCACCATGAGCCAGACCACGCGCGGCGCCTTGAGTTTTGCGACCATCTGCTCGAGCGAAGCGGCGGTTTGCGCCCCATTCTTTTCCAGCAGCGTGCGAGCGGCTTCCGCCGGGTCGTAGCCCACGACCTTGTGCCCGCCACGCATCAGACGCTGCGCCATATTCGCGCCCATCCGGCCGAGACCGATCATTGCAATTTCCATGACTCTTCAACCGTGTTCGCGCGAACGCATGGCCGTTGAGTATATCTCGGATTAGGGGCGTTTGAGGATCGTCATAACGGCAGGACTGCCCACGGCTTCGAAACGGCCGGTGAAGGTCAGCGCGCCGGTCAATGGATTCAAATGAAACGACGTGATGGAATCGCCGCGCTGATTGCAGGAGTAGAGAAATGCCCCGCCCGGATCAATGCTCAAGCTGCGGGGTGAGTCAGCGTGTACCCAGGTCTCCGAGATGTTGTGCAATTGGCCGTCTGTTGCTACGCCAAAAATCGAAACCGCATTGTGTAGACGATTCGCGACATAGAGATATCGGCCATCGGCTGTCATGATGATTTCAGAAGCAAGATTGCTGCCCGCAAACTTCGGCGGCAAGCTCGGCACCACTTGTTTGAGCTTCATGCCGCCGCGCGAGGCGTCGTAATCGTAAACCGCCACCTTGGCGTCATGCTCATAGAGATTGTAAAACACACGCCCGTTTGGATGAAAGAAAAAATGCCGCGGCGCGGAACCTGGTGGCGCCGGCACCACTGGCACCTCAGCAGGCAGCAGTTTTCCGGTGCCCGCGTCGAGGCGCCAGATCAGCGTGAGATCCAGCCCCGCATCGTTCGCGACGACAAATTGTCCGCTGGGATCCGAGGCCACCATGTGGAGATGGGGACCGTCGTGGTCGCTGGGCGCGAACTGCCCGGGCGGGTCATTCGCTCCGCGCGCATGATGCCGCGGGCCTACGCTCGGCCGTACGTCCGTTGCATCGCCCAGCGCACCATCGGATCCCACCGGGAAGACGGCAACGCTGCCGCCGCCATAATTCGCGGCGAACACGAACTTGCCCGACGGATGCACGCTGACATGCGCCGGTCCCGCACCGCCCGAACTTACCGCACCTATGCGCTTGATCTGCAGGGTTTCGTTGTCGATGGCGTACGAGACGACAGCGCCGCTGTGCGTGCCTTGGTAATTGTCGATCTCGCTGACGGCGTAGAGCCGGGTCTGTGCGGCATTCACGGCCAGCCAGGTCGGATTGCGAATGTCGTCGATGACCTGCAGCTGGGTCAACTCCGCGGTCGCCGCGTCGAGCCGAAACAGATAAATGCCGCCGCCATTTGGCGTATAGGTGCCGACGTAGGCGTAGTGAAAGGTCTGCGGTACGGGTGCGGCGGCCGGTGCGGCCGCATACATCAAGCGTGGCCAAGCCGTCGGCACGAGCAGCGGCGCCGTCCGCAGCAAATCGCGCCGGGTAATTCTAGATCTCAAAAATCCTTACCCCGCTGGCGCAATGTTCAGCGTTCAGTTGTTCAAAAAGAGCGTAATGCTGTTCGCGGAAAAAGCAAAGCTCGACGCCGTATATTGCCCGATTGCCGTCATCCCCGTCGCCAACGTGGTGCCGTTGAGTTCCGTTTGCAGCTGCGTGACGAATGCACCGTAGGTCTCGAAATTCTCGATCGTCGAGGAGGATGCGTGTCCGATGGAAAATACCGCGCTCGAACTGCTTGCCGGCGTAATCGTCGGATTGGATGCGAGCCCCACCAAATTGATGATTTGCGAGCCGATTTGGATCTGATGCCGCGAACCGAAGTTGCCGGCGGCGGCATTGAGCACAATAGAAGAGCTATCGAAAGAACTGAATGGCGACGCCGCGCCGCCGCTCCAATCGATCACCAGCTGCGCGTTGATAGTGGTCGGATCGAGCAGCGTGGAAGCGGTGAAATTTGGCGCTGCGGTAGCAAATGTATTGGTGAAGCCGGTGACGACGACCGGCGCCCCCACGGTCGAATTCGAAAGATCCGGCGGGCTGCTGCTATTGAAGGTCACCCCGTATTGAGTCGGACTTGCGCCGCTGCCGGTGAAGTCGAACGCGCTGATCGCGCGGCCGCCGATATCGGTCAAACTAAGCGTCAATGAATTACTGCCCTGCGCGGTCACCAACCCTGAAGCCGAAGTTTGATCGAGACGCACCCGACCTGCGCTGGCGTCGAGAAGGACTTGTCCGGTGCTCGTGTTGCTGGCCGTACCGAAGGCCTCAATGACCGATCCCACAGAAATCTGTTGCGGACTGATCCCTTCTTCCACGGACTGGCCAAAGAAAGTAACCAAGGTGCTCGGTCCGACATTGACGATAGTGGTCCCCGGGACCAGGGTCGCGGTGCCGCCACCCTGAGTCAAGGTCGCATCTTCCAGCCCCAGGGTGTTGCCGCTGCGCGCCGATACCGTGCCCGATAAGCGAGCCAATCCGACGCCCTGAAGACTGCCATCGACCAAGACCTGCGACGCGCTGAACGTCACGGTGGATGTGGTCGAGCTGGTCGGTGTGGTAGCCAGCGGCGTCGTCGGTGTGGTTGTGTCGGGTGAGGTAGTCGTCGCGGGCGGTGTGGTTGTGTCGGGCGGGGTAGTCGTCGCGGGCGGCGTGGTGGTGTCGGGCGAAGTAGTCGTCGCAGGCGGCGTGGTCGTGTCGGGCGAGGTAGTCGTCGCGGGCGGCGTGGTCGCCTGCGGGATGATGTTAGTCGAGTTCGAGACGGTGAGTGTGCCGAACACCGTCATCACCGTGCTCGACGGCAGTCCCACGATCTCCGTCTGGCCTTGGGCACCCTCAAACACAAAACCATTGATCTCGTAGGTGGTCGTATCGCTCGATTCGATCGAGAGGCTCCCAAGCCCAGCCGTGGTGCTATCAAAAGGCATCACACCCGTCGCCAGGAAAGAATTGTTGGCGGTCAGCAGCGGTCCGTTGAGGCGCACTTGCTTGGCATCGATGGGCTGCATGCTCGCCGAGATCAGCGGCGTAATAGATACGGTACCCTTGCTCAAGTTGATGAGGTTTGAGGCTGCCAGATTGAAGCTAAAGGATAGCCGGGCAGCCTGCTTGGCGGCGCTGCGCAGCTGATCGGAGGGATCCACCGACACGATCACCCGCGCCAGGCCCAGTGCCTTGCCGCTCGAATCCACGGGCGCCAGCGCCACGCCGTCAAGACTGCCATCGTCATAGATAATCTGCGCGGTACTGTAGTCGAGCGTAATTTCCGCACCGGCATACGTGCCCTTCGGCACGGTCGGCGCGCCAAGAATCTCGCTCCAATCAGTGACTTTTGTAAAATCTACGGTGGTTTCCGCCGGTAGGATCATCAGGCCCGGCTTGCCGCTGGATGTCAGCAGTTGAATCGATGCCACCCCGACCCGATAGGTAACAAAGCGATCCGACGAGGGCGTGGCGGTCAGCGTGACGACCGTGCTGCCGTTGGTGCATGCCCCGAGCAGCAGAGCCAAGAATAGCGGCACCGCAAACAGCTTGGAAATGAAGTCCCGCATGCAGTCTATTGTTGTGCGATTCGCGCTTTGTGAAAAGCGCAAATGAAGAAAAGATCTGTGAAGTCACTGTAATGCATAAGGTCCGTCGCCGAGCCGCGACAGCGCTTCATGTAAAGCCCTAACGCGCGCGTGAAATCGCGATGACATCGTTCAGAAATACAGGCGCAATCTGTGTTTTCGTGGCAAGTACTGTCGCTTTCATTTGGCAGCGACGAAACGCTTCACGGCATTTCAGGTTTTGCCGGCAGGGGTTCAACAGGAACCTCCTGCGCCGCCGAGCGACGGGTCTGTTTGGCGTCTTGCCGAGCTTTTCTGGCGGCTTCCTTTTGCTTTTTCGCGTGACGGTAGTTCGGCTTGGCCAAATTAATCTCCTAAAATCTATATAAATCAATTAGTTATATGCATTATTGAAACCTGGCCGCTTCTGCGTGCAATTGCCAGGATCGCTACTATACTTCGGCGTGGCCGAACAAAAACAAAAGTCCTGGCTTGCCTCTGCAAATGCTGGCCTCGCCATTCTTGCCTTCATCAATTTATTCAGCTATCTCGACCGCTACGTCGTCTCCGGCGTCCTCGAAAGCCTCAAACATTCCGACCTTGGATTGTCCGACACCAACTTGGGTTCGTTGATGTCCGGCTTCTTGATCGTCTATACGTTGCTCGCACCCGTGTTCGGCGCACTCGGCGACCGCCGCTCGCGACCGCGCCTGATCGCGCTCGGCGTGGCGTGCTGGAGTTTCGCGACGGCGCTGTCCGGATTCGCCGTCAACTTTCTCACGCTTTTTGCGGCCCGCGCGGCGGTGGGCGTCGGCGAGGCCGCATACGTCACCATCGCGCCGAGTTTGTTGTCTGACTATTTCCCCGTGCGTCAGCGCGGCCGGGTCATGGCGATATTCTTCTGCGCCATTCCAGTCGGTTCCGCTTTGGGCTACGTGGTTGGCGGACTGGTGGACAAACATTACGGCTGGCGCGCGGCGTTTTTCGTTGCCGGCGTCCCCGGACTGCTGCTCGCTGCATTGTGCTTGATGCTGCGCGATCCGCCGCGCGGCATCCAGGATCAGGCCGCAGGCGATGCGAAGCCCGCAGCCAGCAAGCCGCAATCCAGCATCAGCCGGGACGCGTGGCGGACCTACGGGCGACTGCTTCGCAACAAGCCCTACGCGCTCACCGTCTTCGGTTATGCAGCCTACACGTTCGCCATCGGCGGCCTGGCTTACTGGATGCCGGCATTCCTCGAGCGGGTTCGCGGCATTCCCCGCAGCGAAGCCACCGTGAGTTTTGGCACCATCGTGGTCGTCACGGGATTCGTGGGCACGTTCGTCGGCGGCTGGATGGGTGATTACTTTGCGAAGAATTCGCGGCAGGCGTATTTGTGGCTGTCGGCCTACGCCACGCTCGCAGCGGCGCCCTTTGTCTGGTTGGCCCTCACCACGAACTCGACGACAATGTACACGGCATACATGGTGACCGCGCAACTCTGCTTGTTCCTGTCAACCGGTCCGATCAACGCCGCCATCATCAATCTGGTCATCGCCAGCGAGCGGGCCACTGCGATCGCGCTGAGCGTCTTCGCCATTCATCTGCTCGGTGACGCGCTGTCTCCATTGATGGTCGGCGCACTCTCGGACGCCTTCACGCTGCAGGAAGCCATTAAGATTCTGCCCGTCGCCGTGTTGGTCGGCGGATTCGTGTGGGTGTGGGCGGCCCGCGCTCAGGCCGCATCGAAGCCGGTCAATTCAGGGGAATAAGAAGCGTCGAGTCCTCTCAGCGTCCCTGGCGAGCGCTGTCGATCTCTGCGAGCCGCTCCTTGATATCGCTGCGCGCCTCCATATCTTCGATCGCCACAGTAAGTTTACGCTGCCAATTTGGATACTCGGCGAATGTTCCGGGCACGTTCACAGGATCGATCATTCCCAGCAGATCCTCGAGTTGCAGCGCGACCAGGGCGGTCGAGGAACGCGCCAAGTAAAGATGCAGCGCTTGGCCCAGTTCGTCGGTGTAAGGCTCGAGCGGCGCGCTGGGATGCGCCGGATTGAGTCCCTGTTCGCGCAGGGCCGACAGCAGCATTGCGCGATCATTGTCGCGCTCGCGGACGACATCGCTTTCAATCTCTGCGCTGGGATAAAGATTCAAGCGATGGCGAAGCTCGATGTCGCGTGCCTCCCAATAGCTGTGCAGCGTCGGTAAATCGTGCGTGGTGGCCGCGGCGAGCGCATGTCTTTCGAATTCATCCGGCCTGCGAAATCGTCCCGGGACCTTCTCGAAGAGCAGCACCTTGTAGTGATAGAGACCGAACTCGGGCATCGCCAGGCGCATCTGATCCGGCACGACGCCGAGATCTTCGCCCACGACCAGGCAGGAACTGCGCGCACTCTCGAGACTCAGCACGGTCAGAAGCTGATGCAGCGGATACTGGACATACGCGCCGGCCGTTGCCGCGCAGCCGGCCGGAATCCACCACAAACGGCAAAGGGACATCACGTGATCGAGGCGCAGTGCGCCGTAGTAGCGCATGTTGTCGCGGATCAGGTGGACGAATCCATGCAGAGGTCGCGCCTCAAGGACTGCCGGGTCCGGCGGAGGAATTCCCCACCCCTGGCCCTTCAGCGCCAAAGGGTCCGGAGGTGCGCCTATCTCGGCGCCGAGACAGTAGCTGGCTTGATCCACCCAGGTCTCGGAGCCGGACGGATTGGCTCCCACCGCATAGTCTCCATACAATCCGATCGGCATGCCGAGTTCGCGCGTCAGCGCCTGCGCTTGCAGCAGCTGCTCGTGCGCCAGCCATTGCAAATACGCATAGAACTCGATCTCCGTGGGATGTTCGAGCGCGAAGCGTGCCGCCGCGCTGCCATTCACGTCGCGGTATTCCTGCGGCCAGCTCATCCACCCCGATGCAGAGCCGTGCGTTGCGCGAAAGTAGCGATCCAACGCGTCGAACCGAGCATGCAACTGCAGCGGCAGCCCGCGCCGCGCGATGAATTCCAGAAAACCGCGCCCGCGTTCGCTGCGCGTCGCCAGGTGCTTGTCGCGGAATTCTTGATGGAGCAGCGCAAGAATTTCGAATTTCAAATCCGCGACGCCGCGATAGTCAACCAACGCCTGCGCGCGCAGCACCTGCAAGCGCTGTGCGAATTCCGGATCGGCCACGCGCGCCCGCGCGCCCGGGCACTCCGCAAATTCAGGCACGGCCGGGACGGAAATGTACAAAACATTGAGGAAGTGCCGGCTCGATGCACTGTAGGGACTTGATCGCGCCGGATCGGCCGGTGCCAGTGCGTGCAGGGGATTCACGCCGATGAAGCCGGCACCGCATGAGGCCATCCAACGAATCAGCATTTCCAAGTCGCCGAAATCGCCGATGCCCCAATTGACATGCGAGCGCACTGTATAGAGCTGCACCGCAATTCCCCAGAGGCGCCGACCGGCGGCAAGCGCGGACGGTTCGAAGCATTTCGGCGGGGAAACCATCAACAGACACCGGTCGGCCGCGCCGCCGGCTATTTTCGCCTCGAACTCATGGTAGCCGGGCGGCAGATCGGCGGCCAACTCGAAACGGCGGCGCGTAATCCATGACCCTGCTGCCTCGCCGCGCCAGACTTCCGCGCAATCGGCGCTCGACACTGCGCCGTCCAGCCGCGAGCCGTCTTCCAAAAGCACGCGCCACACAATCGATCCGCCGAACTCGCGGGCAGTGACATTGATGTCAAACCCGATTCTCGAATTTCGCGCCATGGCCACGGCAGGCAGGAATTTGCGCCAACGAGCGGCTTCGATGTGCGCGATTTCGGCGGCGAGTGCGCTGTTGTCGTCGACGGCGCAGCCCATGGCACTCAAGATGCCGGTCTTGGTCTCCAAGCTGAAGTGCTGCGGATCGCCGCGATAATTATCGTAGGCATCGGCGATGCCGCGCAGCTCGGCCAATCTCTCGATCAATGCCTTGTCCACGAATCAGCACTCCAATAGCGCGACGCTGCGGGACTTGAGCGCGTAATTTTTCGCCTTGCCAAGGCTGTTGGCCGCCAGATTCTCCGACGCGGTGTCGAACAGGCAAATCCAAGGGCCGTGCGCCGGTGCAACCGGCAGAACAAACGGCTGCTCCGAATCCGCCGCGTTCACCAATAACAGGAGGTGTTCCACCGCGCCCGCATGCTCCCCGAACCAAATGCCTAGGGTGCGCTGATTCGCATCCTGCCATTCACTTTGCGTCATCTCGGTGCCGCGAACGTTTAACCACGTCACGTCCTTGACTCCCGCACGTGACGCGGTGCCCTTCAAGAAGGTCTCGCGGCGAAATTCGATGTGCCGCCGGCGCAGCTGCGCAAGCAATCGCACGAACTCCAACAAGTCGTGATTCGCAGCGCGCAGGCGCCAATCGACCCACGAAATCTCATTGTCCTGGCAGTAGGCATTGTTGTTGCCGCCCTGGGTGCGACCGATTTCGTCGCCGGCTTGCAACAGAGGAACCCCCTGCGATAGGAACAACGTCGCAAGGAAATTGCGCATTTGTCTCTTGCGCAGTGCGACGATGCCAGGATCGGTCGTGGGTCCTTCGCCGCCGCAATTCCAACTCAATTCGTTTTTATGGCCGTCGCCGTTGTTCTCGAGATTGGCCTCGTTGTGCCTTTGGTTGTAGGACACCAGATCATTCAGCGTCATTCCGTCATGCGCGGTCAAAAAATTCACGCCCGCGGTAGGTTTGCGTCCGTTGTGGCGAAATATATCGCTGGAGCCGGCGAATCTTTCCGCGAACTCGCCGAGCTTGCCGACATCGCCGCGCCAGAACGCGCGCACTGTATCGCGGTAGCGGTCATTCCACTCGGACCAGCCGGGTGGGAAGTGCCCGAGCTGGTAGCCGCCTAATCCTAAGTCCCAAGGTTCCGCAATCAGCTTGACGTAGGCCAGCGCGGGCTCGGCACGCAGCGTCTTGAACAGCGTGGCGTGCGCGCTGAACCCGTCGGCCTCGCGTCCCAGCACCGTCGCCAAGTCGAACCGGAATCCATCGACGTGCATTTCCTCGACCCAGTACTTGAGGCAATCGACGATGAGGGCACGCACGCGCGGATGCCCGCAATTGACGGTGTTGCCGGTTCCGCTGAGATTCTCGTAAAGACGTAGATCCGCCGGATTTAAGCGGTAGTACACCGAATTGTCGATACCGCGCAGGGACAGAAGCGGCCCGCTTTCGTTGCCCTCGGCAGTATGGTTGAACACGACGTCCAAAATGACTTCGATCCTGGCGGCGTGCAGCGCTCTGACCATGGTCTTGAATTCGAGCACCGCATCGTCAATGGCGTACTCATTCGCCGGAGCAAACCATGCGACAGGATTGTAGCCCCAGTAGTTGCGCAGTTTGTGATCGACCAAGAATTGCTCGCTGACGAAAGCCTGACACGGCAGCAACTCCACGGCGGTTACGCCCAGAGACTTCAAGTGCTCTATCACCGGCGCCACCGACAGACCGAGATAGGTGCCGCGCCATTTCTCCGGCACCGCCGGATGCAGCCGGGTAAATCCCTTCACGTGCAGCTCATAGATGACCGTGTCGCGCCAAGGCACCGTCGGCGGCCTGTCGCCATTCCAATGAAATGCCGGGTCAATGACACGCCCGCGAAGCGGCGGCCGGGCCGAGAGCGCGCGCGCGTACGGATCGATCAAGGGCACGCTCGCGTCGAAGCGCTGGCCGTGTTGCGGGTCGTCGACGCCATGAACGCAAAATGCGTAGTGGGCACCTAAGCTGCAATGGCGCGGGGAAATCAGTCCGTGCCAGACATCCGCGGTATGCCCGGGCAAATCATGGCGCGCAATTTCCGCGCCGCCGGCGGCATCGAATAGACAGACTTCGACCCGGGTCGCATTGCTCGAAGCCACTGCGAAGTTGACGCCGCGCTTGCTCCAGGTTGCGCCGAGCGGTCTCGGGGTGCCCGCATAAATGTTCTTCACTTCATGGCCCCGCAAAAAACATCGCGCCGAGCGGCGGCAAGTTCAACCGCAAAGACTGCGGATGCCCAAAAGAGC
>Ga0307474_10003350_pt1 | contig 11534 bp, 8 predicted proteins | sample atmos_gasesECM1C_2_FD_203312 | JGI IMG/M metagenome (GOLD analysis project Ga0307474, IMG submission 203312) | Hardwood forest soil microbial communities from Morgan-Monroe State Forest, Indiana, United States - atmos_gasesECM1C_05 | ecosystem: Environmental > Terrestrial > Soil > Temperate... | reverse complement strand
CGAGGAATTGTGCTACGACTATCAGATCCAGCGTGATAGCGACGATCCGCCCAACGTCGATGTGGTCTACGCGTGCCGCTGCGGCGCCAAGAGCTGCCGCGGCAGCATGCTGGAGGCGGCCAAAAAGCCGCGCAAGACCACACGGCGTGCGCCGAAGCGCGGCGACTGAGCGTCGTCTCCATCATCTCATGAGCATCGGCGTCGAATGGGTCGACGGCATCGCGGTTCTAGACGGCTTCCTCGCGCCAACGCAGGTGCGAGCCCTGCTCGATTGCGCTCGTTTGCGGCGCGGACGCGGTGAGTTCGCGGCGGCGCGTATCGGCAGCGAGCGCAAACTGCAGCGGCGCCCGCAGATTCGCGGCGATTCCATCTGCTGGATCGCTGTGCCGCTCTTGCCGGCGGAGCAGATGCTGCTCGAGGAACTCGAGCGATTGCGCCTGCATCTGAACGAGCGCGATCTGCTCGGATTATTCGAACTCGAATTGCATTACGCATGGTATCCGGCCGGCGCCGGCTACGCGCGCCACGTCGATCAGCCGCAGGGACGTGCGCAGCGCCAGGTGTCGCTGGTGCTGTACTTGAACGAAGATTGGACTCCCGCCGCCGCAGGCGAACTGCGTTTTTTCGACGCACCCGATCGCCATCGAGATATCGAACCGATCGCGGGCCGTCTCGTGTGTTTTCTCACACCGGGCCGCGAGCATGCGGTGCTGCCGACGCGGCGCGATCGTTTGAGCATCAGCGGCTGGTTCCGCACGCGCAGCTGACGGCGATCGCGCGCTGAACATAATCGTGTCGCGCGGCGATCTTGAGCGCGCCGCTCGTTTCAAGCGCCTGAATCGGACACGTTATGTCAGTTGTCCGCACGCAACGCGCATTGCGTGACGCAGTTAACTCCGCACTCGCGAGTGCCGGCATAACTTGGACACCCCTCGATCATCGTTCCCAATCACATGCAAGCAGGCGGACGTACACTACTCATTGGCGTTTGTTCGCTGTTGCTGCTATCCGGCTGTGGATCCAGTTCCTATAGCAGCAGCCGCGGAACGATCGACAGCAGCAGCGGTGTCGTCGGCACGGGCGGCAACAACCCTCCGGGCGACCCCATCAGCAGCGGCAGCGGCCCTACCGGCAGCAGCGACACGGTGATCGCCACGGCCTCGGTCGCCGGTACCATGTCGGTCACCGTCGGTGCCAAACAAACGCTCAGCATCACGTTTACCTCGAGCGACGGCAGCCCGATATCCGGGTTTGGAATTTCGGGCAATCTCGCAACGCTGCCGGCCGGCTGGAGCGGACCCGGCACCTTGAGCTGCGCGTCGGTCAGCGCGGGCAGCGGCTGCGTCCTGAATCTCACCTATGCTCCGTCGGCGGTCGGCAGCGGCACGCTGACCATCAATTATGTGTACGTCGACAATGCGACGGTGCCAAATACCAACGGCTCGGTGATCATCGCCTATGCCGCGACCGCGGCCAACAATATCGTTGCGTCGGCGTCTCCGACCGGCGAGATCGACGACGCGGTCGGTGCGGGCAGCCAATCCGTCACGTTAAGTTTCACGACCGACGACGGCAACGCGGCCACCAACCTCATGCTGACCACCGACCTCGCGGCATTGCCTGCGGGCTGGAGCAGCAGTGCGGCAAGTTTTTCCTGCGCCATCGTCAGCGCCGGCAGCGGTTGTCAGCTGCCGCTGACCTTTGCACCGGCGGCCTCCGGCCGCGGCACGCTCACGTTGAACTATAGCTACGTGGACAATTCCGGCATGGCGCGCAGCGGGGCGCTCAACATTCCCTATGCCACGTCGGCCGCAAATACTGTGGTCGCCACGGCCGCGCCGGCGGGCGAGATCAACGCAGTCGAAAAGTCCGGCGCACAGCCGGTGGCCGTCACCTTTACCACCGATGACGGCAAGGCGGCTTCCGCCCTCTACATCACGTCCAATTTGGCGGCGCTGCCCGCCGGCTGGAGCAGCGGCTCGCGCAGCTTTTCCTGCGCCGGCGTCAGCACCGGCAACGGTTGCCAGCTGCATCTGACCTACGCGCCGGCGGCATTGACGAGCGGCACGCTGATATTGAATTACGCGTACACCGATGGCGGCGGCGTCCCCCGGACTGGATCACGGAATTTGAATTACGCCGCAACGACCAACGACAATGCAATCGCCACCGCGGCACCGAGCGGCCAGATCAATGCCGTGGCGCTTTCAGGGAGCGTACCGGTCTCATTGACGTTCACGACCGATGACGCCCGCGAGGCGACGGCGCTGCAGCTGACCAGCAGCTTGAGTGCGCTGCCTCCGGGCTGGAGCAGCACGGCGAACTCTTTCTCGTGCAGCGGCTTCAGCAGCGGCACGGGTTGCCAGCTGGTATTGGCGTACGCTCCAACACTGGCGGGCGGCGGCACGCTGATCTTGAGTTACACATACCTCAACAATGCGGGCCAGTCCAAGTCGGGCTCGGTGAACATCGCCTATCTCGCGACGACGAACGACAACGTGGTCGGGACTGCGGTGCCGGCGATGCCTGCGGTCAGCATCAGCGGCACCGGTATGCCGGCCACGGCCCCGGTGACGGTCACCTTCGCCACCGACGACGGCAATCCCGCGAGTGGTTTGGCGATAACCTCCGATCTCACCGTGCTGCCCACCGGCTGGAGCAGCGCTTCTACCAGCTTTACCTGCGCCACGGTGAGTGCGGGAACCGTCTGCCAGTTGGGGTTGCTGTATGCCCCGACCGTGGTCGCCAACGGTACGCTGTTCTTGAATTATAGTTACAACGACAATTCGGGCGCGGCCAAGACCGGCTCCGTCAGCATTCCCTACACCGCGACGCCCTGACCATTCCATTGCTGCCGGCGGCCGCTGCCGGGGGCATCGAGTCACGGGTCATTGGCGGCGTCGCGCAGCAGGTCGCGCCACAGATCCAAGAATTGCGGTGTCGGTGCCGCGGTGAGCACGATCTCGATACGGCTGTCGCGCCGGTAGGCGCTATCCTCACCCGAGAGCCCGTGCCCGTGGCTCTGGATCGACCACGAGGGTCCGGGCCCCGTGCGAAATACCGCCTTCAGCCGTCGTACCCAACCCGCATAAGCTTGCAGCAGCCAGGACAGCCGCGGCTCGATCACGACCCGCGAAAAAATCAGCTCGCGCGGCAGTATCCAACTCACTGCCCAAAGCCCGAGCTGTTGCAGCTGCGTTTCGCTGCCGGCACGGCCGCCGATGCAAAACGTCGATTGCGCGGCGCCGGACTCGCCCGTGTCACGCACCAGAGTGAAGCTTGCCGGCCGCTGATATTCCGCCAGTGCCGCGGGCGGCAATTCGCCGTTGCGGCAGCTGCCGAGGTAGCGCTTGGCCGGGTACTGCGCAGCGGCGATTTCCTCAAACGCCTGTTGTTCGCGCGGGCCGGCGAGATCCGGTTTCGACAGCAGCAGCACATCGGCCGATTGAATTTGCGACCATTCATTCGACCCATGCGTGCGCAGGACACGCTCGGCGTCGAGCGCGTCGATCAGGCAAACGACGCTGTCCAGGCGCAGCGCACGCTGGCTTTCGTAGACGCTCAAGGCATCGACGATATCGGCCGCGTGGCCGGCACCGCTCGGCTCGATGAGCAATCGGGCGGGCCTGAAGCTGCGCAGAATGTCGCGCAGCTGTTTGTCGAACTCGAGTTCGCCCACGCAGCACAGACACCCGCCGGCAACCAGACGCACTTCATACTGTCCGTGCGCAGCTTCGGCCACCTTGAGTGCATCGAGACCCGCGTCGGTAAATTCATTGAGAATCACCATCCACAGCTCGTCCGCCGGCTTGTTGGCCATGAGCCAGCGAATGGCGGTGGTTTTGCCCGACCCGAAGCCACCCGTGATGACATGCGCCCGTGTGATTGCGCCGCTGCCGGCCGCTCGCGTCAATTTGCAATACTCCTTGCGCTAGTATCGTGCGGCCATGTCCGCGCGACGCTCGCGAACATGGCAGTGAAACGCCTCGTGCGGGCGCAGGCGGTCTGAATCGTCGTTTAGCGGCTGGCACGAATGTTGCTTGGTCTCCATGGTGTAGTATAGCGGGAGTCTGCCGTGAGGGGCCGCAACGGTACTCCCGCCCCTTTGAAGTATTGGTTGCCTATGCGCTTGCCGTCGCTCAAGTTTCTCAAGACCTTTCAGGTCGCGGCCAAGCTGCAAAGCTTCAAGGCCGCCGCCGAAGAGTTGTTCGTAACTCCGTCCGCCGTGAGCCATCAGATCAAGGCGCTGGAGCGGCAGCTGGGTGTCGCGCTGTTCGAGCGCGGTGTGCGCATGCTCACGCTGACCGATGCCGGGGCGCACTATCTCGAGCACATCAACGATATTTTCGCGAAGCTCGAATCCGTCACCGAGCAGCTTCAAGTTCGCTTCGGCCGCACCATCATCCGGCTGAATGTGCCGCCGTTTTTCGCCAACGAATTGCTGCTGCCGCGCCTGGCGTCGTTTTCTCAGGCACGTGAAGAGACTGACATACGCATCGAGACGGCGTTTTCCGCGCCCAAGACCCATCCGGCGGAAGCGGACCTGTCCATCGTCCTGGGCTCCGGTCCCTGGGATGGCCTCACGGCTTACGAACTGTTTGCGCAAAGCTTCATCGCCGCGTGCTCCCCGGCCTTCCTGCTCGAGAATCCCATCAACTCCTATGCCGATTTGAGCGGCAAGACCTTGCTGCTCCATGAAGAGCGGCGTGAAGCGTGGGAGCGCTGGGCGGCGGGTTTGGGAATCGAGCCGATCAAGCCCAATCGGCTGGTGCGTCTCGACACGATGTCGGCGGTGGTGCTGGCGGCCGAGCAGGGCGTCGGCATCGCCTTGGTCCCGTCCCGCTTGAGCGCCGATCGCTTCGCCGCCGGCGGTTTGGTGAAATTATTCGCAGCGGAATTGACCACCAACGAGAGCTACGTCCTCTTGCACAGACCCGAGGACCGCAAGCGCGAGGATCTGCAGGAACTGACGCAATGGATCTTGAGCGAGTGTCGCGTTGCTTGACTTTGGGCGGGCCGGACTTGATTGTCACGGGACAGCCAGCGCCACGAATCCATGCTCCGCACCGCTGGCGTCGTACCAAAAGCCCGTGAACTCATTGAGGTCATTGATAGCCCAAGCGTACGTTGACTGCTGGCCCGCTACCGGTGCATCCGCCAGGATCAAAGTACCGTCGGCAAAGCGCACATAACCGTCGACCGTCGTGCCGTCCGGCTCATATGAAAAGCCCACTACCGTCCCGAACAGATTAAGTGATGCGGACCAGGTGCCGTTGAAATTGGTGTTACCGCCGCCGGGCGCTGTGAACTCCGCGAACTTGCCGTTCGCGTGGCGCACGTAGCCGTGCGCGCCTCCATTCGCGTCCGCATACGTACCCGCGAAGCTACCCTCGAGATTGAGCGCCTGGCCCAGGCCTCCGAAGGTGGTAACTGCGTTCGAAGCATCAAAAGTCACGAGCTTGCCGTCGGGATGCAGGAGCATTCCGTGGGAAGTTCCGGTGGCCGCGTCGGTCCAGTCTCCTCCTACCTCGCCCCGGTCGTTGATGTGGTAGGCCTGGGAGAAGGCAGCTCCCGGAGGTTCGACCGTGCTGAATGATCCGCTCGAGCGGCGCACGAACCCGTGGTAGTTCCCGCTCGAGTCGTACCAGTAGCCGACGACTTCACCGAAGTCGTTGATCGCCTGGGGGATCGTGGCAGGCGGTGAGAGGGTGGAACTCGGGTCGTCTATGATCGTGAACCTGCCATGCGCCGATCGGATGAACCCATGAGAGGCGCCATTCGCATCGTTGTAATAGCCGACGATGTCTCCTTCATTGTTGATGCTGTTCGGAAAGGTCGTGCCGGCGGCATTGGGCGCATCGAACGTCACGATCTCGCCGCCGACTTTGCGCAAGAAGCCGTGGATGTTGCCATTTGAGTCGGCGTAGGCCCCGGCAATCTCTCCAAGATCGTTGATACCTGCTGGCTGCGTGCCGTTAACCGCCCCCGGGACATCGAAGGAACGCCACCGCGCGATGTGGGCGTTGAAGACCACGGCGTTAGGAGCGGCGGCGGTCTCAAGCGTGCTGACGGCAGGATGCGGGCCGACTGCCGGCACTGTTGCACGGTAATGGTTCGGCGGTAGCAACACCCGGAGGTCGGCGGCGTGCGCCGCAGTGATCGCGAGATACAGAACCGCTATGGCAATAAGATAATTCTTCATATTCGCGTTTTCCTCTTGTTGAGCACCATGCCCGACACCGCGCTGTCGCGAAGATTCTTTGCCGGCGAGGGTCTCTGCATGAAGGCTGGCCAAAGAGTTGCCAAAAAAAAGCCAAAATTTTTCCGTAAGGCGGGGTCCCATCTATAATTGCGCTCGCATTGGAAAGGCAGAGCAGCTACAGGAAGCCAACATGCCTCCCGGGGAGTGTCGATCCCTCTATCGATTCGCCGACCTGAGAGTGGATGTCGGTCGTCGCGCCGTCACGCGTGGTACGTCCGACATTCATCTGCCCAAATTGTCATTTGACTTATTGCGGACGCTCATCGAGGCCGCACCCAACCTCGTGTCAAACGACGAGCTATCGCGCGCGGTCTGGCACGGAGTCATCGTCGGGCCCGAGACGGTGACGCAGCGCATCAAGCTGCTGCGAGACGCTCTGGGCGACAATCCCGAAGCACCTCGGTACATCGCCGGACTGCGCGGCCAGGGCTACCGCATTCTCCAGCCGGTCACGATGGAATCCGAGTTTGCCGCGACGCCGTCCGCGGCTCCGGTTATCAGAAGGCAAATGCGCTCCCGCCTGGTCTCGCTCGTGGTCGGGGGAGCGGTGCTCGCCGTGGCGCTGGCGTATTCATTCATCGATCAGCTTCTTGTAGCGAGACGCGGGGAAGCGACTCAGCAGGTGATCCCCAGCGGTGCGGTCGTCGCCTTCAAACCGCCGCCGCACTCAATCGCGGTGTTGCCATTCGCGAATCTTGGCGTGGATAAGGAGCAGGAGTATTTTTCCGACGGCCTGTCGGAGGACCTCATCACGGCGCTATCGAAGTTTCCGGGATTGAAGGTCATGGGACGCACGTCCTCATTCCGCTTCCGCGAACGCAACGCGGACAGCCGGACTATCGGCGCGCAACTTGGGGTTGCGTATCTGCTCGAAGGCAGCGTGCGCCGTGCGGGGAACGTGGTGCGCGTGAGCACCCAGCTCATCAACGTTGCCGACGGCAGCACGCAGTGGTCCGAGCGCTACGACCGACCGTACAAGGACCTCTTTGCGCTGCAGGACGAGATCACTCGTGCGGTGGCCGGGGTGCTCAAAACGCAACTGCTGCCCGCGGGGCAGGTCGCCGCCCAGAGTGATCGGCCGCCGAGCGGCAACTTGGATGCATACGCTGAGTTCTTGCAGGGCAAGTTCCATTTCGTGCGCGATACCGAGGTCGATACTCACAAGGCGGTCGAGCACTTCGAACGAGCGACGCAGCTCGATCCGCGCTATGCGCTGGCGTGGAGCTTTCTGTCGCGGTCATGGGCAAACCTGAGCGCTTTGGTTCTCACCGGCACTGCCTCCGCCCAAGGGTACGAGAGAGCGCGCGTGGCGGCCGACAGGGCGCTCGCCCTGGCGCCGGATCTTGCAGCCGCGCATTTTGCACGAGGAAACCTACTTGAAGTTCCGGACCTCAACTGGCAGGCGGCGGAAACCGAATTCCGCCTTGCGTTGCAGCTGGCACCCGAAGATGGCGACGCCAAGTACTTCCTCGGTAGCCAGCTTGCGACGCTGGGAAAACTGGATGAGGCGGTTGAGCTCACCCAACAGGCGCTTGCTACCGATCCGCTGCATGCCAGCTTCTACGGCTGGCTGTCCTTGTATCTGTTTGGACTGAACCGCCTCGATGAGGCCGAGCGGGCGATCCGCAAGGCGATCGAGCTACAGCCCACCGCGATAAGCTATCACCAGGTGCTGACCAGGATCGCGGTTGCGCGTGGCGACCCCAAAGCGGCACTCGCCGCCGCGGACCAGGAGCCTCCCGGGCTAATGCGCGACTTCGCGGTGACGCTCGCGCGCCAGCTCGGCAGCGATCATGCTGCAGCAAATGCGGCACTCAAAATGCTGATCGACCGCGACGAGGATGCCGCGTTCTTTGTGGCGGAGGTGTACTCGATCCGCGGGGATAGGGACAAGACGCTCCAATGGCTCGATCGCGCCTGGAACAACCGCGATTCGGGCGTCGCCTTGCTGCTCTACGATCCCTTTATCCTGCGCTACAAGGACGATCCGCGCTTTACCGCGTTCTACAGGAAGGTTGGTCTACCAACCCCAGCGGAGGTTAAAGGGAGGACCTGATCTTGCCATCAGGACGCTTGGTACTGGTATTATATACAGTCGGTCTTGCGGCGCAAATAGGATAAATCGGCGTGGTATTCCCATTGCAGTCAGAGGCGGCTGCCGGCGCGGCCGCCCTCGAATTGGTAGTCGCTGTGGCTGAGAACGACGTGATCGGGCGGGGCAATCAACTGCCGTGGCGCCTGCCCGCGGATTTGCGGCACTTCAAGGCGCTCACCCTGGGTCATCCGGTGCTGATGGGCCGCAAGACCTACGAATCCATCGGTAGGGCGCTGGTCGGGCGCCTGAACATCGTGCTCAGCCGCTCGCCGGATTTCTCGCCGGGCGATTGCATCGTCGCGAAGACTCTGCATGACGCGCGAGCCGCGGCGGGCGGCGCGACATTGATGGTCATCGGCGGGGCGGAAATCTATCGCCAATGCCTGGCGGTGGCGAGCCGCATCCACCTCACCTTGGTCCATGCGCAAATCGCGGATGGCGACACGATTTTTGCCGGCTGGCGCGGTCCGGAGTGGCACGAGTCGTCACGCGAGGACCATGCAGCGGACGACAAAAATGCCTATGCCTACAGCTTCATCACGCTCGATCGCGCTGGATCGGCCGGCGTCAACTGAGGGGTGCGAGCGTGGCGCGGATCTCACGTGCCGCCCGATCGAAATCGACGTCCTCGATGCGTGAGACCGCGCCCGCGGTCAATTCGGCCAGCAGTTGCGCCTGAATCGCTCCGCGCTCGAGCGCCACGCGGTACGGAATCTCGTGGTGAAACATCACCATCGAGTAGCGCGGAATGAAGCGCTGCGGAAAACGCCGCTCGAGCTCGAGCGACAGCGCCTGCTGCAGCTGAAATTTGGGATGTGCGACGCGTTCGCGCATTTCCAGATAATTGTCGAGCGCCATGGCCGCGATTGCATCGGTGTCGGGCTTGCGCTGCGCGCCGAATTCCGCGAAAAGATCCTCCCACGACGTATGCCGGCCCATGCCCGCGTCGAATGCCGCACAGTCTTCAAAGCAGCAATTCATACCTTGGCCGTGAAACGGCACGATGGCGTGCGCCGCATCGCCGATCAACGCCGTCATGCCTCGATGATGCCAGGGCGCGGCGGTCACGGTACCGAGAGACCCGACGGGATGATCTTGCAATTCCGCGACGCAATCGGGCATCAATGCGCGAACGTCCGGAAAACTCTGCGCGATGAATGCCTCGATGGCGGCGCCCGTGTTCAGGCTCTCGAAGCTCAACCGGCCGCGCTTGGGCATGAAAAGCGTTGCGGTGAACGTGCCGTCCGCGTTCGGCAGCGCGATCAACATATGTTCGCCGCGCGGCCAAATATGCAGCGCATCGGCGGCCATGGCGTGGTGGCCGGCCGCGTCCGGCGGTATGGATAACTCTTTGTAACCGTGATCGAGGTCGGTTTCGTCGGCATCGATCAGATGCCGCGCGATGAGGCCGCGGCGCATGCGCGAGCCCGCGCCATCGGCCGCCAAGAGGGGCCGCATGGGGACGCTGATGAGGCGCTCTTGGCGCAGATCGCGAATCAGCGCCGTGGCCGCCTCGAAATCGGCGGCCTCGAGGCGATGCTCGAAATGGATCGTCACTCCCGGCTGGCGCGCGGCGACCTCGATCAGAGTCCGGTTGAGCTGATGGCGCGAGATCGAGAAGATGAGCTCGTTGGCACGCTGCCCATAGGGCTGCAGCGACGTGCCGCCCTCCTGATGATGAATGAGCCGTCCGCGCATCGGCAACATCGCCGCCTCGAGATCCCGGAACACGCCGGCGATTTGCAGCGCATGAATGCCTCGATCCGCCAACGCCAAGTTGATGGATCGGCCCGATTCGGCGGCAGCCGTGCGCGGATCGGCGCGGCTTTCGTAGAGTTCCACCACATGACCGCGGCGCTGCAACAGTATCGCGAGCAACGCGCCGGTGGGGCCCGCACCGATGATGCGAACGGCCGCGCCCGCCGTGCTCACTGGCGCACGGCTTGTGCTAAAGCGTCGACGGCCGCGTAGACGTCGCTGTACGAGTTGTAGAGCGGCACCGGCGCCAGCCGCAGCACATCCGGCTCGCGCCAATCGGTGATCACGCCGGCCGCCGTCAAGAGATCATGGCAACGCTTGGCGGCGGCGGGGGGCCGCACCAAGCCCAAGCTCAACTGACAGCCGCGGTCCGCTGCAGCGCCGGGCGTCACGATGTCCACCAAACCGGGCAACCGTTCTTCGATGAGGCGCTGCAAGAAGCCCGTCAAAGCGATCGACTTCTCGCGCAGCCGCCGGATGCCGGCGCGCTGAAACATGTCCAATGATGCCAGCAACGGCGCCGCGGACAGCACCGGGGGATTGCTGATCTGCCAACCCTGCGCGCCGGCCATCGGTTGGAACTCGGGTCCCATCTGAAATCGCGTCGCCGAGTCGTGTCCCCACCAGCCGGCGAAGCGCGGCAAATCGAAGCTGCGCGCATGACGCTCGTGTACGAAGCAACCGCCGATGGCGCCGGGACCGGCATTGAGATACTTGTAGCTGCACCATACCGCGAAATCGACGTTCCACTCGTGCAGGCTCACCAGGGTGTTGCCGATGCCGTGCGCGAGGTCGAGGCCGACCGCGGCGCCGGCACGGCGCGCGGCGTCGACCATCGGCCACAAGTCGAGGGATTGCCCGGTGAGATACTGAACGCTCGGCAGCAGAACCAGCGCGAGCGAAGCGCCTTCCCGCTCGATGCGGTGAATTACGTCCTCCGTTCGGAGGTGTCGCTCGCCGTCGCGCGGCTCGATCTCGATCAAGTGTTCGGCCGTGTTCAATCCGTGGAACTTGAGCTGCGATGCAATGGCGTATCGATCCGAGGGGAATGCCGATTTCTCCATCAGCACGCGATTGCGCGTGGCGTCGGGCCGATAGAAACTCACCATCATCAAATGCAGATTCACCGTCAGAGAATTCATGGCGACGACTTCAGTCGTTTCGGCGCCGACGAGCGCGGCGAGGGGTGCCGCGGCCTCAACGTGATAGGGGATCCACGGACGCTGCGCGGCGTGATGGCCGAGCACGCCCAAGCGCCGCCAGTCCTGCATTTCCTGTTCGACGTATTGCGCGGCCGCCGTGGGTTGCAGCCCAAGCGAGTGGCCGCACAAATAGATCAGTCGCCGCCCATCGCCGCCGCAGGGATGATGGAACTGCTCGCGGTAGCAGGCGAGCGGATCGCGCGCGTCCTCGGCCAGT
>Ga0307474_10003348_pt1 | contig 11536 bp, 10 predicted proteins | sample atmos_gasesECM1C_2_FD_203312 | JGI IMG/M metagenome (GOLD analysis project Ga0307474, IMG submission 203312) | Hardwood forest soil microbial communities from Morgan-Monroe State Forest, Indiana, United States - atmos_gasesECM1C_05 | ecosystem: Environmental > Terrestrial > Soil > Temperate... | reverse complement strand
GTGATGAGATGCACCGGTGCACGCTCGCCGTCGCCGCCCTTGCCGCCCGCCAGCCCCGACAAAATTCCCTTCGACAGCGCTTCGCAGAAATATCTCTTGCCGGCGCAAACGGCGTGCAGTCCCTCGACCAGTTCCGCGTGCGGGGAATCCTTGAGCACGAAACCGTCCGCGCCCGCCTGCATGGCATCGCGCAGGCGCTGAATACTGTGCAGAACCGTGAGCACCAAGACCGGCACGGTGCTCTTGAGCTTGCGCAGGTCCGCGATGAGATCGATCCCCGACTGATCCGCCAGCGCGATGTCGGTGATCACGACCGACGGTTTGAGCTGCTCGATCCCCGCCAATGCATCCGGCACGGTACCCGCTTCGCCCACCACTCGAATCCCGGGATCGGTTTCGAGCAGCGCCTTGAGGCCCTGACGCAGCAGCAGGTGGTCCTCCACCAGCATGACGTTCATGTGGCGCGGCGCGCGCCGCTGGGCTTCCGCATAGATCAAATGGTCATCAACTTCATTCATAGACGCTTTCCATTAGCACCGCATTCGCGTCGCAACGACGGGCGGCCATTTCTATTTCCCTACACTAGCGCAATTGCGGCGTCCGCGTGCCCTTAGTTTTCGCATACCGTAGCGGGACATCTTTGCCATCTCGTGACTACGGCCTCAGCCGACGAGGTAGGTCAGCACGTGCTCGCCCAGGGTGATCTCATCCTCGTGCTGCAGAACGTGGCGCTTCACGGTCTTGCCGTTGACGAGCATGCCATTCACGCTCCCCAAATCTTCGATGGTCGAAACACTGCCGGCCGTGACCACTTGGCAGTGGTGGCGGCTGATGAAACGGGCGTCCAGGCGTAGTTCGTTGTCCGGCGCGCGGCCGATCGATATCCGGCCCGCCTTGACCGGCAACGCAGCAATCTGCTGTGCACCGTGACTCACCACCAGCCGTGCCGCCGGCGCAACCGGGGTCTCCTCGGTCGGACCGTGCGCGCGCGGGACCGCTCCGTTCGAGCCGGCGGAGTCGCGCGCCACGGCCTCGGGCCAGCGGGGGTCTTGCGTTGCCATGAGGATTTCGGTGCTGCCAACCTGGCCCGCGGCTCGCGTGCAGGCCGCATGCAATGCGGCGTCGCATAGCACGTTGATGAGCCGCGGCGCGCCGGCCGTGTGCTGAAACACCATGCCGTAGGCGTCCGCGGTGAACAGTTCCTTGCCGCCGGCGCCCGCGACGGCCAGTCGCCGCTCGATGTAAGTCTTGACGTGCTCGGCGCTGAGCGTGTGCAAATGCACCAGCGCGGGGGCCTCCGGCGCGACGATGCGCGCCGCCAATTCCTCCCAGTGCTGCTGATCGCCGCTCCTGCCCGCCAGCAGCAGCCGGAGGCGGGCCTCCCGGCGCACCATCTCCGCGAAGGTTTGCAGCGTACCGGCGGCCAGCAATTGTGCGTCATCGACGATGAGCAGCGCGGCACGGTCACGCAAGCTCACGGCATTGATGGCCGCGGAGAGCTGCGCAAACAGCTGTGCCGGGGTCGCGGCCGGGTCGATCGACGCGGCGCCGAGCTGCAGCAGCAGGGCTTGCAGCAATTCCGCCGCCGACAGGTGCGGCTGGTTGATCCGGCACAGGGTGAAGCGGGACTGGATTTCGCCGAGCACGTCGTCGAGCAGCAGCGTCTTGCCGACGCCGGCGGGTCCGGTGAGCAGGATCAAGCGCGCCCGGCTTTTGAGGTCCACGAGCACCTTGGCGCGCGCCCGGCTGTATTCGGAACCCGCATAGAGGAATTCCGAATCCGGGCGTAGGCGGAAGGGAAGCTTGTCGAAACCGAAAAATTGCGGGTACATGGGATCCTGGGGCCGACCTTAAGCGCGCCTGCCGAGAATAATATACCGGGTAGTTTTGCCGGCGGCAGGTCGAGGCTTGGACATAATTGCTTCGAATGATACGACCCGTCGGCAAATTCGGTGGGAGACTACTTAGGTGCCCGCCGCACGTGCACAATGATACGGTGTTTTCCTACCTTCGCCGATCCCGGCGACTGCGTAGAGTGGGAGCGCGAATGGGAGCAGCGTTGAACGACACATCATCCATGCAGGGTCCAGACAGCGCTGCCGGTGGGCTTCCGCCCGCAGGCGATATGCGCCGGCGCGCCTTCCGGGCGGGCGGTTTCACCCTGCTCGAATTGCTCGTGGTCATGGTGATCATCGGCCTGCTGGCGGGGTTTGTCGCACCGCGATATTTCTCGCAGGTGGGTAAATCGCAAGTCAAGGCGGCCAAGGCGCAAATCGATGCGCTCGACAAGGCCATCGAGCAGTTTCGGCTCGATATGAATCGACTGCCGACGACCGAAGAGGGCCTGGCGGCACTCAACGTGGCGCCGCCCAACGAGCCGAACTGGGGCGGACCCTATTTGAAAAAAGACGTGCCGCGCGATCCCTGGGGCCACCCCTATGTCTATGTCGCACCGGGTACACACAACAACGATTTCGATTTGATGTCCTACGGTAAGGACGGGCAGCCGGGCGGCACCGGCGAAAACGCCGATATCGGGAACTGGTAGGCGATCGTGGAATTTCGAGTCAAGGCACTCGACCGCGAACACGCCGTCCTCGCGCAGCAGGTCGACGCGGTCGATGAGACGGACGCGCGCCGCCAGCTCGGACTGCTGGGGTTGCGTGTCATTTCCGTGGCGCCGGTGCGGCAGCTGCGTCTGTTCACGCGCACCGCCAAGGTACCGTTGGTCATTTTCAGCCAGGAACTGGTGGCGCTGCTCGACGCCGGATTGTCGTTGGTCGAATCCATCGAGGCGTTGACCGAGAAAGAGTCGAGTCCTTCGGTGCGCCGACCGCTCGAACAGATCTTGAGCCGCCTGTACGAAGGCCAGACCCTGGGTGCGGCGCTCGCCGAACATCCGTCGACATTTCCTTATCTCTACGTGGCGACGGTGCGCGCCAGCGAGCGCACCGGATCGTTGCGCGAGGCGCTGTCGCGCTTCATCACCTATCAACAGCAAATCGATTCTCTGCGCAAGACGCTGGTCAACGCCTCCATTTATCCGGCGGTGCTGCTGGGCGCCGGCCTCCTGGTCACGCTGTTTCTCATGGGATACGTCGTGCCGCGCTTCAGTTCGATTTACGAGGAGCTCGGCTCGGACCTGCCTTTCGCCTCGCGCTTGCTGCTGCAATGGGGCCAGATGCTGGAGGCTCACACCATGACCGTGATCATGACCGGCGCGGGTGGTCTCGCGGCGATCGGCTACGCGCTGACCCGGCGGACGACGCGAGCCGCCTTCGGCCATTGGTTCGCCAAGCTGCCGACGATCGGCAAGCAATTGCGCCTGTACCAATTGGCGCGTCTGTATCGCACGGTCGGCATGCTCCTGCGCAGCGGCATGCCGGCGGTCACCGCCATGAGCATGTCGTCGGGGCTGCTCAGCGAAACGCTGCGGCCCGCGTTCGCCAAGGCGACGCAATCGGTGCGTGAAGGCCAGTCGATCGCCAATGCCATGGAGCAGGCGGTCCTGACCACGCCGGTCGCGGCGCGCATGCTGCGCGTCGGTGAGCGCAGCGGCAACATGGGTGAAATGACCGAGCGCATCGCCACCTTCTATGACGAGGAACTGGCCCGCTGGGTGGCGATCGCGACCCGGCTGATCGAGCCGCTGTTCATGACGGTGATCGGCCTCTTGATCGGAGTGATCGTCGTGCTCATGTACTTTCCGATATTCCAGCTGGCCGGAGCCGTGCAATGAACGCCGTCGTTCCGCTGCATCGTGGTCAACCTCTGCCCGACGCGGCCGATGCCGCGCCCAGGGCGGACTTGCCGCCGGCGTCCGCCGGATCCGATGAACCCGCCACGCTCGATGAGTCGCTCATCACCAGTGCCCTGGCCGAGTCCGAGCGCAGCGGGCGCTCGGCGCTCGACATCTTGAATGAAACGGCAGGCCGCACGCCGCTGGGCTTGGCGCAGGCACTGGCCCGCGCGCTCGATTATCGCTATATCGGCGGCGAGGAACTGGCGGCGCTCGAACCCGCGTTCGACGTTCTGCCGCCCTCGGAGGCGACGCGCCGTTGCTGCGTCGTGGTGCGCACCGCGGGCGGAGTATTGGCGGTCATCGCCGATCCGTTCGACGCCGCACTGCGCAGCTGGCTCGAGACGCGCACCGCCGACGTTCTTGAATGGGCGATCGCCGCTGCGCATGAACTCGCGAACTTCGTCGCGCGCCGCGCCGAGGCATTGCGCGCCATCGATTCCGTGCTGTCTCAGGCGGAGGCCCAGGGCAGCGCCAACGCCGGTCCGGACAATCTGTCCTACGTATCGATCAGCGAAGACTCGAGCCCCATCGTGCGGCTGGTGCATTCCACGGTCTACGATGCACTGCGCGCCGGGGCCAGCGACATTCATCTGGAATCGACCGCCAACGGACTGACCGTGCGTTATCGCATCGACGGTGTGCTGGTCAACATCGCCCAAGTGACCGGCATGGCGGTCGCAGAGCAGGTCATCTCGCGCATCAAGGTCATGTCCGAACTCGATATCGCGGAGCGCCGCGTACCGCAGGACGGACGCTTCACGATCGCGCTCGACCGGCGTCCGATCGACTTCCGGGTGTCGGTCATACCGAGTATTTTCGGCGAGGACGCGGTGCTGCGTGCACTCGACAAGCAGGCGCTGACCGAGCGCCTGCACGGGCTGCGGCTCGATGTGCTGGGATTCGACATGCGCGTCGTCACCCAGCTGCGGCGCCTGAGCTCGCTGCCGTATGGAATGCTGCTCGTCACCGGGCCCACCGGCAGCGGCAAAACCACGACGCTGTATGCGGCGATTTCCGAGACACAAACGGGTTCGGACAAGATCGTCACGATCGAGGATCCGGTCGAGTACCAATTGCAGGGCGTGCTGCAGATCCCGGTCAATGAGAAAAAAGGCCTCACTTTCGCGCGCGGCCTGCGCTCCATCCTGCGGCACGATCCCGACAAGATCATGGTGGGTGAAATCCGCGACTCGGAGACGGCGCAAATCGCCATCCAATCCGCACTCACCGGGCACCTGGTGTTCACCACCGTGCACGCCAACAACGTGTTCGACGTCGTGAGCCGATTCACGCACATGGGAGTCGACACCTACAGTTTCGTATCCGCCTTGTCCGGCGTACTCGCGCAGCGCCTGATCCGCGTCGTGTGCGAGCAGTGCGCGGAGCGGCACGTGCCGACCCGGGAATTGCTCGAGGAATCGCAAATGTCGGTGGCGGCGAGCGCCGCCTACAACTTCACGATCGGCCGCGGCTGCCAGCATTGCCGAGGCACGGGATATCGCGGCCGCAAGGCGATCGGTGAACTCTTGGTGCTCAACGACGAACTGCGCGAGGCGATCATCAATCGCGCGCCGGTGCGTCAGTTGAAGGAGCTGTCGCAAAAAGGCGGCGTGCGCTTGATCCGCAGCGTCGCCCTGGATCTGGTACGGCGCGGCGAAACGACGCTCGAGGAGGTCAATCGTGTCACCGTTATGGCGTGACGAAGTCGGCGTGTACCTCGCGCAGCGGCGCCTCTGCATGGTGCGGATCGGCCGCGGCATGCGGCCGGCGGTGCTGCGCGAGGAGGATCTCTGCGAACCGCAGGCGGCTCCCGGCTGGGAGACCATATTGGGGCTGCTGGATCAGCAGCTCTCGCAGCCCGTATGGTCCGATGCGCGCATGCGCGTGGTGGTTGCCGATCAGTGGGTTCGCTACACCGTCGTGCCCTGGTCCGATGCCCTGAGCTCGGCGGATGAGCGCATGGCGCATGCGCGCGAATTGATGGCCAGCATCTTCGGCGATGCACTCGGCGAATGGACCGTTTCGCTGTCGGAAGCGCCGCCGGGCGCCTCGCGCCTGGCCTGTGCGATGCCGACCGCGCTGCTCGAGGCGCTGCGCGAAGCGGCGGCGCGCCATGGTCAGAAGCTCGCGTCGATTCAGCCGCAGCTGATTGCCGCGTACAACACCTGGCGCCACCGCTTACCGACCGACGCCGCAGCCTGGTTCGTCACCGTCGAAGCCGGCTCGCTGGCGGCGTTGCGGCTGTGCGGCGAGGGCATCGATCGAGTGCACGCGGTGCGCATCGGGCTCGACTGGGCGCGCGAATTGAAGCGCCTGCAGACCTTCGGCCGACTCGCGAGCGGCAGTCCGGCCGACGGCCGAGTCTACGTCGACCTGCCGGAAGCGCTGCGCATGCTGCGGCCGGAGCCGGCCACCGACTTAGAGTGGCTCGATGAACCCAATCCACCGCTGACGACGCTGCATCAGCTGGAACACCTACGAAGAAAAGCGGCATGAGACAGGCAATCGAATTCGATTTTGCAGACGGCGGCCGGCGCATCTCTCTGCTGGGCGGTGCGCTGCTGGCGTGCGGCGTGATTGCGGCGGTGGCGGTGCTGTTCGCCTACCGCACCGTGGGCGAGCGGCGTGCGGGCCTCGAGGTGCGCCTGGCAACGCTGACGCGCGCCAACAATCCGGTGGTGAGTCCGGGCGATGCGGCGCTGGATTCGCGCTTGGCGGTGAGCAGTGCGCAGGCGGCGCAGGATCTGGCCACGCCTTGGACCCTGCTGCTCGCCGAACTCGAGCAGGCGAGCAAGGACAACCAAGGGCAGGTCTCCCTGCTCGGCGTCGAGCCCGATCACGGCAAGCACAGTGTGCGGGTGAGCGCGGAGGCGCGGACGCTCGCGCTCGCCATTGCCTATGTGCAGCGTTTGCAGTCCAGCCGCTCGCTGCAATATCCCATGCTCGATCGCCATGAAATTCGCGCCGACGATCCGCAGCACCCGGTGCGCTTCGAATTGACCGGATTGTGGAGGGACCTCTAAGTGAGCGGCGCCGAGGACACCCGCGTGACGAAGGCGGCGGTACAGCCGATGCCGGTGGTGCCGGCGCCGGCGCAGCGGCCGATGGCCTTGCAGCTGCGCGCCGAGCGCATGCTCACGCACGCCATGCCGCGGGTGCGCTATCAGCTCATGCGGGTGGGTCCGGCCGGCCTGACCGGGATCGCGGCGTTGGTCATGGCGGCAGCGGTGGCGCTCGTGGTGCTGCTGCCCGCGCAGCAGTCGGTATTCGCGCTGCGTTCGGAATTGACCAAGGCGGCCCACGCGACCCCCGGTGCCGCGCCGATCGATGCCAGTCCGAAACAATTTGCCGCGACGTTGCCGACGCGCGAAGAGATTCCGGCGCTGTTGGCGGTGGTGCTCGGGCAGGCAACCGACTCCGGCATCGTCCTCGAGCAAGGCAGGTACACCTACAGTCCCGCCACCGCGAACCGTCTGGCCCGCTACACGTTTGAATTTCCGGTCAAGGCGGACTACGGCAACGTGCGCGCCTTCATCAACAACACGCTCACCGCGATACCGGCGCTCGGACTCGACAAGCTGCACGTCGAACGCAAGAACGTGGGTGATACGCTGGTCAGCGCCGAGGTCGGCTTCGTCATTTATCTGCGAGGTGGCTAGTGCTCAAAAACCTGACACTTCGAGCCAAGATACTCATCGGCCTGGCCGTGCTCTGCGCCGGCTACGTGGTCATGATGCCGGACACCTCGCAGACCATCGAACCCGCGCACGGCGGCGATGCGCCGGCGGCGACGCATCAGCCCAAGCCGGGCGCGAAAACGCCGGTCGCCATGGCGTCATTTCGCAGGTCCGATCGCATCGTCAAGGACAGCGTGGCATCGGCGCTGTTCTCCGTTCAGTCCTGGTACGTGGCGCCGCCGCCGCCGCCGCCCCCCCCGCCCGTAGCCGCGGCGCCGCCGCCCGCTCCGACCGCACCGCCGCTGCCGTTCGCCTTCATGGGCAGCTATCGGCCCGACGGCGCAGCGACGCCGACCTATTTCCTCACCGCCGGCGATCGCGTCTATGACGTGAAGATCGGCGATACCCTGGACAACACGTACAGCGTGGATGGAATCAAATCCGGCCAGCTGCTGCTTACCTACAAGCCACTCAAAATTCAGCAATCACTTGCTGTGGGCGATGACCAATGAATGTATCTTTCCGTGGGCTCATTGCAGCCGCGTTTACCGCGGTCTTGCTGTTCGGCTGTGCCGCCGACAAATTGCACCGCGAAGGCCTGCAGGAAATCGGCCGCGGCAATTACGAGGTCGGCGTACAGGATCTCGCGCAGGCCGTGGCGCGCGACCCGAACAACATGACCTACAAGCTGGATCTGGCCGCGCGGCGTGATGCCGCGATTCAGAGTCTGATCGGGATCGCGGACGCGATGCGCGGTCGGGGAGAGCTCGATCAGGCGACGGTCACCTACCGGCGCGTGCTCTCGATCGACAGCGCCAATCAGCGCGCGCTGCACGGACTCGAGGGAGTCGAGGCGGACCGCCGGCATACCGCGGCGGTGGCGGATGCCGCGAAGGATTTCGAGCGCAAAGACTACGATGCCGCCGATCAAAAATTACGCGCCGTGCTCAACGAAGATTCCGGCTTCAGCGCCGCACTCGCGCTCAACGAGAAGATCAAGGTCGCCCGCGGTCCGACGACGGTGGCGCCGCGCCTCAAATCGAAGAACAACGGCAAGGTGACGCTGCAGTTCCGCGACGCCCCCACCAAGATGGTGTTCGAAGTGCTGGCGCGGCAGACCGGCATCAATTTCATCCTGGACAAGGACGTCAAGAGCGACGGCAAGACGACGATCTTCGTGCAGGATGTGCCGATCGAAGAGGCGGTCGAACTGGTGCTCGACCAGAACGCGCTCGCGCGCCAGATCCTGTCGTCCAACATGGTCCTCATCTATCCGAATACGCCGGCCAAACAGAAGGATTACGAAGAACAAATCGTCCATACGTTCTACCTGACCAACGCCGTCCCCAAGGACGTCGAGGGCCTGCTCAAGTCCATGCTCGGTGCCAAGACGCTGTTCGTCGACGAGCGCACAAGCACGGTGGTGATGCGCGATACGCCGGATCTGGTGCGCATGGCGGAGAAATTGGTGGCATCGATCGATGTGCCGGAGCCGGAGGTCATCATCGAGGTGGAAGTCCTGGAGATTGCGCGCAGCCGCATTCTGAACCTGGGTGTTTCCTACCCGGGTTCTGTGACGGCGACCCCGTCGCCCGTGACCAATGCCGCCAACTCGGCCGGCGGACTCGTGCTCGCGGACTTGACCCATCAGAATTCCAATACGATAGGCATCTCCGGTATCAGTGCCACGCTCAACGCCCAGCAGCAGGTGGGTGATACCAACACGCTCGCCAGTCCGCGAATTCGCGCACGCAACAAGGAAAAGGCGAAGATCCTGATCGGCAGCCGGGTGCCGGTCATCACCAACAGCGTGACGCCCACGGCCACCAGCGCCGTCGTCACCGGCAGCGTGCAGTACCTGGACGTGGGCCTGACCCTCGAGGTGCAGCCGACGATCTTTTTGGATGGCGATGTCGCGATCAAGATCGGGCTCGAGGTCAGCTCGATCACCAACCAGATCACCACCTCGTCCGGCACCATTGCGTACACCATCGGCACGCGCAATGCCAACACGACACTGCGGCTCAAGGATGGCGAGACTCAGATTCTGGCGGGCTTGATTCAGGATTCCGATACGCGCAGCGCCACGGGCATCCCGGGCTTGAGCCAGATTCCCATCGTCGGGCGCTTGTTCGGCACGAGGAATGCGGACCGGGAGAAATCCGAGATCGTGCTGTCGATCACGCCGCGCATCATTCGCACGCAGGCGCGCCCGCCGACCGACACGAGCGAATTCTGGTACGGCACCGAGACGCGCTCGCGCACCTCGCCGTTCACGAGCCGTTCCTACGAGTCGGATTCCGAAGGCGGTGCGGCGGGCGGCGTCGGCGGCGTTGCGGCGCCCGTCGGGCCGCGCGTCTCGGTCAGCCAGCCGGTGACTCCGATGCCGCCGGCGGGTGCGGCCACGCCGGGTGCGGCGGTGGTCCCGGCCGCGGCCACGACGGCCGGGGCAGTTGCGACGGCTGCCGCCGCCGCGGCCATGTCGGCCCCGCCGCCGCCGCCGAGCGGTCCGCTGCCTCATCCCACGGTCACGGTGGATGGTCCGGGCGAAACCAACGTGGGTCAGGAATTCGACGTCACGGTGCGAATGGCCACCGACACCGGCATTGCGCGCCTGCGCGGCCAGGTGCGCTTCGACTCTACCGCCCTGCAGCTCGTCAGCGCGACCGCGGGCGATCTGGTCCCCTCGAGCGCCGGCAGCCCCAATGTCGACGCGAAGAGCGGCGGCGCCCAGATGGACGTGGTGGCGACCGATGATCCGGTACAAGGCGAGGGCAGTCTCATGCTGCTGCGCTTCAGGGCGCTCACCGCCCGGCCTGCGAGTTCGATCGTGGCGCAGGTGTCGGCGATGGGTACCTCCGGCAATGCCATGGCGAACGCCGCATCCCAGCCGCTGAGCCTTGCCATCAAGCCATGAGCCGGGGTGTGCGCCGACGGGGGTTTACGCTGATCGAATTGCTGGTCGTCATGAGCATCATCGGCGTGCTCCTGACGATCGCGGTACCGCGCTACTTTCACACCATCCGGCGCTCCAAGGAAACCGTGCTGCGCCACGACTTGTCGGTCGTGCGCGAGTCCATCGATAAATACTACGCGGATCTTGGCGAGTATCCCGAAGCGCTCGCCGCGCTGGTCGACAAGCATTACATTCGCAGCGTACCGGTCGACCCTTTCACCAGGTCCGCCAGCACCTGGTTGATGGTGCCCTCGGATGATCCCGACCATCCGGGCGTGCGCGACATTCACAGCGGCTCGCCGGATCTCGCATTCGATGGGTCGCCGTTCATCAGCTGGTAGGAGTAGGGTGCGGGCTGGGAGCCCACAGCATTCTAACAACGGGGAGAGCGAGCGCAGGCTTGCGGCGTCAACTCATTGATGAAATTCGGCTTACAGTCCGGCTCTGCCATGTCCGACGCGATGCAAATCGGGCCGGCCGAACCGCCGTGCAGCGCCGCCGGCGCACTGTACGATTTGCTCGCGGAAGCGGGCGCAGATCTCGCGCGGGCGACCGGCAAAGAGGCGGATTGGGCTGAAGATTCGGCTCGCGCCGCAGACTGGCTCGCGCGGCTGGTGCCGGCATGGCATTCGCTGGTGCTGCGGCACCGCGAAATGCCGGCGCACGAGCCCGGCGCCGAGACGCCGGCCGAGATCGACGCCGCCTTGAAATTGATCGACGGGTTTTTAGGCGTGCTGTCGGCGCGCGTACCGCAAGGCGTCAAGGACCACGAGCGCCAGGCGGCGATCGAGAAAGCCAAGCAGGAATGGGAATGCACCGCGGACGCGCTGACGGCCATGGTATGCCTGCTCAACTCCGACGGACTGGTGCTGCGCGCGAATCGCGTCGTCGAACACTGGGGACTCGGCTCGGTGAGCGCAGTCATCGGCAAGAAGGCGCATGACGTGCTGCACCCGACCTGCACCGCGCCCAACTGCGAGGTCGACCGAGGGCTGCAGGAGGCGCTGTCGAAGCTCAAGGGCGGCGATCCGCAGGAATTCGAGGTGTACTCGCCGGTCAGCGATCAGACGCTGCAATTCACATTGCGGCCGATGCGCGTCG
>Ga0307474_10003347_pt1 | contig 11537 bp, 11 predicted proteins | sample atmos_gasesECM1C_2_FD_203312 | JGI IMG/M metagenome (GOLD analysis project Ga0307474, IMG submission 203312) | Hardwood forest soil microbial communities from Morgan-Monroe State Forest, Indiana, United States - atmos_gasesECM1C_05 | ecosystem: Environmental > Terrestrial > Soil > Temperate... | reverse complement strand
TTGATGTAGAAGAATTTCTCGATTGCGAACCCCACGCAATCTTCCCACAGCAGAACCAAATTTAATGGTTCTACCACCCTACCGCGGCGAATCCTACTACGGCACAAAGATGGAATTCAAGTGGTTTTAACAATTTTTTTACAAGGTCTTTTTAAAACTACTGAAAACTTACTCTTCATTATCCGAATTTTGCGTACACAACTCCTGACTTCCCTGCTTGAGATTTGACAGTTTGATGGGCGCAGTACGAAACTCTGTGGAAGGTGTGAGCGCTGATGACGGTGGATCGGTCCATAAATTTCCGCAGGCTGATATCTTTCGTTTTTCTGGTGTCGCTGGCTCTAGTGACTGCTTTACCACTTTCTGCTCGCGAAAGAGATAGATTGCCGTATGGCGAAGGCCTGATCGTCAATATTCCAATGCCGGAGAGTGACGTTGAGCAGGTGGTAGAGGACGTGGCGCAGAACGGCGTGATCCGGGGCACAAAGGAGTACAACAAAGACGAATTTATCAGTGGCGCGAAAGCTGCCACATCCTCGAACGTTTTTCCAGAGTGGACCGAGGGTGGGAAAGTATTCTACAAGGTTCGCGAGCAAGCCATCGATCCCCGCAACTTCAAAGATGGCGGCGACGTGGGGACACTGGTCGTGCGATACGTGGTCCAGGCTCAAGGCGATAAGAATACGGTCTTGCGCATCGACGCGCTTTTTCGAGAGGACTTTCGCCGCACGGTGCATCCCTCGAACGGTTCGGTTGAAAGCAGCGAGTACAAGGATATCCACGAACACCTTGAAGCTCTGGAATTAATGAAGAAACAGAACGTCGAGGCCGAACGAGAACGTCAGGACCGTTTGGTAAAGAAACAAAGTCTTGCCGCGGGTGGTAATCAATCCGAACTCGAGGCCTTTCCACAGTCGTCGTCAAGCCATGCGGATGTAGCTCCGAGGCGGCTCTCCACCGAGAATCCGCCCGCACAACTGCCGCCGGCTTCACAAACGCCTGCACAACTCTCGTCCGAACAGGTGCTGCCTGCGCAAAGTCTCGAAGAGCAGGTTAAGAATCTGCGTAAGCAGGTGGAGCGACTGGTTAAGGCGCCCGGAGCGCCGCTCAAATCCGCTCCATTTCATACTGCGAGCACTTTGCAGTCGCTAGCTGCGGGCACGGAAATCCTGATTCTGATTTCGACCCCATACTGGTATGGCGTTGAGACCCATGACGGCCAGCATGGGTGGATTATGCGCGATCAGTTGGAGCAGCCATGAAGCGCTGTCCGGCCGGGCTTGGCCGAAATATTGCGCGAGCTGTGTTGGCTGCGATAGTGGCTCTTTGCTGGACAGAAGCCGCCCACGCGCAGATCCCTGGAAACGAGCGCACGTTCCCGCAGTCCAAAGCGACGGTAGAGAAAGTGCTGAGAGCTATGCAGGGCGCTACCGCGGGACGCCTCCCCACGCTGGATGGCTTCGCGACTCCGGGGGGCCATCCGCTGGACCGGTATCAGCATGGATATTATCAATCCAAGTTTCAAGTGAGCGCGGCTCCGTCTGGCGGATCGGTCGTGCGGGTTAGCGTGCAGGTTACGGCATGGTACGCCGATCCGGCAGGTCCCAAGTCTGGATATCAGGTGTTGACTTCCAATGGTCGTTTGGAAGCAGACCTCCTCGATCAGCTGGCAGAGCAACTCGCTGTTAAGGGAGTTCAAGCCAGCGAGAATCAGATTTCTGCGTCGGCGCCACCGACAAACATTCCAGACCGGACAGAACCGACGGTCTCGGCGCCGATGCCCAGACTTCCGGAGAGCAGTGGCGGTTTTTCGTCGTCGTTATCCCAAGGGCTGTCTGAGCAAGAAAAGACCGGCTCCGTAACCGCTCAGAAAAAGCTCTTCGACAAGGATCAGAGTGGTCTGCAGGCCGAAGCCGATAGCCTCGAAGAGATTCTTAAGAATCAGGCGCATCCCAAAAATCTGGTTGCAGTAAAGAAATCCGGCACGCCGGTGGTCGCGACGGCGAGCTTGACAGCGAAGACACTATTTCTCGCAAGCGCGCACGATGAATTCGAAATGCTCGATTTCAACCAGGATTGGGTTCACGTACGGATCTCGGGACTCTCCCGCGGCTGGATCTGGCGAAATAATCTTGAAATGCCAGACAGTGTTCCGGAGGGCGACGCGCCAAGTGCCGTCGCGGAGGTTCCGGCAGCGGCAGAACTGTTTCATGTCACTCGGGAAGAAAAAGCGCCTTTCCCCGGAGACTGGGCGCCGCTTCGAGGGAAGAGTGTGAAAATCGTTTCGGTAGAAAAAATCAACGAGTCAGCAAAGGATTCAGGTCCGCAACTCAGGCTGGAGTTCGCAAAGTCCGTGCTGGACAAGGACTATTCGGACCTGGCGCAGAAGGCGCAGGAACTTGATGGGATCGTGCTGATCTTCGATTCGGTCGACGGAGGCATGATCGCCGCTACGTTACCAACGTTGCAGCAATGGAAGGCAGGCAAATTGTCGGATGCCGCTCTATGGCACCAATGTTTTTTTGATCCGCCTGAGACGTTTACCGTGTCTGGTCCTTCGGCAAGCCAGTAGATTGTGTTCAGGATCTTAGGGCATTTAGTTTCCGGCTAATTCGTGGTCAATTCTGAGTTTGGACTTGACTTTGGAAAGCCATGAGAGTACCTATGCAATCCTTGGAGTATTTTTGGCGGCTTTGTGGGAATCGCCATCCTCGTCTGATTCAACCGCTGTATTTGGGCGTGCGGACGAGTGGTACGACAACCACACCTTTAATAATTTACCTATGAGCACGACGATCGAACCCCTGCTTCTCCTTCGCAAACAAGCGACATCCGTTTTGCGCGACTATGCCGAATTGATGAAGCTGCGCGTCACCACTCTAATCGTCATGACCGCGTGGTGCGGCTACTATTTCGGGGCGCAGAAAGCAGGGATTCCTTCGCTGTCCTGGGGTCTGTTGCACGCTTTGCTGGGAATTGGCCTGGCCTCAAGTGGAACCGCGGCGCTGAACGAGGTGATGGAACACGATATCGACGGACACATGCGCCGGACGGCGCAACGTCCGCTGCCGGCGGGTCGTATGAGTCTGCGTCATGCGACGATGGCAGGCTTGCTGGCCACCGTGGGCGGATCAATTTATCTCGCGATATTCACCAATCCCTTGACCGGGATCCTCACTTTCCTCACGTCGGTTGTGTATCTGGCCGCTTACACGCCGCTCAAGAAAATCTCTCCCATCTGCACTTTCGTGGGAGCTTTTCCTGGAGCTATGCCCGGAGTTCTAGGTTGGACAGCGGCGCGTGGCCATCTGGAGTGGGGCACACTGATCTTATTTGCGATTCTTTTTGTATGGCAGTTTCCACATTTCTTTTCCATCGCGTGGCTCTACCGCGAGGATTACGCGAGTGGAGGAATCCGCATGCTGCCTGTCGTCGAAGAAGATGGACGATCCACGGCGCGCCGCATCGTGGCCTATTCGCTGATTTTGATTCCACTCAGCGTTTTGCCCAGCATTTTCGGCATGGCGGGAAAGATCTATCTGGTTGGAGCGGTAGTTCTTGGTGTAGCGCTTTTCTATTTCGGAGCCCGCCTAGCTTTTCTAAAAATGCCTATCACCGCCCCGAGGTCGAAAATGATGGCTCGTCATGTCCTGCAGGCGACTGTAATCTACCTTCCTCTGCTGTTTGCGCTGATGATGGGCAACGCGCTAAAGCCCTAGGATCGCAGTTCCAGGCTGGTGGCGGTCCGCCGCGCGGTCTCCAGCGAAGCCTTCGCCATAACCTTTCAGTTGTTGTCGCAATTCGATAGAACTCAGGGGGGTGACTTAACTGAGGCCGCTACTGTATGGCGCTGCCGACGTTCGAGAATATGTTGCCGGCATTGGAACCAATCAATCGGACCGCACCCACAACAATGACGAGAATGACTGCCAGCATAATAGAATACTCTGCGACGTCTTGCCCTTCTTCATTTGACCAGAGTTTGCTTAAAACGTTGTCCATAGTCTCAACCTCGAATCAGGCCGCTCCTGATACGGCCGAGGAACGAAAGAGACTCATGCCCCAAGGCTCTTTCTCTTGCGAAAAAGCCTGAAGACCGACCTGATATTCGCTTCTCCCATCCAGCAGCTTCGTCCATACGACCTTGAACTCCATTCGGCGCTGGCGATAAAGAACAACCAGCGTATCCAGCACTTTCAATTCGCGGCGAATCGATCCCAGTCGCGCCCCAGTCGGCGTGACGTCGAGCGTGTGGGCCAGTTCTTCAAATGAAACGCCTGCGGCGTCCGTTCCCCGAACTCGCACCGGCAGCACGGCTGGAATCCGATCCTGCCGGCGCCTGTTTGTTTTCACGCTGGTTTCTTGCATTGTGCCCCGGAGATAGTGTGGGACAAAACTGAGCGAACCGGAATAGCTCCGATGAGTGAGGCACAAAGGTAACCAAACGCAATGTTTCGCCGGCTTTTGGAACAGAAAAACCTGAAATAGTGCAGCTTAGCGGCTTACAGCATATTCGAAAATCGGGAAACAGGAACGGAAATGCAGCCGATGCCCGATTTTGTCAGGATTTATCCGGTAGACTGAAAACGACCATTCGGCATCCAAGAGATAACATGGTTCACACGAGAGTGCGGCGCGAGGTGATCGGTTGTATGTTGTTTCTGGCTTGGGCTACGGCGGGCGTTTGCCAATCGCCTCCGGCAGAGCACTTTTCGGAGGGATCCGTTCCGGCGTCGCCCCTGCAGGCGGGACAAGTAGCCGAGAAACTTCAGAAAAATAATGCTCAGCGGACCGCAGCGCTCGAGCAGTTCAGCAGCACACGAATCTATCGGATGCAGTATCGCGGTTTCCCTAGCGATCGTGACGCTGAAATGGTAGTCAACGTGTCTTTCCGGGCTCCGAACACCAAAGAGTTTACCGTTGTCTCGCAGACGGGCTCCAAGTTTGTGATCGATCATGTCTTCAGGAAACTGCTGGAGGGTGAGCAGGAAGCCTCCAACGAAGAGAACCGGCGACAGACTGCGTTGACCACTGACAACTACAATTTCACCTTCGCCAGTTACGAAGTGACTCCGGATGGCGCACAATATGTACTCAACCTGATTCCTAAGACAAAGAACAAGTTTCTCTATCGCGGAAAAATCTGGGTTGACGCGAAAGACTTCGCCGTGGTGCGCATTGAAGGAGAGCCAGCCAAAAACCCGTCGTTATGGATCAAGAAGACAGAGGTTGAGCACCGCTACGTCAAAGTTAATGACTTCTGGCTTCCCGCAGACAACCACACGGAAAGCGTGATACGTCTGGGAGGGCGGGCCATTCTCTCGATCGAGTACAGGAATTACAAAATTACCAAAGCGGCTTCCCTTCGCATCGAGAATGCTTTCGCCGATTCGGCGAAATGAAGACTCGAAAACTGGTCGCCACCCTTCTTACTTCAAACACAGTGAAAATGTATAGTGTGAATTGTCATTGGGGCTATGAGGCTGGCACTGTGGCCTTGAGCGGATACATAAATTGATTGGGCTGATTCTATATTTCGTTTCGGTCGTGGCGCTGATTGGTACCTTGTCCTCGACCGTATTTCTGGGTCTGGCGATCGTGGGCGTAGTCCGGTTTCGCTCGGACGTACAAAAGCAATTGAGGTCTTTGCCGGACGACGCGCATTTGCCTCCGGTTTCCGTTTTGAAGCCAGTCCACGGCCTGGAAGCGCAGCTGAAAGAAAATATTGAAAGTTTCTTTTGTCAGGATTATCCCGACTACGAGATTTTGTTTGCCGCCGACCAGGCCGATGATGCGGCCCTGGATGTGGTGCGCGAGGTATCGGAGCGCTACCCGCACATTCGGAGTCGCGTGCTGGTGACCGGCACTCCTTGGCCAAACCCCGTGGTCTATTCGTTTCATCGCATGGCGGAGGCTGCGGCGCATGAGATTCTTGTAACTACAGACAGCGATGTGGAAGTTGACCCAAAATATCTTCGGGAAATCGTGCCTCCCATGCTCGATCCGCAGGTGGGACTGGTAACATGCCTCTATCGCGGCAAGAATGCGGCCGGATTTTTTTCCGGGCTCACCGCCATTGGCATGTCGGTGGAAATGACGGCGGGAGTGCTGGTGGCGAATCTGCTCGAAGGAATGAAGTTCGGGCTGGGGCCGACGACAGTCGTCCGCAAAGATTCCCTGGCCAGTATTGGGGGCTACGCCGCGCTCCAGGACTACATTGCTTATGACTTTGCGATCGGCAACCTGATCGCGAAGGCAGGCTACCGTGTTGTGCTCTCCGGCCACATCATCAATCATGTAGTGAACCAGAAATCGTTTCGCCACATGTGGCAAAATCAGTTGCGCTGGGCGCAAACCACGCGCTATTCGCGGCCAAAGGGACACTTTGGAAGTGGTCTGATCTTCGCCATTCCTTACGGTTTGCTGGGATTCCTCGCGGCCGCGGGCTTAGGTCACTGGGGAATTGGAGCGCTCCTGTTGGGCGCGGCTATGGTAAATCGATTAGTCGAAGCCTGGCTGGTGGGCTGGATGGTGGTTCGTGATACTCAGGTTAGGCGCGCGCCGTGGCTTTATCCGCTGCGCGACTTGCTCGGCTTTGCGGTCTGGTTCGCCAGTTATTTGAAGTTGCGTTATGTCTGGCGCGATAGCCGTTTTGAGTTGAGGGGAACTCGCATCGCGCTGCGGCAGACCTCCTCGGATAACAGATAGCGTGGTACGAAAAGCTTCTGATCGCAAAGTGCGCAAGATCAGAAGATCGCAGGATTAAAAGAGCGGTCGGTCTGCTTTTCTCTGGCACAGAATCTTAACGTTCCAATTTTCACGCGGAGGCTTTCTTGCGCGTTTTAGTCACTGGGGCAGCAGGTTTTATTGGTAGTCACATGGTAGATCGACTTCTTTCGGCGGGCCACAGCGTCGCCGGACTGGATAACTTTTCGAGTGGACAGCGCCGGTTTCTCGAAAGCGCCATGACTCATCCTAAGTTCACTTTGCATGAGGCAGACCTGCTCGACCGAAAGAGTTTGACGAGGGCGATACATGATGCCGAGTTGGTCGTGCATTTCGCTGCCAATGCTGACGTGCGATTTGGCACCGACCATCCGCGCAAAGATCTGGACCAGAATACGATCGCAACCTGGAATGTTTTGGAAGCGATGCGTGACGAGGGCTGCAAGCGAATCGTTTTTTCGTCGACTGGATCAGTCTACGGAGAGCCCAACATTTTTCCGACACCTGAGAATTGTCCTTTTCCGGTCCAGACGTCGCTTTACGGAGCCTCCAAACTGGCCGCAGAGAGCCTGATTCAAGCGTATTGCGAAGGCTTCGGATTGCAAAGCTACATTTTCAGGTTTGTGTCGATCCTGGGAGAGCGCTATTCGCACGGGCACGTGGTTGATTTTTGGCAGCAGCTTTCGCAACATCCGGATCACCTCCATGTCCTGGGCAATGGTCATCAGCGGAAATCTTATTTGTACGTACAAGATTGCATTGACGCGATTCTCACCGCGCTCGATCGCGCCCATGACAAAGTCAATACATTCAACCTGGGCACAGACGAATATTGCGAAGTCAACGACTCCATTCGATGGATTTGTGAGTATCTTGGGCTTCATCCGAGGCTCACGTACTCCGGCGGCGAGCGCGGCTGGGTTGGGGATAGCCCCTTCATCCTGCTGGACTGCTCGCGGATCCGCGCTCTGGGCTGGCGCCCACGATTGACGATCCAGCAAGCGGTCTTGACCACGATCAAATGCGTGAGCGCAGAGACGGCGCGGTTGAAGGCTGAGCTTTAGACCGAATCCGCACTAGAATAGCGTAGTGCTTAACGAGCGGCTGGAATTCGCAACTGAGCGCGACACGGAAGTTTTCTCCGGCGTCCCCGCCGCTCCGGCTGTGTTCCTGCTTCGTGGCGACGATGCACAAGCCGAACCTTATGTCAGCAAGACTGCCAACCTTCGCCGCCGCCTGCAACGTCTGCTGGGCCCGGTTGCAGAGCGCACTAGAAAACTCAATTTGCGCGACCGTGTCCGCTCCATCGAGTACACGCCAACCGGTTCCGACTTCGAATCAGCACTTACGCTTTACAAAGTTCTGCGTTCAACCTTTCCCAAGACGTACGCACATCGCCTCCGCTTGCGCTTTGCTTCTTTGGTAAAGCTGCATCTCGAAAATGAATACCCGCGAGCGTCGATCACCACGCGACTAAGCCGGCTTAACGGCCGCTCCCTTTACTACGGACCATTTCAATCCCGAACCGCCGCCGAAAAGTTCATGAACGATTCGCTGGACTTTTTCAAAATGCGACGCTGTGTCGAGGATTTGAACCCCGATCCGAAGTTCCCCGGATGCATCTATTCCGAGATGAAGATGTGCCTGGCGCCTTGTTTTAAGGGTTGTAGTGACCAGGAGTATTCCACGGAAGTAAATCGTGTGCGGACCTATTTTGATTCGGGAGGAGAATCGCTGGCGCGTGAGTTGGCCACGCAACGAGAAGCCGCATCCGCCAATCTCGCATTCGAAGAGGCCGCTTCTATTCATGTGCGCCTGGAAAAGCTCAAACCTATCCTCAGCCAGTTTCCCGAGATTGTTCGCCGCCTCGACCGCCTCTCAGCGCTGATGATTCAGCCCTGCCAGCAGGCGGAGTCGGTCACGTTGTTCCGCGTCCAAAGCGGGATACTCTCTGCACCGGTGGTTTTTTCGATCCAACCGGCAGAGCACGCAAAATCGCAATCCATGGAATCGCGGGTGCAGGCCGTCCTCGATTCTTTTCCGCCTGTGAAACCGTGTACCGCCATTGAAACCATGGAGCATCTCGCGCTGCTCAAGCGCTGGTATTACCGGGGCAGCCGCGTAGGCGAAATATTTCTTGCCAATGACAAACATATTTTTCCTATGCGTCGCATCGTGCGAGGTATTGGCCGCGTCTTAAGAGGCGAGAAGCCGGAAGACGTTTCTTCTTTGCTTACGGAGACGGCAGGCCAAATTTCCGTTGAAGAGGAACAAGACTAAAATGGCGACTAAAGATCCGCACGCGAAACAACTTCGCGAACACATCGCATACCTGCTGAACGGCGGTGGAGCTCACGTAAAATTTGACGATGCAGTAAAACTTGTTTCAGAGCCGCTGCGCGGAGTGAAGCCAAAAAGCTTTCCGCACTCCCCGTGGATGCTGCTTGAGCACTTACGACTGGCCCAGCGCGACATTCTGGAATTCAGCCGCAATTCCAAATACAAGTCGCCACAATGGCCCGACGACTATTGGCCGGAGACCGAAGCGCCGCCAAGCGCGGAGGCGTGGACAAAAAGCATTCAGCAATTCCGCAAAGATCTGAAAGCCATGCAAGCGCTAGTCGCGAATCCCAGGACCGACCTCTATGCTCGCATTCCGTGGGGCGATGGCCAAACCATTCTGCGTGAGGCTTTACTGGTTGCGGATCACAACGCCTACCATGTGGCACAGTTAGTCGACGTGCGGCGCCTGCTGGGCGACTGGAAGGCGTGAGCTGCAGTGTTCTATGACGAGAATACTGTCACGTAGCGATTGGTAACTGGAAGTCAGAAGAGCCAGACGCGCCTGCGTTTCGCCGCCGCCGCTTCGCGTCAGAACGTTTGCGGAATACGACCTTCACTCCTTCTCTCCACCGTTCGTCAATCCCAACGAACTCCCATTCTATTTCGGGCGAGATGTAGCGTAATAAAATATCTGTCGTCGGATGCACATGCAACGCTGGCGCAACCAAAAACAGCAGTGGCTTCTCGGCCGATAACTCGCGACGCTCGAAATATCCGTATCGAGGAAATTCGCCCCGCGAATGATGCCATTCCACGCGCGACCAGTAATCCAGCGCTTGCAGCGGCAAGTGGAGGTCTTCGTCAGCTTTCAGCTCTACAACCGCGAGCCGTCCGGTTAACGTGGTCGTAAGCACATCGATTATGGCTCGATCAGACGCGGAAAATGCCGGAACCTGTGAGTATCGCCCCGTGGGCTGAAGGCGCTCATCGATCACGCTGACATCGCCAACCACCAGCGATTCGAGCCATCTCTCCGGACGCAGGCGCCACAGCGGATGCTGACGCGGTCCGTAAGGATGGCGGACATCGCGCAAGCAGTGCGCAAGTTCTGTGAACGTGGACTCGTTCGCAGGCTCTAGAGTGCGCTCCTCCGCGCCCACGCCGAAAACGATCTCCTCGACACTCTGAAACGAGCCTGCAATTCCCACGAGTCGCGCGCTGGCAAACTCCAGGCCCCGCCAGCGAAAAATAATTTCCGCCGCAGACTGCACACAAATTTCGCAATTCGGGACAATCTGCTGGATTCTCGCAATCGATCCTGTGAATCGCTCCCGCGCGGCGTGATCGTCAGTGGTGTGCACCAGTCTGGTGGTCACATTGCCGCGATCGGCGCAATCGATTTCCACCAGCGCATCGTGCCGTTCATCCAGCTCAAACAGCGACCACTTGGCGGCGTCTGTGTTCAGGTTGGCCATTCGCTCCCGGACCAGAGCGGACCGTCCATTAGGAATAAACAGCTTCAGCCCTTCCACCAGCACATTTGCAACCTGTGCCTGCCGGCAAACGTCGAGCCACAGAATTCCCAACGTGAGCGAAGCGTCGATGGAGGCTTGCGTCTCCTGCGCATTCACTCCAAGCAGCGCAAATGCCGAGCGGCCCTTCCTGATTACTCCTCGGGTGTAGACCGGTCCGAAGGATTTCTCCAGATCCACGCCCCCTGTCAGTTTTGTGACCTTAAAATCTGGGAAATGCCTCTCCAGAATGCGCCGCAGTTTCTGCTCGTATGCAGCGCGCGTGGTGCGTCGAGCCGTAGGAGTGCGGCGGTCGCGTTCGCGGCAGATTTCCAGCCTGGATGGCCGCGCCTGTCCCAGTCTTTGCACTTCGAGTCGCAAGGTTCCATTCTTAATTTCTGCATCCAGCACGCGGCGCACCGCGTTCCGCTCTGCCGACCACAGATGCAGCAGGCAACGGTTGTACTCGCCGGAAATGGAGTACTTGGATTGCGCCAGATCAAAGGCCACCGCTCCGTTTTCCAACACCACTGCGCCTGCGGACTCGCTAAGAAAGTCCAGCACGGTTCGAGTCAGGGATTGGGGCGTAACGATCGACATGGGCGTCTCCGCTGATTGTCCGAGCCGCGCGGTACGATTGTCTGTGACATGTGACCATAGTTACGTTTCTGCTGTGGATGTTTTCGCCCGTGCGGTTCCACTCGATATGGGATAATGGACAATCTGCTCAACTGAGTCTGCCCCCAGCCCGGCGGCATCTATATGTGTGGGTGAAAAGCTTGGACAAACAATCTCTCAGCGATAAACAGCGTTTTTTTTTCGACCACTACGGCGTCACCGAGAATGATCTCGAGCGCTATTTATCGGCCGCTCTTTCTGCCGGCGGCGACTACGCCGACCTGTATTTTGAATACCTTTCGTCGACCTCATTGATGGTGGATGAGTCCATGGTGAAGTCGGCATCACAGGGGATTTCCGCGGGTTGCGGCGTGCGTGTGGTTTCCGGCGAGCGCACGG
>Ga0307474_10003346_pt1 | contig 11538 bp, 8 predicted proteins | sample atmos_gasesECM1C_2_FD_203312 | JGI IMG/M metagenome (GOLD analysis project Ga0307474, IMG submission 203312) | Hardwood forest soil microbial communities from Morgan-Monroe State Forest, Indiana, United States - atmos_gasesECM1C_05 | ecosystem: Environmental > Terrestrial > Soil > Temperate... | reverse complement strand
CCGGCCCGGAGCAGCACCGGATGGCAGCCGCCGGCCCACAGCCGGTCTCCGGCGACCTGCTGCAGGGCCGCGGCGCAGGCTCGCAGACCGGAGGCTGGCCAGCCGGGCATGCCCGGTTCCGGCCAGGCCTGGAGCAGCGCGTCCGCCGCGGCCAGGACCACCTGATCCAGCATTCCTTCCGGCATCGCGGCGCGCAGCGCCTCCTGCAGGACCGGGCTCATCTGGATCGTCGGCGGTGCCGTCACGGGTGCGATGGTCAGCAGGCCGACGCGTTCCAGCACCCCCAGCGCCGCGCGAGCGGACTCACTGCCTGCGCGGGCTTCGCCGCCGCTGTCAGCCAGGTAGCCGGCCGCCGCCGGGGTGGTCAGGACGGTCCCCGGAATGCCGTGCCCGTCAAGCAACGCGGCCACGGCCAGCAGCGACTGGGCCAGCCCGTCCGGGGAAAGCTGATTGGCACGCTCGAACGAGATCGTCCACGTGACCGCGCTCGCCGACGGCGGCGCGCCGGGCGACTCGGTGAGCTGCTGCCGCCTGCGGGTGAAATAGTCACGGTAGTGGTCGCATGACATCGAGGAGCCGGCGATCACCGCGCTGGCCTGACTCAGCGCGGCCGGCTCCAGGCCGATGACGCTGACTAGGTCAATCGCGCCGAGCCGCTGGCCCGGGTTGGCGATCAGCCTCCCCATCACGTGGCTGAGGGCCTCGCGCGAGTTGAACAGCCCGATCGGCAGGATCCGCATGCCGTCAGGGACGGCTGTGGCGTCGGCGCAGGTCACAAGAATCCGGCCAGCCGCTCCGCTCGGCCATAGACCGTCTAGGTCCGCCGGATCGGCTAGGTCGTCAAGTACTACCATCCATCGACGTCTGGTCTCGCCCAGCCAGGTAACAAACTGGGCGGCGACCGACTCGCAACTGGTCGCCTGGTCCCGGCCGGTCGCGGTGGCCATCGCCTCGGCGTAGCCAGACAGCACCGCGGCCCGGCTCGTGGCCGCGATCCAGACCAGCAGGTCCAGCTCGCGTGCATGCCACAGCGACTCGGCGAAGGCCGCGGCGAGCTGGGACTTGCCCGTGGATCTCAGCCAGTCCTGCGCAGCGTGGCCGGGCTGCGGCCCCGTCGGATCCGGGCCCGTCGCCCGGTTAGGGACCAGCGCGACCGCGAATCCGGCGGGCAGCGCGGCCGCCAGGTCGGGAGCCGTCTCCAGCCGGTCACTGTAACCGCCGGCCAGCGGCGGGACCGCCCCCGACCGGACCGGCCAGGACGGCCCGGCACCCGCCGGGCTCACAGGGTTCGTTGCGCTCCTCGGCTGCGGTGCGCTGACCATAACGTGCTGCCCGATGCCCACGGTAAACCTCGCCCGCCTGCTCAGAGTTCTAGTTCAGGGACTCGTACAGGCGTGGACCTCGTGAGGGTCTGCCTACGGAAGAAAGCGGGGGCGGTGACGCGCATGTAGACGAAGCTGGCTACGCCGGCCAGCGCCGCCAGCGCGGCGATAATGAAGATCCCGCCGATCTGCCAGTTCAGGCCAGGTACCGTCCAGCTGGTGTAGCTGTTGGACGCCACCCAGTCGCTCTGCAGGCTGTAGATGCCGGCCGAGAACATGATGAGGCCCCCCAGGAGCGGCAGGATGCCGCGCATCCACAGGTCGCGGGCGCTGTTCAGGACCGAGGACCGGTAGTACCAGGTGCAGGCGAAGGCCGTCAGCCCGTAGTAGAAGGCGATGTAGAGCCCGATCGCGGAAACGGCGTCAGCGATCGGGTTGCCCCCGGAGATGAAGTTCAGCGGGATGTACAGCGCGACGGCGGCCACCCCCACCACGATCGTGGACACCGTGGGGGTCAGGTACCGGGGACTGATCTTGGCGAATTGCTGCGGCAGCGCCCGGTACGCGGCCATGGACAGCGTGGTGCGCGCGGCTGGCAGGATCGTCGTCTGGGTCGACGCGGCCGCCGAACTGAGCACCATCAGGATCAGGAGCCGGGACAAGACCGCACCGAACCCTGAGCTTCCGAAGATCGCGCTGCCGGTCACCGACAGCACGTCGAACTGATGGTCCGGGTTCGTCAGCCCGACGCCCTTGGCGCCGACCCCGGCGAACGACTGCACGGCGACGATGACGATCCCGTAGGTGAACAGCAGCAGGACCGTCGAGATGATCCCGGCCCGCCCCGGCGTTCTGGCCTTGTCCGCGGTCTCCTCGTTCACCGACAAGGCGGTGTCCCAGCCCCAGTAGATGAACAGCATCAAGATGATCCCGGACACGAACGCCGAGAGGGTCAGGCCCGACGGCGACAGCCAGCTGAAGCTCGGGTGCAGCGACCCCGCCGGGTGGCTGACGTACACCTTGACCAGTGCCGTCACCGACAGCAGCATCAGCATGACGACTTCGATGGTCAGCAGCACCCGCTGGAACCGGGCCGAGAGCTCGATGCCGCGGTAGCAGATGTAGGTCATCACGATGATCCACAAGACACCCACCAGCAGCACCCAGCCGCCAGAGGCATTAGCTCCGATCGAGCTGTTCGGTCCCTGGAACAGGAAGAACCCGTACTGCCCGGCTACCTGGGCGAGGCTGCCCATGACCAGGATGTCGGCGGCCACCGTGGCCCAGCCGCCTGCCCAGCCGATCGCCGGCCCGAACGACCGGGTCGACCAGATGAACGTGGTCCCGCAGTCAGGGTCGGCCTTGTTCAGCTCGCTGAAGCCGATCGAGCACAGCAGCATCGGCACGAACGCCAGCACGGCGATCAGCGGCGACTTCAGCCCGACGGCGGCCACGATGAAGAACAGCGTCGCGGCCAGGCTGTAGGCGGGCGCCGTTGACGCGACTCCGATGACGATGCTCGACACCAGGCCAAGTGCGCCAGTCTTGAGACCTTTTTCCCTCGACTCCTCGACTGGCTGCACGCCAGTAGTAACCGTGGCCATGGTCCCCCTCCGCCGGTGGTGACGGGGCCTGGCTGGCACATAACCGGCCCCCGCCAATAAGCCTGCAGCGTAACGGACTATCAGCTCGCAAACTGGCACATTTGGACAATCGGCCATAAACATCCGCACCAGTAATACCAGGAATCCACTTCCGAACCCGCGGTTAAGCGTCCGTGGCCGGTGCGCCCGAGCCCAGCCGATCCCTTGCCGCGGCGATAACCGCCTGGCCGAGGCTGATGCCGCCGTCGTTGCACGGCACGCGGGAGTGGGTCAGGACCGTGAACCCGCGGGACTCCAGGCGGGCGACCACCTGGTTCAGGAGCACCATGTTCTGGAATACCCCGCCGGACAGGGCCACCGTGGTCAGCGCGCGGCGGTCGCGAATGCGCAGGCAGGCCGCTTCCACGACGGCGGCCACGCCGTTGTGGAAGCGGGCGGCGATGACGGCGGGCGGGACGCCCGCCGTCAGGTCGCCTGCGGCGGCGCGGACCAGGTCCGCGCCGCGGACGTGGAACGCCTCTCGTGCGTCGATGGCGGCGTGATAGGCGCCCCGCTCGGCCGGGTCGGCCAGCTGTTCCAGCTCGATGGCGGCCTGGCCCTCGTAGTTGATCGCGTCGCGGACGCCCAAGAGCGCCGCGACAGCGTCGAACAGGCGGCCCGCGCTGGACGTGAGCGGCGCGTTCACGCCCTTGCGCGCCATCGCGACGACGGCCGGCCACTGGGCGGAGTTGCGCCGCATGACGTCCAGGCTGCCCGCGTCAAGGCCGTCAAGGCTGTCGAGGTAGGCGGCGGCCATCCGCCACGGCTGCCTTATCGCGGCCTGGCCGCCGGGCAACGGGACGGGCGCCAGGTGGCCGGCCCGCTCGAAGCCGGCGTAGTCCGCGATCAGGAACTCACCGCCCCACAGGGTGCCGTCGGAGCCGTAGCCGGTGCCGTCGAAGGCCACCCCGATGACGGGGGCGCTCCCGCCCGCCCCTGGGCCGGCGGGCCAGCCGTTGTCGGCCAGGCAGGAGGCGACGTGGGCGTGGTGGTGCTGCACGCCGACCAGGTCCACCTCCGCCAGGTCCAGCGCGTACTTCGTCGAGAGGTACTCCGGGTGCAGGTCGTACGCGACCACGCGAGGGGCGACGTCGAAGAGACGGCGGAAGTGTTCGATGCCCTCGGTGAAGGAGCGCAGCGTCTCGACGTTCTCCAGGTCCCCGATGTGATGCGAGACGAAGGCGTGCCGCTCCTTGGCCAGGCAGAACGTGTTCTTCAGCTCGGCGCCGCAGGCCAGCACGTGGCGGGGGAACCCGCCGGGCACGGCGACCGGTTCCGGGACATAGCCGCGGGAGCGGCGCACGGACAGCGGGCGGCCGCGGAAAACGCGGGTCACCGAGTCGTCGGTCCTGATGTGGATCGCCCGGTCGTGGCTGAGGAACGCGTCCGCGATCCCGCTCAATCGCGCGAGCGCGTCCTCGTCGCGGTAGGCGATCGGCTCGTCTGAGACGTTTCCGCTGGTCAGCAGGATCGGCCCCGTCATGGCGGCGGCCAGCAGGTGGTGCAGCGGGGTGTAGGGCAGCATGATCCCGAGGTGCCGGTTGCCCGGCGCGGCCGCCGAGGCGACCGCCGCGCCGGGCAACCGGGGCAGCAGCACGATCGGCCTGGCCCGGCTGGTGAGCAGGGCCGCGGCCGCGTCGTCGACCTCGCACAGCGCGCGGGCCGCGGCCGCGTCGGCCGCGAGCACCGCGAACGGCTTGTCCTCCCGGTGCTTGCGGGCGCGCAGCGTGGCGACCGCGTCGTCGTGGGCGGCGTCCGCCGCGAGGTGGTATCCGCCGAGCCCCTTCACGGCGACGATCCGGCCGTCTCTGAGCAACTCGGCCGCCGTGCCGAGCGGCTCTTCGCGGTCCAGCGGCTCCCCCGCCGCGCCGAGCAGGGCCAGCCGCGGGCCGCACGCCGGGCAGCACACCGGCTGTGCGTGGTAGCGGCGGTCGGCCGGGTCGTGGTACTCCGCCGCGCACGGTTCGCACATCGCGAAGCCGGCCATCGTGGTCAGCGGCCGGTCGTAGGGCACGTCGCGCACGATGGTGAACCGCGGGCCGCAGTTCGTGCAGTTGATGAACGGGTACCGGTACCTGCGGTCGGCCGGGTCGGACAGCTCGCGCAGGCAGTCCGCACAGGTCGCGGTGTCCGCTGCGATCAGGGTCGCGCGCCGGCCGTCAGGGGCGTTGGGGCCGCTCGGCGCGATCGTGAAGGAGGCCGTGCCGGCCGGCGGCATGACGGACGTGGTGACCCGCTCGATCCGCGCCAGCGGCGGCGCCTCGCGCTCCAGGCGGCGCAGGAACTCCCCCACCGCCGCGGGCGGGCCCTCGATCTCGGCGAACACGCCGTCCACGTCGTTGCCCACCAGGCCGCCGAGGCCCAGGCCGGTCGCGAGCGAGTAGACGAACGGGCGGAAGCCAACCCCCTGGACGATGCCCTCCACGCGCAGCGCGGTCCTGATCACCTGAGTCATCACGGGCCCGTTCTGAATAGGACTATTCTCTGGCGGCGCGGGTCAGGTCGGCTTCCACCTCGACCGTCACCTCGTCCTTGAGCTTGAGCGCGCCGAAGAAGCCGGTGTACGGCGTGATGCCGTGGTCGGTCTGCCGCACCGTGGCGGTGCCCCGGTACTGGCCGGGCCCGCGGCTCACCAGCTGGAGCCTGGCCGGCCTGGTCGTGCCGTTGAGGGTCAGCGTTCCCTCGATCGCGCCGCCCGAGGCCGCCGGGATGATCCGGGTCGAGGCGAAGCGGGCCGTGCCGCCGCCGAGGATCTTGCCCGCCGTGTTCAGGATGTCGCGACGGTCCTTGTCGCTGAGCGGCTTGGCGCCCCCCGTCCCTTCGAGGACGGCCAGCGAGCCGAGGTCGAGCTCGGCGGCGACCTCCGCCGCAGCCACGCCGTCGCCGGGCACCGTGACCGTCGCGGACCAGCGGGTGACCTCAATGGTCAGGTCGTGACCCGCGCGGGCGGCGAGCCCCGCACGGCCGGTCTTGATGACGACCCGGCCGGAATCCGGGCCGAGCCGGAAGGAGCCCGTGATGTCGTCCACGGCCCCACCGTACGCCGGGTGGTCAGTCAGGGGAACGGCCGGTCAGGGGAACGGGACCTCGCCGAACAGCTCGTGGATCCGCCGCAGGTCACGCAGCCGCGGCTCGGTGCTGCCGCCGACCCAGCGGCTGACGGTCTTCACCGAGACGCCCAGCTGGCTCGCCGCGGACTCGATCGTGAGGCCTTCCCTGCGCAGCACGCCGGTCATCCATTCGGCGAACGACGCCGATGGCGCCCGGTCACCGCCGGCCTCGGCCGTCACGGCGGCGGGTCCGGTAGCGGGGAGCTCAGCGGCGGCGTGCGCCGGGCCTGCCGCCCCCGCGACCTCGGGGGAACGCAGCAGCGACGTCAGCGCGTCGATGCCAGGGGCGGACGGGAACTGCGGGCCAGAGCGGAGCACGTCCACCTCGACGTGGTCCGGGAAGATCCGGAAGGAAACGCTGATGGCCCCGGTCGGGCCCGCCGCTTCCAGCAGCGCCTGGGACACGGTTTCGCCGACCTCGCGGGTGTCCTCTTCCGACAGCGGCGACTGGGCCAGGCAGCGCCGGACGAAATCGCGGATGTCCGGGATGGAGGATGGCCGAGCGGGGAAGGTTTGCGACACCACCACGACAGGCACGACCTCGATGTTCTCGCTGATCCGGTCGTTTGCCCTGTCCATAACCCTTTCCCGGGTGCGGCCTCACGCTCTCTGCCCTGCAAGCGTACGTGCCCGGTGCGCCGGAATGCGACTCACGATCGCGGACAGAACGGCGGACAGAAATGTCCGTCGGGCCGACGGTTGTGTCTTGATCCCTCGCGCGGGCCAGGTTTACGCTGAGGACACCGAAGACGGCCTACGGCCCGGAGCGGGCCAGTCGGCCGCGGCCGACCGAAGGACGGCATGCCATGACGCAGGAGTCACAGGCTACGCAGGAACCAGTCATACACATTCTGTGGATGAACGGCGGTCTCGGCTGCGACGGGGACTCGGTGGCGCTCACCGCCGCCACGCAGCCCAGCATCGAGGAAATTGTGCTCGGCGCCCTGCCCGGGCTGCCGAAGGTTGCCGTGCACTGGCCGCTGATCGACTTCGAATGCGGGCCCGAGCAGGGCGCCGACACGTTCATCGAGTGGTGGTGGAAGGCCGACAGGGGCGAACTGGAGCCGTTCGTGCTGGTCGTCGAGGGATCCATCCCGAACGAGGCGATCAAGTCCGAAGGGTACTGGTGCGGGTTCGGCAACAACCCGGCCACCGGCCAGCCGATGACCACCAGTGAGTGGCTGGACCGGCTGGCGCCGAAGGCGACCGCCATCCTCGCGGTCGGCACCTGCGCCACCTACGGCGGCATCCACGCCATGGCCGGCAACCCGACCGGCGCCATGGGCGTGCCCGACTACCTCGGCTGGGACTGGAAGTCCAAGGCCGGCCTGCCGACGGTGTGCGTGCCCGGCTGCCCGATCCACCCCGACAACCTGTCGGAGACGATCCTGTACCTGCTGTACCAGGTGACCGGGCAGGCGCCGATGATCCCGCTGGACGACGCGCTGCGGCCGCGGTGGCTGTTCGATGCCACCGTGCACCAGGGCTGCGACCGGGCCGGCTACTACGAGGAAGGCACGTTCGCCGGCGAGTACGGCTCGCCGCAGTGCCTGGTCAAGCTGGGCTGCTGGGGCCCGGTCGTCAAGTGCAACGTGCCCAAACGAGGCTGGATCAACGGCGTCGGCGGCTGCCCCAACGTGGGCGGCATCTGCATCGCCTGCACGATGCCAGGCTTCCCCGACAAGTTCATGCCGTTCATGGATGAGCCGCCGGGGTCGCGGGTGTCCGCCACGGCGAGCGGGATGTACGGCACGGTCATCCGGTCGCTGCGCGGCATCACCGCCCGCACCGTCGACAAGGAACCGAAGTGGCGGGTCAAGGGTCCCGAGCTTCGCACCGGCTACCAGAAGACGTGGTGATCAGCGATGACAGCGACGGAGAAGGCACCGAGCAAGGCGGCGAGCAAGGACACCGAACTCGTCGAGATGACCTGGGACCCGATCACCAGGATCGTGGGCAGCCTCGGCATTTACACCAAGATCGACTTCAAGGCCAAGCGGGTCGCCGAGTGCCACAGCACCTCGTCGATCTTCCGCGGCTACAGCATCTTCATGAAGGGCAAGGACCCGCGGGACGCGCACTTCATCACCAGCCGGATCTGCGGCATCTGCGGTGACAACCACGCGACCTGCTCGGTCTACAACCAGAACATGGCCTACGGGGTGCGGCCGCCGCACCTCGGCGAGTGGATCATCAACCTGGGCGAAGCCGCCGAGTACATGTTCGACCACAACATCTTCCAGGAGAACCTGGTCGGCGTGGACTTCTGCGAGAGGATGGTCGCCGAGACCAACCCCGGGGTGCTCGAGCGCGCCAACAGCACGGAAGCGCCGCACGCGGCCGACCACGGCTACCGGACCATCGGCGACATCATGCGCTCGCTCAACCCGCTCGAGGGCGAGTTCTACCGCGAGGCGCTGCAGGTGTCGCGGTGGACGCGGGAGATGTTCTGCCTGATGGAAGGGCGTCACGTACACCCGTCGACGCTCTACCCCGGCGGCGTCGGCACCGTGGCGACGGTGCAGCTGTTCACCGACTACCTGACCCGCCTGATGCGCTACGTGGAGTTCATGAAGCGCGTCGTGCCCATGCACGACGACCTGTTCGACTTCTTCTACGAGGCGCTGCCCGGGTACGAGGAAGTCGGCAGGCGGCGGGTGCTGCTCGGCTGCTGGGGCAGCCTCAACGACCCCGAGTACTGCGACTTCACCTACCAGAACATGGCGGACTGGGGCCGCAAGATGTTCGTCACGCCCGGCGTGGTGGTCGACGGCAACCTCGTCACCAACAGCCTCGTCGACATCAACCTCGGCATCAGGATCCTGCTCGGTCACTCGTACTACGAGGACTGGGAGGACAAGGAGATGTTCGTCACGCACGACCCGCTGGGCAACCCGGTGGACCGCAGGCACCCGTGGAACCAGCACACGATCCCGCGGCCCGCCAAGCGTGACTTCGACGACAAGTACAGCTGGACGATGTCGCCGCGCTGGTTCGACGGCAAGGACTACCTGCCGCTCGACACCGGCGGCGGCCCGATCGCCCGGCTGTGGGCGACGGCGCTCGCGGGCCTCGTGGACTTCGGCTACGTGAAGTCCACCGGGCACAGCGTGCAGATCAATCTGCCGCGCACCATGTCGCGGCCGGAGGTCAGCTTCGAGTGGAAGATCCCGGTCGACAAGAAGGGCGAGCCGCTGTCCAACGCGATCGAGCGGGACCGGGCGCGGACCTACTTCCAGGCCTACGCCGCCGCCGCCGCGCTGTACTTCGTCGAGCAGGCGCTCGCCGAGGTGCGGGCCGGGCACACCAAGACGTGGGAGTCGTTCAAGGTGCCCGACGAGGCCTTCAGCTGCGGGTTCACCGAGGCGGTCCGCGGGGTGCTGTCGCACCACATGGTCATCAGGGGCGGCAAGATCGCCAACTACCACCCGTACCCGCCGACCCCGTGGAACGGGTCCGTCCGTGACACGTACGGGACGCCTGGCCCTTACGAGGACGCGGTGCAGAACACCCCGATCTTCGAGGAGAACACGCCGGACAACTTCAAGGGCATCGACATCATGCGCGCGGTCCGCAGCTTCGACCCGTGCCTGCCCTGCGGCGTCCACATGTACCTGGGCAATGGCCGGGTGCTGAAGACGGCGCACTCGCCCACGGGCATCACGCTGGCGGTCTGAGGTGACCGCCGGGTCCGGCGCGGACGATGGGGTGCCCGCCGGCGCTTTCGACGCTGGCACCTTTGACGGGGGCACCTTCGACCCCCAGGCCGCTGGGGAGCGAGTCGAGACGCTGCTCGCCGAGCTGCGGACGCGGGCGGGCCCGGAAGTGGCCGACACCGCCGAGGAGCTCGTCGGCTGCCTGGTGCGGCTCTACGGCGCCGGGCTGGCGTCGATCATGCGGATCATCGGCGACGACTCAAAGCTCAAGGCCAGGCTCATCGCCGACCCGCTGGTGGACAGCCTGCTGCTGATCCACGACCTGCACCCGCTCGACGTCGGCACCCGGATCCGGCGGGCGCTCGGGCGACTCGGGATCGGGGCGGAGCTGCTGTCCATCGACGACGACGGCGTGGCGCTCATCCGGCTCGCCAACGGCCACGGGCACGCCGGCGTGCAGGCGGACGTCGAGCAGGCCGTCGCGGACGCGGCGCCGGAGACGACCGGGGTCAGGATCGCGCCGCGCGAGGCGCCGCTGCTGCAGATAGCCCGCCGCCCGCCGGGTGCCGCGTGACCGGTCTGCGGCGCTTCGCCGTTCCGCCGCGACAGAAGGCGCCGCCTCCAGAGGAGCGGTGCAAGATGTGCGGCGAGCAGGTTCCCGAGCGCCACGCGCACCTCGTGGACACCGAGCAGCGCTCGATCGATTGCGCCTGCACGGCTTGCGGGCTCCTCTTCACCCGGCCGGGCGGCCGGTACCGGACCGTGCCCGACCGGGTCCGCCACGACCCGGACGCGCCGCTGACCGGCGCCGAGTGGGCCGAACTCGCGATCCCGGTGGGCATCGCTTTCTTCTTCGTCAACTCGGCGCTCGGGCACGTCGTGGCCAGCTACCCCAGTCCGGCTGGCGTGACGGAGTGTGAGCTCGACCTGGCCGGCTGGGACCGGCTCGCCGCCGCCCATCCGCTGCTGCGGGCGCCATCGCCGGACGTGGAGGCGATCCTCATCGTCGCGGGCTCGCCGCGCCTCGCGGGCGGTGCGCCGGTCGGTGCCGACGTCGGCGGGGGTAACGGCGACGGCGGCGGCGTGGAGGCGTTCCTGATCCCGATCGACGCGTGCTACTCGCTGGCGGGCGGCCTGCGCGTGCACTGGCGCGGCTTCGACGGCGGCACGGAAGCGCAGCGCCTCCTGACGGACTTCCTCGCCGATATCCGAGAGCGCGCCCGCCCGTTGGCGCCCCCGGATCGGCTGGCGCCCGCGGATCCGCAGGCAGGGGCGTAGATGGCGAAGCTGATCTTCGACTGCACGGGGGCGAGCGCGGCGCCGTACACGGCGACGCCCACGCTGCTGTTCCGGCTGAACGTCACCGAAGGCCTCGGCGAGCGTGTGGACGCCATCGCGCTGCGCTGCCAGATCAGGATCGAGCCGCACAAGCGCAGGTACTCCCCCGACGAGGCTCGGCGGCTGCACGACCTGTTCGGCGACACCGAGCGCTGGGCGGAAACGGTCAAGGCGATCCAGCTCGCCGCCGTGTCCGTCATGGTCCCCGCGTTCACCGGGCAGACCGAGGTCGGACTCGAGGTGCCGTGCACCTACGACCTCGAGGTGGCCTCAGGCCGGTACCTGCAAGGCCTGGACGACGGCACGATCCCGCTGCTGCTGCTGTTCAGCGGCACCGTCTTCGCCTCGCCCGACGGCCGGCTGCGCGTGGAGCCGATCCCGTGGAGCTCGGAGGCCAGCTACCGGATGCCGGTCAGCGTCTGGCAGGACGTGGTGAACGAGCACTTCCCCGGCAGCGCGTGGCTGCGCT
>Ga0307474_10003345_pt1 | contig 11539 bp, 9 predicted proteins | sample atmos_gasesECM1C_2_FD_203312 | JGI IMG/M metagenome (GOLD analysis project Ga0307474, IMG submission 203312) | Hardwood forest soil microbial communities from Morgan-Monroe State Forest, Indiana, United States - atmos_gasesECM1C_05 | ecosystem: Environmental > Terrestrial > Soil > Temperate... | reverse complement strand
TGATGATCCGGCGGCAGATGCTGTTACGGATTTCCTCCGGAATGTCGGGCTTGATGAGCCCGGCATGCGTGGCGTGCGCCCAGCTCCAATAAAGCATGACGCCGGCGACCAGAATATTGAGCCAGTAAATCCCCACGGCAAGGCGGTACTCAACGAATTCCCCGAGGAGCCGGGTAGAGAGCGGCATGAGCGTCACGGAGAAGAGGAATCCCAGGTGGATCCACGTGAAGTCACGCGTGCCTTGTTCAATGTGGTTCAACTGCGTCTGCTGTCCGGCCCAGAAGATCCCCAGGGTGAGGAAGCTCATCCCATAGATGATCCATTGGGGTCCCAGCGCTGCCAAAGCCTGGACCAGTTCGCGCTCAGAGTGAACCTTGGCAGCGGTGGGCGTGTGCAGGTCGAGCACCAGCAGGGTCATGGCAACCGCAAAAATACCATCGCTCAAGGCGGCAAGGCGGTCGAGGTTGCGGCCCTGGATCCGGTTGTAGACAGTGAGCACGCCGTTCGGCCCTCTTCTGGAAACTACCAGATGGGTTTGTTGGGATTGCGGAGCAGGCGCCATACTCCCAGAGCGATGGCGATGATCCCCAATCCATACGCCAGCCAGGCTTTTTGGCCGGTGTGAAACATCCAGCCGCGATACAGGGCGAATACGCCGAGCGCAAACAGCAGAACTCCGCGAAATGCATTCATCCGAGCGCTTCTCCGACCTCTGTTCACTCCATCGTAAGCTTCCGCGCTGCGGTTGACCGCGGCACCGTCGACTCCCTATCGTGATGATGGAAACGGCCCAGCGCCGGCGAGAGGAAGATTCATGGCCACTCCGGAAACCGCAGTTGCTCCCGCACTCAAAAAGACAGCCCTCAACGCCACTCACCGCGCGCTCAAAGCCCGTATGGTCGACTTCGGGGGCTGGGAGATGCCGGTCGAATATCCCGGCTACACACCCCAGCAACAAGGACCCGTTGCCGGGGGCCCCGTGGGCAACGGCGGCGGCCTGATCGCGGAACATATGGCCGTTCGCACGGGCGTGGGCCTCTTCGATGTGAGCCACATGGGGGAGATCCAGTTCCGCGGCCCGGGCGCCCTCGACGCCGTGCAGTACATCACCATGAACGACGCCTCAAAGCTGAAAGACGGGCAGGCGCACTACTCAGCCCTGCTCACGCCGCGGGGCACGTTCGTTGACGACATCCTTGTTCACCGCCTGAGCGAGAATGACTACCTGCTTGTTGTGAATGCCGGGACCACCGACTCGGACTATGCCTGGATCCGCAACCAGGTAGGCGCACGGACTGGCATTCACATCAATAACTACTCGCCGTATTACTCGCAATTGGCGCTCCAGGGGCCGCGCGCACTCGAGACTCTGCAAAAGCTCACGAAAGTGGACCTGGCGGCAATCAGGATTTATTGGTTTACGTGGGGAACGGTCGCCGGCATTCCCAACGTCCTCATCGCGCGCACGGGGTATTCGGGCGAAGACGGATTCGAGGTGTACATCCCCTCCGACGAAGCCACCAGTGTGAAGATGTGGGATGGGCTGATGGAAGCAGGCGCGGAGTTCGGGATCAGGCCGTGCGGCCTCGGCGCGCGCAACACGCTGCGGCTCGAAGCGGGGATGAGCCTCTACGGCCACGAAATCTCCGAAGAGATCAACGTGCTGGAGGCGGGCCTGGATCGCTGGCTCAAGCTGGATAAAGGCGATTTCATTGGCAGGGAAGCGCTTCAATCCGCGCAGTCGTCGGGCGGTCCGCGGCGTAAGGTCATCGGCCTGGAGATGATCGATCGTGGCATCGGCCGCGACGGCTATCCGGTGCTCGACCTGGCGGGCCGGGAGGTCGGCGTGGTCACATCAGGCTCGCCCGCGCCGTTTCTCAAAACCAACATCGCCATGGCGCTGGTGCCTGTCGAGGTTGCCGCAAGCGGCAGCGATCTGCTGGTGCAGGTGCGCGCCAACCAGGTGCGGGCGAAGCAGGTTTCGCTGCCCTTCTACAAGCGCCCGAAAAAATAAAGCCTCCAGGAGAACGCCAGCCGCACGGATGGTCAATTGGCGTCGCGGCGCCACACGGCTGCGTCGAAGGTGTGCTGGCACTCGTAGCCTTCGCTGCGGTAAAGATCGATGGCGCGTGTGTTCGCTTCAGTCACCGTGAGCGACACTTCACTGACTCCCAGGCGCACAAACGCGGCCGCGGCCACGTTCAGCAGCATGCGGCCGAGTCCCCGGCGGCGATACTGCGGGCGCACGCAAAGCTGGGTGATGTGCCCGCTGGTCCCGCTTACGCGCGAGCCGAGCACCAGGCCCACGATCTCCCGCGTGCCCCGCTCCAGCACAATATGCGAAACCTGCGGCGAGAAGATGCCGCATCCGGAGTAGCGAACGATGTTGTGGAGGAAGCGCAACGAGCCGTGCGCGGAACGGTACTGGTCGTTGATCACGCTATCGGGATGCTCCGCGTAGGCCTCTGAAATCAGCCTGCCCGCCGCATTCAGATCGTCATCTCTCCACACGCGCATCTCAACCTCGGCCGGAAGGTCGATACGCGGCGAGGGCGCGATGCCCGCCAGCGGCTGCACCATGAACAGCCGCCGGTAGATCTGGAAGCCGGCTTCATGAAAGGCGGTGGCGTGCGCCCCCGAAGGGTGCAGCAAGAGCTGTGACTCGATGCGATCCACGTGAGGGGAGTTCTGCAGCGTCTCAAACAGATGCCGCAACAGCGTGATCTCGATTTCAAGCGCGCTCTGCGTTCGGTCGTGCCCCGCTCGCGTGCCGTTCGAGTTCGCCTGCGGAAGGGCAAAGACATCGCCTACGACCGCCTTGGTCTCTTCGTAAACGCAAAACGCGTAGCCGGTCACGCGGCCCGCATCCACGGCCGCATAACCGGGCAGCATGCGGCTGTCGAGATACTGCATCAGAAGCCGGGCCGAGGTGCGGTAGTCCCAGTGCAGGCGGTCCTGCCACACATCGCCCTCGCTCTCCAGCAACGGCCGAAGCAGCGGGGCGGTGAAGTGCCGCAGATCGAGAATCTCCAGGGATACGCCCGGTGTCAATGCCCCTCCAGTTGCCGCGGCGTACTCAAGCCGCGGATCTTCACGGGGGTGGGAGAACTTATGTCTATTTGCCCTTAGCACTTCCACGCCCCCTCTGCGTCGCAACCAAGGGAAATGCCTTCCGGTTACTGTGCCATGACTGAAGGCCGCACGCAACAGTACCCGTCACCGGGCTCCAACCAGATAGACTTCCAATCCCTGTTCCGGCCAACTGAGAAGCTGCTCGTAGTGCCGCCCTTCGAGATACTCCTCCAGTGCCGCGGGCGTGTGCAAGTCAGAGCCGTTGCGGCCGGTCACGCGCGCGACGAGCAGGTGCTGCTCGGCAGGCACTCCGTCCTCCTCGTAGTTCGCCACTTCATGATTGCGGTAGAACGCCAGGCCATACTCGATGTCGCGGCGCACCCGGAAGACAGCAACTGTTTCATTTGCCGGAAGCGGAAGTGCCGCCAGCCGGTCGGCCAGCGGACGGGCTGAGTATGACCGGTCCAGAAGCCGGATAACGCGCTTGGACGCCTCCACCGCCGGAACCCCGAAAGCGGGACCAACGCCATAGAGGAACAGAACCAGCACCATCAAAACCCCTGAGGTGACCAGGCGCAGCCGCGCCACGCCAAAGCCGTTGACCACCACCACGATTAGCAGTGCTGCTCCCAGGGCGGTAAACAGCGCAATGATCAACGGCGGCAGGGGCGGCATCTTGGGCCCGTGAACCACAAACCACGGCAAAAGGAGGGCGAACATGGTCATAATGCCGGAGAGAACGGCGTGACCACCCAGCTCCCAGCGGTTGAGTCCCGGATCGCGACGGCGGAAGAGGTAGTCGCCGGTAAGGATGGTAATGGGGGGGATTGAAGGCAGAATGTAGCCAGGAAGCTTGGACTGCGAGAAAGAGAAGAAAATGATGGGGATCAGCGCCCAAAGCACGAGAAATTCGGGGAAGGCATCCCCCGGGCTCGGTTCCTTCAGTTTGCAGTTCTTGGAGTGTCGCAGGCGCCACTCGGCTACCGATGTCTTGATGCCGTCCCAGAGCGCGCGGACCGCGATCACCGTCCAGGGCATGATGCCCAGGAACACCACCACGCCGTAAAACCAGAAGGGCTGCTGGTGCTGGTAGCGATTGGTGGCGAACCGTTCCAGGTTGTGCTCCATGAAGAACTCACGGAAGAAGGTCGGGTTCTGATGCTGCACGGCGATGAACCAGGGGAGCACGATGGCGAAGTACAGCAGCACCCCCGGCCACCAGAAGGACCGCCTCAGGATCGACCACTCATTGCGAAGGGCGGCGAAGGCTGCGACGACCATGAAGGCCAGGACCGGAGCCACAGGCCCCTTGGCCAGTGTGGCCACGCCGGTGAAAAAGTAAATGTCGAAGAGCCAGAACTTCGAGTCCGTCTCATACCAGGCGTACCAGCCGAGGAGGCCGATGCAGAGCGGGGCAGCCATCTGCATGTCAGTGGAGGCGCCGCGGGCAAAGCCTATGATGGCGGCACAGGCGACGGTGATGAGGGCAGCGTCCAGGTGGCCGCCTCGTCGGAAGCGCCGCATGTGGAGGTAGATCAGGGCCGCCATGATGAAGGCGAAGCTCGAGGACGGCAGGCGCGCGGACCAGTCGTGGACTCCGAACTCCTGGAAAACGAACATCGCCCGCCAGTAGTAAAGGGCCGGCTTCTCCAGCCATGGTCGACCGTAGAGATACGGCGTTACGCAGGCGCTCAGCTTGCCCTTGAGGGTGTGGGCGGAGTCGAAGCGGTTGAGCATCTCATGGGCGATCTGCGCGTAGCGCGGCTCGTCAGCACCCACCAGGCCCAGCCCGTCGCCACCCAGATAGGGTGTCTCTCCATAGGTGATAAAAAAGATGGCGAAGGCCAGAAACACAGCCGCTTCGGCGATGGTCGCCCAGTTCGGCAGCCGCTTGTGGCTGCGTTCCGGCGAAACCGGGGCGGAAGGTTCCGTAAATGTCACCACTTCGAGAGGTTCTCCAACCGGCGGGATCGACATCTACCCTTCGAACCGCACGTCAGCGGGCGTGCGCAAATGGGGGATGGTAGCCCGGCAGACCCGCACGCTGCCAAATTTTGCCGATGCGGCGTATCGACAGCACAAGCCTACCAGATTGTCCGTCGCATTCCGCGGCATCAGAACTCGACCACTCTAGTCCGCAATTCCACCAGAATCTGCTCGAGAGCGCGCGAAAGCGGACCTTCCAGCGTGACCCCGGCGGCATTCTCATGTCCGCCGCCACCTAGTTTGACGGCAATTCCCGCTACATCGAGACGACCCTTGCTCCGGAGGCTAAGCCGGATAGCTCCCTCCGGCAGTTCGCGCAGAAAGGCCGCTGCTTCCACGCCCGAAATCGAGATCGCGTAATTGACTATGCCTTCGCAGTCTTCCTCCGCAGCACAGGTCCGAACCATGTCCTGATTGGTGATCCAGAGCCAGGCGATGCGCCCCTCGCGCTTCAGATTGCTTAAAGCCGCGCCCAGCAGCAGCAGCCGCGAGGCCGGCGTGGAGAAGTAGATGTCGCGCGCAATGCGGATGGGATCGGCGCCAGCCAGTGTCAGTTCTTCCGCGAGAGCAAAGGTCGAGGCCCGAGTGCCTCCGTAGCAAAACCCGCCGGTGTCGGTGAGCACGGTGGTGTACAGGCATGCGGCCATCTCCGGCGTGACTTTGCAGCCAGCCGCCTTGACCATGCGGTGGACAAGTTCCCCCACGCTGGCGGCGGTGCGATCGATCCAGTTCAAGTGCCCAAATTCGCGTGCGCTGGCATGATGGTCGATATTGATGAGGAAGAAGGGTTCAAGCCCACGCAGCTTGGCTCGCTCCAGGCCGTCACACTCCAGCAGGATCACCGCGTCGTAAGGGCCATGCACGCGCATGGCGCAGCGGATCCCCTCCGCGCCGGGCAGTTCGCGATAGACATTTGGAATGCGATCGGCCGTCACAAGGTCGGCGCGCTTGCCCATCTGATCGAGCATCATGCCCATGGCGAGCATCGACCCGACTGCATCGCCATCGGGCCGCGAATGCGAACAGACGAGAAACCTTTCGCCTTGGCGAAGGACTTCGAGAATCGCTTTGATGGCCTTGCCTTGAGTGGCATCCTGGGGGTGCGCCAATCCATCGTGTGCGCACGATTCTGGAAGCGAAGCGTCAATCAACGGGTCGGAGTGACCGTCCGTCTGGTCAGCAGGATCTACGGCAGGGATCGCGCTCGGCTCCTGAAACTCCATGCGTGCCTACTCCACCTGGGCTTTCTGCCGTTTCCGGGAACGCGCCATCAGCTCCTCGATGCGCGCCTGGAACCGTCCGGAGCGGTCCGCGAAGAAGGCCAATTCGGGCACGTGACGCACGCCCATTCGTTCCTTTAACTCGTATCGAATATATCCTTTGGCGGCTTCCAGGCCGGCTACCGTGTCGGCCTCGGCCTTGGCGATGTCCGCCACTGCGCCGTCCAGGGCCACGTAGACCCGTGCCGACTTGCCGCCTGGATTCAACACCACTTCACTGACGTAGCAGAAGGCGATCCGCGGATCCGTGAGCTCGCCCTCGATCATCGCCCCAATCTCCTCCCGCAGCGTCTCCGCCACGCGGTCCTGATGGTGTTTTCGCCCTCGATGCTCCGGCATGTGCCCGCAACCCTCCTGGGGGACTACCCGGGCTCGCGAAAGGCCTTTCACCTTTGATCGCTCGGGTAAACCAATCAGGATATCAGAGCCGCGTGGCAGGATTATCGGGATGCCGGCACGCCCCCCAAAGGCGTCATACTCCCCTTAGCGCACGTTAAAGCTGTACATGGCGCTATAGGAGAAGATGGGATAGATCGTGACCGAGTTCAGCGAGTGCTGCCACTTCGTCAGCTGCGTCTGCAGCGCACTGTTGAACAGAGCCCCGACGGGAGTTGACGGGTTATTCACGCTGCTGCACACCGCCAGCGTTGCATCCGTGCAAACCGAACCCGCGGTTGTCACTTTGATCGTCGGCGAGCCCGTAAACACCACCCCGAACTCCGATGGAAATGACCAGTGCCGATTCGACCGCGGAATGAACTTTCCGAATCCGAAGCTGGCCAGGAAGCTGGGGGTATGCCGGTGCATCGCAAGCACACCGGTGCCATTCGCTGGATCCGCCGTTGACGAGTAAAAGGTCTGGCCATTGATCGAGAAGCTTGTCCCGGGCACAATCTTGGTCCTTGCAGAGAGCTGGTTGCCATTGGCCAGGAGCAAGCCGGCGCTCAGCCGCCAGAAGCTGTTCATAGGGTAGGCGTCGATTGCGGCGCCGGCCGACAGCAGGTGCAGCCTGGCATCGGTCCGGAAGCCTTCCAACTCGAAATTCCCGGAGTCGTAGTTGAAAAAGTTCACCAGCGCGCGCCCATCCAGGTATTGCGTTAAGACGATGGCCGATTTGATGCCGATGCCCAGCGGGCTGACGTCGGCTCCAATGCCAATGCGCGAATACGGCTGCTGGTGTTCGTCGGCGGCCCAAGGCACGTGACCCCTCTGCTCACCACCATCCATCGAAGGCGCCGGCTCCGGCGCATCCACAAGGTTCGAGCTCCCAGGCACACGCGGCGCAGCTTCTGATGCGAAAGAAACCGGCGTTGACCGTTCGCCGGGGGCGTCGGTGAGTTTGGCAGTTGCTGGGGCAAGCACCTGGGCGGCCCCGGCTACCGAGACGAGACTCAAAAAAACATGCGGAACAATAAAAGAGACCAAAAATGAAAGGACTTTCACGCCGAACCTCCTTGAAGGCTATGAACGGCGAATGATCCCGGAGCGTCGAACGGGGCTCGCAGCCGTGGAACATTCCCCGTATTCGTATTCAAGTTCCAAGGCGTAACGTCATTGAGGGGAAGAGCAGATACCGCAATCTGTGTCGGGCAACACTCGATCGCCAGCGAGGAAACCTCTCAAACCTGCGGGTCTCGGATCAGGGCCACCACGGCATTGTGGGGGCCTCGCTTCGGGGATCGACAAGCCTCAGGCCGGAGGCACTCTATATCGTGAACTACTTTTCTGAATGCACGGTAAACCCGGTCTTTCGTGCGAGCCGGGCCCGTGTTTCTCATTGGAAGAGAGGTGAGAATCTGTGTATGCCTGCGTCCAGGAAGAATCGTTTCATCGCGTGAATCGCGAAGTGGGCGTCCTGCTATCCTTAACTGGTGATCCCCTGCTCCAGAATCAGGCGTTTGGCCCCGATGGCGTTGGTTTTAGCGCTGTTTTTCCCCGGTTGTCGCAAGGAAGAACAGGCCGTCGTGGGGGTGGCGAAAAACGCTGCCCAGGCAGAACAAAAGGTGCAGGCGGCCGTGACCGAGCGAGACCGTGAGCGCGACGAGCTATCGAAGATCCCGCTTCCGACTAAGAGCCTGTACATCAATATTCGCGAACCGGGCGAGTGGGAGAACCCCTTCATCAGCGCCGACGCCAACTACCTCAATCTGCGCGTCACCATGGCCGATGCCAATCCCAGCCCGCTCGGCCAGGGAAGTATGCTACGCCCGGCGGCCGCCCGCCGCCAGGAGCTGCAGATCCGCCCCGACAAGCTGGCGGAGGCGCTTATCGCGCTTCCCCCCGGTGCCTGGCGTTATGGCCGGGTGGTGGCGATCGTCGAGTCACCGCTCGCCGATCGCAAAAAACGGGCTCAAGTCCGCCGCAACGTCGAAGCCGCCATCCAGAAGCTTAACGACCTCAGCGTAGTTGTGGAAGAGTGGCCCTCGCGCTAAGTGGCCTTCGCGATAGAGGAGCTGATTCGTCCGAGATTCGGAGCGTCCCCACAAGCGAGACGGTCTGACTTCCATCGTTTTCCATCCGCAGCGCACGGGTTTACCCTTGGGAGCGATGAACGAGATCACTCGCCGCAGATTCCTTGCTACCGCCGCTCTTTCGCTGGCCGCGACACGCCTTCGCGCGCAAGGCTCCCGAGTCACCCTGAGCCTGGCCGGCGAGGCGACCGGGCCGCACATGCCCGGCGACTTCGTCGGCCTCAGCTATGAGGTGCAGCAGCTGGTCGACCCGACATTCTTCTCAGGGAGCAACACCGGACTGATCGAACAGTTCAAAGCACTGTCGCCCCACGGCGTGCTGCGACTGGGCGGCAACACCAGCGAGTTTGCCTGGTGGAAGCCGACGCCCGATTCGCCCGAGCCCTCGCATCCGCAAACACGGGAAGTAGAGGGCGAGCCCAAGGCCCAGTACTACGCGGTCACAGCGGAAGCGGTAGGCAACCTCGCTGCATTCCTGAAAGCAACGGGCTGGACCTGCCTCTATGGCATCGGCATGGGAACCAACACCCCCGAGCGCGCCGCAGAAGAAGCTGTATTTGTGGCAAAGTCGCTCGGTCCCAGCCTTCAGTATTTCCAGATCGGCAACGAGGCTGACCTGTTCAGCCATCATTTGCGCGACCCAAAGACATGGTCGTCTGCCGCATACCTGGACGAGTGGCTGGCCCTCGCGCGCGCGGCCGCAGCGCGCGTTCCCGAAGCGAAGTTCGGCATTCCCGACGTGGCCGCCAACGTGGGCTGGCTGACGCAGATTGCCGACCGCTGGCCGACGATCGAAAATCAGCCGCACGTGGCGCGCCTTTCGCACCACTACTACTTCGGCGGCCCCGCCACGAACCCTGATGTCAACATTCCTAATCTGCTCAAGCCGGCCACGATGGAAAGGGTGCAGAAGACCGCCGATATTGCCACCGCGGCCGCGAAGAAAATGGGCGTGGGCTTGCGCATGACCGAGGGCAACACCTGTTATCGCGGCGGCAAGCCGGGCGTCTCCGACGTCTTCGCAGCTGCGCTCTGGGCTGCCGACTATTCGCTGTTGCTGGCCAGCAATGGTTATTCAGGAGTGAACCTCCACGGAGGCACTGGCAAGTCCGTCGCAAATTCTGTGGGCGGCTTTCTGCCCGGCGACGTGATGCTCCGGCAGCAGGGTGCAACGCCCGAGCAGATCGCCACGTATCCACACCCGTTCTACACGCCGATTGCGACCTTCGACTCGCACTATGCGCTGCAGCCGGTGGCCTACGGCCTCAAATTCGCCAGCGCCTTCTGCGGAGCCACCTTTATCAAGCTCGATCTCACCGCGAAACTTCAGGACGCCGGCGTGAATGCGACCGCCTATGTTGCCAAACTTCACTCCGGTCGTACGTCGATCATCATCCTGAACAAGGACGCAGGGAAAGACCTCGCCTTGACCGTCGACTTCGGCGCTGGAGGTTCCAGAGCGGTTGAAATCGAAAAGCTACATGCCCCGGCGCTCGACAGCCGCGAAGCGCACATCACGTCCGCCGCAGAACACGGCAGTCTCCAGCAGGGCAAGTACGACCTGAACGTGCCTCGGGCTTCCGGCCTGCGGCTAACGTTGGTCTGACAGTTCCACACTAGCTGCGGAATGGCGAAGCCGGCACTCCCGGGATCGCACTTTGTGGGGCCATGGGCATGTTGCGGACGCGCACGCCCGTGGCTGCGAAGATCGCATTGCCGATTGCGGGCGCAACGCCGATCAACCCGATCTCGCCGGCGCCTGCGGCGGGCAGGTCCTTGCGGTCGAGCAGCACGATCTCGATCTTCGGCACATCGCTGAAGCGCGGCAGCCGGTAGCGCGCGAACTGCGGGTTGAGGAGCTTGCCCTCGCCAAAGAGAATGGCTTCAAAGAGCGCGCCACCCAGCGCCTGCACAACACCGCCGGAATTCTGATTGTCGAGGCCGTTGGGATTCACCACCGCACCGGACTCCCACGCCTGGACGATGTGACGCACACGCAGTGTCTTGTCCGGGTCGATCTCCACCGCAGCGCACGTGGCCACGTAGCCGCCCTTGTCTGTTCCGCAGGCAATGCCGAAGCCACGGCCGGCGGTCGACTTCGACGCAGGCCATCCGAACTTGTCGGCAGCGGCCTGCAGCACGGCTTTGAGCCGGGCGTTGCTCAGATTTTTCATCCGGAATTCCAAGGGATCGATGCCAGCGGCGTGCGACACCGCGTCCATGTGCGACTCGCGCGCGAAGTTGTTGGCGGTGCCGGCAAGCGCACGATACGATCCCTGGCGCAGTGGCGTCTTCGCCGGATGGTACTGGATATGCTGATTCGGGACATCGTACGGCGTGCCGATGGTGGCGTTGCCGGAGTTGTAGTTGTGATGCTCCCATGCCAACAGCGTGCCGTCGCGCCGTGCGCCCGCACGAATCTCGATCAGGCCCGCGGGCCGCAGATATGCCCAGGTAAACTCTTCGCGCCGCGTCCACACCAGCTTCACTGGCTTGCCCACGGCCTTGGCGAGCTGCGCTGCCTCCACTGCCGCGTCGCCACTGTGCTTGCCGCCGTAACCGCTGCCCATGTCGGGATGAATCACACGCACCTGCGACTCGGGAATCGCAAAGCGCTGCGCCAGCTCTTCGCGCACGCCGAAGGGCCGCTGCGTGCCGGTCCATACCGTGAGCTTCCCGTCGGCCCATTCCGCCACGGCGGCGCGCGGCTCCAGGGGCGCGTGCGCGATG
>Ga0307474_10003344_pt1 | contig 11540 bp, 8 predicted proteins | sample atmos_gasesECM1C_2_FD_203312 | JGI IMG/M metagenome (GOLD analysis project Ga0307474, IMG submission 203312) | Hardwood forest soil microbial communities from Morgan-Monroe State Forest, Indiana, United States - atmos_gasesECM1C_05 | ecosystem: Environmental > Terrestrial > Soil > Temperate... | reverse complement strand
AGTCAAGCAAACCCAGGCCATTGAACCGTTCCTGGAGCTTCAAGTGAACTCAGGGTTTCAAGGGAAAAGTAGTCGATACCCCTCGCTACCCGAGGGCTCCGCGGGAGCTACCCAGACCAGCGCGCCACACCGACTCCCCGTTGCGTAGATCACGTTCACGCTATTTGTCTTTAATATTCGGCGGCTGCGTCGGTAAGCCATGAATTGGCGGACCCGGGCTCTCGCTTGCGATGTGCCTCTGTGATGAGGCCGCCGTGCTTCGCAAGCTCGGTCGTGACGACCGCGACCCTGTCGATCGTATCGGGTCAACGTGAGAATAAAACTCTACTCGCGATTCGCTGCCGGATCCATTATGCCGGAATCTTGAACTCGAGCTCAGCATCTTCAAGCCACGACAAGAAGAAGTCGACGTAGCTTTGCGTGACTACAAGCTCGAATTTGGAAGTGCTGGTGCAGCGGACGATAACAGGGATTCCTGCGAAGCGTGTCCGCGCCGAACGCCCCGGCGGAAAGAGCGGCGGATGCAAGTCGAGCGAGCACCCTTTTGCCAAGAGATCGCGTATTTCGGATCCTTCAATCTCGACGCGAGCCAGCGCATCCGAGACATTGGTTGCTCGGAATGCGCTGCCAGCGAACGCCGTGACGAGCCGATCCAGCCACGTGGTGGAGTCAGTTTCGCTATCTAGCACCAGCCAGTCCGTGGGACCCACGGAGATGACTTCAGCGCGACCGTTCGCGACGGCACCGGTCTTTCTAGGCCAAGCGACCTCAAGTAGATCTTCGACCGCCGCAGGCGCTACCGCCGCGCCATCCCAGGTCTGAATGCGGACAATACTGCACCCCTCCAGCACTCGCTTACGCATTCATTCGTGCCCCGCTGGGATCATAAAACATTGGCGCGACGACCCTCGCCGTCATCACGACCCGTCCAGCATCGTGGACCGTAACAACTTTATCCATTTGACGGCGGCCGGCACGGAGCATCGCCATGGCAACCGGCTTCCCGTCGGTGCTCAACGCGCCGGCGGACGTGATCCACCCGTCCGTCGCCTCGCTACTGCCGCGCAGATGTAGATGACTTCCGACGGGCAACGCAGCCGCTCCAACACCCTCAAGGCCGATCAGCTGCAGGCGATCCGGTCGAACATTCTCGGGCAATGCGAGCGAGCGTTTGCCGATGTAATGGCTCTGTTTGGCTGCAGCGGGCCTGCCGAATCCGATGTCATCGGGCACGGTGGTGCCGTCGGTGTCGGCGCCAACATGGATAAAACCTTTCTCCATGCGCATGTGCAGCAGTGCATCGACGCCAAAGGGCTCTATACCGAAAAAACGCCCTTCCTCGAGCAGCGAACCCCACAGGGCGGAGCCCTTGTGCGCAGGCACGTTGATTTCGTAGGTGAGTTCGCCGCTAAAGCTGACGCGGTAGATGCGGGCCTCGCCCCCCAAGAGCCGCGTGGCGCGAAAGCTCAAATGCGGGAACACCGCGTTTGACAGGTCGCAATCTGGCTTCAAACGCTTAAGGATCGTGCGCGCGTGTTGGCCCGTAAGAGCAACAGTTGCCCACTGATCCGTCACCGAGGCCACTACGACTCGAAGCTCGGGCCATTCGCATTGCCGCCACTCCTCCAGCCATTGGGCGACGCGCCAAGCACCGGTGCTCGTCGTGGTCAGCAATACCCGATCTGGGCCCAACACCACCACCGTCCCGTCATCGAAGATGATACCCGTTTCGCGCAGCATGATGCTGTAGCGGGCGCGCTCGGGCTTTAATGTCGCCAGATTGCTGATATAAAAGCGGTCGGCGAACTCCAGCGCATCCGGCCCGATCAGCTCGATCTTACCGAGCGGTGAGGCGTCGTAGAGACCGACGCCGCTCCGAACTTGCTTGACCTCGCGCGTCATGGTCTCCCTGCGGGACGCGCCAGCGCGCGGAAACGCAGCGGGGCGCTGCCACTCGCCAAAGTCCTCGAAGAAGGCGCCGGCGCTTGCCTGCAGTGCATAGAGCGGTGAGCGGCGGTACGGCGCATACAGGTCGCCGACGTTGCGGCCGACCATCGTGCCTAAAGTGACCGGCACGAAGGGCGGACGGAATGTGGTATGTCCCAGTTCCGACGGCCTACGCCCAAGGGTTCGCGCAATGACCTCGATACCGGGCGCCTGTCCCACCTTACCTTGGTCCACCGACATGCCGAGCGTGGTGTAGCGCTTGATGTGCTCGACCGCGGTGAAATTCTCACGCACGGCGAGCTCGATATCAGCGACCGTCACGTCGTGCCTCAGATCCACCCATTGCCGCGCGGTGTTGCCTACGGGACTCAAGCGCTCGCCGATCTCTCCAAACCCTGTTCCCATCGCCGAACCCACGATCTCGATGCTCGGATGAGCGGCTGCCGGTTCGAACGTCCGAGAGGTATCAGAGAATTTGAGTTTGCCCCCCGCTTGCGCGAATAGATGCATCGTCGGGCTCCAGCCGCCGGAGACGAGGAGCGCATCGCAGGCGATCTTCCGAATGTTGGTCACATCGCGACCAGCACCAAGAGTTGCAATCGTTACGCCTTTAAGAGCGCTAAAGCCCTGCGTATCGATCGGCATACAGTGCTTGTGCACAGCGATTTCTAGCGCACTCATTTCCTTCAAAAGTTCGTCGGGCGGCGATTCTCTGGAATCAACGATCGCAATGACATTCACACCGGCGCGGCGAAGCTCGCGCGCTACCGTGTAAGCAGAATCATTGTTTGTGGCGACCACGACTTGGCGCCCCGTCGCGATCCCATGTACTTTGAGGAACTTGAGCGCGGCGCCCGCGAGCATGATGCCAGGGCGGTCATTGTTGGAAAAGACGAGCGGTTGCTCGATGGCACCAGTCGCGAGCACCACACGCCCCGCCCGCACCAGCCACAGGCGTTCGCGTGGTCGACGAGCGTCGACGCGGCCAGCGAAGGTTTCCGCCAGTGTGACGAGATTGTGATCGTAGTACGCCACGGCTGCGGTGCGCGGGAGTACCCGCAAATTTTCCAATTTATGCAAAGGAGAGCCGTCGCCGCCTGGAATATCTCCATATTCCGCCAGGATGACGCGCCGGCCGTCGGCTGTCGCAGTCCTGGCGGCAGCGACGCCGGCGGTCCCACCGCCGATGACCAGCACATCGCAATGCGCGTTGCGGGACTCATACCGATCCGGATCAGGACCTGTCGGCGCCCGGCCGAATCCCGCAAGTTTTCGAATCAAAGGCTCGTAGATGTGCCAGCTCGGCCAGATGAAGGTCTTGTTGTAAAACCCGGCCGCAAAGACCGAGTGCACTAAGTCGATTGCCCGAAGTGCATCGAACGACAGACTTGGCCAGCCGACTTCCGAGGAAACTTCGAGACCCGTAGATAGGGGAATTTGCGTCGCCCGCGCACACGCGATGGCGTACTCACCTGAGTGCACCTGAACCAACGCATTGGGCTCTTCATAGCCGGCTGAGAAAATGCCGCGTGGCCGATGGAACTTGAAGCTGCGAGAAACTACGCGAAAACCGTTCGCAAGCAGTGCCGAAGCAACCGTGTCGCCGTCGATGCCGCTCACTACCCGGCCGTCGAAGCGGAACTTGACCGGCGGCGCATCCGCGCTCACCTTCAGGCGATAGGGACCCGGGGCGCTCATCTCGCGCCCTCGTCGATCTGGCTTGTTTCGCCCAAGAGATAGACCTTGAGAATCTCGTGCGTGGTTGTGTCGCGCATCGCGTTGAACCAGCGGCCGCAGCCGAAACTATGCAGCCAGCGCTCGCAATAAGGCCCTTTGGGGTTCTCGCGGTGATAAAGGTAGTGCGTCCATTCTATGTCGGTGGACTTAAACTCCGGACGAGTGACGTGCGACGGGCCGCCGTAAGTGAACTCCGTTTCAGTACGCGGGCCGCAATAGGGACAGGGGATATTTAGCATGTAAGACTCGTCCTAGTGGGCGACGCCAGACGCAGCGCCTTCATCGACGAGGGCGCCCCGCTCGAAACGCTCAAGGCCGAAGGCGCGGATGAGTGGGTGCGGTTTGTCCCCAACGATGGTCTGCGCCATTGTGTCTCCACCCGCGGGAATCGCCTTGTAACCCCCCGTTCCCCACCCGCAGTTAATGTACAGATTGCGCACCGGCGTCAGACCCATGATGGGGCTGGTATCCGGCGTAATGTCCACCGCACCCGCCCACTGCCGCATAACCTTAAGTCGACTGAACGAGGGAAACAGCTCAAGCACTGCCGCCAACACGCCGCGCGCTACCGCGAGCGTCCCGCGTTGTCGATACGAGTTGTAGACATCCGCCGCGCCGCCAATCACGATTTCACCCCGATCGCTCTGACTCACGTAGGCGTGGATCGCACCGGAGATGACGCACGGATCCAGAACCGGTTTGATCGGCTCGGTTACCATGGCTTGCAGCGTCATGGTGGTTATGGGCAGCGTAAAGCCCGCAAGACCTGCCAAAACAGAGGACTGATTGGATACTGACATGCAGACCCGATCGCAATTGATGACGCCCTGCGAGGTCTCAACCGAGGTCACCCGATCACCCGATTGGCGAAAACCCGTGACTTCGCAGCCTTGCACAATATCCACGCCCCGTGCGCTTGCGCCGCGTGCGAAACCCCATACTACTGCGTCATGCCGCGAAATTCCTGCGCGCCGCTGAATGAGCCCACCGAAAATCGGGAAGCGCGACTTAGTGTTCAGGATTGGTACGAGCTTCCGGATGTCTGCTTCACTCAAGACTTCCGCGTCTACCCCGTTCATTTGGATCGCATTCGCCCAACGCCGGATAATTTCTAGCTCATGGAGCGAGTGCGCGATGTTAATCTGTCCCAGCTGCCGCAACATCACGTTGAAATTGAGCTCTCTACTCAACCCTTCGTAGAGTTTTAGCGAATGATCAAAAAAGCTCGAGCTGACCGGATAGAAGTAGTTGGAGCGCGTAACTTGGGTATTGCGCCCCGAGTTACCTTGGCCAATGTGCCCTCGCTCGAGAAGCGCCACGCGGCGGACCCCATGTTTCTTAGCCAGAAAATACGCCGTTGCGAGTCCATGCCCTCCGCCCCCAATGACTACCACGTCGTACGAGCGCCGTAAGTTGGGAGTGCGCCAAGCGGAACTCCAGCCTGTGTTGCTGCGGAGCGCCTTCCAGGCGAGATTTAACGATGAATAGCGCTGCATCAGCCACTCTTATTGGCATGACCCCAAAGTGACTCGGGGCATGATATAAATCCATCCGCGTACTGAACCGAGTTTTCGCGGTCAGCCTTTAGGAAGATAGGTCCATCGAGATCTACCACGCTGCAGAGTTGACCCAGTAGAAACGCGGGCGCCATCGCCAATGATGTGCCCATCATATTGCCCACCATGGTGTCGAGTCCGAGCGCGCGCGCGGTGCGAGTCATCGCCAGTGCTTCGGTGAGGCCTCCGCATTTATCGAGCTTGATGTTTATCACGTCGAACCGGCCGACGAGTTTTGGTAGATCGGCCAGACTCTGGGCGCTCTCGTCCGCTGCGATGGGAATGGGGGACTGAAAGCCGGTGAGCAGCGCGTCCCGCCCGATGGGAAATGGTTGCTCAATGAGAGCGACGCGCGCTTCCAGGAAGGCGGGCATGAGTTGCCAGAAGGAGTCGAGGCTGAACGCTTGGTTGGCGTCGACCCCGAGCCATACATCGGGTCTTGCAGCACGCACGGCCCTTACTCGCGCGGCATCGGCCGGCTCGCCGGTCAATTTGAGCTTGATGGCGCGAGAGTTTCGGTACGCGCACGCAGCAGCCGCCATTCGATCGGGGTGGTCAGCGCCACAGGTGAAAGTGGTGCGCAAGGGTTTCGGTGATTCGATTTGCGCCGTCTGCCATGCAGGATGGCCGCTGACCTTGGCCTCTAGGTCCCACAATGCGCAATCGAGTGCGTTGCGTGCGCCCCCTGCAGGCAGCACGTCCTGGACTACGTCGCGGGTAATGCCCGCTTCGATTCTCCGCCGCAAGGATTCAATCTGTCGGAGCATGGTTGGCGCGTCATCACTGCGATAGTACACGCCAGCTGCCTCACCTCGTCCCACACCCTGGCTAGATTCAACAGTCACGAGTAGTACGTCGATGACGTCGAAGGTATAACCGGAGATACGAAAGGGCGCGGCGAGCGGCCAGTGCTCGATTTGGGCTTGCAATTTCAACGGAAGTGAAGTCATCGAAGTGGTGAGCAGCTGATCGCGGCGCATGGCGGAATCAAGTCGAGGGCTTTCGAACATCGGCGGGCATATGCTCCTCAAACCACCTCACCAGACGCGCGGCGTAATCGATCGCCGCCGGAAAATGCCGGATGCCGTGCCCCTCTTCAGGATACGTCACGAGCACGGATTTGACGCCGTTCGCGAGCAGTGCATTGTGAAACTGTATGGCCTCCTCGGGTGGCGTGCAGCGATCGAGCGCCCCGCAGATGTTCAGGGTGGGGGTGTTGACTTTACGGACGTGCATGATGGGGCTGCGTTGGAAATATTTGCCGCCGGGGTTGTCATAGGCGTCGGCCAGAAATAGTTCGACGAAGTGTGGGATGTTGGACAGCAGGTGTGCCGTGACCTGATTGGTGACGGGGGCGACCGGCACGGCTGCGGCAAACCGCGAATCTTGGGTGATGAGCCAAGCCGCCATGAATCCGCCATAGCTGCCGCCCGTGACACCGAGCCGCCGAGGATCGGCGATGCCGGTGGCAACAAGATGATTCAACCCCGCGAGCAGGTCTTGTGCATCGGCTCCGCCCATCTCGCCAAGCACGTGCCGGACAAAGGATTGTCCTCGCCCGGAGCTGCCGCGCGGATTCGGCAAGAATACGGCATATCCTCGCTTCAGCAGCATCAGGACCGATGCACCGCCGCGTCCCAGCCATGTGGGGCGCCAGTGTCCGACGGGACCGCCATGGATATTCATGATCAGTGCGTGAGGCGCGCCGCGGCCTGGACGCAGTAGCCAGCCGTCTATCTCGAGGCCATCCGGCGCCTGCCATGTAATTTGATCAACTGCTTGGATATTGGCGTGCGTATGCTCGAAGTACCCGTGGTCAAACGATTTTACCGAGCAGTATGATCCGCGTCGGATGATAGCGATCTCGGGCGCGCGCAGGAAGCCCTCGCCCACCAATACGCAGTCACCCGTGTCGTTCAGTCCCGAGAGGCTGATGTAGCGTCCCCCGCCGGTCACCTCGGAACTGCTCCAGATTTCGCTGAACCGGTTCGATGCCACATCGTAAAGGCCCACTACCGATTCGAATCGCCGGTGACCGGCGAGAAGCAAGTGACGATCGGAGCGCCACTCCGTGTAGGTGATATCCACACCCAGGGTATTTACGCATTGGCAGTGCCCGGAGTGCGTATCGATGAGGCGCAAATCTCCCGCCACGATCCATCGATCGCTGCAGAGCGCTTCGACGATCGTTAGATGGGCGCCGCTGGGCGAAGCGGATGGCCATCCCAATTGGTTCTGCGGCGAATAAATCTCGCGACTGCTGCTGACGGTAGTATCGATCAGGTGCAGGCGCGCGGTGTACCAGAGTCCCTCCCCGGGACCGGGCGAGGCCACTGCCGCAATCAATTCGTTGCCGCACCAGGCCGATTCCCAAATATTAATATTCGCGGCACTGACGGGGCGAATCTGGCCGGACTCAATGTCGTACACCCACGCTCGACGCCAGCGATAGGATTCATCGCCGAACTCTACCGACGGAATCCATGACGATGGACTTTCATCACAGCGGCGAGTGGTCACGGCACCCTGGCCGCCCGAGACATCGGATCCGTGGCCGGCGACGCCCAGCAAAATCTGCCGGCCATTCGGCGACCAGTGGAGGTACTCCACCCAGCCATGCACGAGAGGTGCGGCACGGCTCGCTCCGGTGGCGGGGTTAAGCAAGTGCAGCTGAAAATCTCCTGGCTGGTGACGGTCGGATAAAAATGCGATTTGCTGCCCGTCAGGGGAGAACTTCGGCAATCGATCGGTATTCGGTCCAAAAGTCAGGACTCGAGTGTCGCCCGTGAGAAGTTCGGTGGAACACACTCGCGTTGGCGGTAATCCCGTCAAGGAGTCGACTAGGGTGCCGGCGAACACCACGTGAGTGTCATGCGCGGAAACTTCCGCCGCATCGGAAATAACACCGGCTCCAGGCAGCCGGAGCGAAGTGCAGAGGGCTTCGGTTTGCCGGTACAGATCAGTGTCGCGAATATTGTACTGCATGATTTCAATCGGCCGTGGTCAGAGGGTGCGGGTATTGGGGGTCGGCTTGATCCGCGTGAAGACGGTCAAGATCGAGGGTCACCGTAACGCTGGCCCGCCACAGGTGCCATGCACCCCACCAATACCCGGGACACATGGCGAGCAGTGCATATCGCAGAGAGTCTTCGCCGCGTAGGGGCCGAAACGCATCGCTCAACGCGCCGACCACCAATGGCCCGAATCCCAAGCCAATGAGGTTGGCCGATAAATACAAGATGGCGGTCGACATCGCACGCATGCGTTCGGGCACGAGAGTTTGCATGGTCGCGAACATGGGCGGGTTGGCTGCCGCTATCACGACGACCGCCAATGCCATCAGGGCAAAGGCCACGTAGTGATTGCGCGACAGGTAGATGAATGCGGAAAGCACGGCAAAAATGCAGCAGATAGCGGCGATGGCTCGAAGCTGGCGGCGCTCGTCCGCGGCCGCATAGCGAGTCGCCCATTCGCCACCCCAGTATGTGCCGAGTATTCCTCCCAAGCCGTAGATGACGGCAAACCACGTTCCTAGTTGGCCGGTGGTGAGAGAGTAACTGCGTGTGAAGAACGCCGGTTGCCATTGCTGAATTCCGGTAGAGAAAAAGCTGAGCACGGCAAACGAGAACAGCAAGTGGCGAAAGGTGTGGATGGACCACAGCGTCAGGAACACATCCGTCAAGGTGGGCGCCGGCGACTCGGCAGGAGATGGTTTGGCAATGACGTCAGCCGCCAACCGGGATGTTCCCGCTGTCCGTGAGATCTGTCGACGCGGCTCACGCAAACTGAAAGCGGTGAGTAGCGCCAGCACGAGGCCCGGAGCACCCAGAATCATGAACGTCATCCGCCAGCCGTACAACTGATTGAGCCAACCGGCAAGGAAATAGCCGATGACGACGCTGAGCGGGCCGCCTAGGAGGTACACCGATACGGCTCGCGGCCGTTGGACACGAGTGAAATGGTCGGCAATCAAGGAAAGTGCAGGAGGTATGCATCCTGCTTCGCCGACCGCTACTCCGATGCGAATGAGCAACAGTTGCAGGAAACTTCCCGCCCAGCCGCACAACACAACCATGACGCTCCATAGCGCCGTGGTGAGCGAGATTATGGTCACCCGATTGCCGCGATCGGCCCAGCGCGCGATCGGAATGCCCATGACCGAATAAAAGAGCGCGAAGGCAATTCCGGTCAATAGGCCGAGGCGGGTATCGCTCAAGTGGAGGCTGGCTTTGATGTCCTGCAGGAGGAGCCCAAGCGCCAGACGATCTACCTGGTTAAGGGCCAAGATGACCATCAGGACGATGAGCAGAAACTTCCGGTAGGTAACTCCTTTCATACCCTGCAGACGCCGGCTCAGGCCTGGCGCCGGAAAGTTAGGCGCCTCGTGCATGCGTTATTCGAAAAGCGAAATGCGGCCTTGTCGGGATCGAACACCAGCATCCCGCTCCAGGGTATCGCGCCCGGCGCTTTGGCCTTCCAGACCCCGTCCGCGAGGCATTCGAGCTGGTAGGAAACGGAGCCCCAGCGGCCGCGGGCGGACAGCCCCGCGCCATGAGCAGCGCGACCGATCGTAACCGTCGTGTCACTGGCCGCGGACCAAAAAAGGCCATCGATCGCTGTTGCGTCGGACTCGCGGCCGGGTGGCAGGGGCTGCAAAACATCTAGATTGCCAAAGTCGCTGAAACGGATGGAATCGGGCTTCTCGGCGGGCCCAACGAGTGTCGTCGCCTGTCTCCAAGTTCCACTCGCGCCGATGGGCCAGAGCACGCCCTCGTCATCTGCTTCAACCGGCATGCTCATGCTATCGACAGAAACAACCTGTCGACCGCCTTGCTCGAGGAGTTGGATGACACGTTCGGTGGTGGGGGAAAAGTAGTTGCCGACGACCACCGGCCAGGAAGACCTGGCTGGGCGGAGGTTGACAAGACAGGTATCGAGAATGAGTTGCGCAAGTTCTACGGCATTCACGTCGTGGCGATTGGTCATCACTGCCAGATCCAGGCCTGCGGCCGGCACTCTCAGCATCTGCGAATTGCCGCCCATGACGCTGCCGGAATGGTACAGCGTGTCGACACCGCGATAGCGGCCTGTAACCAATCCCAATCCATATCCAGTCGACGTGCCATTTATAAGCTGCTGCGGAGTCTTCAAAGCGCCCCAGGTGGCGGCGGCGCCGACTACGGGCGTTTCCATGTGACGCAACCAGCGCAGCATGTCATCGATCGTGGAGACCATTCCGCCTTCCCCGGCCAGGGCGCTACCGAGGTAGGATTTCTCGTAATGGCCGGCGGGATTGGTCGTATGCAAGGTCGCGCTATTGGCAACGAAGTCGGTATCGAAACGACGCAGCTCAGTATCGATAAGCCCGACGGGCTCGAATATTCGTTGCCGTAGCACTTCCTCGAGCGGCTGGTCGGCAATTCGCTCGATCATGGCGCTCAAAATCAAATATCCACCGTTGTTATAGATCCAATTCGTATCGGGCGCGGCGTTGACATCGTCGATATCGCGATACAGCGACAGGAGTTCCGCGCTGGAAGCTGCGTGTTGGGTTCCGCTGAATTGGTAGTTGAAATTCGTGGCGTCGCGCAGCCCGCTTGTATGCGCCATCAAATGACGCGCAGTAATCTGATGAGTCACAGGATGCAATTCGGGGAGGTAGGTACCGACGCGATCATTGAGCGTGGCCCTGCCCTCTTCGCACAGCAGCAGATACGCAAGCGATGTAAAATGCTTGGATGTCGATCCGATCCGCATGCGAATGGTTGGCGATAGCACCACCGGCAACTCCATGCTGGCCAGGCCGTATCCCTTCCGATAGGCAGGTATTCCGTCAATGGCGAGGCCGACCGCTATGCCGGGAAGGTGACAGCGGTCGAATGTTGCCAACAGCGCATCGATTTTCTCTGTTTTGACGTCAACCCGCTCGCGTGAAGTCAAAATGTAACGCCGAATCTTATCCCCAAGGTTCGCGGACGGGAGCGCGCGGCGCCGCGCTCGATGCTGAACGGATCGGTGTAGCCACGGTCGTTCAACAGATTCTGCGCGAATAGCCCGAGCGAGAGATTGCCGTTCATCCGCAATTCGGAATTTAGATTTAGCATATTGATGATGTCGGATTCGCTGTAGTACCAGGGTCCGATGCTCCGATTGCGAAAGGTCTCGCGCCCCTGTCGGCTGTAATCCAATCTTAGAAAGCCGGCGCGATCGTTCCAATTAAATTCGCGTTGCAGTGAACCCGTCACGGTGTAGCGTGGGAACAGGTCCAAGGGGTCGCCTACTTGGTAGGCGGTCGAGGTC
>Ga0307474_10003343_pt1 | contig 11543 bp, 12 predicted proteins | sample atmos_gasesECM1C_2_FD_203312 | JGI IMG/M metagenome (GOLD analysis project Ga0307474, IMG submission 203312) | Hardwood forest soil microbial communities from Morgan-Monroe State Forest, Indiana, United States - atmos_gasesECM1C_05 | ecosystem: Environmental > Terrestrial > Soil > Temperate... | reverse complement strand
GGATCAGCCGGCAAGGTACATGGTGAGCCCGCGCGCGCGCAACCGCGAACTCGCCAGGGCTTGCGCGCATGTGTCGGCGGGGCTCGGCCTGGGCGCGCGCAGGCCCGTGCCGGCGCCGCCCGGCGCGTGGCCAGTGATGCCGGTGACTCGGCCGACGCCCGTATCGCTCACTCGGCGGGTGCGCCAAATACGTGCGGGCTGGGGGTGCGAGACCGGCTCCGGGGGGAAGCCAGGTGGCCGTGCCCCCGGCCTGCACTGTCAGCGGCTGAAATGCCGCGCGGCGACGGTACGCCCCGGCTGGGTAAGGGTTGCTGCCGAGCCCCACGGGGTGGACGGCTACCGAGCGCACCCATTAGGTTAGAGAAGTTCGCGACTCGCTTGCGCTTGCCTGGCCGAGCCGAGTTTCAGCGATCCTTTCCGCTCCGGACCCTGGCGGCATCGCGGCCTAGCCGCATTCGATTGACGCTGTGCAACGTCCGGAGTTTCAGGAGGGGAAGCCCCGGCCTTATCGCCAGCGCTTGGACCAGCGGGAGGGTTGGAGCTGAGGAACCGGGTCGGCGTTTCTTATGGCACCTCGCGGTCCTGCCGCGGGTCTTGACGCGCGATGGCGGAAGACAGGCTGGGCCGGGTACTTGCCGCGCTCTCGGCCGCCGGTGCCGACTCGTGGTCGTCAGTCGGCCTTTGCGCGGTTTGCCCGCACATCGTCGGGGTAGACGGCGCCGGAGTGATGCTCATGTCGGGTGACATACCGCGCGGGTCGTTGTGCACGACCAACGCGGTGAGCCACCTCATCGAGGAACTGCAGTACACGCTCGGCGAGGGTCCGTGCGTAGACGCCTACCAGCAGAACCAGGTGGTGGCCGAGCCAGACCTGGCCGAGCCGGCCGCGTCCCGGTGGCTCGCCTTCACGCCGCCGGCGCTCGCGGCAGGAGTGCGGGCCGTGTTCGGGTACCCGCTACGGGTCGGCAGCGTTCGGCTTGGTGCCCTGAACCTCTACCGCCGTTGGGCCAGCCCGCTGACCGATGACCAGCACGCCGACGCGCTGGTCTTGGCCGATGTGGCGGCTCGCTGGGTGCTGGAAGCTCAGGCCGGCGCGCCTCCGGATGCCATGGCGGCGGAGCTGGAGATCGGTGCCGACTTTCATTTCGCGGTGCATAACGCCGCCGGCATGGTCTCGGCTCAGCTGGAGATCAGTGTCACGGAGGCGCTCATCCGGCTGAGAGCGTTCGCGTTCACCAGCGACCGGCTGCTCACGGATGTGGCCAGAGACATCATCGCCCGCAGGCTCCGGCTCAGATGATCGCAGCACACTCAAAGCCCGGGGCCGCATCGGAAACTAAGGTGGGCCCAGCGATCCGGCAGTTCGGCCATGCCCGGATCGGGGCGCTCAAGGGGATGAGCGGATATGACCCGAGAGGCTGACGTTGTCAGATCACTCGTCGAGATGGCCGACACACTGGTCGACGACTATGACGTTGTCGACCTGCTGACCGGTCTCGCCGGGCGGTGCGTCACCTTGCTCGGAGCCTCCGCCGCCGGAGTGATGCTGGCCTCGCCCACGGGCAGCCTCGGGCTGGTGGCTTCCTCCAGCGAGGCCATGCGCCTCCTGGAGTTGTTCGAGCTGCAGGCCCAGGAAGGCCCGTGCGTTGACGCCTTCCGTACCGGCGAGCGCGTAGAGCACGAGATTCTGATCGCGGGCTCGGGCCTGTGGCCGGCGTTCACCGCCGCGGCCCTCAAGGCCGGCTTCCGGTCGGCCTTGGCGATGCCGCTACGGTGGCGCGACGTGACCCTCGGCGCGCTGAACCTGCTCAGCGTGTCGCCGGAGCCCATGGGCGACGCCGACAAGATCGTCGCTCGGGCGTTTGCCGACCTCGCCGCCCTCAGCATCGTGCAACACCGGGCCAGCGCAGAAGCACGCCGTCTCAACGAGCATCTCTCGGCCGCCCTCACCAGCCGGATAGTGATCGAGCAGGCCAAAGGCGTGCTCGCCGAACGAGCCGGAGTCGACCTGGCCGAGGCGTTTTCGCGGCTGCGCGGCTACGCCCGGAGCAATAATCTCCGGCTCACCGACGTGGCCCAGGCGGCCGTAGACGGCGTCCTTGATCACCAAGCTTGGCGTCCGCCAGCAACCTGACCGGAAGGCCGCCGCGCGGCGGTGTAGGCGGCCTGCGGAGCTGTGGTCAGATGTCCCGGGTTGCCCGGATGCCGTCAGCGGCCCTGGGCCGGCCGACCGTCGCCGGACGGCCCTTGCTCGCGCCACTTGCGGATGACGCTCGGCAGCTCATGGCTGACAAACTCGAAGAACCGTACCGACTCGGCGACCCGTTCTCCGGCCGGAGTATCCGGGCCGAGGACCTCGACGCCCTCGCGCAGCACCCCGGTCCACCGGGCCATGAGATGGTCACGGATCCCGATGACCTCGTCCCAGACGTTGTCCGGCGCACGGTAGTAGTGGCGGCGCGAGCCGGGCTCCGACTCCCGCCGGACCATGCCGATCTGCATCAGGTAGCGCACCGCGCCGGACACGGCCGCCGGGCTGACCTGGAGGTTCGTGGCCAGGTCGGCGGCGGTGAGCCGGCCGGAGTCGGTGGTCAGCAGCGCGGCGAAGACCCGGGCCGGCATCCGCGGCACGCCCATCTCGGTGAGCGCGGAGGCCAGGTCCTCGACGAACCGCCCGACCGCCTTCTCGTCCCGGTCCTCCCGGTCGACGGCGTCGTCATCGCGCCGCGGGGCGTCCTCGACGTCGCCGGGCCGGGCCGCGGCGGCTCTGCCCCCGGCAGCCCGGGGCCGCTCGCGGCCGGTCGTCGTGTGCGCCGTGTTCCTGGTCAACCGCGTTCGTCCCGCCGTTTCGTCGCCTCGATGCCCCCGAGACGGGGCGTAAAGACTGTCGAATGATTGCCGTATGTTCTTTTCACAACTTTCACGAATTTATGAAAATCGTGTAGCCTGCCGGTATGACTGAGGCTATCGCCGTATCCGGTCTGCGCAAGTCTTACGGCAAGACGGTAGCGCTGGACGGGCTTGACCTGAGCGTGGCCGAGGGCGAGGTGCACGGCTTCCTCGGTCCGAACGGCTCGGGCAAGACGACCACGATCAGGATCCTGCTCGGGCTGCTGCGGGCCGGCGGCGGTACCGTCCGGCTGCTCGGCGAGGAGCCCTGGCAGGCCGCGACCGCCCTGCACCGCAGGCTGGCGTACGTGCCGGGCGACGTGACGTTGTGGCCGAACCTCACCGGCGGCGAGGTCATCGACCTGCTCGGACGGCTGCGCGGCGGGGTGGACGCCAAGCGGAAGGCCGGCCTGCTGGAGCGCTTCGAGCTGGACCCGGCCAAGAAGGCCCGCACCTACTCCAAGGGCAACCGGCAGAAGGTCGCGCTGATCTCGGCCCTGGCCTCCGACGTGGAGCTGCTGATCCTCGATGAGCCGACATCGGGGCTCGACCCGCTGATGGAGGCGACCTTCCGCGACTGCATCGAGGCGGAGCGCCGCGGCGGCCGGACCGTGCTGCTGTCCAGCCACATCCTGTCCGAGGTGGAGTCGCTCTGCGAGCGGGTCACGATCATCCGGGCCGGCCGGGCGGTGGAGTCCGGCTCACTGGCCGACATGCGCCACCTGACCCGGACCTCGATCTCCGCGGACCTGGCGCGCCAGCCGGCCGGGCTGGACCGGCTCCCGGGCGTGCACGACCTCGACGTGCAGGACGTCAGCGGCCATGGCGGCCGGCTGGCCGCGCGGGTGCGCTGCGAGGTTGACACCGACAAGCTGGGCGGGCTGCTGCGGGAGCTCACCGACGCGGGCGTGCTCAGCCTGGTCAGCCAGCCGCCGACGCTGGAGGAGCTGTTCCTGCGGCACTACGCGGGCGCCCGGGATCACCAGGAGATTCCGGCGTGAGCTCGCTGGCCGGATTGCGAGACCTGATCAAGCTCGCCGCGCGCCGGGACCGGGTCATGCTGGTGGCCTGGATCTACGTGCTCACGATCCTCGTGGTCAGCACCGGTTACAGCTTCAAGGGGCTGTACAAGACGGCGGCCTCACGCGAGGCGCTCGCCTCCGGCATCACCCACAACGCGGCCACGCTCGCGCTGGCCGGCCCGCTGTACAACGACTCGCTCGGCGCGCTGGCCGCCTACAAGGTGGGCTCCGCCACCGCCGTGGCCGCGGGCCTGATGAGCATATTCATCGTGATCAGGCACACCCGGGCCGACGAGGAGGCCGGGCGGCTCGAGCTGGTCGGCTCGACGGCGGTGGGCCGCCACACGGCCCTGGCCGTCGGCCTGCTGCTGGCCGCGGCGGCCAACGCCGCGGCGGCCCTGCTGATCTTCGCCGGCTGCTCGCTGGTTGGCCTCCCGGCCGGCGGGTCGGCCGCGCTCGGGCTGGCCATCGGGACGTGCGGGTTGTTCTTCGCGGCGGTCGCGGCGGTCGCCGCCCAGGTGTCCGCGAGCGCCCGCGGCGCCCGCGGCATCGCGATCTGCGTGCTGGTCGCGACGTACCTGATCATGTCGGCCGGAGCGGCCGCGGGCAGCGGCGGCGCACGGTGGCTGCTCTGGGCGTCGCCGATCGGCTGGGTGACCCAGGTCCGGGCGTATGCGGGGGACAGCTGGCCGGTGCTGGCGCTGCCGGTGGCGGCGGCCGCGGCGGTGGCCACCGGCGCGGCGCTGCTGGCCTCCCGGCGGGATCTGGGCGCCAGCCTGGTGCCGCCCCGCCCCGGCCCGGCCGACGCGGCCGGGTCGCTGCGCAGCCCGCTGGCGCTGGCCTGGCGGCTGCACCGGGTCGCGCTGGCCGGCTGGGCGGCCGGCGCGCTGGTCTACGGCGCCGCGCTCGGGTCGATCGCGCACAACGTCGGCTCGCTGCTGGGCAGCGGCGGCGGCGTCAGGAACGCGATCGCCCGGCTGGGCGGTCAGTCCGGGCTCACCGACGCGTACCTGGCCGCGATGATGAGCATCTTCGGGCTGGTCGCGGCCGGGTACGCGATCTCGGTGGTGCTGGCGATGTGGTCGGACGAGTCGAGTGAGCGCGCCGAGCCGGTGCTGGCCACGGCGGTCAGCCGGGTGAGCTGGGCGGCCAGCCAGCTCTTCATCGCGGTGGCCGGGTCCGCCCTGGTCCTGGCCGCGGCCGGGCTCGGGGCCGGCCTCTCATCCGGGCTGCGCGGCTCCGGCGCCGGCGTCGGCGTCGGCGCGCAGGTGGCACGCCTGCTCGGGGCGGCGCTGGCCCAGCTGCCCGCCGCGCTGGTGGTCGCGGGCGTGGCGGCGGCCCTGTTCGGGCTGCTGCCGCGATCCTGCGTGGCCGGCGGCTGGACGGCGCTGGCCCTGGCCACGGTGATCCTGCTGCTCGGGCCGACGCTGCGGCTCGCACAGTGGGTTCAGGACGTCTCGCCGTTCACCCACGTGCCCAAGCTGCCGGGCGGCCCGGGCAGCCCGGTCGCGCTGGCCTGGCTGGCGCTGATCGCCGTGGCCCTGGCCGCGGCCGGCCTGGCCGGCCTGCGCCGGCGCGACATCGGCTGAGCGACCGCGATGTTGGCTGAGCGGCCGCGATATCGGCTGAGCGGCCGCGATATCGGCTGAGCGGCCGCGATGTTGGCTGAGCGGCCGCGATATCGGCTGAGCGCGGGCGGTCAGCCGGCCCGGTCTACGATCGCGCCCATCTCCCTCTCGTTGAAGGCGCGCAGCGTGTTCGACCTGACGTGGCCCTGCGCGCCCACCTGGAGCAGCGCCGCGGTCCCGGTCTCGTCGTCCGGGAAGTCGACAACGCAGACGATGTCGTACTGACCGACGGTCCACAGCAGTTCCTTGACCGTCCCGCCCAGGCTCTCGACGAGCTTGCTGAAGTCATCGGCCCGCTGCGTGCTGTAGCGGAAGTTCTTGATGCCCTCGTCGGTCCAGTTGATCAGCGAAACGTATGTCGGCATGGTGACCCCCTTATCACCCTCCGTAACGTCCCTCCATGCTCGCGCGCCCTGGGCCCCGCGGTCAACCCACCCCGGCCCGCCCCGCCCGCCCCGGATTCCTTGATCAACTTGACTCTTCACAGGTTCGGTGGGGACGAATCGGTCGAAACTGGGTGATCAACTGCACCGAACCGATGAAGAGTCGGAATGATCAAGGTTTTTGGCGCGGCGGGCAGGGGGAGCGGGCGGGCAGCGGGGAACGGCAGTGGGATGACGGGTGAGCCGGGCGCGCGGGGCGACGACGCGCCGGTGGTGCTGCTGGTGGACGACGATCCGCGGACGCGGGGGTTCGTCGAGGGCGAGCTGCGCAAGCGATACGGGTCCGATTACCAGGTCACCGGCGCCGGGTCCGGCCCGGAGGCGCTGCGGCTGCTGGCCGCGCTGCGCGACGACGGCCGCTCGGTCGCCATCGTGCTGGCCGAGTATCGGATGGCGGGGACGGCGGCCACCGAGTTGCTGGGGCGCGTCCGCGAGTTCCACCGGACGGCCAAGCGGATCCTGCTGGTCGACTGGGGCGACCGGACGCCAGAGCCCATCGTGGCGGCCATAGCGCTCGGCCGGATCGACGCCTACGTCGTCAGGCCCACGACGGTGCCGGATGAGCCGTTCCACCGGGTCGTCACCGAGATGCTCCAGGAGCTGGCGAGATCGCGTCCGCCGTTCTTCAAGGTCGTCCGGGTGGTGGGCGAAAGCTGGTCGGCCCGCTCGCACGAGCTCCGTGACCTGCTGAGCCGCAACGTCATCCCGTCCGGGTTCTACCCGGCGGACAGCGATGAGGGGAGGGCGCTCCTGGATCAGGCCGGCGCCGCGGCGGCGACGCTGCCGGTGATCATCCTGTTCAACGGGCGCGTCCTGGAGAACCCGTCGAACATCGAGGTCGCCGAGGCCCTCGGGATACGAACCCGCCCGGGCTCCGGCCGGTATGACCTGGCGGTAATCGGGGCCGGGCCGGCCGGTCTGGCGGCGGCGGTCTACGGCGCGTCGGAGGGCCTGTCCACGGTGGTGCTGGAGCCGGAGGCGATCGGGGGGCAGGCCGGCACGAGCTCGCGCATCCGCAACTACCTGGGCTTCCCGAACGGCGTGAGCGGCGAGGACCTGGCGGTGCGGGCCTACACCCAGGCCTGGAACTTCGGTGCCGAGTACGTCTACGGGAGCCCGGCCACCGGGCTGCGCGCCGACGGCGCGGACCGGGTGGTCACGGTGGCCGGCGGGAGCGAGATCCGTTGCCGGGCCGTGGTCGTCGCGACCGGCATGGCCTACCGCCGGCTCGGCGTTCCCTCGCTCGAGGCGCTGACCGGGATCGGCGTGTTCTACGGCGCCGCCACCGCCGAGGCCATCGCGATGAAGGACCGGGAGGTCTTCGTGGTCGGCGGCGCGAACTCGGCCGGCCAGGCCGCCGTCCACCTCGCCGGGTACGCCGCCCGGGTGACCATGCTGGTCCGGGGCCCGTCGCTGGCCGACAGCATGTCGGAGTACCTGGTCACGCAGATCGCCGGCACGGCCAACATCGTCGTGCGCCACGGCGTCGAGGTGGTCGGCGGGACCGGGACCGGCCGCCTGGAAAGCCTGGCCATCGGGGACCGTGCGTCCGGGGCGACGCGGACCGTCCCGGCCGCGGCCTTGTTCGTGCTGATCGGAGCCGAGCCCCGGACGCAGTGGCTGCCGGACGACATCGAGCGGGACCGATGGGGCTACGTCGTCACCGGGACCGAGCTGCTTGCCCGCGGACACCCGCCCGATGCGTGGACGCCCTCGCGTGCGCCCATGCTGCTGGAGTCCAGCCTGCCGGGCGTCTTCGCGGCCGGCGACGTCCGCCGCGGGTCGGTGAAGCGGGTGGCCTCGGCGGTGGGCGAAGGCTCCATCGCGATCCGCCTGGTCCACGACTACCTGCGCGGCGGCTGATCGGCCCGGCGTCAGGAGCGTGCGTAGCGCGCGGTGCACAGCGGGCTCCTGGACCGGAGACTGGACGGCCTGGTCCAGCCGGGCGCCGGCCGGCCAGAAGGGAGGCGCGTAACGGCGGCCGTACCGCAGCGATCATGACCGGGGGGCGGCCGCATTTTGGATACAGTCGCCCATATACTGGCGGGGGAGAGCGTTTCAAGGGAGCAGGCAATGGGCGCGACGGGGATGTTCGATGAAGGCGCGACGCCCGGATCGATCCGGCCGGTCGAACGTCCGGTGCCGCTGCGCCAGTCGGTGTACGAGGCGCTCGTCGAGCTCATCGTGGCCGGCGCCCTGCGAGCCGGGCAGCACCTGGTCGAATCCGAGCTGGCCCGCCAGCTCGGGGTCAGCAGGCAGCCGGTGCGCGAGGCCCTGCACCGGCTGGAGGCCGAGGGCTGGATCGACCTGAGGCCCAGCCAGGGCGCGTTCGTGCACGTGCCCACCGACCGGGAGGTCGACCAGCTGCTCGACGTGCGCGAGCTGCTCGAGGGGGCGACGGCCCGGCTCGCGGCCCGCGCCGCCACGCCGGAGGCGGTGGCCGCGCTGCATGCGACCTGGGAGGAAGGCCTGAAGGCGGTCGAGAGCGGCGACGTGGCCGCCACCGTGGCCGCCAACAACGAATTCCACGCCGCCGTGGCCGACATCGCGGGCAACGCCGTGCTGGCGCAGCTCGTCGATATCGTCGGTCGGCGGGTGCGCTGGTACTACCGCAAGGTGGCGCCGGCCCGCGGTCACGAATCGTGGGCCGAGCACGCCGAGCTGCTGGCCGCGATCGAGGCCGGCGACGAGGACCAGGCGGCCGGGCTGGCCCGGGTGCACACCGAGCGGACGCGGACCGCCTACCACGGCCCGGGCGGCGGGGCCAAGGACTAAGGCAGGCGGACCACACTGATGGGGTCCGGGGCGTACGGATTCCCGGCATTATCGATGAGCTCGATCTCGCCGCGATCGGACAGGATGTGGAACGAGCCGTCGGCGCCGTACTCGCGCACGATCGTCGTGGTCCCGTCGGCGTGCGTGTAGCGCTCCTGCGTGAACAGCTCGGTGGCGCTCTTCTGGGCCGCCACGGCGGGCTCGTCCCGCCACACGAACCGGTACGGGGCGAGCGGCAGCCTCAGCTCGTACGGATACTCGGCCGGCACGGCGCTCCTCGGGCTCGGATCAATTGCGAATGTACCGCCGGGCGGGTCAGGGCCGCCCGGCGGCGCATCCGCCGGAGAGCTTCCGGCCGTGGCTAGGCCATGGCCGGTTTGGCCTTGTCCGCCTCCTGCGCCGACTTGCCGACGGCGGCCGCCATCTGCTGCTCCGTCGGCCGCTTGACGCGGAAGATCAGCGTCAGGGACGCCAGCGCGCCCAGCGCGGCGCCGAAGAAGAAGCCGAGCGGCCAGTCGAATTTCGCGGAGCCGTACAAGGTACCGGTCATGATCAAGGCGGCGAGGCCGCCGGCAAAGCTGCCGCCGAGCGCCTTGAACGCGTAGATCGAGCCGTAGTTGATCGCGTTGTTGGTCTCGCCGTAGTAGTCCGCCACCAGCGCCGCGGTCATCGGGAAGTTGGCGCCGGACAGGCCGCCCGAGACGACCGCGCACAGGACGAACAGCGGAGCGTTATGCAGCTCGCCCATCCACAAGGCGAGCAACTGGAAGACGACGTTGCCCGAGTACGCGTAGATCATCGTTTTACGTCGGCCGATGAACTCGGAGATGTAGCCGTACACCGGCCTGAAGACGCCGTCGGCGAGCGAGAAACCGGCAAAGCCCACCGCCGCCGCGATCGAACCCAGGTGCATCGCCTGCGCGAAGGAGTAGTAGTAGGCCACGCCGAACAGCGAGCAGCCGATGTAGAGGGCGTACTGCGTCCCTATCCACTTGGCCTGCGGGGTGCGCCACATCTCGCTGAGGTTGTAATGGCGCAGCGCGATCGGATTGCTCCTGAGGTCACGGGTGCTCTGCTTGTGCCAGTTGAGCGGGTCGATCTCTTTCGGCCACCAGTTCTTCGGCGGGTCCTTGAGCAGGAACCCGGCGGCGGCGATCAGAACGGTCATCAGGATGGCCTGGACCCAGATATAGGTCCGCAGGCCGCCGGCGCTCAGCACGCCGACGCCGCCGCCCGTGCTGAACCCGCCGATGACCAGGATGAACGGCACGGCGCCGTAGGCCCAGCCGCCGTTCACGAACCCGGTGCGCCAGCCCTTCTTCTCCGGGTACCACTTGGCCACGATGTTGATGCAGCTCGAGTAGACCATCCCGGAGCCGATGCCGCCCAGCACGGCGTAGCCCAGGTAGGCCAGCCAGATCGAGCTCGTCTCGGCCAGGATGCCGTAGCCGATCACGCCGCAGACCAGGCCGCCGATGATGGTCGCCCACCGCACGGGGAGAATTCCCCGGTTGCGCAGGTACCCGGTGCCGATCTGAACGAACGACTCGAAGATGACGAAGAACGAGAACGCCCAGAACACCGGCGCGGGGCCCCAGTGGTGCACGGCCTCCAGCGAGGGGTTCAGCGCGCCCCAGGTGTACTCGAGCAGGCCGGCCAGCATCATGGCCACCCAGGCCGCCACGATCGGCACCCACCGGCCGTGACCGAGGATGTCTCTAGGTTCTTCACCGACCCGGAACACCCGGCCGGTCGCGTTAGTTACTTCCCGATAAGGGAGATTGCTCGATTCGGTTGTAGCGCCCATCTGTCGCCACCGGTACCTCTCGTACGACACGGTGTTGGCTCGTGACTGCGACGCCCGGGGGTTCCTGTACGGCAGTGCCCAGGCGCGACCCGGAGCGGGTGTCGATCCCCGCTGGACCGGTTCGGGGGGCGAGCCCATCGGACCCCCGGCCGGGACAGCGATCGATCGCATGTCGTCGGCTGCCTCGGGGCAGCCGCGTGCGCGGCTACGGCGGATCGCGGGAGCCCGGCGTGAGGCCGCAGGGGAGCCGGTGGCGGCGGTGCCATCTCCGGCCCGTCATCTCCGCCTCCGTCTCACCGCGCGGCCGCGTTGCGGCGCGCGGCCGCGTTTACGTTTCCAAGAGCCCGAGCTTGGCCAGCAGTTCGTCGCGCGCGGCGCCGGCCTGGCTCGCCTCGAAGAGCTCGTCCAGGCCCCAGCCGGCCAGGTCCAGCAGGTCCGCGGCCTGATCGAACAGTGCGCTGCGCGCACCGGGCGGCACCGACTTGACCACCAGGTGGTCGATGACCTGGATAACGGCCTCGCGCAGCTGCGCGCGCCGCTCCCCGGTGGGGCGGGCGATTCCGGGCTGCAGCGGAATGATCCTCGCGCCCGGGCCGGGGGAGACGTGGCCGTTCTGACCGCTCATCTGGATTCCGCTCGCCCGGCCCCGAGTGCTTCGAGCTCGGCGCGCAGCCGGTCCGCCTCGCCGGGCTGGCCCAGGTCGATCACCTCGGCCAGGACGAACCGCCGCCCGCCCGGCGAGCCGTCGGCCAGCCGGACCGGCCCGGTCTCGGCGAACACCTCGAACCGGCGGCTGGCCGCCCGCGGGGCCACGGCCAGCACGTAGCGCAGCACCGCGCCGCGGTCGGCCAGATACCGCTGCTGGTGACCGCCGTCGAAACGGACCTGCCACTCGCCGGCCACGGTCTCCTCCGGTAACCCGAGAAGGCCGGGGCTAGGCACCGACGCCCCGGTTCAGCGGCATCGAATAGGTCTCCTC
>Ga0307474_10003342_pt1 | contig 11543 bp, 11 predicted proteins | sample atmos_gasesECM1C_2_FD_203312 | JGI IMG/M metagenome (GOLD analysis project Ga0307474, IMG submission 203312) | Hardwood forest soil microbial communities from Morgan-Monroe State Forest, Indiana, United States - atmos_gasesECM1C_05 | ecosystem: Environmental > Terrestrial > Soil > Temperate... | reverse complement strand
GTAATTACAAGTTCCATTCAGAATGCCCGCGATGCCGTGCAGACGGTCGCCGCAGAGACCGGTACGTAGCGCGGGCAGAACCGGAACCCCACCGGCGACAGACGCTCCAAATTCAAGCTGGCAGCCAGTTGCGCTGGCAAGCTGCAGCAAGTCTGGGCCGTGACGAGCGATCAGTTGCTTGTTCGCCGTCACCACGGATTTGCCGGCGCTCAGCGCGGATCGCACCAATTCCTCTGCGGGGGCCAAGCCGCCGATCAATTCAATTACTATGTCGGCGTCAGAATTCAGGATCGCGCGGAAGTCTTCGGTCCAGATTACGTCAGTCGGAACCCAGGACTGCTTCTTGCGCTCGACATTGCGATTGCAAATGTGCGTCAGGCGCAGTAAACCATCGACTCGCTCGCACAGAATCCTGGCCACGGCGCGGCCCACGGTTCCAAATCCCACCAGCGCCACTCGGCACGCGGAAGGAACGCCCCCTTGTTTTTTAGGGGCGGGATGGGCGTCCAGTGCCGTCGCTGGTGGAATTTTGTGCAAAGCTGGCTCCCAAGAATTGAAACTCATTTTTATCATACGTGCGATTTTCGGCTTCGCGAAACGGGAAGCAAAACCGCGCCGGGCTGCTTGCCGGGCGAAAGCAGCATCAAAGTTGATAAGATGATTCGATCCCTCCACAGGCGATGCCACGCCCGTGGCCAGGAATCACAAGCGGAACCATTACCAATGGCGCCTTTCCGTGCCGAGCGCTACGGTCCGCCACCACGCCCGGTTACGGGAGGAGAATGGATGACAGGAAAGTTCGCGAACGCGCTGACGCCGCTGATTCTGACATTTTTTTTCGCAGTACAGGGATTCGCCCAGGCAGCGCCGCCGGCGCAGACTCCCTCGACGCCAGCTGAGCAGACCCCCGCGGCCCAAACTCCTACCCCGCAAACGCCGGCCAGCGACCAGGAAACGGCAGAAGAAGAATCTTCTTCGCGGCGAAAGCGGGCTCACGACTACAAAAACTGGAACTTTAACGTGGGCGCCGGAGCCCATGTGGACAGCGGTACGACCAAAAGTCTTGTCCGAGGCGGAGGCTTTGTAGCTACCATCGGTGTGGCCCGCAATGCGAACAAATATTTTGGGCTGCGTGGCGACTTTTTCTATGCGGACATGCCTCTCCGTGACTCCACTCTGCAACTGGCGCAGGCCACGGGCGCGACGAGTTACGCTCTCGACTTTACTCTGGACCCTATCATCAACATTCCTGTCACGAAACAGTATAGCGGGTACGTGCTCTTTGGCCCCGGTTTCTTCCATCGCTCCGGAAGTCTGAACTCCGATACCACTGTTCCGGGCTCCCCTTGCAATGCGTTCTGGCAATGGTGGGGTTCGTGTGCGAATGCCAGCGTCCCCCTAAGCGGCAACTTCAATTCCAACCAGAATGAATTCGGATATAACTTTGGCGCTGGGGTCACGCGTAAGGTCCCGAGCGGCGTCGAAATCTACGCGGAATACCGTTTTACGCACGGATCGCGCAACGGCACTACTACGGATATTCGTCCCATTACGATTGGCGTCCGCTGGTAACGGGTGATCGCCGCGCCTACTCTGGATTAGTTCGATAGCTCCACAGATTCTCGGTGCGGTGCTGCAACTGGACGAATGATGCGGCAGTAATGGGTTGCGAAACTGCGGCGCTGGAATTGGCTTCGGCCAGCGCTGCTTCCACAATATGATGGGCGGGCGCCAGCGAGCACGCCGGATCTGTGGCGGCTGCATTACCCGTCAACAATAGCGCCTGACAGCGGCATCCGCCGAAGTCTTCTGCGCGCCGGTCACAGCTCCGGCAGGGCTCGGGCATCCATTCTTCTCCGCGAAAACGCTGGAATGAGGAAGACCGCTGCCAGATGAACTCCAAGCTTTGATCGCGAACATTTTCAAACGTCATATCGGGGATCACTTCCGCGGCGTGGCAGGGAAGCACCTTTCCCGCAGGATTGATCAGCATCAGTCTGCGTCCCCATCCGCCCATGCAGGCCTTGGGAAATCGCGCGTAGTAATCCGGGACTACGGAATCAATGCGAATGCGCCCCGCGAGGCGTGTTTCGGCAGCGGCGACCACTTGCACAGCCTTTTCCAGCTGCGCCCGCGTGGGCAGCAATGCTGCGCGGTTTTTTAATGCCCAGCCGTAATACTGCGTGTGGGCGATCTCCATCCGCTCCGGCACAAGTCGCTCAATGAACGCGATCATTTCCTCGAGGTGATCGATATTCTGCCGATGCACGACAAGATTCACGGTGAACGCGATCTTGTGTTGGTGGATTAAGTGCGACAAATCGATCTTGTGAGCGTGCGCTTTGGCCCCAGCGATCCAGTTTGCGGCCTCTTCGCGCGAATCCTGAAAGCTGACCTGGATATGATCAAGCCCAGCATCGACTAACTCCTTCAATCGCGCCTCACCAAGTCCAATACCGGAGGTGATGAGGTTCGTGTAGAGGCCTGCGTGGTGCGCTCCGGCGATCAGTTCAGTTAGGTCGGGACGCGCCAGCGGTTCTCCTCCCGTAAAATGTGCGTGCAGCATCCCGAGTTTGCCGGCCTGCTGGAACACATCGATCCACTTCTCGGTGGACAGTTCCGACCCGGCTGCTGCTAACTCCAATGGATTGGAACAATATACGCAATGCAGCGGGCAGCGGTGCGTGATCTCGGCGATAAGTGCGAGCGGATTTGAAATCATTGGCGCTGCCGTCGAGTCATGATCAATTAATAGTCCACTATCCGCTTGTGCCGGAGTTGCTCAAGAAACTGGCTGATATCTGCGCGAATCTTGACTGGATCGGCAGCGCTGAATTCGCCCTGTAATTCTTTTATAAGTTGCCCGAAGGTGCGCTGGCCGTCGCAGCGCTCAAGCACCTGCCGGCCTGTACCTTGGAGTTTTATGGCACCCTCGGGAAACAGGATCATGCGCTCCTGCGCACTACCGGACTTACTCTCTGCGGCCCAGCGGCATCCCGCCGCTAACCGTGGCTGGCTCGTATCTTCCGGAGGCGCCATGTCAGCGGGCCTCGACTTGAAATGCTCCGGGCGGCGGCCACCCAGGCTGCACGTAGGCGAAGTACAGCGCGTCCAGTTGTGCCCAAAGAATGTCGCACTTGTCGCGTAACGCCTGAATCGCTAACTCCTGTTCGGCCCGCGTCTTCGCGTTGTCAAATACGTAATTCACGGCGAATTGCGAATCCTCCGGCGCCTGATAAAGCCGGGCCTCAAAATAATCCAATCCCCCGGCGAGCCACGGATAATATTCGCGCAACTTCTCCAGCCGCAGGGTGATCAGTTTCGTCGAAAACAGTTCCGTCAGCGAAGAAGCGACCGCCTCCAGCAGCGACCGGTTGCGCACGATGTTCAGATATTCATTAACCGCAAAACGCGTTGCCGGAAGAATTCCCCGGCCCGCGCGAACCTGCGCCGCATCCAGACCCGTGGCTTCCGCTAATTTTATCCAGCGCTTGATGCCGCCCTCGCTGGTGGCGTCGCCATCGTGATCCACCACGCGCTTGCGCCAGGCGCGGCGAAAAACCGGATCTGGACCACGGGAAAGAATGACCGAATCCTTGATCGGAATGATGCTCTGATAGTAGTAGCGGTTCAGCGCCCACGCCTGAAGTTGTCCGCGGCTGAGCTTGCCTTCATGCATCAACAAATGAAAAGGATGCTTGTGATGGTATCGCTCTTCGCCTACGGTCTGGAATTGTGCGCGTAATTCTTCGAGTGAAAGCAAGCGGGCGGCTTGCGATGCGACTTCGCCTTCTACAGATCGAACTGCCATCCATCCTCCGCAATTTCCCAGCCCGCGCCCCGCACCTGGCGATATTGAGGACTTGCCTCGTCCAGCATGGGATTGGTGTTATTGATATGTAGGAATATTTTACGCGGGCGGCGCACTCCCGCCAACTTAGTCAGAGTATCTTCGACCGGAATGTGGCCCATCTGGCGGGCGGTTTGCCCGCTGCCCTGCACGCGAATTAGTTCGTCGTCACTCCAGAACGTTCCATCGAAGAGGACGATCTCGCAGCTATCGAGTTGATCGAGAAGCGTATCGTCCATTTGAGGAACAGCGGGCATGTAGCCCAATCGCGATCCGGAAGGCGATTCGAGAAAAAAACCCATGGACGCCTCGGCTGGCGCAAGGCGGCACTGCCGCTCGGCCGTTACGTAGGCTGGATAATGCGCAGCCAACGAACAAGCCCGGCACCGCAAGCCGCTGTCTTCGCACCGCGCGCCGAAAAGATGGAATTCCTGCCCCGGTTCAAAATCGGTCCACACTGTCTGATTCGGAATTCGCTGTAGCATTCCGAACATTGAATTGTCTTCGAGGACAATACGACGGACAGAAGAAGTGGAGTGAATGCGTAGCGGCTGCAGTTCACGAAGCAGCAACAGACCGAGCACGTGGTCGAGGTCGGCATTCGCCAGTGCCACGCCTTCTATCGGCGACTCGCGGAGGCCCTCGCGGGGATGCAGTTCTTCAGTGGCTTCGATTTGAGCGCGCAGATCCGGAGAAGCGCCGAGCAGAAACCAAAGGCGGCCATCCTGCGTAATCGCGACTTGCGTTTGAGTTCGCGGCTTCCCGTGAAAATTGCCCGCCCGGAGATTGCGGCAATTCACACAGGCGCAATTCCACTGTGGAAATGCACCTCCGGCTGCGGTGCCAAGAATCTTTACTTTCATCTCTGCGAGTTTACAGCGCCGCGTTAATACAGGGAGTGTTTTTGCAAGAACCCCAAGGTGACAGAAGTTGCAACTTTATAGCGAACTCATTGCGCCGATTGTGAAACTCTCTGCAACTTGAGCCAAAATCGGCACATGCGTTGCTTTCTGCTTGCCTTCAGGTTTCTGTCGCTGCATACTGCGAATGGTCCCGTGGTGACGCGGGTTTCGGCCTTCCCCCGCCCTCCCTGTTTCTTTCCCTCTATTTCAAAAACTGCAGCCGGTCGGCGTGCATCTTCAATGTTGTTAATAATCGTTCGTGCTCTAGGAAAAAAATCTAGCTTCGGGGAGGAGCTTGGAGGGTGGAATCGACTTCCACGTGCGCGCAGACGTGTGGCTGGGTTGGACAAGGCGTTCCAGGACGACGCTGAATCACAAAAAGAAGCAGGCCGAGCAGAAGCAGGACTGCACCGGCGCACGCCAGAGCAATACGCCGCCGCGCGGGATAGAGCTCGACTGCTTGAAGCTGAACGTCAGGCCCGACCTCGCTCAATGCACGCGTAAAAGCCGGGACCGCTTGTTTGTAAAGCACCCACAGCATCAGCATCAGACTCGTGAGGACCAGCCCGAAAAACAACGGGACACCCATCGCAATCGCCAATCTGTGGCTGCGCGGCGTCATACCGCCGAAGACGTCCAGGACCAAACCAGGAGCGTAGACAACGGGATAGGCCATCAAAGAAATCAGGGCGGTGGCACTCCGATACATCTTCACAAAGGCCTTGATCTTTTCTTCGTCAGATTTCGAATCCACAAAGTAGCGCTTGCCCTTGCGGGTAAACGGAAAAAAAACTGACCGCCCGCTGAGATCCTTCCCGAAGTGAGCTTCGACGGTGGTGTCCATGATGCCGGAGAACATAAAAAGTTAGCCTGCTCTGCTACGATCCAAATCAAGAGTGCTGAATCCGCAGACGATTTCTTTAACCCTGGCCTACAGCAGCCGCGCAGCGCAGCGGATCAACATCCCAAAGCCTTTGGTCGGAAATATTCTCCAGCCCCACTTCGCCCGCCACTTCAGTTCCCGGCTTGCCACACCAAACGATCCGGAACTGGGCCTTGGTTCCCTGGTACAAAACGTCGATAACTTCGCCCGGCTTCAGTTGAGCGTCCACACACTGCAGCGTCGCCCCGCGGCCGCTGATGGAGCGCAGGCTGGCCGGCTGGGTGAAGGGGCGGGAATTAGCGTCCATGCCCCAAATCTGCACGGGGAGGTCAACGAAGACACGCGATTGACGACGCCGGTCCATGCCATGCTCCTTGTCCAGGCCTGTGAATACGGGCCGGGTCAAAGAATGGTAGGCGGGCGATGCTGGGAAACACAGGTAACTCTGGTCACAGGCGAACCCGCGCCGAAAGTTTGGTTACCAAAGGTTTATCGAGGATGGGGCCGCTAGTCGAGGTCGCCGAGCGAGCAGGCGCCCGGACCGTGAGGATCGCCGCAAGAACCGCACGCGCCCCTGGGAGCCGCGGAGCTGGCTGATCCTGTGGCAGATGCACCTTTGGCAGACACGGCGAAGACACTCAATTGCGGGGCAAGTTCTTTGCTGTCGCATTTGGGGCAGTGGGCTTTGTCGGGACCGAAAACTAAGGCTTCAAACTCGTGGTGACATTCCTGGCAAATGTATTCAAAAATCGGCATTAGGCTCGCTCCCATGAAACCTGCTGTTCCTATTAGAATTAATTTGTGGGAACTTCGCAAACTGGCGCGATGACGCCTGAGCCTCCGGATTCACGAACCGCTTCGAACGTTAGTGTGCACGAGGTTGCAACCAGGGTGGCCGCCGCATTCGCTCCGTCAATTTTCCAGCCGCATCGCTGGTTTCGGGGTGGGCATGTCCAGACTTTGGCCGCGTTTTTCCTGCCCCGCCGAATTGGCTTACCGTCTGCCGAAAGACGCCTGATCGAAGTGGAACCCGGCATTCCAGTGCTTTGCCACTGTCACTGGCAGGAAGACAGGCGTGCGCTCACGTTGATCGTGGTGCACGGCCTCGAGGGATCGAGCGAATCGCAATACATGCTGGGGATCTCACGGGAAGGATTGGCCGCGGGAATGAATGTGGTGCGAATGAATCAGCGCAATTGCGGCGGCATGGATCATTGCGCACCCACGCTTTACAACTCCAGCCGATCGGCGGACGTGGCCGCTGTGGCGCGGGAACTGGTTGTCCGCGACGGAGTTTCAGGTTTTGTGCTCGCGGGTTTTTCCATGGGCGGAAATTTAGTTCTGAAACTTGCAGGCGAGTGGGGAAGTGACGGACCACCGCAGTTTCGCGGCGTAGTAGCGGTTTGTCCGGCTGTGGATCTGGCGGCCGGCGCCGACGCCCTGCATGAACCGGCCAATCGCATCTACGAATATTATTTTCTGCTGCAGTTGTTTCGGCGCTTTCGCCGCAAAGTACGGCTGTTTCCCAACACCTTCGATGCTTCCCGTTTGCGCGGAGTTAAAACGCTCCGGGACTTCGACGACCGCGTGACTGCCTACTACTGCGGCTTCACCGGGGCGGAAGACTATTACGCCAGAGCGTCCGCCGGGAACGTGATCGAGCGCATTGCGCGGCCCACGCTGGTGATCCACGCAGCGAATGATCCATTCGTCCGCATTTTGCCTGAGACGCGGGAGAAGATTCTCACGAATCGCAACATTACTTATGTCGAAGCCGAAGATGGGGGCCATTGCGCTTTCGTTGGCGAACGCAATCACACCACTTCCTTCGATGGACGCTGGGCAGAGCACGAAGTGGTTGAGTTCGCGAAGCAGTTTAAGTAGCTTGGCGCTTCGAGTTGCACGAATCTCGCTAAATCCTCCGTATTCCCCCTAAGCTCTGTGGTCAACCCCTCCCCAACGCCCTTCACCAAGCCCGCACGAAGGGCGTAGGCGAAGCCTTGTCCGCCTACGTCGGCGAAGCAATTGCATCCGAGAGGTGTCGCTGCGCATGTTGTGTCACGCAGCTTAAACGAGGCCTACGTGAAATTGTGGTTCCGACACCAGAAAATGGGCAGCAGAGTCTTCTTTGGCTTTGCCGCGGTCCTGGCAATCAATGGGGCAGTGGGAATCTTTTGCTTGCGGACCTTGTCTGTCTGGCTCGTAAGAGAAAATGAATTGACGAAGCCGCAGAATTCGTTGTTGCAGGCGGTCGCCGAATTTCGCCAGGGCCTGAACGCACACCGCGCTGCTCGACTCGAGTACTTTGTAGCCCGTACCGACCCGCAGAGGCAGGAATCCGCAAAGCGTCTGCGCGGCGCTACCCAGAGCATCCTGTCTGCACAGGGAAACTATGCCGCTCTCATTTCTCAGACGCAGGAGCAGCATGTCTTTGATCCGATCAGAGATGAAATCGCTCAATATCTATCTCTATCGGCGATGCACAATGTCGTAGATTCTACCTCCGTTCGCCACAAAGGCAAACAACGAAGATTCAAATCGCAAGACAGTCTGTCTGCGGACCTGCTGCTCGGCCCCGAAAAAAACGCATTGACGAAAATTATGACTTCGCTGCAAGCAGCGCAAGAATTAAATCTGCGCGTCGGGAAAAAATCAAATCATGCCAACACGCACCTCTACGCTTCCACTTCGCAATGGGTTGAGAGAGCGTTCGCGTTGACCACGGCGGTGAGTTTGATCCTGGCTCTGGGACTCGCGCACATCGTAGTTCGCCCGATTCGCCAACTCGTGGCCCACGCGCGCAGGATCGCCGGCGGCGACTTTACTTTGGATGCTATTGCCGTGTACCGCCGCGACGAAGCGGGCGAGCTCGCGCGTTGCATGAGTAAACTGCAGACCGTCCACCGAGAGATGATTGTTGAGGTAGCAAGCTGCGCGCGGCGCTTGGGAGAGGCCTTCGTGCCGATCGCCGCTGTTTCCAAACAGCAGGCGGAAGGTGCCACGGCGCAGCAAAAACATGTGCAGGAGATTTCGGGGGCAACCGGGCAGATTTCGGCGTTGGTAAAAGAAATCTCTGATCAGTCTGGCCGTGCAGCCCAGACCGCATGCCAAGCCGCGGAGACCGCTGACAAGGGCGGAGCAGTGGTCGAGGCCACGGTCACCGAAATACAGTCCATGGTGATCGCGGCCGGCGCGATCTCCATGCGCATCCAGGAACTAGGGAAGTCTGCGGAACAGATCGGGGAAATTGTTTCCGTGATTGATGACATTGCCAGCCAGACCAATCTGCTCGCCTTGAACGCCGCTATTGAAGCAGCTCGTGCTGGTGAACACGGCCGCGGATTTGCCGTGGTAGCCTGCGAAGTGACCAAGCTTGCGGAGCGAACGACTAAAGCCACGAAAGAGATCGGCCTCACCATCGGGCGAATTCAGAGCGAGACCAAAAATGCCGTTACCGCCATGAACCAGGTAACTATCTCTGCCGATAAGGGAATGCAAACAACTCACGTTGTCGCGGAACTGTTGCGCAGCGTCGTCCTCGCCGCGCAAACCCTCGATCGCATGGTCGGGACCATCGCTTCTACGTCGGCCCAGCACGCTGGTTCGCATCACGACATTGCCGCGAACTTGGAAGAGATTTCGAAGATTGCTAAAGAATCGGGAACAGGGGCCGAACGATCAGCCAACGCGCTGCAACTGTATGCAGGGATTTCTGCCGAGTTGAATGCGTTGACCATCTCCTTCCGCAGAAAACCCGAAGAACATCGGGAATCCAGTAAGACCGCAGTTTCACAGCGGCTAGAGCGAGATGGTGCCACGGAAAAAAGTGATCGCGCAGCCCGCTCCTCTAACGTATTGGCTTTGGCCGCTCCACCTGCACCTCGCCGGGGCGTGGCGAAAATTCACGCTCGCTTGCTGACCCCCGAAACTGAGCCAGAATCTCAGCTCCGCGCCCCTTCCACCGCGTCCGCAGGTAGGCCAGCATGAGCATCGCGAGTGAAATGGTCAGCAATCCCAACGAAGCCGTTCGGATGCCCACGCTGTGTTTGGGCAAGATGGAAGCGCGCCCATACACGAATTCGAGGTGGACCCAGTAAACCAGCAGGGAAGCCTGACCCAATTGAATCAGCGGACTGAATCCCCATTGTCCCGCGCCCCACCGGCACCAGGCATAACTTGCGGTCAAAATCATGAGCAGCATGCCGAGGCGAATCAAAAAAAAATTTGGGCTGGTGTGCCAGTAATCATAAATCGCGTAAAACTGATTCGGCAGCCTATCGAGCCCGCGCGCAATCGCAACCACGGCCACCCCAGCTGCGCCTGCCAGGAAAAAAATCAGAGCCTCATGCTGGCGCGCCCATTGGCTCTGGAGAACAAAACCGGTGGCCAGCCCGGCGAAGGCGAAGGCCGTCCAGGGAAAAACAGGGAACAGCCACGCCTGCGGCGTGCCCAGATTGTGGATGCCATTGATATAAGACTCCACCGGCCATGGCAGCCAGTCCGGCCGCCAGGTCGTCCACAGCGGCGGCGTCAGAAGCGAAATCAGCAGAGCCGTTCCGGCTGAAGCTAGAATAAGGGCGCCTCTCTCCTGAGTTCTGCGATAAACCGCCAGCACCAGCCAGCACAGCAACCCCATCAGCATCATCGAAAGGCCAATGGTGTTGAGCACATCCACGCGCAGCAGGTCGCTGAGGGGTGCCCAGCCCCAGGCAATCAAATATTCTTGCAGGCGAAAGAGCAGGCCGAAAGCAAAGATTTCCGCGCCGCGACGGATGGTTGCGCGAGCGATCTGGGCGGGCGGAAGATTCTTCTTCCATAATTTCTCAGTGACCAGCGCGAACGATATGCCCGCAAGAAATAAGAATAGGGGAGCGGGAAAGGTTCCTCCAAGTTGCGAATACATGAAAAACTTGCTATGGCGAGCCGCGGGGCTGAGCCAGGAGTCATAGCAATGCGTCTGGAACATCAGGACGCAGGCAAGCCCGCGCATCCAGTCGACGTAGGCGAGGCGGGATGGAGCGACGGAAGTCAATGCGACACCGCATGATACTCCACCGCCGCCTTATGATAAATTTTGCTGAGGGGCGCGTAGCTCAATCGGATAGAGCACCGGATTTCTAATCCGGTGGTTGCAGGTTCGATTCCTGCCGCGCCTACCACCCAATCTAAGCTGCAGAGAGAAAGTTGGCCCACCGCCGCGAAAAGAATTCCGAAATAAGGGAAGTGCGGCGATACCGGCCATGTTAGCGTCGAGGTTCCGTAATCACCAAGAGTGAGCGAGTGCGTCAGGCTGGTGTGGCCTACTGCCAAGCAGCCAACCGGCACGGAGGCGTTCCGGCCGTCCCTGGTTAGATTGGTTCCCCATGCAGGCGACACATTAGGCGTTTTTGGCGACTTCGTAGAGGTACTCAACGAAAGACCGCACGGCGCCGTCCATCCCTTGCACCTTTTCGTTCTTCGACTCGATTAAATAATATTCATCCGGTGCATGCGCTCCGCTACCATGACCGAAGCCGAAATGTCCGGCCGCGAGGTGCAGAGGTTCGTCGGTAAACACGTATCCCGGCCAGGAGCCGGCACTTCGCGGGAGGACGATAGGATCGATGCCGCTGCGTTTGTATACGGCAGTCTGTGCACGGATGAGTGCAGCATCGGCAGAAGTGCTGTTGGGATCGTATCCGCCCGTCATGTTTACTTCAATATCGCCAAAGCCCTGCTTTCCCAGGTGAGTTTGGAGTGCGGCCAAGGCTTCCATGGCCTTCATATCAGGTACCAGGCGCATGTCGATCTTTGCCGCTGAACGGTGAGGAAGAATGGTCTTTCCTCCCGGCCCAGTGTAACCGCCCACCAGGCCTTCAATATTTACCGTCGGTCGTGAGATCAACCGTTCGAGCGCTTCTTGCAAACT
>Ga0307474_10003341_pt1 | contig 11544 bp, 10 predicted proteins | sample atmos_gasesECM1C_2_FD_203312 | JGI IMG/M metagenome (GOLD analysis project Ga0307474, IMG submission 203312) | Hardwood forest soil microbial communities from Morgan-Monroe State Forest, Indiana, United States - atmos_gasesECM1C_05 | ecosystem: Environmental > Terrestrial > Soil > Temperate... | reverse complement strand
ACATACGATCCCGGCTCTCTGGGCGCTGCATAAGTTTCATCACTCCGCGGACCGCATGTCGATTTTGACTTCGGAGCGCCGCACTGTCCTGGCCAAGGGCATGGAAGAAGCGCTGTTGTTCATCCCCGCGCTGCTGTTGAGCGATCCGACTGCGCCGAAGCCTACCCTGGGCAGCGTGTCATTCGCGATGGTGGTGATTTATGCCGCTTTTCGCATCTTCACCAGTTTCAACATGTATCTCTGCCATTCCAATCTCACGACGGACTATGGTTGGATCGGCCGCTGGCTGCTCGTATCACCCAGGATGCACCGGCTTCACCATGCCGCATCGCGCAGTTATCATGATAAAAATTTCACATTCGATCTCGTGATCTGGGACAGGCTCTTCGGCACTTATGCCAGCTGCGATGCAGCGGCCGTCGCCGACATACCGCTCGGGCTGGATGACAACCCTTTCAACACGCGCAGCACCATCACGGGCGTATTTCGCAACTATTTTCTGACCCCGTACCTGGTCTTTTGGTATGAACTTCGCAGGGGTATCAAGGCGTGGTTGCCCGAACGGCTCAATCCCGAACAGAATTCGGTGGAACTGCGGCCTCAATTCTGACATTGCCTCGCGCGGAATCGCGCACGGCGCCCCGCCGGCCGGAGGCCTGCGGATAAGCGATGAAGTAGACGCAGCCAATAAACATCGCCAACAGCAGGAATAATCTCGGGTACGCCAACAAAGACAGTCCGCCGTGTCCTTCAAATGGATAAGCGAATTGGTAGGGAATGAATCCGATGATCACGTACGTGCCAAGGATGAAGTACGCCGCCACGCGGTCGCCCTTGGTCAGGAAATCGTTGAGGAGCAGCGCGACGGGGAGCCAAAGCAGGGCGCAGGTGTAGGTTGCCGTTGCCGGCGCGATCAAAAACAGGACAATTGCAAGAATTCCGATGGACGGCGCGGCAGCGCCCGCGGCACTTCCGCGGGCGAGCTTGACCAACGCCGCGGCAGCGACCAGTAGAATTGAACCCTTGACGGTGATCAAGCCGATCATCCGCAGCAGAGGAGCGGCCAGCAGCGGCTGCGGATTTCGCACAGCATCAAATACGAACAATCGGTCGAACAACGTATCAAACGACTGATACACCGCGGTAAAAGGAACGGTCTGGTCCTGCAGACTGAGCCGGCCCATCAGGTGATGCCCGAAAACCGAAAGAATAAAGACTTCATGCACCTGCCAGCCCAAGACAGCGATGCTGACGAGCCCGACACCCGCAATTGCCAACGCACCCCCCAGCACCACTTTCCATTCCTTCCGGAATGCAAAGTAGGCGAGGATGATGACCGGGAAATATTTAATCGGCACGAACAGACCCAGGCAGATTCCCGCCAGCCAGGGCCTGCGCTCGAGGTACAGGTAGTATCCGAGGATGCAGAACGTCGAAATGAGAATGTACGGCTGACCGCAACGCAATCCGCCGATGATGGCCAGACCTGACGACAGAATGAATAGTGCCGAATCGACCGGATGCCACGCCAGGATTCTGGTCAACAGCAATATCGAGCAAATAAGGCACAGTACACTCACGACGGTCACGATGCGCAACGCAGTCAGCGGCTCGAAGCGCGCCAGGGGAACTAGCAGCAGGGCCGTCGGCGGTGGAAAGGGGGCGAATTTCCCCGGATTCTTTGCTGATTCCATGCCATAGCGGCGAATCTGTCCGCGAAACCAGTCATCGTCGTAGAGTTTTTGAGTATCCTGCCCGTCGGCCACGATCTTGGCGGCCGTGAAATAGCCCGGGAAATCGGCGGTAACTTCGGACATCGCCGGTATAACGCCTTTGCCGAACAAAAAAGCGGCAACGCCGACCAGCAGCAACGTCGTCCAGGCGCGGCCAAAGAATGAATTCATCGACTCTAATCGCGAGGTTGACATGCTTGCGGCCTGCCAATAGGGCAATTCGATGTGCGCATCAGGAGATGCTTTCCGCCGGTGTATTCGCCGGCGGAAGCCGGCCATACCGTGCGCTGCCCACGATCCTCCCGTCATGGAGCTCGAGGACAAAATCGCAGTGCCGTAGCGCATTCATCCGGTGAGCAATGATGAGGATGGTTCTGTCCGGCCGCAGCAGCTCCAGCGTCTCGGTGATCTCGCCTTCGGCGGCAGTATCCAACCCACTGGTCGCCTCGTCGAGGATCAAAAGCGATGCGTCGCGGTAAAGCGCGCGTGCGATTGCCAGGCGCTGTCGCTGTCCGCCGCTCAGGGCGCATCCCGCCCCCAACCATTCGTCATAGCCGTTGGACAACGCGGCGACGCATTCCGTAAGGCGGGCCAATCGCACCGCCCACTCCAGACGCTCACGATCAATGCCTGCATGCGGCGTTCCGAATGCGATGTTCTCAGCGAGTGTGGCCTCAAATAGCGTTACATGCTGCGGAACGTAGGCAATGGTTGATTGCCACGCAACGCGGTTCGCGCGATCAAGCCGCAATCCGTCGACCTCGATGTGTCCCGACTGCGGAATCAGCAGCCCGCTCACCAGGTCAAGCAGCGTGGTCTTGCCGGAGCCGTTTGGGCCGATGAAGCCGACCATGGCACCCGCGGGAATAACCAGCGAGGCACCCAAAACGGACCCCGGTCGATCGGGCGCATAGCGGAACGACACGTCGCACAATCGAATTTCACGGCGCGGTCTGCCGCGCCAAGCGCGGTCCATCGCAGCGTCGCGCGCGATCCTTTGCGAAGGGTTGGCTTGCGCCAGATCGATCTCAATCCCGGCAAGCGCGGTCCGATCGGCGCGAATCCTCACAATCGCCGCAAACGCCTGCTGCAACGCAGGCAAGAGCCGGTATGCGGCAAACACCACGAAGCTCAACTGAGCCATCCAACTCGCGCCGGGCCGCGCGTGCAAGTACAGCGCGACACCCACCAGGCAGACCACGGTGATGCACTCGAGGACATACTTGGGTGCCTGCGATATTGCCAGCGTATTTACGGCGGCCCGGGAGATTGATCGTGACTGCTCGGCGAATCGCCGCACGAACAATTCGCGCGCCTGCGCGAGCGTGACGTCCCTGATGGCGCCGAAACCCTCGTTGATCGTCCGAGTCCTCTCGGCGTGGTAGCGGCTCTCGGACTGCCCGTTGCGCTGCAAGCGCCGGCGGGCGGTCGCATATATTGCCGCGTAACTCACACCGAGACCGACGATGGCGGCGACGGCAACCACCGGATTTAGGAGCACAACGGCGATCGCCACGCACACGATCGTCACAAGATTCGTCACCAGGATGAGAGCATGCTGCAAGACGATAGACGTCACGCGCGCGCTTTCCTGGACTTTGCCTGCGAGCACCGAGCTCTTGCTGCGAAGGTGGAATTCATAGTCACGATGAATGTATTCGTCGAACAGGCGGACATAGAGGGTATCGCCGACGCGTGCGGCAAATCGATTGATCGCCATGAAACCGAACAGATTCACGGCGTTGGCGACGAGCACGACGGCGGCGAAAGCCATGCCCAGTACCACCGGGGACGATCCGCCGTCGTCGAGCCGCGCCGCATGCAATACCGCCCGCAGCAGTGCGTTGTGCTCGAGCGCATGGGGATCGGCCAGCACCGCAAAGAACGGCAGCACAGCGGCGATTCCACCGACCGTCGACAATGCCATCACAATCGAGAGGAACTGCAGCCCCACGATCTGCCGTCGTTGCCGCTGATCGAGAAGACGCCACAGAGTGAGCAGTACCGGCATGCTCAACTCACTCGATCAAATGCACGCAACATTTCGCTCGGATCCATCATCGGCCCCGACCGCGCCCGGCGACCTCGCGCGCCACGCGAACCACGGCCGCCGGCGCCACGGCGCGAGCGGCCGCCTTGGCGCCTTCCAGCCACCACTCCCGGTAGCCCCATGAATACTGCGAGCTTCTCGCAAGGGTGCAGAGCGCGGCCCATCGGCCTCCGCGGACGGCCTGGCTTCGCGCCAGACCCGCGGCCACCTTGGCACGCTCCCTGCGCAGCAGCCAGCGCAGCGTGCGATCGGTGCTCGCAACCAGAATCTTCTCGAGTGCACGCCCGCGATCCTCGAACGCAATGGCATCGTCGGTGTAGTTTTCTGCGTGGCGGCGCTTGAGCAGGAGCGTCTCGCGAATTCCGTCCATCTCGGTCAACCCGGCAAATCGGAGAAACAAATCGTAGTCTTCGCACATCCGCTGCTTGTTGTCGAATCCTCCGACTTGCTCGAGTAGTCGTCGCCTTACGATCAAGCTCGAGGTTGCGATGACGGTTTCCATCTTGATCAGGCTCTCGAGGATCCAGCCCTCCGCGGCCGGCCACCAACGCGCACGCAACCCCCTGAGCAGCTCCCCGGATTCGTCGATCACCGCAAACGCCGTGTGGCTCCAGCCGCGCGACGGGTGAGTGCGAAGCGAGCCGACCTGCAACGCAAGCTTTTCCGGCAGCCAAACGTCGTCGGAATCCAGAAAAGCAATGTATTCGCCTTGAGCGGCCCGGCAGGCGGCGTTGCGTGCGGCACCGGGATTGCCCGTATGGGCCAACCGCAGCACCTTGACCTTGGGTCGATTCGCGAGCGCCGCCAAGTAGGCCGCCGTCTCCGCCTCCGATCCGTCATCTGCGACGATGAGCTCCCAGTCGGTGAATGTCTGGGCGAAAACCGAATCGACGGCCGGACGCAAGTAGCGCAGCCGATTGAAGGTCGGCAGGACGACCGATACCTCCGGGCCGGTCACGGCCTGGCCTCAATGACGGCGGACAAGTTGCGACTCATCAGAGCCCGGTAACACGAGGGTCGGCGAGTCGAATCAACTTCTTGGACAACGTCAGCTCCCAAGGGCGCTCGTAACGCTGAAAGCGATAACGCCATGATGCGAGAGTACGCAGCGCCAGCTTGCTCCAAGAAGCGGAGCGGACGTCCGTGATGGTCGGAAATCTGCACCCCAGCACCGTGGTGAAGTCGCGAATACGCCGGCGCATTCGCTCGTTGAGCCACGGCACATCGGTGTGGCACCAATAAGAGAGCCACTGAGGTTCGGCCCAGCCGTCTGCAGTACTCGGGAATACCAAGGGCGCGCCGTCGCTGTCGCGCAGATTGGCAACCGCGCGCTCGACATGCAGATTCGTGCTTCCGGGAGCGGGCGGCAGCGGCGCGTAGATGTACAGCATGATTTCAGTTTTGGGGTGGATGCGCTTGACGTGCCTGATGAAATCGAAGGTTCGCTCAGTTTCGCCCTCCGGATCGTGGGGCGGCGCCAGCATGAAGGACAGCTCCGGAATGACCCCGTTGCTGCGGCACTTTTCAATGGCCGCCAAGGTCTGATCGGTGCTCGTGCCCTTGCGCACGTCATGCAACAGCCAATCGCTCGGCGACTCCGCCCCGATATAGGCCATGCGCAAGCGGCTCTTGCGCACCAACGCCCATGATTGCTCCGACAAGTTGAGGAGGGCGTCCGATCGGGCGAAACACCACCACGGCAGCTGATACTTCGCCAGCACCTCGAGCAGCGGCGCCGTGTCCTGCTCGCGGTCGAAAAAATTGTGATCGAAAAATTGCACGGCATCGACGCCCAGTTGAGTGGTGAGATACCTCAGGTCCTGATCCAGCCGGGCCGCCGGGGGTAGGGCGGTCTTACCGCGAAACATGGACGCAACACCGCAAAAGGTGCAACGGAATCGACAACCGAGGGCGGCCTGATAGCCGGTGGTGCGGCGGCCTAGAAAGGTCCTGGCCACGTAGTTGCGCGGATCGCCGGCGCGTTCATAGGGCAGGGTTCGCGTGAGCGAGGCTGCGGAAAACGCGCGACTCCTGTTGTGCACCACTTGACCGCCCGAGCGCCACGACAAGCCGGCAATCGCACCGAGATCGCCGCCGCCAAATATTGCATCCAACAGCTCGCGCAGGGTGTCTTCGCCCTGGCCGCGGACGGCATAATCCAGATACGGCGTGTTGAGAGCCGGTTCCGCGCAAATGCTGGGGAAATGGCCTCCCCAGATGATGGGAACAGCCGGAAAACGCGCGCGGATCTCCTGCGACACGCGGATGGCGTTGCGCAGTTGCGGGCCTCCCATGACGCTGATGCCGACGGCGTCGATGCTGCCGCCGGCCAGCGTCCGCAATGTCGTCGCCACAAAATCCCGATCGATATTACCGTCGATGATGCTGGAGGCGTAGCTGCCGTCCAGCGCGGCGGAAAGATTCAGGACGGCGAGGGGAAAGCGAGCGCTCCGCCGCGACGTGATCGTCGGGTTGATGAGCAAAACGTGCTTGAGGGCCTTCATGATAATTTCTGGGCGGGCACGAGCCAACGGGTGAACAGCATTTCCACCGGCCAGCGATAGTTGTCCCGGTCGCAGCGATAGCGTGCCAGTTGCTGCAGGAAGCGCTTGCCCCGCGACACCCGCTTCCAGGCGAGTTCGTGAAAGAACTTGAAACGCTCGATGAGCTCAAATTTTTCCGGCGAGACCCAGGGCCCGGGTTCGCCCGCCACATAGTCGAACTGCGCCCATGCCTCCAGCGTTTCCGGCAAACGGAAGCCGCGTGCGACCGCCTCGATCACCAGCGCGCTGCCGGGGTAAGGCTTGAAATAATAAATCGGCGTCAGAAAATCCGGGCTCATCGAACGCAGCCGCTTGGCGCAATCCAGCGTGGCCTGAATGTGCTCGTCGGTCTCGTCCGGGAAGCCCACGATGAAGGGGAAATGCCCGGCAATCCCGAACTTAAGCATCTTTTCCGCAACCTCGTACACCTGCTCGATCTTGATGTCCTTGCGGATGCGTTTGAGAACCTCATTGGAGCCGGACTCCACGCCGACCAGCAGCCGCCGCAGGCCTGATTGCTTGCATCGCACCCAGACATGCTCAGGCAGCCTGATGCCTTGATCGGCACGCATGGTTGCGGCCCAGGTGATTTTCATGCCGGACTCGACGATCCGATCCGCCATCGCCTCCACGCGCGCGGCTTTTGTGAAAAATGTCTCGTCCTGAAAGTTGACGTCATCGAATTGATATCGGTCCCACAGCTCCTTCAATCGCAGCGCCATGCGCACGGGTTCGAGCCCCACCCACTTGCGCCCATACACGAAGGGGTCTGAGCAGAAGGCGCACCGAAAATTGCAGCCTTGCGATGAAATGAAATCGAGCTGACGCTTGCCCTTGAGCTCGAAATAGCGCTCTACCGGAATGAGGCCATAGTCGTGCGCGCGAAATTTATCGACCTGCGCCAGGTTGCGCGCGGGATTTTCATGAATCGAACCGTCGGGCAATCTGATCGTGCAGCCCTCGCAGCCCAGCAAGGATTGCCGGTCCTTGAGCCGCTGCACGATCTCGGCGAAGGTTTCCTCGCCCTGACCGCGCACCGTCACGTCAACCGATGGCTCGAGCAGGCACTCCTTGGCGAACATGGACGGGTGCCAGCCGCCCCAGACCACCGGTATGTCGGGACGCGCGCGCTTTGCGGCGCGGGAAATCTGCAGCGCGTCGGAGATCGGCGCGCCCGTGAGCACGGTGATGCCGAGACACAGCGCATCGGGAAGGTGCGAGAGCACCGTGTTTTCGGCATCGGGGTCGAGCCGGGCGTCGATGGTGACCACCTCGTACGTGTCAGGATCGAGCTCGGAGCCGATCGCCAGCAACGCCAGGGGCATCGTAAAGAACACCGCCTGCGGATTGTAGAGAACAATCTTGAGCCGCTTAGGCTTCATGCGGCTCTTCCCGTCCGGTGTGCCATCTGCAATCCGGGCTCAGCCATCGAGGCGCGCGCAAGAAGTCGCGAAACGCTTGCGTCAAGCATCTTGGGCGCGCCGTCCACCTGCACCGAAGTCCAGTCATTGCTTGCCGAGGCGTGCGTATTGCTTGCCGAGGCGTGCGTATTGCTTGCCGAGGCATGCGTATTGCTTGCCGATGCCTGCGAGATGTAGTCGGCATCGCCGTAGCGCATCCGGCCATCGATCATGACCAGACGAACATTCGATCGGGTGGCATTGCCAAGCCCTGTCTTGCCGGCAAGCACCAGGAGATCGGCACGCAGTCCCGGCCGCAGAGCGCCGCGGTCGAAGATGCGCAGCAACGCGGCGCTGATGTGCGTCACCAGGCCCTCCAATTGGTCTTCATCCAGTTCGCTCAAGCGTGCCGCGAGTTGCAGCTCATCGAGCAGATCGCGCGCGCCGCTCAGGCGGGAATCCGTGCCGAGCGCAACGCGGCCGTGTGCAATGAGTTCCGCCACCCGTGCGGTCCTGCCAAACAGGCGCATATTCGAGGACGGACACCAGATCAGGCCGGCGCCGGCCTGCTGCAGGCGGGAGCGTTGGACTTGATCGAGTGCAACGCCATGGACCAGCAAAGTGTTGGCCCCAAGGCAGCCGAGGGCGTCGAGGCGCTCGAATTCGTCGGCCGCTTCCTCATTCTGTCCCTCAGCAGCGTGCACGATCCACGGCCAGTCGGCCGGCGTCGCGCGATATGACTCGACCACGGACTGCTCGCCGTCGATATACAGCGAATGCGACCAGCCATAGTCGCGGACCACGGAAACCGGATAGGCGCTGTCGGTCAAGCACGGATACAGCGGATCATGATGTGCGACCGTGGTGACGCCGCTCAACAGATTCTTGATGCCGCCGAGCAGTAGTCGTTCATCGCGCGCCACCGCCACGCCGGCCTCAAACCGCGAATCGGTTCGACGCCGGGCGTCGACTTCCGCGATCCAATCGCGTGCATGCCGGTAGAATTTCGGCGTGTCATGCGCCGGCAGGCTGTTCAGCTGCAAATGATCATGCGCGTTAATCAGCCCGGGTAGCAGCCGATCTCCCTGCAGATCAATCACCGTATCGGCGGGCTGCGGATCGACATCCAAAGCAGCGATTCGCGAACCACGGACTCGCAGACTGCCGATCCGACCGCCGCGAAATCGAGCATTGATAAAAGTGACGTTCATTTGCGCGCCCGCACCACCAGCACGATCGGCAGCCCATGCCAATTCCGGTAGAAATCTTCGGACTTGGCGAACGCCTCCCGCAACTCAATCCCCACGCGCACTTCGTGAACTGTTTCCACGCACAGGCCGGCGGCCTCGGCCGCCTCCAATTGGACGGTCACGGGATACTCGACATGCGGCACCGAACAGGTCTCGTCATCGGCGTCCTTGAACGACCGCGTGAGGCCGGCGCGTGCGGCATCCGGATGGAAATCCGAATACAACAGAGTCCCGCCGCCACGCAGCACTCTGGCTACCTCCGCCATCCACGGATACACGCCGGCGGCATGGCCGAGCGCAAGGCCGGAAATCACGACGTCAAAGGTCTGCGCCGCAAAGGGCAGCTGCATCATGCTCGCGCACACCCGGCTGCCGTTGGGGACCTGCATCAGCATCGGCACGCAAAAATCCAGCGCAATCACCGCGGCGGCGCCAGCGTCAGCCAGCAATCGACAGTATCGGCCCGTGCCGCAGGCGAGATCGAGGACGCGCAGGCCCGCGACTTCGGGCCAGTATCGCAGCATGGCCTGCTGCTCAGCGCGCATCAATGGGTTGTGCGCAACCGGCGGATACAGGGGCGCCCAACGTTGGTAAGCGGCCCGCGTTTCAGCAACGACATTCATCAAAGTATGGAGCTCTGGAGCTGTTGCGGATCACGCCACATCGAACACACGCAGGTCTTGCATTCGGCGCGGGCACCGGCACGGATGGAGCTGCGCAATGCCATCATCCGCTCGCCGTTCAACGCGCCCGACAGCGCACCGGCTTCGCTGCCGTCGTCTGGCAGCGTAGCCTCGAGCGGCCCTGCAATAAAGAAACAAGGCTGCACTCGCCCGGTCGCCCCGACGACCGCGGAAAACTCCGGTGCGTTGCAGCGGACCGGAGGGTAGGCGGCTTTGCCGTGAATGGCGGTGAAGTACTGCAGGATACGGCGCAGCTTGGCGGGGCTTTCCGCAATGAAGCCCGAGCGAAAATCGGCGGCGCAGTCGCGTTCCATCGTGCGCAGCAATTCGCTCAATACCGGCAAATCATCAGAGCCCAGGGCCAAATCGCTCGTATAGCCGTCGGTACGGCCAAAGGCGTGCGGATTCGCCACGTCCACCGCGAGAAAGGAGACCTGGCGAGCACCCAGTTCCTTCACCAGCGATACAAAATCCGGCAGCTGTCTGAAGTTCGCGCGCTGCACCGTTACGCGGACCCCGGGTGCAACTCCGCGGTAGGCCGCCGCGCGAATGCCCTCACAGACTTTGTCGAAGGCGTCCAAACCGCGAATCGCCTGGTAGGTCTGCCGGTCTATGCCGTCCAGTGACACGGTGATCGCGTCGAACAGCTGTGCCGCTCGGCGCGCGTGCTTGGCGAGGGCCAGCCCGGAAGTCAGCAGCCAGACCTTGAGGCCGGCCTCGCGGAGCATCTGTGCGATGGACGGCCATTCGGGATTCAGCAGCGGTTCGCCGCCCGACAAAAGGACAACCTGGGTGCCGAGCCGCCCGAGACTCGGCAGCAAACGCCGCACGGCGTCAAGATTCATGTCGGCGCGTCCGTGGCGCCAATAGTCGCAGGTGACGCAGCGTGAGTTGCAGCGCTCTGTTAGATAGAGGGTGACCAATGGCAGACGATCGAGCTGCGAACTTGAGGCAGGATCGATCGCGAGAATTTGTGCGGACAATACCCCTCCAGTCGAAACGCTTGTGCCAAAAGTTCTATCGTGAGTACCCTGATCCGGACCGCAGGTTGGCGTTTCAGACGATGATTTTGTGGGTTGGCGCACGCTGCGACGGGCGGATCGCATGATCAAAAGCAGCTGAATAGGTGGCTTTAACCCTTTGATTTCGCTAAGCTCCTGCCAGCATGAACAGCGCAGCAGACGGCCTGATGGTCGACAAAGTCCACGTTTGGCGGGGTGATCGTCATGTGCTTCAAGGCGTCAGCACGCAGGTTCGGGCGGGCGAGCTCTTGCATGTCTCAGGTCCCAACGGCACGGGCAAGACCACGCTGCTGCGCGTGATCAGCGGCTTACTGCGCCCAGAGCAGGGCGGGGTTACCTGGCGGGGTGAGTCAATCGTTTCGCATTGGAGCGACTATCAAGCGGCTCTGGCCTACGCCGCTCACGAGCCGGCGCTGAAGGGCGATCTCACGGCGCTGGAGAATCTGCGCTTTTCGGTGGGCCTCAAGCGTCGGTCGAGTGCGGTCGAACTGCGCGGCGCACTGGAACGGACCGGCGTGAGCGCCTGTGCGGACCTGCCGGCGAGGGTCCTGTCCGCCGGCCAGCGGCGCCGGGTATCGCTTGCACGGGTTGTCGCGATGCAGGCGTCGGTATGGCTGCTCGATGAGCCCTACGCCAATCTGGATGCATCGGGCTCGGAATTGGTGTCGGGCCTGCTGCAGGCGCACGTGGCAGCCGGGGGGCTCGCTCTCGTGGTCGCGCACCGGGAATTGAGCCTAGCCTGCAACGTGCGCCGCCTGGAGCTCAATTCGTGACCGTAGGCACCTGGGAGGCGTTTTGGCTCATTGTGCACCGTGAGATGCGTCTCAGTTTCCGGCGCCCAGAGCAACTTTTGCAGCCCTTGG
>Ga0307474_10003340_pt1 | contig 11544 bp, 8 predicted proteins | sample atmos_gasesECM1C_2_FD_203312 | JGI IMG/M metagenome (GOLD analysis project Ga0307474, IMG submission 203312) | Hardwood forest soil microbial communities from Morgan-Monroe State Forest, Indiana, United States - atmos_gasesECM1C_05 | ecosystem: Environmental > Terrestrial > Soil > Temperate... | reverse complement strand
AGCATTTGCTGATTTCCAAGGACGCGCTCGACAAGGGCAAGCGCGTCGCCACCCGCGTCAATGCGCTTCATTCCGATCACCGCCGCGAGGAGATCGCCCGGATGCTCGCCGGCGCCGAGATCACCGCGGAAGCGCGGGCGGCCGCGGAAAGGTTGCTGAAGTCAGCGACGGCGTAACCTTTCTCCCTCCCCCGCGGAACGCGCGGGGAGGGTGGCCGTCGCGAAGCGACGGTCGGGTGGGGGCTTTCGGTAACCCCCACCCCGACGCTCATCGCGAAGCGACGGTCGGGTGGGGGCTTTCGGTAACCCCCACCCCGACGCTCATTTCACTCGCGTCGACCCTCCCCACAAGGGGGAGGGATAAGCACGCGGCGCCAGTCTTTCCCGGCGACCCTCTTCATCGTATTCAACGGCCATGGCCAAAGCAGCAAAACCAAAATCGCTCCCCGACATCGCCGACCTCACCAAGGCCCAGGCCAGGGTCGAGCACAAGCGGCTGGCGCTTGAGATCGAGCGCCACGACAAGGCGTATTATCAGGAAGACGCGCCGAAGATTTCGGATGCCGAGTACGACGCGCTGCGCGGCCGCTTCAACGCGCTGGAGGCGCGCTTTCCGGAATTCGTCAGCAGCCAATCGCCGTCGCAGAAGATCGGCGCGGCGCCATCAGGCAAATTCAAAAAAGTCCGCCATGCCGTGCCGATGCTCTCGCTCGACAACGCCTTCGCCGAGGAAGACGTGATCGACTTCGTCGGCCGAATCCGCCGTTTTCTGAAACTCGATGTGGACGAACAAATCGATTTTTCCGCCGAGCCGAAGATCGACGGGCTGTCGATGTCGCTGCGCTACGAAGGCGGCGAGCTCGTTACGGCGGCTACCCGCGGCGATGGTGCGGAAGGAGAGGACGTCACCGCCAATATCCGCACGCTGGAGGATGTGCCGAAGCAACTCAAGGGCCGCCGCGTGCCTGAAATTTGCGAGGTGCGCGGCGAAGTCTACATGACGAAGAAGGCCTTTCTCGCGCTCAACGAGCGGCAGAAGGCAGAAGGCGGCACCATCTTCGCCAATCCACGCAATTCGGCGGCGGGCTCGTTGCGGCAGAAAGACCCCTCGATCACGGCCTCGCGCCCGCTCGGCTTCTTTGCCTACGCCTGGGGGCAGATGAGCGGAATGCCGGCGGATACGCAATCCGGCATGATCGCCTGGTTCGAGCATTGCGGATTTAAGACCAATCCGCTGACCAGGATCTGTCACTCGGTTGAGCAGTTGATCGCGTTTCATCGCGAGATCGAGGAGCAGCGCGCCGAACTCGACTACGACATCGACGGCGTCGTCTACAAGGTCGATCGCATCGATTGGGAGGAGCGCCTCGGATTCGTCTCGCGCACGCCGCGATGGGCGATCGCGCACAAATTCCCCGCCGAGCGCGCCATGACCGTGCTCCGCGATATCGAGATCCAGGTCGGACGCACCGGCTCGTTCACGCCGGTCGGCAAGCTCCAGCCGGTCGGCGTCGGCGGCGTCATCGTCCAGAACGTCACGCTGCACAACGAGGATTACATCGCCGGTATCGGCAACAAGGGCGAAGAGCTGCGCGAGGGCCGCGACATCCGGATCGGCGACACCGTCGTGGTCCAGCGCGCCGGCGACGTGATCCCGCAGGTCGTCGACGTCGTGGTCGACAAGCGGCCGAAGGACGCAAAGCCCTATCACTTCCCGAAAAAATGCCCGTGCCCGCTGCACACCGACGTGGTGCGCGAGGAGACGGCGACCGGTGAGGAGGGTTCGCGCGCCCGCTGCACCGGCGAGTTCGCCTGTCCATATCAGAAGATCGAGCACCTGAAACTGTTCGCTTCGCGCCGTGCCTTCGACATCGAAGGATTGGGCGAGAAGCAGATCGAATATTTTTTCGAGCAAGGTTTGGTCAAGGAGCCTGCCGACATCTTCACGCTGCCGAGGCGCAACATGAAGATCAAGCTGGAAGAGATTGAAGGATACGGCGAGACTTCCGTGCGCAACCTGTTTTCCGCGATCGAGGAGCGGCGGCGGATTTCGCTGGATCGTTTCATCTACGCGCTCGGCATGCGCCATGTCGGCGAGACCACGGCGCTGGCGCTCGCCCGTGGCTATGGTTCGTGGGAGGCCTTCCACGACGCGTGTCTGAAGGTCGCAAGGGACGACGAGGAGGCCATTGCCGAGATGGATGCGCTCGACCAGATCGGCGACACCGTGATCACGAGCATCAAGGCCTATTTCGGCGAGAGCCACAACTGCGGCATCGTCGAGCGGCTGACCAAGGAGGTCACGATCCTCGATGCCGAGAAGCCGAAGAGCAATTCGAAGATCGCCGGCAAGACCGTGGTTTTCACGGGTTCGCTGGAAAAGATGACGCGCGACGAGGCCAAGGCGATGGCGGAACGGCTGGGGGCGAAGGCCGCCGGCTCGGTATCGAAGAAAACCGATTACCTGGTTGCAGGTCCCGGCGCCGGCTCGAAACTCGCCGAGGCCAAAAAGCACGGCGTTGTGGTTTTGACCGAAGACGAGTGGCTGAAGTTGGTCGGGGAGTGAGGACGTCCGCTCTCTCTTGTCGTCATGGCCGGGCTCGACCCGGCCATCCACGTCTCTCTTGTTCGTGCTATTCGAGACGTGGATGCCCGCGACAGGCGCGGGCATGACGGCTGTCGTGTGGCGGCAAGGTGGACTGCTTCGCTTGCGCTCGCAACGAATGAGAATTGCGTGTCCTACAGCGACAGCGCCGCCGTGGCGGCGTCGAGCCAGATCTTCGTCGCCTCGTTGACATGGGGACGCACGGCGTGGCGAACGCGCTCGTGGTATTCGTTGATCCAGCTCAGCTCATCGCCGCTCAGCATGTTGAGATCGATCAGGCGGCGATCGATCGGCGCCAGTGTCAGCGTCTCGAACGTGTTGACCGGCTTTTCGGCGCCGTGGACGTCCGCGCCAACGACCAGCACCAGATTCTCGATCCTGATCCCGAACGCATCGGTCTTGTAGTAACCGGGCTCGTTGGACAAGATCATGCCGCGCTTGAGCGGCGTGGTGCCGAGCTTGGAGATTCGCGCCGGCCCCTCGTGAACGGAAAGATAGCTGCCGACGCCGTGGCCGGTGCCGTGTTCGAAATCGACGCCCGCCTGCCACAGATATTGCCGCGCCAGCGTGTCGATCTGCGCGCCGGTGGTGCCCTCGGGAAACAGCGCGCGCGCGATCGCGATATGGCCGCGCAGGACGCGGGTAAAGCGGTCGCGCATTTCCGCCGTCGGCTCTCCGATCGCGATCGTGCGGGTGACGTCGGTGGTGCCGTCCTCATATTGGGCGCCGGAATCGACCAGCAGCAGATCGCCGGGCGCGATGCGGCGATTGCTCTTGCGGGTGACGCGGTAATGCACGATCGCGCCGTTAGGACCGGTGCCGGAAATCGTGGGAAACGAAACATCCTTCAACGCGCCGGTTTCGCGGCGGAAGGTTTCGAGCGCTTCCACGGCGTCGATCTCCGTCAGCGCGCCAGTAGGTGCTTCGCGGTCAAGCCAGGCCAAAAAGCGCGCAAGAGCCACCGCGTCGCGGCTGTGCGCGGCCTTTGCGCCCTCGATCTCGGTTGCGTTCTTCACCGCCTTGAGCAGGCTGACCGGATCGCTGCCGCGCACCGGCTTGCCGCCACCTGCAATGATCAGTCGGTTGAAGGCGTCGGCTGCTGTGGCGCTGTCGAGCGCGATCGAAGCGCCGCCCTTGGCGAGTTCGGTGAGCCTTAGTGTCAGCATCGCCGGTTCGGCGACCTCGGCTGTCCGTTCGAGATGGTCGCGGACGCTGTTCGACAGCTTGCGATGATCGATGAACAGCGTCGGGCGGCCGTTTTTCGGCACCAGCGCATAGGACAATGGCAGGGGCGTGTGTGAAACGTCGCCGCCGCGGATGTTGAAAGTCCAGGCCACTGCGTGCGAGTCGGACAGCACCAGCGCATCGACGCCGAGTTTTTCGATCTCAAGGCCGATCCGTTTCAGCTTCTCGCTTTCTGCCTCGCCCGAAAATTGCTGGTCATGGAGGGTGACCGGGGCCACTGGCGGGGTGGGGCGCTCGGTCCATACCGAATCGAGCGGATTGCTGTCGACCGCGATGAGTTGCGCGCCGGCCTTGGCGCAGGCGGCCGCAAGCCGCTCCGCGGCTATCGTGGTATGCAACCACGGATCAAATCCGAGCCGGTCGCCGGACTTGAGATGTTTAGCGAGCCAGGTCTCGGGCGGCGGATCCACCAGCGGTTCGATGCGCCAGGCCTTGGCATCGACCTGCTTGCCGGCCTGCAGCGTGTAGCGGCCGTCTACGAACACGGCGGCCTCGGCAGTAAGAACGATCGCGATCCCGGCCGAACCGGTGAAACCGGTCAGCCAGGCCAGGCGTTCTTCTGATGGCGGCACGTATTCGTTTTGCTGCTGATCGGCGCGTGGGACGACAAATCCCGTGAGGTTGCGCCGCGCCAGCTCCTCGCGAAATGCGGATAGTCGCGCCGTCAGCGCCACGCCGGTTTCGGGTTCTTCGAACGTCTGGAACAGGGCTTCGAACATCGGCCGCGACTTTAGGATTAGGGGGAGAACTGCGCAATCGACGCAAAATGCTTTCGATTCGAGCTTTATTGTGATTGAATTGCTGCACCTGCGTAAGACGGGTTTCATGCCGTTCTGCCGAAGGCAGGCAAGGGAATCCCAGGTATCTGGAGTGGCCTCGGTTCAGAAGGCGCACATGTCGCGGCCATGATGCACTTCTGAACTCTTAGTGTTGCAACTCAGGGACGAGGGGACGGCAAAATGCCTGCGTTCATGTTTGAGAAGATCGAACCGCCGGCTCGGGACGGGCCGGTTCCGCCGGCCGCAAAAGCGCAGCGGGGCGTATTCGTTCAATTTCTGGATCGCCTGGTCGAGACGCGTCTCAAGCGCACGCTGGACGAGGAGGGGGCGGTACCGCGCGAGCAGAAGCCCCCAGAATAGCCCGCACTCCGGAATGACAAGCCAGGCTTCATCGCGCCTTGCCGAGCAACAGGCTGCTCCAGCCCTCGATCCTTATATGCCGCTTCAGAACCAGCCCGCGCCCCCGATAGGAGGCGACGACGGCGCTGGCCTGTGGGGTCAGAAGCCCCGACAGGATGAGATGCGCACCTCGCGCCAGATGGCGGGACATCGGCGTTGCCATCTGCCGCAGCGGGTTGGCCAAAATATTCGCGAGCACGAGGTCAAAGGGTGCGCGCCGCCCAAATTGCGGTGCCGAGAGGCCGCTTGCCCTGATCGTCTCCACCAGATCCGCAACGCCATTGAGGCGCGCGTTGTCTGCCGCGAGGCGCACCGAGAGCGGGTCGATGTCGCTGGCCAATATCTTCGCCCGCAACGCCTTCGCCGCCGCGATTGCCAACACCCCGGTTCCGGTACCGAGGTCGAGCACGCGCCTCGGCCGATGCGCCTTCAGGACCTCGTCGAGCAGCAACAGGCAGCCCCGGGTGGTGCCGTGGTGGCCGGTCCCGAAGGCGAGCGCCGCCTCGATCTCGATCCCGGTCTTGTTGGGCGGTACGCTTGCACGGTCATGCCGGCCATGCACGACGAACCGCCCTGCATCAACCGGCACCAGCTCCGCCAGCGTCGCCTTGACCCAGTCTCTGGCTTCCACGGTCTCGAAGCTGATTGAGCGCGCCACCGCCTCGCCGGCGGCGGCGGTGACGAGTTCGCGGATCGCATTCTTGTCGGGCGCTTGCGAAAAATGCACGGTGATATCCCAACGCCCGCCTGCGCCTTCGAACGCGGCAATCGCCGCCTCGCCTTCGAACAAACTCTCGGTCAGGAGATCGGCGACGCGCCTGGCCGTTTGCTCGTCGCCGATCGTGAACGTGGCGCGGTGAGTGCTGGGCGTAAGCGTCGTGGTCATCGGAAAGTTCTGATGCGTGAAGTGTATGATTTTTGCAATCTTAGATCGGTGGGATTTCCCTAACCCGCCTCCGTTGGGTTTGAAGCGGTCACCGCCCGCCCTCGCGACGCCAGAAATCGCGGAAAACAAAATGTCACGCAAGGGCATGGCAGAGATTTTCGAACCTCCTGATCAAGCCGTTGATCGATTCTCTCAAGCCAGATCAAGCAGCGGGTTGAATCGGGGACCGGATCGCGCCGAAACGTCTGGCCACCGACATGATCGCGCGAGGCCGAAAGCCGCCACGACGGGAAGACCAGAAAAAGGGGCGCGAACGTTCAGCAAGGACGGTTTTGAGAAGCCGCGCGACATTGAGACCGCTTTCCGATTCACATGCGCTAATGCGCGGTCGCGTTCACGCGCTTACGATGGTGAGTGGTGGCATGGAGGGCTGGGGACATGGATGGAGTGGAACGCTCGTTGCTCGCGACTGCGGTAACCGGATTTGTGGTGATGCTCGCCGCCGTGATCTTGCTGCTGATGGGCTAGCGGTTCGCGATTTGAAACTGACCGAATTGGATCGCCGTATCCGGTAACCTTCGCAGCCGGATACGCCCCGTGACGGCCCCGGCTCGCCCGTGCAACCGGGGCCGTTTCATTTTCTCGCTTCAGCCGAAACACGGCGTGGGCATCCCGAGCCTGGCGCCAAGGCCTCCCGTTCAGCCGGAAATTTCAAACTGAGACACCACCGGCCATTCACAGGCTTGTCCACAGGGACACACCGTGCCGGTTTGACGGTTTTAAACGCCCGTTTGCACAGGTAGTGAGGATTCCCGGTTCTCGACGCCCAACGCCGCTTTCTGTATCCTTGGTTGCGCGGGGGGCCTAAGTCCAATGCGAAATGGACTTTATTCCATCCACATTCACATGCTCGACGGCGTGAGGGGCCGCGACAGCGGGGTGATCATCCTGCGCGACGGCAAGCTTCTCGGCGGCGGTCCCTATTTCTGGTCGATCGGCACTTACAGCGTGGGGAAGGGAACCTGGAAGGGGGAGATCACCACCAACCAGCACACGCCCTTTCCCGATCCCCTCGTTCGCCCGCTGTTCGGCGGCCACGAAGTCACCAGCGGCTTTTCGGGGACCTTTGCCGGCGACGAGGCGGAGGTGTTCGGCACCACGTTGGTGGGCAAACAGAGCATGAGCTTTCGCGCGACGCTGAAGTTTCTGGCGGACGAGTGAACCGCAGTGAATCACGCGCCAATGCTCAGCGGTGAGCTTCGCAAGGGAGCAATGTGCCGATGCACACAACGGAACTCTTCGGCATCCCGATCCCATCAGATAGCCCGCTGTTCTTAAGTATCGTGGGCATCCATGTGCTGTTTGGGTTGGTGGCGGTTGTTGCTGGGGCCGCAGCAATGCTAAGCGCCAAAGGACGTGGCCGACACTCAAATTTCGGAACGATCTATTTTTGGTGTCTGTGTGGCGCATCCGTCACCATGAGCGCCTTGGCCTTCACGCGCTGGCGAGAGGACTACGACCTCTTTATTTTGGGGGTGCTTTCATTTGGTGCGGCGTGGCTGGGGCGCTACTTGCTGCGCCACCATCGGCATCAATGGCCCAGGTTTCATCTGACGTGTATGGCGGCATCCTATGTTCTGATGCTCACAGCGTTTTATGTCGATAACGGAAAAAACCTGCCGCTGTGGCGAGAGCTGCCGCAGATCGCCTTTTGGATTCTGCCGACGCTTATCGCTGCACCGCTGATACTCTACGCCCTAAAGTTCCACCCGGTAGCTTTGGCCTATGACCGCATGCAGGCGAACAATCCGAATTGAGACACAAAGTCCTGCACCGGCTTTTCCACCCCTCACTCACTGGTTTTCCACAGCTTGTCCACAGGCCTCTCCACGCCCGAAAGGTGAGGTGTGGACGACGGCTCGTGAGCCGGCCGCTCGCCAAGCCTGTCCTTAAAGCGCGATGGCTTTACGTCGAAACTCCATAGCGCTTTAGCTTATTGTTTGCGCATGATCTTTTCGGAAAACCGCTGCACACTTTTCCGGATCATGCGCTATTCACCCGAACAGCGCGCGGTGATCGGCCAGGATTACCCGCGCCGCGTTGTGACCGGGCGCGCCGGTGACGCCGCCACCGGGATGGGCGCCGCTGCCGCAGTGATAAAGCCCCTTCACGGGGCCGCGATAGTCGGCGTGGCCCAGCATCGGGCGGGCCGAGAAGAGCTGGTTGAGCGTCAGCGCGCCATGGAAGATGTCGCCGCCGAGCAATCCGAACTGCCGCTCCAGATCGAGCGGGGAGAGAATCTGCCGAGCCAGCACGCTTGCTGCAAAGCCGGGGGCGTATTTGTCGACGGTTGCGATCATGAGATCGGCGACTTCCTCGCGATGGTCGTCCCACGATCGTCCCGCGGGTAGTTCCGGCGCGACATGCTGGCAAAAAAGGCTCGCGACGTGCTGGCCCTTCGGGCAAAGCGTGTCGTCGAGCGTGGAGGGGATCAGCAATTCGACCACCGGCTCGCGGCTCCAGCCGGACTCGCGCGCGTCCTGCCAGGCGCGATCCATGTAGGCGAGGCTCGGCGCGATGATGATGCCGGCGGTCAGGTGATCGCCATCGCCGGGAAGTGCGGTGAAGGAGGGAAGGGCGTCAAGCGCGACATTCATCCGGAAGGTGCCGGAGGCGTTGCGCCAATGCCTGATCCGCGCCAGGAAGTCATCCGGCAGCGCATCCGAAGACACAAGCCTGGTGTAGAGAAGTTTCGGATTGACGCTGGAAGCGACATATCGGGCGCGGATGGTGTCGCCATTGTCCAGCGTCACGCCCACGGCGCGGTCGCGCTCCACGATCACCTCGCGCACGCCGGCATCGAGGCTGATTTCGGCGCCGGAGGCGCGCGCGGCGCGGGCCATGGCTTGCGTGATCGCACCCATCCCGCCGATGGCGTGGCCCCAGACACCTTTTTTGCCGTTCACCTCGCCAAACGCATGATGCAGCATCACGTAGGCGGAACCTGCGGCATAGGGGCTCGCATAATTGCCGACGATGGCATCGAAGCCGAACAGCGCCTTCACAAGATCGCTCTCGAACACCTCGTCCAGCATCTCGCCGGCCGAACGCGTGAACAGGTCGAGCAGCGAGCGCTGCTGTTCCAGCGAGAGTTTTCGCAGGACGCTGGCGGTGCCAAGCGCATTGAAACTTTCGCGGATCGCGTTGACGCCAAAACCTTGCGTGAGGTTGGGCGGTGCGCGCAACACCAGCGCGCGCAACACGTCGGCGATCTCTTCGAGCCGGCGGTTAAAACCTTGCAGGCTCGCGGCGTCGCGCCGGCTCAGTCTTTCGAGCGAGCCCCGTGTGCGGCCTTCGCCGGTCAAAAGATAGCTGCCGTCAGGAGCAGGCAAGAAGTTTTGCGCGCGCCGCTCGACGATTCGCAATCCGTGCTCGGCGAGCTTGAGGTCTGCCATCACTTTCGGATTGAGCAGGCTGACCGTGTAGGCGGCGACCGAATTGCGGAAGTTAGGATAAAACTCCTCCGTCACCGCCGCGCCGCCGACGACGTTGCGGCGCTCGACGACATTTACGCGCAGGCCGGCATTGGCCAGATATGCGGCGCAAGTGAGACCGTTATGGCCGGCCCCGATGATGACAACATCCGTCTCGTTCATGCCTGCTTCAGGATCGCCTTCTGATTATCTCGTCATTCCGGGATGGTCCGCAGGACCAGACCCGGAATCTCGAGTTTCCGGGTTCGTCGCTGCGCGACGCCCCGGAATGACGACTCTCCGCTCCCGTTACTCCTTAGCGAAGATGTGAACCTTGGCACAGCAGCACGAAGTCACGGTTGGTTCAAAGCCCTGCATTGCCCGCGTTGCGGCCCTGTGCTCCATTGCCGCCCCCGGCGCCCGCCGGCTGACTTTGTCTCGCGTTCTCGCCGGAAAACGCTTCGCCGGAGCTTTTATGACGCATCCCGATCCGAGCGCGGCTCATCCTGCCGCGAGCCGAAACCGGCTGGTGCTTCTGGTCTATACCGCCGCCATTTTCGTCAGCGCGCTGCTGCTGTTCTCGGTGCAGCCGCTGTTTACGAAAATGGTCCTGCCGCGGCTCGGCGGCTCGCCGGCGGTGTGGTCGGTGGCGATGGTGTTCTTTCAGTCGCTCCTGCTCGCAGGCTACTCCTACGCGCATTACCTGATGCGGCTCGATAACCGCCTGGTCGCGGTCATAACGCACCTGGTGCTGCTCCTGATCGCGCTTTTCACGCTGCCCTTGTCGATCGCGACCTCCTGGGGCGACCCGCCGACCAGCGGCTACGCGCTCTGGCTGCTTGGCCTGTTCGTGGCCTCGATCGGCTTGCCGTTCTTCGCGCTCGCGGCGAACAACCCGCTGCTCCAGGCCTGGTTTGTCCGGACCGGTCACCCCTCGGGCGGCGATCCGTATTTTCTCTATGCCTCTTCCAATATCGGCAGTTTCCTGGCGCTTTTGTCCTATCCGGTGCTGCTTGAGCCGATGTTCACGCTGCGGACGCAAAATCTGATCTGGACCGGTGGCTATGGTCTGCTGGTCGTGCTCATCGCCGCCTGCGGCCTCCTTTTGTTGCGCGCGCCGGCCTCAGCCGCAGTCGATACGCTGGCCGCAGACACTGATGCCCCGGCGCCTTCGTGGGCTTTGCGCGCGCGCTGGATCCTGCTGGCCGCGGTGCCCTCGGGACTGTTGATCGCGGTGACCGCGCATATTTCCACCGACGTCGCCGCGGCGCCGCTGCTCTGGGTTCTGCCGCTGTCGCTTTATCTCCTGACCTGGGTGTTGGTGTTCCAGTCGCGCCCGCTGCTGCCGCACAAATGGATGCTTTTGATCCAGCCGGTGGCGATTGCAGGCGTCATCGTGCTGCTCGCGGTTGGCGGCGAGCAGAACCTGCTGTTGACGCTGGGCGGCCATCAGCTCGGTTTCTTCGTCATCGCGATGGCCTGCCACGGCGAACTGGCGCGCACGCGGCCGGCCGCGAAATATCTCACCGGCTTCTACGTCGCCCTGTCGTTCGGCGGCATGGTCGGCGGCCTGTTCGCCGGCCTGGTCGCGCCTTACGCGTTCTCATGGGTCGCCGAATACCCGATTCTGCTGGTGTGTGCCGCCTTGTGCCGCCCGCCGGCCGACGAACGCTGGCCGCGCTGGAGCCGATGGTCCTGGCTGGTTTTGCTTGCCGCTGCGCTTGCGCTGATTGTGCCAGTGGTTTCCACCGGCAGCGTGTTCGACTGGCTCAAGGAGCAGCGGATCTATGTGGCGGCGAGCGTTGCATCGGTCGGGATGCTGCTTTCGCTCGTCATCAATGCAAGCCGCTGGAAGATCGCGGGTTTTGCCGCGCTCGCGCTGGTACTCACCCGCCTCTATCCCGCTGACGAGGGCCGGGTGGAGACGGTGCGCAGCTTCTTCGGCGTCCACAAGATCGTGGTCACGTCGAACAGCCGGTATCACGTGCTGATGCACGGCACCACGATTCACGGCGCCGAGAAATTCCAGAACACCGACGGCACGCCGGTGGTCGGGCGGCCGGAGCCGATCACCTACTATCACAAGGACGGCGGCATCGGTCGGGCGATCACGGCGATCCGCGAACGCAAGGGCGCGCCGCTTCGCGTGGCGGTGATC
>Ga0307474_10003339_pt1 | contig 11546 bp, 8 predicted proteins | sample atmos_gasesECM1C_2_FD_203312 | JGI IMG/M metagenome (GOLD analysis project Ga0307474, IMG submission 203312) | Hardwood forest soil microbial communities from Morgan-Monroe State Forest, Indiana, United States - atmos_gasesECM1C_05 | ecosystem: Environmental > Terrestrial > Soil > Temperate... | reverse complement strand
TGTAGTGGCTGCCGGCGGTCCGGCGAACTTCGACTTGAGCAATCCAAATACGTTTTGCGCGGAAGGGTCTGGCACGCCTGCGGTTTGCACCTATCCGCAGGAGATCAACCGGTTCCTCGGCGTGGTTGGCTTCCCGGCTGCCGAAAATACGGCAGCCTTCGACGCTTTGATCGCGGACGAGTATCCACTCGCCAAATTCCCTGATCCGTTCCTGGCCGGTGATGCACCCAGTTCCGACGAGGCACTCGCGCAGATCTTCACGGACCTTGTGTTTGCCTGCAACGGATCAGATTCCAACATTGACCTTGCGCGCTTCGTGCCGGTCTTCGGCTATGAGTTCAACGATCCAAACGCGCCGCCCACGGTGGGCTTCGGCGCGGTGGTCAAGCCACCCAACGACGCGTTCGGCTTCCCGAGCGCTTCGGAACATGCTGCGGAGCTCCAGTTCCTGTTCAATTTCGGTACGCCGCTCAGCACTGACGAGCAGCGACTTGCCGCTGAGATGAAGACGTACTGGGCGAACTTCGTGAGAACCGGGGACCCGAACCTGCCGAAGCCCATCTCCTTTTGGTTGCCGTTCAACTTCTTCGGATCGGTCCAAGACCTGAGACCCGGGCCGAGGGTTGCGAACCCTTTCTTTAACTTCAGAGAGGAGCACTTCTGCCGAATTTGGCAGCCGTTCATTGCGGCCGAGACGGGGGAGTAATCGGGCCCTCGTAGGGATACATAAATTTGCGGCGGTCGCGTATCTCTGTACAGGCGATCACTCCCGCTGGCTTCGTCCACTCGGTGCTCCCTGGCCGCGCGGTGCGCGGCGGCGGGTTCCCGCAGCAGCTCTGCGAGAGTCGGCCGCAACGCGCGGTTGGGGACTGAGCACGTTTTTGATCTGCTGGCGCAGCCAGCGATTTGCGGAGTCATTCTCCACGCTCTCATGCCAGTACATCTGGGCCTCGAGTTGAGCTGTCTTCACAGGAAACGGATAGACACGGTTGGCGAGTCCAGCATTCAGGATCTGCGCGTGACCCTGGGATATGGTCAGCAGAAGATCGGTATCGCTGACCACTCGGCAGGCCGCAAAGTTGTGCTGGCAGCGCAAAACAATCTTCCTGCGGAAGCCAAGCCGACTCAGTTCTACATCGATCAAACTGGGACCGTATCGGCGCGAGGAAACCAGAATGTGGGGCAGCGCGAGATATGTGTCGAGATCGAGGGTCCGGGAGATTCCAGGATGCCCGGTGCGGGCCATCACCACGAACGGCTCCCCGAGCAGCCGTTCTTGATGAATGGGTTCACTGGTGGTCATCGGGACGTCGATTGCAAGATCGAGGGAGCCGCTCGCGAGTTCTCCTTCCAGGTCTCTACGCTTGACCCGTGAGGTGGTAATCGACATCTCTGGCGCCTCGCGTTCCAAACGTTGTAGCAAGGTGGGAAGCATCAACGACCCGAAGTACTCCCAAAGCGATATGTGAAAATTGCGGCGAGTATGGGTGGGATCGAACTTGTGACTTTCGCGGAGGTTTACCTCAAGTATTTGGAGCGCTTCCCGTACCTGGTCGATCATGTTGCGAGTAAAGGGAGTGGGAATCATGTGCGCGCCGCGGCGAACGAACAGGGGATCCTTTAGGAGGTCACGCAAGCGCTTCAGGGCATGGCTGATGGCGGGCTGGGTAAGGTTCAACTGATGGCCCGCGCGGGTAATGTTGCCCTCGCGGTAGATGGCTTCCAGAACGACGAAGAGGTTGAGATCGACCTGGCTCAAATGCACGAAACATATATTACTGGATTCGTAAGATTCATTTGATGAATTTTGCAGGAATCGCTAGGCTGTCTACCTTGTTCGAGACATAACATAACCTCCTATGCATTTTGCCGCCTCGCCCCGCGCCCAGGAATATCTGCAGAGGCTTGGGACTTTCCTGCAGGAACATGTGTTGCCTGGAGAGGCCAAGTACTGTCGCGAAGTCCGGAATGTGGCGGACTGGCGCACCTGGAAACAGCCGTCAATCATGGAAGAACTCAAAGCCAAAGCCCGGGCCGCGGGTCTGTGGAATCTGTTTCTTCCCGAAAAGGAGTACGGCGCGGGACTGACGAATGTGGAATATGCCTCATTGGCCGAAATGATGGGGCACTGCTCCATTGCGCCCGAGGTCTTCAACTGCAATCCTCCTGACACTGGGAACATGGAGGTTCTGGTCAAATACGGTTCCGAGGAGCAGAAACAACTTTGGCTGAAGCCGCTTCTAGCCGGCGAGATTCGGTCTGCGTTCTGCATGACCGAGCCTGGCGTAGCGTCTTCGGACGCAACCAACATGCAGGCCACCGCCGTCATTGAGGGCGAACAAGTAGTACTGAACGGACGCAAATGGTGGAGTTCGGGCGTCGGGCATCCCCACTGCCGCGTACTGATCTTCATGGGGTTGACCGATTGCACAGCGCAGAAATATCGACGGCACTCGATGGTCCTGGTGCCGCTGTCCACGCCCGGAGTTGAGATCGTGCGCATGGTGCCGGTTTTTGGTGCTTATGACGCTCCCTTCGGCCACGGAGAAGTGAGTTTCCGCAACGTGCGCCTGCCAGTGGACAACATCATCGCTGGACCGGGACGTGGATTCGAGATTGCGCAGGGCCGGCTCGGGCCGGGGCGCATTCATCACTGCATGCGAAGCCTGGGGGCAGCGGAATGTGCGCTGGAACTCCTTTGCCGGCGATCGTTGGCGCGGGTGGCCTTTGGCCGGCCGTTGGCCGAGTTGGGTGGAAATGCGGATGTGATCGCCAATGCGCGCATCCTGATCGAGCAAGCGCGCCTGCTCACTCTCAAAGCCGCCTGGATGATCGACCAACTGGGCGCCAAGGGAGCGAAAAGCGAAATCTCACAAATCAAGGTGGTCGTGCCCAACATCGCCTTGGCGATTATTGATCAGGCGATTCAAATGCATGGAGCAGCAGGCGTGTCGGAGGATTTTCCGCTGGCGGAAATGTTTGCTTCGATACGAACGCTGCGCATCGCCGATGGCCCCGACGAAGTGCATCGTGCGCTGATCGCCAAGCTGGAGCTGAGCAAATATAAGCAGGGGAAATCTGAAGCCGCCTGACGCTGGTACGGGGCCAAATGCAAAAAGGAGACAGCCACGGATGACTTCACCATTGCTGGGCGAGTTCATGGGGACAATGGTCTTGATTTTGCTGGGCAACGGTTGCGTGGCGAACGCCGTGTTGACGCATTCCAAAGCGCAGGGGTCGGGGTGGATGGTGATCACCAGTGGCTGGGCTTTGGCCGTAATGTGCGCCGTCTTTGTCGCCATCGCGTGTGGCAGTCGGGATGCTCACATCAATCCGGCGGTCACGTTGGGATTCGCCGTCGCGACTGGAAACTTTGCCAAGGTCGTGCCGTATTCAGCGGCGCAAATGCTGGGTGCGTTTGTTGGATCGGTCTTGGTGTGGATTCACTTTGGGCCGCACTGGAAAGCGACAGAAGATCCAGAGTTGAAGCGAGCGTGCTTCTGCGGGGTACCGGCGATTCGGAATTTCACTGCGAATCTGGTAAGCGAGATCATTTGCACGTTCGTGCTGGTGTTTGTAGTCGGAGCGATTTTTTCGAAAGCCGTGTTGACCACGGGCCTGGCGGGTGGGCTGGGCCCTTACCTGGTCGGGTGCCTGGTGTGGGGCATCGGCCTGTCGCTCGGGGGTACAACTGGTTACACGATGAATCCTGCGCGGGACTTTCCTACCCGGATAGCACATGCGGTGCTTCCGATCGCGGGCAAAGGAAGCTCCGATTGGAGCTACGCGCCGATCCCTATCCTGGGACCTTTGGTCGGCGGCACGTTGGCGGGGCTGCTGCTGCGCACTGTTCACGTTTAGGCAAATCACTTCGGGGATCGCCTACTCCGCCGATCACCTGCCTTTGAAGACAGGGGCGCGCTTCTCCAGAAAGTGGGCCACGCCCTCTTTGAAATCTTCGCTGCGCAAACTGGCCACCATTTCCTCGACGGCAAGATCGAAAGACTCGGCTAAGGTCTGAAACATGCCCCCATAGACCTGGCGCTTGATGACCCGCAAAGAGCGCGGGCTGACCCGCGACGCGAGATCGACAGCATATTCGCGGACTTTGTCGAGAAAATTCTCCTGAGCGAACACCTGATTCACCAGCCCCATGCGTAAGGCTTCAGCGGCGTTGATCTGCCGGGCGGAAAATAGCAGGTCGAGAGCGTTGGAAAGCCCGACGATACGGGGCAGCATCCAGGCCATGCCGTACTCGGCGATGAGTCCGCGTTGCGCGAACGTGGTCGAGAAGCGGGCGGCGTCAGAAGCCAGGCGCAGATCGCAATAGAGCGCAATCACCAGACCGAGGCCGACTACTGGACCGTTGATGGCGGCCAGAATCGGCTTCTCGATTCCCAGGAAATAAGAATATTTCTTCTGGAAGTCAGGTGGAACGCCCTTGCGTTGCAGGGAGTTGCCGCCCAATCGCGAGATCACGTCGCGCTCTCCGCCCGGCAAGCCCTGGGCGGCGACGGAACTCAGCAGGGACATGTCAGCGCCAGCGCAAAAGCCGCGTCCCGCACCCGTCAGCACGATGATGTTGACGTTGTCATCGCGCTCTGCTTCTTCGAGGCTGGTGCGCACTTCCTTTTCCATGGTGGCCGTCCAGGCATTGAGCTTGTCTGGACGGTTCAATCTGATGGTCGCGACTCGATTCGCGACTTCGTAGATCGTTTCCTGCATTGGCATGGCATTCACCTGGTTGCAACAGCGTGGGTTCGAAGGGCAAGCGCTGCGCCATCCCAGGCGTTCGCCGCTCCCAACGTCGGCGGCCATTCCGGTTGGACGGAATGGCCGCACTTTCGACCCTGAGAGCAGCGGCTTCAGAACGACAAGCGCACGCCGAGTTGGAGTTGGCGTTTGGGGAAAGCGGAGGTGAAAGTCAGCGGTACGCTGGGCGTAGCTGTCCCACCCCCCGCCAGGGCAGTGCCGGGTCGAACCCCACTCACGTTGAATGTGGTGAACCCCGGTGCAAAGCCGAAAAGGGGGCTCACCTCGTTGTTGACGCTGGCAAAATTTGTCCGGTTTGCGATATTGAATCCTTCCGCCGTGAACTGGAGGTTAGCCTTCTCGCCCAGGCTATGCCGCCAGCTCAAACGAGCGTCGAAGTCGATGTAATTGGGGCCCAGGCCGGTGTCGCGCGGGGCTCCGATGGGACGCTCATTGGTGGTGTGATTGTCGCCGTTGACCTCTCCTCCGGCCAGCAGGTTGAAAGGATGTCCGCTGTGGTAAGAGAAAATCGGAGCCAGTTGAAAACCCGACAAGATACTCTGTTTCCACGGACTTTCGATCACCCCTGCCAACGACACTTTGTGCCGCTCGTCAAACTCAGAAAGACTGCGATCTAAATTGATGTTCGTCGGATCCTGTGGTCCGTAGTCCGAGTTGTAGTCCGTGGACGTGTCAAAGCCTTTGCTAAAGGTGTAATTCCCGAAGACCGAGAAGTGATTGCTGAACCGTTTCGTGACTTCCACGATGAGGCCCTCGTAAAGAGCATATGCCTCGGAGCTATATTGGTTGTTCTGAATGACTAACGAATTCACAACGCATGGATCGACACCGGGGGCGGGCTGACAGGGATACGCCGGAACGCCCCCCACCTGCGGGACCTCCGTACCTCCCAGCGGGTCGGCCCCCGGGCTGGTATTCCAGTTGCGATAGGAAACCGTCTGGCCGTTGGCCAGAGTGACTGTGCTGAAAGGCGCTAGTAAGGGCGCTCCCGTGTCGTTGGTGTCGATCGCCACCGGGAGTCTCTGGGTATGCGAGTAGATACCGCTCAGAGAAATGGAGAACCCAGGTCCGAGCTCGCGTTCGATTCCAAACGAAGCTTGTTGCGCGATGGGGGGGCGATAGCCCGGCTGGTTGACGAAAACTACCTGCAGCGGACCGACGGGACCGGTATTGGTAACATCGATGCCGAACGGGGCCACAGCAGCCGGCGTGATGCAGGCAGCACTCCCCGGGGCTGGCGTTGTGCAGCCAATCAAGTTGTTCGGTGCTCCGTTCGCAAAGAGGGTTGGGAACATAACCTCCGGCCCTTTTATGCCCAACAACGGAACCCCGCCGATCGGATCTACATAAATAGAAATTTCACGGTTGCAAGGGCTTGAGCCGTTCCCTCCGAGAAAGGGCGGCCCGCCGCCTTGGGCGAACCCGCAGATCGCGGTCAGGTTTGCAACCTGGCCGGCCCCTGGGGCGTTCTCGACCGCAGACTTATTCTTGTTAACCACGCCCAGGCTCAAATCGACGTCGGGAATCTGAACGTCCACGGGTCCGTAGAAGATTCCGTACCCACCCCGGATCACCGTCTTGTGATCCTTGAAGGGATCCCATGCGAAGGAAACCCTGGGGCCAAAATCCTTCTTATACGTGGTCAGGGGGGCGAATTGCGTGTCCAAGTCGTACCGCAAACCGTAGTTCAGAGTAAAACTTGGCGTTATCTTCCAGGAGTCCTGCCCATAGAACGAGGTCAGTGGCCGGGTATAGTACGGGTAAGTCGGGTCTCCGAAGCCCTGCTGGTAAACTTGGGGCACCCCGAGCGATGCCGCTTGCAACGGGTTGATGGTGGTGGCGGCCAGCGGGGTGCCGGGTCCAGTGATCAAGACTCCGGGGAGCGTCCCGAACACAAAACGACCGGGGAAAAAGGTGTGGGACTCCGCGTGAGTGCCACGCAACAACTCGTATGCGCCAAACTTAAAAGTGTGACTGCCGTGAATCTTGGTGAAATTGTCGGCGAATTCGTAGCGCCGCAGGATGCTAAGGTTGGGCAGAAAGACGTTCGATCCCAGGTTATTGATGAAGCTGGGAATCTGAATCCCCACCTCGGCCGGCACGTTGGGAATCACGTTAAAGCTGAAGTAGTCCCACTGCACGCGGGCTTCGTTCTGTGTGCTCGGATTGAGCTGGCGGAACCAGGTGGCCTGCAGGGTATTGTCGTAGTCGTGGATCGAACTTCCGGCTGAAAAAGCCGTAAGCGAATTCACGTCCGGCGATTCCTCCAAGTCGTGCCCATACCGGTAGGTCACGGAAATCTCGTTGTTCGCATTCACGCGGTGATCCAGGCGGGCCGATGCCTGATACTCCCGAGTGTCGAAAGGAAAGAGTCCGCCCTCGGTCTCAAATTGGTTTTGGAGGAAGGTATTGAGCGCGGCCTGGGTTGCACTTACGGCTGGGTCAATTGTAGGACTCGTGCCAATCGTCAAAAGGCCCAGTAGAGCCCCGCCGCATTGGGCCGGAGGCAGAGGAAAGCCTGGCGAGCAAGGCGCCGGGGTCGTTGAGGGGTTTGCTTCCAGCGCGGCAATAATGGCGCCCTGTGCCGCCGTCGGTTCAAAAATATTGGTGTCAGTCAGCAACGGAACCGCGTTCTGCGCGTTCTGCCGCAGGCCCTCGAAAGAGACAAACAGAAATGTCTTATCTTTCCTAATCGGGAAACCCAGGGTCCCGCCGAATTGCTGGCGAGTCAAGGTATCCTTAACCGGCGACCCTTTTAGTTCGGCCTGGGTGAGAGGATCAAAGGCTTGGCCGGGCTGCAGAGGCTGGCTGAACGAAAACGGATTTTGGGCGTCCATGGCATCGTCACGGAAAAAACCATAGAGGCCGCCGTGAAGGTTGTTGGTGCCCGACTTGGTCACAATATTGATGGAAGCGCCGGTGGCCCCCCCAAGGTCCGCCCCGTAATTGCTGCGATTGATCTGGAACTCCTGCACCGCGTCCTGGCCAACCGTGAGGCGTTGGCCCCCGCTATCGCCGGAGGTCTCACCACCGTCGACCGTAATACTGTTGCCTCGGCCGTCGCTCCCATAGAACGATAGACCGCTGGTGGGCGTTGATTTGACCCTAAAATCCTGGTCCCCGGCCAGCCGCGTGGCATCCGAAACTCCGGGCGCGAGCAAAGTAAACGTAAGGTAATCGCGCCGGTCAATGGGCAGATCGGCGATGTACTGTTGTGAGATTTGGTCCGCCTGGCTCCCTCGTTCCGTTTCCACCACGGGCGGCTGGTCCGTCACCTCGACCACCGTCGCCACCTGCGACGGTTTCATCTTGAAATCTGAGATGGCCGCCTGCCCTATGGCGACGGTGACTTCCCTTCGAATTTCCGTCGCAAACCCCGCCATTTGCGCGCTGACGTCGTAAGTGGCCGGCGCCAGCCCCACTACTCGGAACTGACCGGTACCGTTCGTCATTGCCGTGCGCTTCAGACCGGTCTGGGTGTCGACCACATTGATCGTGGCTTTCGGCAGAACCCCGCCGGAAGCATCGGTTACAGTCCCGCTGATCTCCCCCGATGAGCCGACGCCCTGTGCGTGAGCTGCAAAGGTTGCGAGCACGAAGCACAGAAGAACGCACGCGATTGACTTCGTGGCGGAATAGACAAATACATGTTTCCGGGAACGTGCCCCGTAGCGTGAGACCGCACGAGTGTCCAAACTGTTCTGTGCAAAACCCATATTCCCCCCTTGCTCAGGCTTTGTCTGAATTAGGCGAAGGCACACTCGTACCTTTTCAGGGCGCCGCATCGGGCACGAGCGTAGCTTCGTTTTTCAGATTCATCAAATGAATTTTATGGATGACGATGTATGCTCTGAAAGAATTGGCCCAACTGACCGGCGAATGAGCTGCAGACCAGCGCCGAAATATGCGTTTCATAGAGTTAGAGCCTCTTTTCGTCAGCGTTTGGGCCGACGGGTTGTGCGGCCAAGAATTCAAAGATTGCCGTTTCGGCAGCCGCAGGTTGATCGGTCGAGAATAGATGGCTGGCTCTTTCGAGCAAGACGAGTCGTGCACCGGGAATTCTCTCCGCGATCAATTCACCGTTGGCGGACGGGACCAATCGGTCGACTTTTCCATGAATTACAAGCGTTGGAGCCGTGATCTGGGGCAGGCGGCCGAATGATTCCCATGCGAGGATGGCCTGCAGTTGAGCAAGATAGCCGGCAGGAGTAGTCGGCCAGGGGTTACGCGCGGCGATATCTTCGTCGATCAAGTGCCGCGGCGTCGCGGTGTCGTAGATAAAAGGGACCGCGGCCTCAGTTGCTTGTTCCCGGCTCATCCAGGTGCGGGCTTTCAGCATCTCAATCGCGGCTGGCTCGGCGCGATGCGCGTTGGGTCCGCCGGCGGCTGTGCAGCCAAGAATGAGAGATTGCACACGCCCCGGATACTGCAAGGCAAATTCCTGGGCAATCATGCCGCCCATCGACACTCCAAAGACGTGGGCGCTGGGAACGCCTGCGGCGTCGAGCACGGCAGCTGCGTCCGAAGCCATGAGAGCGATCGAGTAAGGGCCGGGAGGCACATCGCTCTGTCCGGCGCCTCGATTGTCGAGTGCGATCGTCCGGTAAGAGGCCGACAGCGCCGGCCGCGTGCGATGCCACATGGCGGAGGGGTAGCCCAGGCCCATAATCAACAAAATCGGCGCGCCTGTTCCCTCCTCGTCCCAGTAGATTCTTGCTCCTTGGTTGCCAGCAAACGGCATTCAATCTCCTCTTCAAAACAACGCGCCTTAAGCGACGATCAGGACCTCCGACTGCCAGCACACGAGATCACCCCGCGGCTACTTTGAGAATCAGTTTGCCGAAGTTTTCCCCTTTGAACAGCTTCAGAAAAGTGTCGGGAAAGGTCTCGAGTCCTTCGACAATATCCTCGCGCGACTTGAGCTTACCCGCCGCGATCCAGCCCACCATTTCCTGGGCAGCCAGGGCATAGCGGTCGGCGTAGTCAAAGACCAGCATCCCTTTCATCGTCGCGCGATTAACCAATAACGAAAGATAGTTGCGCGGGCCGTGGACGGGACCAGTACTGCAGTATTGCGAAATGGCTCCGCAGATTACGATGCGAGCGCCACGCGCCAAGTTAGCAAGAGCGGCCTCGAGGATGTCACCGCCGACGTTGTCGAAATAGATGTTCATCCCCTGCGGGCAAGACTTCCGGAGCGTCGCAGTCACGTCTTCAGACTTGTAATCAATGGCGGCGTCAAATCCGAGGTCGGCGACGAGATAGCGACATTTTTCGGCGCCGCCCGCAATGCCAACCGCGCGGCAGCCCTTGATTGTGGCAATCTGTCCCACGACTGAACCCACGGCTCCAGCCGCCGCTGAGACGACTACGGTGTCGCCCGGTTGAGGCCGGCCCGTTTCGAGCAAGCCGAAATATGCCGTCATCCCCGTCATGCCCAATACATTGAGGAAAGTTGGAAGCGGCGCTACATGGGGGTCAACCTCAATTAAGCCCTTCCCCTCGGAGATGAAATATTCTTGCACTCCAAAGGTTCCGGTGACATGCTTGCCAATTGAGAACTGAGGGTTCCTCGAGGCAACCACCTGGCCGAGCGCCAAAGCCCGCATCACTTCGCCGATTTGCACCGGCGGGACGTAGGATCTGCTCTGGTTCATCCAGCCACGCATGGCCGGGTCAAGCGATATGAACAGGACCCTGATCAGCAGTTCGCCTTCGCGCAACTCGCGAACCGTCTCTTCCGAGTAGTCCCAGTCGGTGCGCTTCGGCATTCCCACGGGGCGGGAAGCGAGGTGAATCTGTGGTTGACGAATCCCATGATGAGTTCCTTTCTAATCAGACGATGTAGCGCTCACTGGACAAAAGCCGAGCCGCGATCTGACGACGCAAAGCGACGGAGTTCACCGGCACGTGATCCGCATAGCTGCGCACGGTTGCGAGATGCTTGCGCAAGACCTCTCCTTCGCAGCAGGCGCTCAGCACTGTGCGCGAGAATCCCTCAATCCGAGCAGTGGCATCGCGCAGGTATACAAAGCACATGTCGAGGGCGTTTTCGCCCTTGCCAGATAGTGTCAGCTTCCTCATGCGAAGCAGGCTGGATTCCATGGCAAACACCTCCATGGCGATGTCTGAGAGATTCATGATGACCTCCTGCTGTTTTTCAAACTGAGCGCCGTATTTTTCGTGAGCGACCGCAAGCGTCAGGAGGGTGATGGTTTTCGCATTGCGAACCAGGCGGTCTTCTTCGTGGATGTTCTGCCTCTCGTTCGAGAGGCTGGGTTTCTCGCTCGAGTTCAAAACGGCGCGCGCCGCCTCAAAAAGCGGCAACTGCCCGCGGGCCGCTCGCTTCAAGGGCATGCCCATAATGACCAGCCGGTTGATTTCGTTGGTGCCTTCAAAGAGGCGGTTGATGCGCGAATCGCGATAGGCTCGCTCGACTGCGTAGTCCTGATGAAAACCGTAACCGCCATGGATCTGGACCCCTTCGTCCACCACGTAGTCGAGCATCTCAGAGGCGAAGACTTTGACCATCGAACATTCAGCCGCGTACTCCTCGACGGCCTGCATCTCGGTGACGGAACTCTGTTTCCGCTCCGCGGCACTGGCTTGCATTTGGCTTTCGATGAGACCGGCCACACGCCAGATCATCGACTCGGCTGCAAAAATCCGAATGGCCATCTCGGCAAGTTTGTGCTGAATAGCGCCGAAGTCAGCGATGGCAGAGCCAAAAGCTTTTCTCTGCTTCGCGTACTTGATGGAGATGGCGAGCACGT
>Ga0307474_10003338_pt1 | contig 11550 bp, 8 predicted proteins | sample atmos_gasesECM1C_2_FD_203312 | JGI IMG/M metagenome (GOLD analysis project Ga0307474, IMG submission 203312) | Hardwood forest soil microbial communities from Morgan-Monroe State Forest, Indiana, United States - atmos_gasesECM1C_05 | ecosystem: Environmental > Terrestrial > Soil > Temperate... | reverse complement strand
TCCAGCTTGACCCCCACGAGAACGTTTTTTCAGAGAGCGGCGAACTTTCGTGGATGACGCAGTCGATTCAGATGACAACGCACACGCAGATGGGCGGAGGCGGCGGGCTGTTCGGGGTGCTGAAGCGGGTGGTCGGCGGGGGCAGCATCTTCATGACCGAGTACCGCGCTTGGCAGTATCCAGGCGAAGTGGCGTTTGCGACCAAGGTGCCAGGACACATTGTGCCGGTACAGGTGGGGCAGGGCTATGAGTACATGGTGCACCGTCATGGCTTTTTGTGCGCGACGCCGCAGGTGACGCTGAGCCTTGGCTTTCAGCAGTCGCTGGGCGCGGGGATCTTCGGCGGCGATGGATTCATTCTGCAGAAGGTGAGCGGCTACGGGACGGCTTGGCTGGAGCTTTCGGGCGAACTCATTCGAAAAGACCTGCAGCCGGGTGAGATGCTCCGCGTGCATCCAGGGCACGTGGGCGCATTCATGTCGTCGGTGTCGTTCCAGATCACGATGGTGCCGGGGATCAAGAACATGATCTTTGGCGGGGATGGTCTTTTTCTGGCGCAGCTGGCGGGACCGGGAACGGTGTGGCTGCAGACATTGCCCATTTCGCGACTTGCGCATCAGATCTCGGAATACCTGCCGTCCGGTCGACGCGAGATTCCGCAAGCAACTGGGGCGGGGCTGATCGGCGGGATCGTGGGCTCGATTTTGAGCGGAGGCGAGTAATCGACAGCGAGACGGAAATCATTGGGGCGACCCCTGCCGAGGTGAAGTCGCGGCGCACGGCCCGCAGCAACATTGTCTTTGCGTTTGTGGTGGGCTTTGTCTGCTACCTGGCGTGGCTGCTGCGGCACGAACTGCTGCTGGTGTATGTGAGCGCGCTGTTTGCCGTGGTGTTGCAGCCGTTGGTGGGCTTTATCTCGGGGCTGCGCATCGGGCGGTTTCAGCCGTTCCGGCGATCGGCGATCCTGGTACTGATCCTGGGAGTGGTGGCGGCGATTGCGCTGTTTGGGTTTCTAGCTGTGCCGCCAGTGGTGCGCGACCTGCAGGATTTCGCGAAGGAGTTGCCGCAGCGGCTGCCTGGGTTGGTGGAAAAGCTGCGGCGGCTGCCGTTTGCAGATCGGATTGACCCGGGCGACATAGTGGATCGGCTTGAGAGCACGATGGCGAGCAGCGCTTCCTACCTGCTGCTGTCGATCAGGAATTGGGCCAGTGCGCTGTTCACTGTCGGCATGGGGCTGATCCTGACGGTGTACTTCGAACTGGAAGGCGTCGTGGCCTACCGCTGGGTGCTGTCGCTCTTCCGGCCCGGGTCGCGGGAGCGGCTGGACGCGACGCTGATCCGGGCGAAGGCGCGGATGGGACGATGGCTGATCGGGCAGGGGAGCCTGATGCTGATTCTGGGCGTGGCTGCCACGACAACGTATGCCTCGCTGCACGTGCGTTACGCGTATGCGCTGGGTGTGCTGACCGGGCTGCTGAACATTATCCCCGTGGTGGGCGCGGCGGTGTGCATCGGCCTGGCGCTGCTGGTGGCGTCGTTCGACTCGTGGGGACGGGTTCTGGGTGTGGCGATCTTTTACTTCGTCTGGATCAACCTGGAGAACTCATTTTTGACGCCGCGGATCATGAAGTCGAGCGTGGACTTGCCAGGGCTGGCGATCATCGTGGGGTTGCTGATCGGGTCGGCGCTGGCGGGGGTGGTGGGGGCGGCCGTTGCGGTGCCGACCGCGGTGCTGGTGGCGGTGCTTGCGGATGAGTATCTGGTTCAAAGGGACTAGGGACTAGGGACCAGGGACCAGGGACTGAGGGGGGAGCGGGCTGCGGTCTGCTGTACTATTCAGACCCAGAGCCCCACGGGGCGCCACGCGTGAGCCCTGTCAAAGCCCCCAGTCTCCGGCAACTTCGCTGCTACGCGATCGCGCGCAGCCTTTTCAAGCCAACCAGCCTGCCTCGAGCTATTGCGCGCCTGGGCTTTGTGCAGGCCGACCCGATGCGTGCGCCCGCTCGCGCCCAGGACCTGATCCTCGCGCACCGCGTTAAGGACTACCGCGTCGGTGAGCTGGAGCGCCGCTACCCGCGCCTGGCGATCGAAGAGGCCTACTTCGTGAACTACGGTTTCATGCCTCGCGAGGCACTGGCCCTGCTGCATCCGCGCGGGGCGCCGCGCGCCTGGGACGCCAAGATGCAGGCTCGCGCCCAGGAGGTGCTGGCCTTTGTGCGCCAGCATGGCCGCACCTACCCCAAGGAAGTGCGGGCGCATTTCGACCATGGCCGCATCAGGCGCTGGGGCGCCGACCTGAATGTCAGCAATCATCTGCTGGAGGGCCTGCATTATCGCGGGCTGCTGCGCGTGGCGCGGCGCGAGGGCGGCACCCGGGTCTACGAGGCGATCGAGCATCCGCCGCAGGACGACGGTCCCGGGACCCGGCTCGCGCGCGCCGGCCAGTTACTGGACATGGTGGTGCAACTCTACGCGCCGCTGCCAGCGGCCAGCCTAGGCTATCTGTGCACGCTGCTGCGCTATGGAGTGCCGGACCTGGCTGCCGAGGCGCGGCAGGTCGTGGAGCGCGCCAAATCCCGCTACGCCCATGCCGAGGTCGACGGCACGTTGTGGTTCTGGCCGCAGGGAGAGATTCCCGTGGCCGCGCGGCACCAGGTGGACGAGAGGCTGCGCTTCCTCGCGCCGTTCGACCCTGTGGTCTGGGACCGCCGGCGCTTCCAGTTGTTTTGGGGTTGGGAATACAAGCTGGAGGCCTATGTTCCGGCACCCAAGCGCCGCATGGGCCATTACGCGATGCCCATGCTATGGGGCGAGGAGACGCTGGGCTGGGTCAATCTGAAGGTGGTCAATGGCCGGCTGCAGCACGAACTGGGCTTTGCCGGCCAACGGCCACGCGGCAGGGCCTTTCAGCTGGCGCTGGACGAGGCATTGCAGCGGATGGGAGAGTTTCTGGAACTGTGAGGCGAAGGGATGAAGGGACGAAGGCCGGGACGGTGATTTTCGGTCGGTCGTACCATCCTGGCATGAGGGTCAGTGGGTCAACGCGGCGGCTTTCACGGCAGCTTCGACCGCGGACTTCATGACGCCGCTCTCGGCGAAGAGGTGGACGAGTCCGCCGCTTAGCGTGGCCGAAGGAACGGCTAAGAGCGGAGCCGGTGCCGTAGGGCTGGGCGGGCTGAGTTGGGCGGTGCGCAGCTCGCCGCTGCCCTGGGCGTCGAGGATGAGGGTGGTGAGCTTGCGAGCGGTGGGGAGGTCGAAGCTCTCGGCGACGAAGACCTGCTTACCGCGTGTGGTGATGACGACCGGGCCCTCGTCGGTAGTAAAGACCTGTTCCAATCTGCTGTCGGGGGTACCGGAGGGTGCGCCGGTGGGAGCGGAGTGGCTGGCGTTGTCGTCTGAGTGGAGGCCGGAGTATTTGCGGCCCAGCGAGCTGGTGTAGAGCTTGGCGAAGGACTCTGCGGAGGCTTCATTCTTCCACGAGGAGAGATAGAGGAAGGCAATGGACCTGGTACTGGCCTGCTCGGCGGGCGTGGCGTTGCGCAGCTGGCCGGCCCAGTAGAGCCCGCCGTCCCATGCGGGAGTGAGCTCGCGGGCGGCAGTGTCGCCACCGAAGAGCTGGGCGAGGATGTGTAGGTCGAGCTCGCCGACCTGGCCGATGTCGTAGGGTTTGTAGAGACTGTCGACGAGTGGGTGGATGTCGGGGAGCAGGGGCACAACGGGAATCTTGGCCTTCTCGAACTCCCGGGGATTGATGATCTCCCAGGTGGAGCTGGGCGGGCGGTCGAGGGCGCCGGCGAAGGCGGCCTTCTGGCCCTGGTCCATCCAGAGGTCTTGTTCAAAGCTGAGGCCTTCGCGATAGGGGAAGAGCAACGACTCGGATAGCAGCAACGGGGCTCGAGCCATGACGGGGGAATTGTCGGAGCCGGTCATCTGCTGTTTGATGAACTCAACGACTTCGGGGTCCTTGACGAGGCTCTTGCCCATGGGCTTGAGGATGTGGTCCATCATGACGGCGGTGGCCTGACCCTCGGCTACGGCCTCGCGCGCGGTGTCCATCTCATCCTTCCCGAGGTGGTCGATGTCGTCGCGGTAGTTGGTGGAGACGTCGGCGGGGGTCTGGTCGCTCCACTTCTCCAACTCGACGTGCTGGTCCTGGAGCGCGTGGGTGAGCTCGTGGGCGAGGACCGGTTTCTGTTCGTCGATGCTGACCCAGTCGAGCATGTTGACGGTCTTGGTTTTGGAGTCGTAGTAGGCCTCGATCTGCTCTTTGAGCAGGGCGAGCAGGAATGGCTTCAGGTCGAAGTCGCGGTCGAGGAGGCCGAACTTCTTGAGCACGATTTCGCCGCGCTGCAAGCGGCGATTGCTTTCATCCTCGTCAAATTTCTCTTTCAGATAGCGCTCGACTTCGCCGCGGCTGGTGAGCTGGCGCTTGACGCTGCTCTTGATGGGGAGACCGGTTTCATCCGAGGAGAACTTCATGAGCTGGTCGACCAGGGCGAAGAGCTCTTTGGCCTGGCCAGGGGTGATGCGGGTTTCACCGTCGTTCTTGTCGCCGGGGGCGGTCGGGGTCGGGGGCGCCTGCGGCTTTGGGGAGGGGACCTGTTGGCCGGCCAGGGTGGTTGCACCTGCGAGGGCAAGAGCCAGAATTGCTCCCGTAAGGGATACGGGCGCTTTTCTGCTGCGCAAACGGCAGGTTGCGTGGAACTGCTCGATCATCTGTTCTCCTGGTTGCTTATCCTGCTTCTTTCGGAGCCCCCGCCCGCCTTTCGCAGGTCGCGGCTTGCGTTTCGAGTGCAGCCCCGAAGGCTATAATTAGGATGCGGTGGATCGGGATCAGCTCGGATTTTATCCGATTCCCAGCCCGCGTAATAATTCCATGTCCGATATCGCCCTCGCCGCTTCCCCCGTTGCCACCCCACTTGCTGCGTGGCTTGCATCCGGAGAAATTCATCCGGAGACGACAGTGTATCGCGGGGTGATCACCCCACAAGAGTTGGACGCGCGACAGACGGAAACAGAGGCTCTTGCCTTTGGGGCCGCGGTACACGATCTGGGCTGGATGCGGCGGGTGCAGGTAAAGGGTGAGGACCGCTTCCGTTGGCTCAGCGGCATGGTAACCAACACGGTGAACGACCTAGTGGGCAATGCCGGGGCGTGGAACCTGGTTCTGAATGCGCAGGGAAGGATCCAGGGCGACTTGACGGTGTGGCGAAGCTCACCCCAGCGATATGGACCCATCGATCACCCCACGAAGCAACGTCGGCTTCATGGGGACCCCGAAATCGCTGGGGACCCCGACAGTAGCGGCGACGACACGCTGGAGATGGAGATTGCAGCCGACCAATTGGAGCGGCTGCTGACGCACTTCGACCGATTCATCATCATGGACGATGTGGAGCTGACGACGCGCGAAGGCGAGACGGCACTGGGACTCACCGGGCCGAAGGCGAGCGAAGTGCTGTCGCGGCTTGGGCTTCCGGCTCTGCCGACGCTGATGACTCACGTGCGCGCGGAGTTTAACGGGATGAGCCTGCGGGTACGGCGGGATTATGGCGCGGTGGCCGAGCACTACGAGATTTGGACTTCGATGCATTCGATGTCCAAGATGTGGAAGTTTTTGATGACCGGGGGGGCTGTTCCCGTAGGCGTGGCCGCGGTGGAGGCGTTCCGCGTGGCCGAGGGGATTCCGGTGTACGGCATCGACATGTTGGAGCGCGACTTGCCGCAGGAGACTTCGCAGATGCGCGCATTGCACTTTAACAAGGGGTGCTATCTGGGGCAGGAAATTGTCGAGCGCATCCGGTCACGCGGGAACGTCCACAAACACCTGCGGGCACTGGAAGTCGAAGGTGCGCTGCCGGCGAAAGGCGCGGAGCTGAAACTGGAGGGCGCGGCTGTTGGCAATGTGACGAGCGCGGCCGAGTTGCCGCTGTCGAGCGGCGCCCGGCGGTTTGCGCTGGGGATGGTGAAGGGCGAGGCAGAAGCGAAGAATCAGCCGCTGAGCTACGAGGCGGGCGAGACTACGGGCACGGCCCGGTTACTGGCGGGTCCGCCGGCGTTCTAACACCCCGGCGACGCACCCAGAGGGTGCCCGCTGTCGCCGTGGGCCCCGGAATCTGACGAGAGAAGATAGAGGCAGGGATCAGAGATGAGCGATACGCCGAAGTTCGAAGTGATCGATCGCCGCAAGTACAAAGCTGAAGAAGAGGAGCGGGAGACCGTCCCATCGTCGCCGCGCGAGACGGTGGTGACGATGCCTGAGCCGCCCGCCGAATCGAGGGCAGCCCAGCCGGAGTCGGCTCGCGGGCCGCAGCTGGTGACGACGGAGCCTGCCCATGCGGAAGAAGACGATTTGGGCGCCTATGCCGGGATTCCACCGGCGCCGAGCGCCGAGGAGACCAAGGAGCAGAAGACGGCTTACGATGCTTCTTCGCAGCGGCTTGAGGACCTGGTGCGGGCTCAGAACCCGGCAGCCGGTCCGCAGCCGCCGGTGACATTTGAGCAGCTGGTGCAGCAGTTCTATCTCTCGGCGATGATCCAGATGGGGGCGGGTACGCAGGAGGGGCAGCGGCCGCGCGTGGATATCCTGGGGGCGAAGCAGACGATCGATCTGTTGGGCATTCTTGCTGAAAAAACCAAGGGCAACCTGACGCCGGCAGAGGATCGCATGCTGCAGGCAGTGCTGTTTGAGGCGCGCATGGCGTTCCTGGAACTGACCACCATGATCACCATGCCTGGCGTGCCCACGACGCCGCCGACTGCGCCCAAGCGCTGAGATCCACGGAACAATGGAGGGACGGCTCATCTTCCTGGGCACCGGGACCTCGATGGGGGTGCCGACGCTGGGCTGCGGATGTGCCGTGTGCACTTCGATGGATCCGCATGACCGGAGGCTGCGGCCTTCGGTGGCAATGCGCTGGAGAGTCGGCGGGCGCGAGCGGGTGGTGATCATCGATACGGGGCCGGATTTTCGCGAGCAGGCGCTGCGGGCGCAACTCAAACACGTCGACGCAGTTTTCTACACCCACTCGCACGCCGATCACATCCTGGGAATGGACGATCTGCGCCCGTTGAGCTTTGCAGCATTTCGTAACGGCGGGCCGATTCCGCTCCACGCGTCGGAGGAGACGGCAGCGGTGCTGGAGCGGATCTACGACTACACGTTTGGCCCTTCGGCCACGTACGTCAACCGCGCCCGGGTGGAGATTGTGCCCCTGGCAGGACAGACGCGGGTGCATGGGGTGGAGTTTGTTTGCGTGCCGGTGCTGCATGGAGGCATGGAGGTTTCGGGGTTCCGCTTCGGCGATATGGCTTATCTCACCGACGTGAGCGCGATTCCGGAGGAGAGCTTTGCGCTGCTCCACGGGCTGGAGACGCTGGTGCTTCCGGCGCTGCGGCACAAGCCGCATCCGAGTCACGCTACGCTGGAACAGGCTATAGCGTGGGCGCAGCGCATCGGCGCCCGGCAGACGTGGCTGACGCACATTGCGCACGAACTGGGACACGAGGAGACGAACCGCATGCTGCCGCCGGGGATTGCGATGAGCTACGACGGGTTGGAAGTGGCAGTGACGCTGCCTGATGGTCCGGATTCTCCTGCGAGTGCGGGAACGAGCGCGGGCGCATGACGGGCGTCTATCGCGGGATCGACGAGCTGCCGGCGGGCTTTGGCCCCTCAGTGGCGGCCATTGGCAATTTCGACGGTGTGCATCGCGGGCACCAGCAGATTCTTAAGGCTGTTGTGGCTGAGGCGCGCGCGCGCGGGATGCGTGCGGTGGCGGTGACCTTCGATCCGCATCCGGAGAGATGCCTGCGGCCGGCCAGCGCGCCCGCATTGCTGACGCCGATGGCGTATCGGCTGAGTTTTCTGGCAGAGACGGGTGTGGATGCGATCGTGGTGCTGCGCTTCGACGAGAAGCTGGCGCGGCTCTCGGCGCGCGAATTTGTGCAGTGCGCGCTTGTGGACGCGATGAGCGTGCGCGGTCTGCATGAGGGCGGGAATTTCCGTTTCGGCTACAAGGCCGAGGCGGGCGTGCCTGAGCTGGCGGCGTTCGGAGCGGAGTTCGGGTTCGGACTGGCAGTGCACGAGCCGGTTCACGTGCATGGGCTCGAGGTATCGAGCTCAGCGATTCGCGCGCTGGTGGCGGCGGGGGATGTCAGACGCGCCCGATGGATGCTGGGGCGTCCGTTCAGTGTGCGGTCGCGGCAGAAGCGGGATCGAGGCTTGGGCGGGAAGCTGCTGGTGCCGACGATCAACTTTGCGGAGTACGAGGGGTTGTTGCCGGCGTTCGGGATCTATGTCACGCGACTGAGAGTTGGTTCGCAGTGCTTTGAGAGCGTATCGAGTCTGGGGATCCGGCCCACGTTCGAGAGCGCGGGGTTCGCGCTGGAGACGCACATCCTCGACTACGAGCCCATCGAGATCGATGAGACGACCCCGCTGGAGTTGGAATTTCTGCACCGGCTGCGGGATGAGGAAAAGTATCCGACGGTGGAGCTGCTGAAGGCGCAGATAATGCGCGATGTGGCGAAGGCGAAGCGCTGGTTCAGGATTCACAGAGCAATGCATCCGAGTGCATCGTAACAGTGAGATCGTGGTTAGAGATTTATCAGTAGTTCGTAGACCGTAGGAACGGTGTCAGCCCACGGAGCGGAACATCAGCCCACCTTTTTGATCAAAGGTTTTGGCCCGGTAGCCTGCTTGATCGCCGGCGATGTCTTCCCCTGGGGCGCCGCGATTGGATGGGTGGGCGGTACCGGGTCGGCGGGCTTGACGGGGATGTAAGACTTCGTCCCGTCTGGCGCGGTGGCGACGATGGTGTGAACCGGTGGGGAGGGAAGCGGGACGCGCGGCGAGCTCGGCGGTTGCGGCTTCGCGGGCGCGCCAATGGTCGCCGCAGCCTTCACAGGCGTTCCCGGAATTGCGGCAGCACTCTTCAACGTGACATGGCCCGTGATCGATCCGGGCTTCGCCGGCGGCGTGAGGCTGGCCTGAAGGAGCGGATTCTTCGCGGGCGGGTCGTCGCCGAGGAAATGCTCGTTGTCCTTGCCGGCGATGGCCTGCTTCATGATCGTCATCCAGATGGGGAGCGCCGCTCTTGCGCCCGTCTCTTTTTCGCCGAGCGATTCGCGGCTGTCATAGCCGACCCAGACGCCGCAGGTGATAGAGGGGGAGAAGCCGAGGAACCAGGCGTCGGTGAAGTCGCTGGTGGTGCCGGTTTTGCCGCCGAGGGGATGATGGAGCTGTGATGCGGCGGCCCCGGTGCCGTGCGCAGTGACGGCCTGCAGGAAGGTCATCATGGTGCGGGCAGTCTGCTGGCTGATGACCTCTTTAACTTCGGGTGGATCCTCCCAGAGAGTGATGCCGTCGCGATTGGCCACCTTGCGGATGAGGCGCGGCTGTACGCGGATGCCGTCGTTGGGGAAGACGGAATAGGTAGCGACCTGCTCCTCGAGCGTGATCTCCGCGGCGCCCAGGGCGACAGGGAGATAGGCCGGGATGTTGGAGGTGACGCCGAAGCGGTGGGCGAGGTCGATGACCTTGCGAATGCCGACTGTCGCCGCCAGCTTGAGCGCCGGGATGTTGCGCGACTCGGCGAAGGCATTGATGAGAGTCATCGTGCCCTTGTAGTTGTTCTCGTAGTTGTGAGGCGTGTAGCCGCCGAAGTTGACGGGGCCATCGACGATCAGGTCGTCGGGCCTGGAGCCGTTTTCGACAGCGGCGGTGTAGACGTAGGGCTTGAAGCTGGAGCCGGTTTGTCTCTCCGCTTGCGTGGCGCGATTGAAGACGGAGAGCGAGTAGTCGCGGCCACCGACCATGGCGAGCACATCGCCGTTGGTGTTGTCGATTGCCATCATCGCGCCCTGGGCTCCGGAGTCCTGTTCGAGGCTGGCGCGGTGGGCGCTGCCTTCCATGGCTGCGGTCAAGTGGACATAAAGTACGTCGCCCTGGTGAACGAAGGCGTCAGCGAAGCGCAGGCCGGTCCACTTCCAGTCGTCGGGCTCGAGGACCACGTCTTCATTGCCCATGCGGGCGAAGATCTCCATGGGTAGCACGCGAGTGACGAGCACGTGAACGTAGTCGCCCGGGTGCGCTTTGAGCGCCCAGTCGGGATGGCGGTACTCGTCGACGGTGAGCCCGTCGTGAAAGATGTTCTGGATGCGGCCCTTCCACCCGTGGCGACGTTCGTAGGCGGCAACGCCGTCCAGGACGGCCGTGTTGGCGGTCTGTTGCAGATCAAGGTCGAGGGTGGTGTCGACCCTGAGGCCGGCCTCGTGGACCTGTTCAGTACCGAAGCGCTTCTCGAGCTCGCGGCGCACTTCCTCCTGAAACCAGGGGGCGACGGAGCCTTCTGGCTGAGTGATGTGCAGCTCGAGGCCGGTCTGCAGGGCGCGCTCGGCTTCGGCATGGGTGATGGCGCCGTCGGACTCCATCTCCAGGAGGACGAGGTTGCGGCGGCGAAGGGCCTTTTCAGGGTTGAGCAGGGGTGAGTAGGCTACGGGGCCCTTGGGCAGGCCGGCGAGGAGCGCGGCTTCGGTCAGGTTAACATCCTTGGCGTGCTTGTTGAAGTAGAACTGAGACGCGGCCTCAAAGCCGTACATGCCGGAGCCCAGGTAGATCTGGTTGCCGTAAAGCGTGAAGATCTGCTCCTTTGTGAAGGTGCGCTCGATCTGGATGGCGAGATAGGCCTCTTGCAGTTTGCGGGCAGCGGTGCGGTCGGCGGAGAGGAAGAGATTGCGCGCCAGCTGCATGGTGAGGGTGGAGGCGCCCTGGGCGCGTCCGTGGCTGCGCATATCGTGCCATACGGCGCCGAAGATGCGGAAGAAGTTGATGCCGCCGTGGGACTCGAAGTCCTTGTCCTCAATGGAGATGACCGCCTGGCGCAGAATGGGTGCGAAGTCGCTGTAGTTGACGATGACGCGTCGCTGCAGGGCGAAGGACCCGATGACGCGGCCTTTCTGGTCGTAGAGGTCTGTCGTGGTGGACGGCCTGTAGCGCTCGAGGTCGTCCATCTGGGGGAGATTGGCGGAATAGACCAGGGTGAGGCCGGCGAGCGACCCCGCGATGATGGAGAAAAGAACCAGGAGAATGAGGACGCCTTTGCCGGCGAGCTTGCGGCGAGAAGGGCGCGGCCCGTCCGGGTGCGGCAAACGCGGCTCAAGGCGATGGGTGCGACCCAAACCTCGGGAGCCGGCTAATTGTGAGGGGGCGGCCAAGCGGGTCAAGCCTCATGGCAATTCTCTCGCGTGCTCGAAGAAAGAATGCCTATTTTCGAGGTTAGCACGGGCTCCATTACGCCAGTTTGATTATCACCAAGCGGTGTACCAATGCGGGAAAGGCGGAAGGGCATGTTCGCGGCTAAACACGAGCGGCGTGGGCCTTGAGGCGCACGCCGCTGGAATAGGTCTGAAGTGACGGGTTAGCTAGTCAGTTAACTGTTTTTGGACTTGAGAATCTCGAGGGCCTTGTTCAGGGGAGCGTCCTCCTTGGCGGGCGGATTGTCGTCGCTGACGTCGTCGTCAGAGACCTGGCCCACCTGGACGTTGGGA